>Ga0209640_10001943_pt1 | contig 17878 bp, 14 predicted proteins | sample RifCSP10_1_FD_184018 | JGI IMG/M metagenome (GOLD analysis project Ga0209640, IMG submission 184018) | Soil microbial communities from Rifle, Colorado - Rifle CSP2_sed 10_1 (SPAdes) (version 2) | ecosystem: Environmental > Terrestrial > Deep subsurface > Rock core/Sediment | place: Rifle... | reverse complement strand
CCTCAGGGCGGGTCGTTGCGATCATCACAGCCTCCTTCTGGCTTTGAATACCCTAAGGAGCTTAATCGCGCGGCCCGCTCATAGTCTCTTCGTGGTTGCTCTGTACGCTATGGCCCCGCCAACTTCTGGACGTCGGTGTCAGTGCAGTTGCCGGTTCGACATCGGTCGTTGTCGTCGCAGACGAACTCGAGGATCTTCCATGTGGGCTTGAGCTGCATTGCCCAGTGCTCGATCCACGGCTTTTCGAAGATGACCGGGTCGTCGAGGGTCACGTCGTAGGACGCGTTTCTCGGATCCGTGAAACGCAGGCGCTCGATCAGATGCATCTGGTCGCTGTGCCATCGAGATCCACCATCTTCCGGATGGTAGGCGTCGAGCAGCCACTCGTTGAGCCCGACCGTGTCGATGACGAGCGTGTCGTCCTCCCACCAGGCGATCGAGTCGCCCATGTAAGTCGGTTCCACGTCGGGCGCGTGCGCCCGGTTCGGAGGTCCAAACGGGATGACGCGGAAGAAGTGCATGTACTCATACAGAATGACCAGCTGGGTCGGTGTCTGGATCCATTGCTGCGCGTACGGGGAAGGGATTTGTCGCGTCAGTCCATTCGGCAGGCATATCGCCGTCGGGTCATCGATCCGCACGTTCCCTGTGTACGATCTGTTGAGCAGGCTCTTTCCGCCCGGCTTGATCGGCGCCATGTTGGCTTCGGTGTAGCGGCGCACCTGCGCAGTGTCGGTGTCGCTCCCCGTGTGAGCGAAGCCGGGGCCGGCCCAGACGCCGGTAAAGTCCGGCTTTCCGTCGGCTGCCCGGGGTATGACCTGCTCATCTTGCGGCGGTGCCTGCTGGCCGGAGGTGCAGGCCGAAAGAATAACGATCGCCACAACCGACAATGAGACGCGGCGAATGCGATGGTTGCGAGACATGATTGGCGACCCTTGACGTTGTAACGTTGTCACGTTGTGACTTGTGACCTGTGACTTGTGACCTGTGACTTGTGACGTGCGGTGGTCAATTCGGCCGCACGTCTTCCGGCGACGCCGTGAACACGCTGCGGCCGTCCGCGAACGTCACGCGTCCGCCGGAGGCATTGTTCGATCCATCCCGCGCTCGGAAGCCGTCGACTTTGACGACATCACCGGTCTTCAGGGCATCCCTCGAGATACCCTGCCGCATCAGGAAGGCCGGCGGGGCTCCGGAGAATCCCCACGTGGTGACGTCGCCGCGCGCGTCTTTCACGTCGACGTAGAACCAGATGTGGGGATTGCGCCACTCGACTTTTCGGACGACGCCGGTCACCGAAACTGGTTTGCTCCGGTCGTATTCGGTCGCGAACGAGTGATGCGCTACGGCGGGAGACACCATCAGAAGCGCAGAAATCGCCGCGAGGATCGCACCCAATGACTTCATCGGACGTCTCCTCAGACGTCTTGAAAGGCCAAAGTCACACGAATGAGTCAAATATCGACAGGCCTTTCGAGACGTCTCGCCCGCACGGAGTGCGGGCAAGTAGATACTGTCCCTAGCGAGGCGGAGCCACATGATCGCTGGTCTGAGGCGCAGCCTCGCTAGGGTTGGGGCTTCGCGTATTTCTCGGCCCAGCCTGGAATCGACTGTACGCCGTACTGATTGTTCTCCTGGCAGATGTACTCCTGAAGTTCGTCGGGCGCGCTCAGCACCGCCGTGAACGTCACCGTAAACGGCTTCGTGTACGCGCCGCGGTCGTCTATGGTGACCTTGTTTTCCAGGAACTGCATGTTATGCCGCGTCCACCGTTCGATGGTGTGCAGCTGCTCGGTATGGGGGTGACCACGCCGGTCGAACCAGAACTTGTCGTTGTAGCCCACTGTGTCGATGACGAGCGTGTCCTTCTCCCACCGTCCGATCGAGTGGCCGTACCATGTGGGGTCGAGATCCGCCGGGTGTTTCCGGCCGTCCATGAAGATCTGCCGGTAGCTGTGGATGTTTCCCTCGTGCAGGATGAACATATGCGTCGGAGCCTTGTGCGTGTAGTTCTGCACGAACCGGTACGGAAACGGTGTGACCCGCGGCACGCCCATCGGCAGGCAGCGATTGTGCGGCTCCTGCGTTTCGTCGCGTGTCGCCATGAGCGCTTTCGCCCAGGGGAGCATCAGGTTGTCGATCTCGCCGGGCTTCAAGCCTCCATCCCGTTCGAGGTCGTTCACCGGGCCGCCGCCCACCCACACGCCGTTCAAATCCACGGTGCCGTCAGGCAGCCTCGGCGCCGGCCCCGTGCGCGGCCCGGTGCGCTTGACGGTACTGCCTCCGGGGATACGCAGATCGGTCGGTGTGTAGTCGGTCTGCGCCAGGAGAGGAAGCGCCGCCGCGGCTATTCCGAAGACGATAAGAAGACGTTTCATGGCGGCCAATTCTACCCCCATCACATCCTCCATGCGTATTGCAGCTTGACCAGCAGCTGATTCGAATCGAGCTGCCAGCGATTGAGGAGCGATCGCACGTTATGGTTGTACACCACGAAGAGATCCGCCACTGGCAGGAAGGTCCAGCGCAGGCGGGTATTGACGCCCACCGAGTCGGTGTCGGTGTCGTATTGAGCGTAGCTGGCGATCGAGAGATCGGGCGAAACGTTGATTCGCAGGCGCGTGCCAGCGAGGTGCTGCGCGAAGCGTCCGGCCGGCAGCCGGCCCACGTTGCGCTCGCCGTTGAACTCCACGGTGAAGAGCGGCACCGGGTTCCACACCCAGCTCCACTCGTATTGATCGAGTTCGCCGTTGTAGAAGCTTCCGGATCCCCAGGTCAGCGTTGTGGAGAAGCGGCGCTTCTGGGCGGTCGTGACGCCGACCGTGCGGCGAAGCCACTGGTATGGGCCAGGCGGAATGACGACACCCCGTGAGATCTCGAACGGCACCCGAGGCCGGTCGCCCGTGGGGCTCACCAGGACACGAACCCGATCCCCGCTACGGAACTGCCAGTCGGCCACGTGCAGTTGGGCATCGTAGGTTTCCCACTGGCCCGACAAGTCGGTCCAGACGTACGGATTCAACCCGTAGCTCATTTGTTGGACGGGCCCACGCGCGAACCGCGGCCGGTGCATGAGAGACGGGTTCCAGAACTGTACAGCCCGTCGGGGCACGAAGCCGAGCGACGGATCGAAATCGCGCCCGACCCGCCTGTACCACACCCGCCAGTCCCACTCATCGTTGGGATAATCGATCTTGAACGCGTACGCGGCGGTATCCCCACGCAGGTCCTCACGGCCGGTGGCGAGCCCCCACACGCTCGCAGTGAAGTTCTTGTCACCGAGAAATGTCGTGGTCTGATACGTGAAGTCGATACCGGCGAGCCAGCTCCCCGAACGGCCGAGCGGATCCCCAGCGGTCACCAGCGCACCGATGTACGATTCCTCCCAGATGTTCTGCCTCACGCGCGCAGCCGCCATCGTCGTGCGCTCTCCGACGACGCCGGGTTTGTCGCTGGCGCCGATCACCAGGCCGGCAAAATTCGTGTCGGCCACACGGCCGTCAATCTTGGCGCCGGCGATCAGCGGGACCTCGAGACCGCGGACCAGACCAATTCGGCGGCTGAAGTACGGGATCACATCACGATTGACCGTCGGCCCGAATTGAAACGTGTCGGAGCCTTCGAGGAAGAAGGGCCGCTTCTCGGGAAAGAACAGCGGGAAGCGCGTGAGGTTCGTCTGGCGCGTGTCGACCTCCGTTTCCGCGAAGTCGGTGTTCATCGTGACCGATGCCGTCAGGTTCGATCCGAACCGCTGCATGATGTCGAGACTTGGGCGAAACTTGCCGTCCACAGAGGCTGACGGCGCCGGGACACCGCCGCCGGCCGTGACGCTCGGACGAATGTCCAGGCCGCGGCCGAGCGCGAAGTCGGGCAGTTCGGTCAACAGCCCGGCGCGGCCCGTTTGCCTGATGCGGTACTGGCGCGTCGCGGAGGCCCAGCGGTCAGTTTCGAGCAACCGCTGAATGCGGCGCTCCACGTTGAAGTGCCACTCGCGCAATCCCGGCTTGAAGCTCAACGTCCGGATCGGAATCCGGATTTCTGCGCTCCACCCGTTGTGGCTGATCGAGGTCGCGGCTTCCCAGATGCCGTCCCACTCGACGCTCTCGGCGTCTCCACCCGACGTGATGAGACTGTCGTAGCGTGCTCCACGGGGGTTGATGGCGAACACATAGCCGGATCGACCGTCGCGAAACGGACCGACCACAATCCGGATGTGATCCTCCGACTGCAGCCCGGCGTCACGCGCGACGCTGAAGCTGACAATCCCGTTCGGATCGTCTTCACAAACGAGACCGAGGACCAGCAGGCTTCCACTGGTAACGACGCGCACGGAGGTGCGAAAGGTCGGTGCCATTCCCTCGCGGGGTTCGGTTTGCGTGAACGCGTCGACGATCTCAGCGGCGGTCCACGCAGGCTCGTTCAGTGCGCCGTCAATCGTGATGGTTTCGGCGCCGCTGCCGGCCCGCAGTACAGGAGGTGGGAGTTCCTGGCCGAACAGGGACACGGGAAAAACCAGAGCTGCGACGATGACAAGAACAAGAAGGTGAGGCTGCTGTTCTGCGTTCCGGGTTCCACGTTCCAGGTTCGTGTTCATAGTTCGCGTTCCAAGTTCTCGGTTCGGGGTTCGAAATTCGGCGTTCGAACACGGAACGTTGAACTCCGGAACCGTGAACCTCGAACCCGAACCCGGAACACGAACATGGAACCCGGAACCAGGAACTCAGAACGTCAGAACTGTCATCGTTCTGTCGCCGTACGCCTTCCTCGCGGCCCGAGCGTGCCGAAGCCGCCGTCGTTGCACGTCAGGTTGGGCGCGCCGCCCGGCCGCCCCTGCGTTTCGATCCACCCGCAGCAGTACCCGGGCGCTCGCTCGAGGCAGTCCGCCGGCAGCTTGTAGATGCCCTTGAGCGTCTTGCGGTACTCGGGATAGAGCGTCTCCGCGGACCCCATGGCCGCTTCCTTGGGAACGTTGAACGTGCGGATCATGTAGTCCTCTTCCGGATTCTGGCCCGGGAGGTAATGGGGCACGATACCGGTATCCTCGAGCGACGGGATTTCGTTGGCGGTATTGCAAATGGGCCGGTCGGCAGCGGTGCCGCGCGGATTCCACTGCCACACACGGCTGACGACGTGCGGCTCCGACAGGTAGTACGGATCCTCCTGGATCGTCGTGATCGTCAGCAGATCCTCGCGCCGGGTGAGGTGCATCGTGATGGTCGTGAGGTCGCTCGCCGGAATGCCGACCCCGCGACGGATCCACGCGGTTTTCAAATGCGTCAACCGCGCGGTCAGCGTGTCGCCCTCCCACTTGCCGGTGGCGAATCCGCCCGCGAGGTGCAGCGCGTTGGGTGACGGATGCGGCCGCCCGTCCATCCAGATCCTGATGTCATTTCTGAGGTTGTCGCCGCCGATCACCCAGGCGAGGACGCTGCCGTCGTCGGCCGTCTCACTCCAGATGCGGAACCCTACCGGCCGGTACTGGAATACTCCGGCGGACTGCGGCAGGCACTGTCGTTCGTAGGTCGACGGGAGATTCGACGTATAGAGGAGCGCTTTGGCGCGCCCGTCGTTGGTGAGCGGCATGCCAGTGTAATTGCCCATGAATTCGCCCGGACCGCGCTCGATGTAGTCCTCGTACATCCGCGTCTGATACGACCCGGTCAAGTCCACTTGCCCGGACGCCGGCACGACGGCGGCGCTCAACGCGCCAACCATCATGACAACCCGCGCGACGGTGACTCGATTCATTGCCCCCGCTCCCAGCCTCGTTTCCGGATGCCTAAGGCCTCCAGCTACCGGCTACCGCTTACAACCTACCGCCTACCGCCTACTCCCTAGAACCGCGCGTCGCACGGCTCAGGATTCCACTTGCCGCCGTCCTTTTCCTTCTTGAAGTGAATCGCCGTGATCCACGGCAACTGCAGATAGACCGGATCGTTCACGACATTGGTGTCGACCAGGTACTGGTCGCCGTTGCCCTCGGTATGGACGTCCCAGTATTCGGTAAAGGAGGTCTTCTCGCTGTAGGGCACGCCATTCTTGCGCAGATAACCGGACCGGAGGTTCGTCGTGATCGAATTCATCGACCCATACCGCGCGCCGCCGCGTCCGCCCCGGCCACCGCCCGCCATGACCCAACGGGCCGCCGACGTTCCCTGCCATGATGGCTTAGCGGTGCCGGGTGACGTTGCCCCGAACTCGAAGAGCCGCGTCTGCATGCCGTAGTCCGTTTCGAGCTTTAGCGTGTCGTCGTCCAGCCACGTGATGTGCAGCCGCGTGGGGCCGCGCATCAATCCCGGCGCGCCGTACGCCTTGCACTGCTCACCGGCCGCTTCGTCTCTGGCCGGGTCCCATGCTTCGGCAATCTTCTGCGCTGCCAGATTGATAGGAATGCTTGGGAAGTCGCCCCTCGACGGCGTGATCATGCGCCAACGCCAGTCCTCGGAGATAATCGCCACCCAGTACCCGGTCATGTCGATCGGCGCCGTTGCGCGGGGGGGTTGCGGGCCCGCCGTGCCGCGTCCTTGCGCCTGCGCCTGATCGCCCGCGGAGAACAACAGCGCGAGAACCAACGTCGCCACGGCGGCGGGTCCGCGGCTCGATGCGAATGAGACTCGCCGCGGAACCCGCCCCACACGTGTGGGAACCTTCATCGTCATAGAGAGCCCGCAGGTGGGTTCTTCAAACCGGTGTAGACAGCCTCGACGAACATGTCCGTCGTCCAGGGCCCCGATTCACGCCCCCAGCGCGCCCTGTACCCGGCCGTCGGGTTGGCCTTCTTCACCTGCTCGAGTGTCATGCCCTTCTTGATGAGCGCCTCGACGTTGTCCTTGATGGTCGTGAGCATGTCCCGGTATTCCACCAGTTCTGCATAATCCGACACCCGGCCGTGCCCTGGCACCAACAGTGTGCGTCCTGGTTTGAGCACCAGCGGCATGGCGGGCACCGTGAGCTCGAGCAACCGGTTGAGCGCCGCCAGCTCGCCCTGGATGCTGCCGCCCCGCGCGACGTCAATGATCGGAAAGTGCCGCAGGTCGAGGATATCGCCGGTGACAATCACGTCGGCCCGCCGAAAGTGGACCAGAACATCGCCGTCCGTCACGGCGCCGATCTGTCGGATCACCTGCACCGCCTCGTCGTTGATGTACATCGAGCGGTAGCGCGACGTGAACGTCTCCGATGGCCAGGCGTCGGTCGGAAACTCCTCCCCATTGCCGCTTCCCTTGGTCATGCGCAGCAGCACGTTCTCGTGCGAGACGATCGTGGCGCGCGGCTCGTCGGAAAAAGAATCGGGGTTGATCTCGCGCCCGGCTGCGCTGACCGCCGGATTGCCTCCCACATGATCGGCCAATGCGCTGGTGTTGATGATCAGCCGGATCGGCGAGGGTGTGATCGCCTTCACCGCTTCGAGCACTTTGCCGGCCATCGCCGCCGAACCACTGTCGACGAGAATGACGCCGTCCTCGCCTACGTGCGCCGTGACGTTGGCGCCGGCGCCAAAGATGACGAAGACATTCGGGCGAATCTGGATCGTCTCGAACGAGACGTTCTCATATGCACGCTGCCGGGCAAGCACGGTCCGGTTAAAGCCGGACACTACGTACAAAACAAAGAGCAGTACGGAAAGCCATGGAATCACGCGTTCTATCCGCATAAATCGGCCGGTCATGACGGCGAGAGGATATACCACTTCGAATGAACTATGGTACATTCGCAGCTCCCAGACGGTCCTTATCTGGATTGGGGGAGTGGAAACATGAAGGCTCGCACTCTCGCCGTTTTCCTGCCGCTCATCTGCACCATCGCCCTCGCGGCGCAGCAGGCGCAGCAGGCGCAGCAGAGCGCACGCACCCCCGAGCCGGCGCGCTTGCGGCTGACGAGCAGCGGCTTCCCTGACGGCGCGCCGCTGCCTCAGAGCTTCAGCTGCTATGCCGATGCCGGCAAGTACGGATCGCCGCCGCTGCAGTGGACCAACGCGCCGAAGGAAACCGCGAGCTTCGTGCTCATGCTGAACGGCCCCGACAATCATCCGATGGGCGGTGTCGCCGAGGAATTTTTCTGGGTGCGCTGGAACATCCCGGCCACGACTCGGGAACTCGCGGCAGGAGCTCCCGTCGGCGCCGAACTGCCGGATGGCAGCCGCCAGGTGGTGGGTGGACGCGGTATCGTGGGTTACCGGCCGCCGTGCGCCCCTGCGGGGGCGGGACCGCTCCACTATCAGTTCAAGCTGTACGCGCTCGACCAGGTGCTGAACCTGCCGTCGAATGCGTCGCGTCCCGACGTCCTGAAAGCGATGGACGGGCACATCATCGGCACCAGCACCTACTACTCATTTCTGGACACCAAGCCGTAGTAGGCTAGCTGGCGCCACGACGCCTGTAGCGCGCAGGCTTCAGCCTGCGCGTTGATTCCAGGCACCGCCGAAGAGTGGAGATTGTCGATGAAGCGTTATCTGATCGTGGTGCTGGCGGGCGGCCTGCTCGCCGGCGCCACCCAGGCGCAGGCCCATCATTCGTTTGCAGCGACGTACCTCGAAGATCAGTCGGTCACGATCGAAGGTGAGATCGTGCAGTTTCTCCTGCGGAATCCGCATACGTTCGTGCATGTCATGGTCAAACAACCCGACGGCACGAGCGCTCGCTATGTCGTGGAATGGGGCTCCCCGGCGCAACTGAGTGGGCGGGTGTCCAGAGACACCCTCAGGCCCGGTGACTTCGTCGTCATCAGCGGCAATCCTGGGCGGAACGCCGGCGATCACCGTGTCCGGCTGCTCACGTTCAAGCGTCCAAAGGACGGCTGGAGCTGGGGGCTGCTTCCGGACGAGAAACTCGACCGGTAGCGACGTCAGCGCGTCCAATTCCCAACTCCCAACTCCCGAGCGAGTGACTGCGTCGGCGTGTCCGCTGCGCGGCCCGCGAAGCGGCCCCGGCATTGCCTGCACCTCTGATTGACAAAGCCCGGCCGGCAGCTATACTCACGCCCAACTTAACGCCATTCCCTTTTGCAACCCGAATTTGTCTCTGCGGCTGCGCATTGGGCCATGGGCGAGGAGGCTTGGAATGAATCGCGTTTCGCGAGCGCTGCTCGGCGTTGTTTTGACCCTGCTCCTGGGTGCCACCGACGCGTGGGCTCAGGCGTCCGCCCAGATCAACGGCACTGTCGTCGATTCGAGCGGAGCTGTTCTCCCGGGCGTCACCGTCGTTGCCGTACAGACCGAAACCGGATTCCGCCGCGAAGTAGTGACCGACGAAGCAGGCTCGTATGCACTGCTGAACCTGCCGCTCGGCCCGTACCGTCTCGAGGCATCGCTCTCCGGCTTCCGCAGCTACGCACAGGCCGGGATCGTGCTGCAGGTCAACAGCAATCCGGTCATTCCAGTCACGCTGCAGCTTGGCAGCATCGAAGAGACTGTGTCGGTCGAAGCGTCGGCGCCGCTGGTTGAAACGCGGAACCCGGCGATCGGCTCGGTGGTCGACAACGAGCAGGTGGAAGCGCTGCCGCTCGAAGGCCGCAATCCGGTGCAACTGGTGCTCATTGCGGGGGCCGCGGCAGACACCGGCGCACCGACCAGTCGCAGCATGACCAGCAGCCGCGGCATCGCGATTACGGGCGGCCAGCCGTTCGCCGTGTCGTACCTGCTGGACGGCGCCATGCACAACAACGTGCTCGACGGCCTCAACCTGCCGCTGCCGTTCCCCGACGCACTCCAGGAGTTCAGCGTGGAGACCAGCTCGCAGAACGCGCAGAACGGACGGCAGGGGAGCGGTACAGTGAACGTGGTCACCAAGGCGGGCACGAACCTGTTCCACGGCGACGTGTTCGAGTTTGCGCGTCACCATCGCTTCAATGCGACCGCCCCATTCGCGGGCGTCGATCCGGCAACCGGCAAGCGGCGCAGCGACGGTCTGGTGCGCAACCAATATGGCGGCACGCTCGGTGGTCCGGTGGCCACGGACCGGCTCTTCTTCTTTGGCGCGTACCAGGGCACGCGCGCCACGCAGACGCCGGCCGACATCATCACCTTCATTCCGACAGCGGCCATGCTGGCAGGCGACTTTACACAGGTCGCCTCGGCAGCCTGCAACGCTCGTGGTGCTGTGACGCTCAGCGCCCCGTTTGTCAGCAACCGGATTGCCCCGGCAATGCTGAGCCCGGCGGCGGTCAACATCGCGCGGCGGCTGCCCACGACGACCGACCCGTGCGGGCGGATCACGTATTCGCGTCAGACCAAGCCGCAGGAAGGCCAGGCGATCGGCCGGGTGGACTGGCAGATCGGCCAGAACCAGTCGCTGTTCGGGCGCTACATGCGGACGACGACCTACTGGGAGCCGGCGCTGACGAACAACCCGGACAACATCCTTGTGGCCGGGACATCAGGCAGCGGCGGCCGCGACAGCGACTCGCAGTCGCTGGCGATTGGTTACACCCAGGTGTTGAGCAGCACGACGGTCAACAACGTTCGGTTCACGGCCAACCGGACCAACGTCTTCCGGACAAACGCGGATATGTTCAGTCCCCAGGAAGCGGGGGTGAACATCTACACGTACGTGCCGAACTACACGGTGATGACCATCACAGGTGCCTTCGGCCTCAACTTCGGAACCGAGACCTCCTCCTGGTACCGTCCCAACACGTACGGCTTCTCCGACGATCTCACCCTGGTGCGCGGCAATCACCAGTGGGGCGTCGGGGCATCGCTGGCGTTCAACGATTGGAAGACCCACGCGAACATCCGATCGGCCGGTACCTTCAACTTCAACGGCAACCAGACGGGGCTTCCGCTGGCCGATTTCATGCTGGGCCGCGTGTTCGAGTTCCGGCAGGCGCCACCCTTCGAGCTGGACATCAAACAGAAGTACTTCGGGCTCTACGGACAGGACACGTGGAAGCTCTCGCCGAAGGTGACGATGAACTACGGCGTCAGGTGGGAACCGTGGTTCCCGCAGCAGCACCAGAGGGGCCAGGTCTACAACTTCGATTACGGGAGGCTGGCCTCGGGACAGCGCAGCACCGTCTACCCGCAGGCGCCCCCTGGCCTCAGCTACCCAGGCGATCCTGGCTTTCCGAGCAAAGCGGGCATGTACCCCGAGTGGTCAAACGTGCAGCCGCGGGTCGGCATCGCGTGGGATCCGGCCGGCGACGGCCGCACGTCGGTGCGCGCCGGCTACGGCATGAACAGCAACTTCATTTCGGGTGAGTTCTACTTCGACGCCGCGCAGGCCCCGCCGTTCGGCCTCGAGCAGCGTCTGGTGAACCCGGGCCCGTATTCGCTGGACGACCCGTGGCGTGCCGCCGGCCGGGCCAATCCCTTTCCGTTCACACCGGGATCGCTGTCGGAGTTCCCGCCGTACTCGCTGCTCATCGAGGTGCCGTACGACCTCGACACGACACGCGTCCACAGCTGGAACGTCGGCGTGCAGCGCCAGATCGGCGACAACTTGGGCGTGTCGGCCAGCTACCTGGGCAACTACCTGATGAACGTCTGGGGCGACGTCACGGGGAACCCGGGGATCATTCCGGCCGGTGCTCCCGTGACCGGTCCGTGCACGCTGCGGAATCCCGCGTCGCCGACCGGCATGACGACCTATCCCAACTGCTCCGCGGCGCCGCTCGACGTGCGACGGGAGTTGACGCAGGCCACTCCGGGCGTGGGGCGGTACATCGGCTATCTCGACTGGGTGACGGACCAGGGCTGGCAGCGGTACCACGGCGTGCTGCTGTCGCTCCAGCGCCGGTCGGTCAGCGGCATCAGCACGAGCGCCAACTACACGTGGTCGACGTGCCGTGGCCTCATCAATCAGGGGGGCACGCCGTTGAACGTCGGCACGGGCTACATGCTGCCCGTGTCGCTCATCAATCCACCGGCCGACGCCAAGGAGCTGCTGGAGGCGGATGAGGGTCCGTGCAGCAACTCGCCGACCCACATCTTCAACCTGACGGCCAGCGTGGAAACGCCGCAGTTTGCCAATACGGCGGCGCGGCTGGTTGCGTCGGGGTGGCGGCTGTCGGGAATCTTCCGCGCGCAGTCCGGGCTGGCGCTGACGATCGCCACGGGCGGCGATCGGGCGCTGACGGGTGTGCAGTATCAGCGCGTGAACCAGGTGGGCGACGACACCTACGGGGCGAAGACGGTTAACAACTGGTTCAACCCGCAGGCCTTTGCGCAGCCCGCGCTCGGCACGCACGGCACGTCGGGTCGCAATGCCTACATCGGCATGGGCAGCCGCGTCGTCGACCTGGCGCTCGTGCGGTCGTTCCGGTTTGGGGAGACGCATCGGATCGAGGCACGCGTCGAAGCGTTCAACGCGTTCAACTGGTTCAGGCCGGGTGAAATCAACAATAACCCCAACAACAACCAGGCTCCGGTGACGAACCTCGCCAACCCGAACTTCGGGCGCTACCTCCTGTCGGGCGACCCGCGCGTCATGCAGTTCGCGCTGAAGTACTCGTTCTGAGGTCTGGTTGGTGGTTGGTAGTTGGTGGTTGGTGGGTGCTAGTTCCGGCGACCAATCTCGATGCGGGCACGTTCGGGCGGATCACGACGCAGGCGGGTGAGCCGAGGATTATGCAGTTTGGAATCAAATACGGGTTCTAGGTTCTCAGGTGCTCGGGTGCTCAGGTTCCGGTTCATGGATTCACGGTTCACAGGCTGTTCTCACGGTTCATGTATGAACCCGTGAACGACCGTTGAACCCGAGCACCGTAGAACCTGAGAACCGGAACCCGAGCACCCGAGCACCTGAGCACCCTTCGATCGCTTTACCGTCTGACATCGCTGATCTAGACTCGGTGCAACCAGCCAAGGGCTCGCCCTTGATATCCCGTGGTTCGTGAGCCGAGCCCTTGACTGGTTGGCAGTATCTGCTTGGCGCGCTCCGCGCGCCTAGGACCGCTATACGGCTCACGACAACGAGTAAAGAATTCTCGTTTGGAGCCGCATAGCGGTCCACAGGAGGGTGGCTGACTATGGCGGACGATCAGCGCGACAAATCTAAGCAGTCCGTCTCGCGACGGGCATTTCTCAAGGGCGGCGCGCTCGCGACGGGCGCCCTGTCGTCGACGCTGATCCCCGACACCGGTGAGGCTCAGCTACCCGAAGCCGTCGAGCCGGATCCGCGACGTACGCTCGTCGAGATGAAGGTGAACGGGACCCCGTACCGCAAGCAGGTTCCGAACCGGACGACGCTGCTGCAGTTCCTGCGCGAGGATCTCAAGCTGACAGGGTCGAAGATGGGATGCGATCGCGGCCAGTGCGGCGCCTGCACGGTCGTCGTGAACGGTCGGAACGTCTACTCGTGCACGACGCTGGCCGTCGAGGCGATCGGCACTGAAGTCCTCACCATCGAGGGACTCGCCACTGACGAGGCGCTGCATCCGATCCAGCAGGCGTTCATCCAGCACAGCGGCTTCCAGTGCGGGTTCTGCACATCTGGCCAGATCATGACGACGAAGGCGTTTCTCGATCGCATGCCACGGCCCACGGAGGACGAGGCCCGCCGGGCGCTCAGTGGGAACCTGTGCCGCTGCGCCGCGTATAAGCGCATTCTCGAATCGGTCATGACGGCGTCGCGCCTCATGCAGGCATAGGGGGCACCATGGCGCAACAGCAGAACACCGCACGCAGACTTAAGGTGGTCGGCACCGCCGGTCCGCCAATCGATGCGGTCGAGCGCGTGACTGGCCAGGCCAAGTACGTCGGCGACCTCGAGCTCCCCGGCATGCTCGTCGCCCGCGTCCTCCGCACCCGCTACGCCCATGCGCGCATCGTCGGCATCGACACGAGTCGTGCCGAGGCGCTCGCCGGCGTGAGGGCTGTGATCACCCATAAGGACGCGCCGAAGGTCCCGATCTGGGGGAACCGGACGTATGTGCTGAACGAGCAGGTCCGATTCGCGGGCGAAGCCGTCGCAGCGGTCGCCGCCGTGGATGAAGAGACGGCGGAAAAGGCGCTGCGGCTGATCGACGTGAAGTACGAGGTCCTCACATTCGTGCTCGATCCGGAAGAGGCGTTGAAGCCGGGCGCGCCCCAGCTTTTTCCCGACGGCAACCTCGAAGGAGAGCCGCGCACACTCACGCGCGGCGACGTCGAGCGCGGCTTCGCCGAGTGCGACCGCGTCATCGAGCGCATCTATCACTGCCCGACGATGTGGAGCGGCGGCATGGAGCCGCGCGTGGCGATTGCTCAGTGGGAGGGGAACAGGCTCACCGTCTGGGCGTCGACGCAGGCGCCCTGCCGGGTGCAGACGAACCTGACGGCGCAGTTCAATCTTCCCGACAGTCAGGTGCGTGTCATCGCGAGCTACGTCGGCGGCGGGTTCGGCACCAAGAGTGCGGCGCACGTCGACGAGACCATTGCAGCGCTCCTCGCCCGCAAGGCCCGACGGCCAGTGAAGCTGCAGTACTCCCGCGAGGAGGAAATCCTCGATTCCAATACCCGCTTCGAGACGCGTGTGTACGTCAAGGTCGGCGTCAAGCGCGACATGACGCTGCACGCTATCGATGTCAAGGCCTATATCAATCAGGGCGCGTACCACGTGCGCCTCGGCGGCCTCGGCAATCAGGCGACGCACATTTACAACATCCCGCATCTGCGCACGGTGCAGTACCGCGTGCACACGAACGTGCCGAACACCGGGCCGACGCGGGGTGTCGGCGACCCGCAGGAAACGTTCGCCATCGACTCGACGATCGACGAGATCGCCAACGAGATGGGCTGGGACCCCGTCGCGTTCCGGCTGAAGAACGTGAAGCGCAACGGCGACCCGATCGCGCGCGGTGGCATGGGTACCGAGGATGGCCGCCTCGTCACCCAGGTGACCGACCGATGCATAGAGGAGGGCGCAGCGCGGATCGGCTGGGTCCGGCGGAATCCGGCGCCTGGCAACGGGCAGGCCGGTCGGATCGCGCGCGGCATCGGCGTGGCGGTCACTGAACGCGGCAACGGCGGCGGCCTGGCCGGTGCCTCTGTGACGGTGAATCTGGACGGGTCCGTGGTCGTGTTTTATGCGTCGGCTGACATCGGTACGCACAGCCGCACCACGTTGTCGATGATTGCGGCCGAGACCATCGGGGTACCGCTCGCGCGCGTACGCGCCGTGGCGGGCGATACGGAGATGGCGCCCTACGATGGCGGCAGTTATGGCAACCGTGTGCTCTACAGTACGGGGCGAGCGGTTGATGAGGCGGCGCGAGACTGCCTCAGCCAGATCCTTGCGACCGCGGCGCCGATGTTGAAGGCGCCGGCTGGCGATCTCGAGCTGACCGACGGCGTTGTCCGCGTAAAGACCGACGCGAGTCGGACCCTCCCGCTCAAAGAGGTGATGCAGCGGCGCGGCCGGAGTGTCGTGGGCTCCGGCGCCGTCGCGCAGTCGCAGGCGGAGACGAACGTCGAGCGCGCGGCTGGCGCGCACTTCGTCGAGGTCGAGGTCGACCGCGAGACCGGCAAGATCCGCATCGTGCGGTACATCGCAGCTCACGACGTCGGCCAGCCGATCAATGTGACGGTCGTTGAGAACCAGATCGAAGGCGGAACCATCCAGGGGCTGGCGCTCACGCAAGCCGAAGAAATGCGCTTCGACCCGCGCGACGGCCGCTGCCTCAACGCCAATTTCCTCGATCTCAAGCCTCCAACGATGCTCGATTTCGACCCGCGGGTGATTGAGTCAATAGTCGTGTCGAATGTTGGCGAGCAGGGGCCATATGGCGCGAAGGGCCTGGGTGAGAACCCCTGCCATCCCGGGATGGCCGCTGTCGCCAACGCGGTGTACAACGCGGTCGGCATCCGTCTGCGCCGTGTGCCGTTCACACGTGCCGACGTGCTCCGCGCGCTGGCGGAACAGCGCCCGGTGCCCAGCCGCACCGCATAGTACGTAGTGTCCGGTTTTAGCCGGACCAGATAGTACGTAGTGTCCGGCTTTAGCCGGACCAGGATGACGTCATGAATAACTTCGCTTACATCCGCCCAACGACGCTACGAAACGCCGCCGCTCAGCTCGGCAAGGAGCGTGGCAAGGCGATGCTGCTGGCCGGCGGAACAGACCTCCTCGGCGAGATGAAGGACGACCTGCGCGTCCCCGAGCGGCTCGTGGCGATCAAGCATTTGCGCGAGCTGCAGGGGATCCGGCCCGGCCGGGGCGCCGTGCGTATCGGTGCGGCCACATTGCTCGTAGACGTCGTCGAGAGCACTGCGGTCCGTGAGCAGGCGCCGCTTTTGGCCATGGCGGCCGACAAGGTCGGTACGCCGCAGATCCGCAACATGGCGACGATCGGCGGGAATCTCTGCCAACGTCCGCGCTGCTGGTATTACCGGAACAACTATCCGTGCTTCAAGCATGGCGGCAGCGTGTGCTACTCGGCCACGGGCGAGAACGACTTCCACGCCATTCTCGAGGGCGGGCCGTCGTACATCGTTCATCCGTCGGATATTGCGCCGGCGCTCGTCGCGCTCGGCGCGACCGTGAAGATCTCATCCGGCGGACGCGAACGGAGTATGCCGATTGAGAAGTTCTTCGTCAGCCCGAAGCAGGATCCGACGCGCGAGAACATCCTGCAGTCGAACGAGATTCTCACCGAGATCGAGGTCCCGAGCGCGCCAGCCGGATCGAAGGCGACCTACGTCAAGGAGATGGTGCGTGAGATCTGGGACTTCGCCCTGTGCAGCGTGGCCGCGATGGTGACGACGAAGAATGGCACGGTCGAGGACGCGCGAATCGTGCTCGGCGGCGTGGCGCCATTTCCGTATCGCGCCGTGAGGGCCGAGGCAGCATTGAGAGGGAAGCGGTTGGATGAGACCACGGCCGCCGCGGCGGGCGCCGCGGCTGTTGACGGTGCGCGACCCTTGTCGAGGAACGCGTACAAAGTGCCGTTGACGCAGGCCACGGTCGCGCGCGCGCTCCTCTCGCTCGCATGACCAGCGAGGATCCGCCGCGGAAAGGAATCCCGGCCTTCAAGACGTCTCGCGACGGGTGGGTGGCGCTGTTACGCCAGTCCGTCGACCAGTTCAACGTGTATCGCGCCGAACATCCAGACGAGGATGTGACGCTCTTTGAAGCCGACCTGTCGTTCGCCAGTCTTCCGCGGGCCAATTTCGAACGCGCCGATCTGCGCCGCTGCCGCCTGGAGGGATGCGACTTATCCGGTGCGCGTTTTGACGAAGCCAGGATGGATTACGCGAACCTCCGTGCCGCCCGGCTGCCAGGCGCCACGCTGTGGCGCGCGTCGCTCGCCGGCGGCATTCTTTATGGCGCCGATCTGCGCGACGCGAGGCTCGACGAGGCGAAGCTGACGCGCGTCGACCTGTGTGACGCCGACCTGCGTGGCGCTACTTTTCGCGGCACCGATCTCACCGAGACCGATCTGCGCTGGGCGAAGTATGAGCTCAGCGAGCTCATCGACGTCGATCTGACCGCGGCGCGGATTCGGATGTAGACGTTCGTACATAGCGCAGTCCCAGCGAGCAGAAGCCCAGGGCGATGCGAATTCGCGAACGGTGAGGCAGAGCCGCCGACCGCCAGTTCGTACGTAGTGTCCGGCTTTAGCCGGACCGGCCCACATCGGCGGCTCGTGTCACGCCGGCCTCCGATTCGCGCCGCGGAAAAACGCTCGCAGCCGCTCGACGACTAACGCCTCGTGAGCGAACATGCTCCCAACGGGAGTTGGCCGGACTAGGTCTGGATAGCGTCTGCGGCGTTTTTGTGCTCCGTTGATCGCGACGCTCATAGTCGGCCGGCTTTGACACGAGCCACCGATGGGGTCCGGTCGAGTACAACCTCAGGTCATTGCCAAGCTGGCGTTGACCCGACACGTGGGAACTCGCCGCCCGACTACACCGCTAGAGACAACCACTGAACGATATTCGTATTCGTTTAGCGGGTCAGGT
>Ga0209640_10001942_pt1 | contig 17879 bp, 14 predicted proteins | sample RifCSP10_1_FD_184018 | JGI IMG/M metagenome (GOLD analysis project Ga0209640, IMG submission 184018) | Soil microbial communities from Rifle, Colorado - Rifle CSP2_sed 10_1 (SPAdes) (version 2) | ecosystem: Environmental > Terrestrial > Deep subsurface > Rock core/Sediment | place: Rifle... | reverse complement strand
GGAACCGAACCGTGAACACGAACCGAGAAGCGAGAACGCAGAAGTGTGAACGACGCGTCCTATTGCACGGGCACCAAGCGCCTCAGCTCCTCGAACCAGTTCACGATCACGATCATTCGCGAGACGACATTTTCTTCGGGGCCAACGTGACTGAGACGAAGCCGAAGCTGATGCCGCACCGTGCCTCTCTACGATATTCAGCCGCCAGCGGCCCAATGAAGTAATGACCTGCAACCCCCCACGTTCCACAGCCTGGGACGTGCTCGGTAAGCGAACACCGAACAACGGCGACCCGCGGCCAGTCCGCGAACGCGCCAGAGTTTACGCCCAACCTCGTGGATACGCGTGTCAGCCTCTATGCCGTGGCTCTGGTCCGCGATACGGACACGATCGCCGCCCCGGTCACGCCGAACAGGACAGCAGCCAGGATGGGGTCCACCAGCGAGGCCGTCAGGTTGGAGATGTTCGTTGTTGCGTAGAGAGTGAGGTCAATACCGAGGAAGAACAGCAGTCCCGCCAACGCCCCCGCCTTCACGCCTTCAGCGACGCTCGACACGCGGCTCCATCCGAGTATCAGGGTCAACACCGCGCCCCACGCCAGCTGCCCGATTGCGAGCGCCACGAAATTGAAGGGCTCGCGGTTGACGCCGCTGGCCGAGCCTGCATTGGCCTCGAAGAAGCGGGCAAAAACGATCCCGTAAGTGAGATACCCCAGGAAAAACAGCACAAGCCCGCCAACGACTGTCCCGAGCACGATTCGCTGTGTCGTCATTGTCGTATTCTCCTGACTGTGTTGTCCGGGTGGGCCCCGACGCCGCGGAGCGGACGACACCTTACACGAAACCGGTCGTGGAACCAAAACCAATTCCTGGGCCGGGCGCTCGGTTGTCCTTGTGCGCGTTCCAGATGACGCTCCGTGAGACCGCGAGCGATAAAATGCCGAACGGGTCGCGGGCGGCGCATGGGACGAACCCGATAAGAACGGCGGCGTCAAAAGGAGTGGAGCCATGGCGGACGTTACAGCGGTGGTGAGTGCGCTGCAGGCGCAGATGGCGGGCGAAGTCATCACCGCGGCAGACGCGAGTTATGACGCCGTGCGGCGGGTGCACAACGGTCTCATCGATCGGCGGCCAGCGCTGATCGCACGGTGTCGCGGCACCGCGGACGTCCAGGCCGCCGTGCGCACGGCGCGGGAACACGGATTGGAGATCGCGGTCCGCGGCGGCGGTCACAACGTCGCCGGCAACGCCGTGTGCGACGGCGGGCTGGTGATCGATTTGTCGATGATGCGGGGCGTTCACGTGGACCGGCGCGCATCGCGGGCGCGCGCGCAGGGCGGCGTGACGTGGGGCGACTACAACCGCGAGACGCAGCTCCATGGGCTGGCCAGCACCGGCGGCGTGGTGTCGACCACAGGTATTGCCGGACTGACGCTCGGTGGCGGCCTCGGATGGCTGTTGGGCAAGCTCGGGCTGGCGGTGGACAACCTGCGTGCCGTGGAGTTGGTCAACGCCCAGGGCGAGATCGTGCACGCCAGCGCCGAGGCGAACTCCGATCTCTTCTGGGCCTTGCGCGGCGGCGGCGGCAACTTCGGCGTCGCGACGTGGTTCGAGTACGACCTGCACCCGGTTGGTCCGGTCGTGACGGCGGGGCTCGTGGCCCATCCCTTCGCGGTGGCCCGCGACGTGTTGCGGTTCTATCGCGACTTCACCCAGTCGCTGCCCGACGAGCTGGTGGCATTTGCTGGCGTGCTGCATGCCCCCGACGGTTCGGGCACGAAGCTGGTGGCCATCATCGTGTGTCACATCGGCCCATTCGAGGCGGCGAACCGAGCGGTGGATCCGGTCAAACGCTTTGGGTCGCCGGTGATGGACGTCATCGGCCCGATGCCCTACAGCGTCGTCAACACGCTCTTCGATGCGGGGTTCCCGAGGGGCGCGTTGAACTACTGGAAGTCGAACTTCCTCGCGGAGCTGTCAGACGAGGCCATCGATACGATGGTCGCGCGGTTCGCCGGCTGTCCATCCCCGATGGGCGCGGTGCTGCTGGAGCACTTCCATGGTGCAGCGACGCGTGTGGGCCAGACCGCGACGGCTTTTCCGCACCGCGCGGTCGGTTACAACATGCTGGTGGTTGGGGAGTGGGCGAGCCCCTCCGACACGACCCCGAACATCGAGTGGGCGCGCGACACCTACACCGCCATGTCGACGCACTTCGCATCGGGCCGGTACGCCAACTACCTGAACGCCGAGGAGGTCGGCGCGGGCGATGCCGTGGCCGCCGCGTTTGGCCCGAACTGGACGCGCCTCCGGGAGCTGAAGCGACGCTACGATCCCGACAACATCTTTCACCTGAATCAGAACATCCGGCCCTGACACCACCCGGCGCCGCGCGCGCATCTGGTTCGACTGCGTCAGGCTTCTCGTCTTGGCCGCGACACGCGGCTCAATCTGAGGGTTCACGGGATCAGCCCATCCAACAGCACGACATCGCTCTCGATTTCGGCGACGGCGGCATAGAGATACCGGCTGTCCGCCGACCATGACACGCTGCGCGCGATCGTGATCGGTCGATCGCCGAAATCCGTGAGCGCTCGCATCGGTGCTCCCGACGTCGGCAGCACCCATACGTTCGAGGTCGCCCCGTCCGTGAGCGGTGCCGCCAGCCATCGGCCATCGGGTGAGAGGAATGGCTGGAACAAGAATCGCCCAAGCGGGACCCGCTCGCCAGACACGCGGGCCATGATGGACGATGAACCGCCGCCGACGGCCGCGCTGCAGATCTCCAGCTCCCCGACGAAATCGAGGCTGTCCGATCGAGGTCTATGAACGTAATACAGGGTCTTGCCATCGGGCGTCACGGCCGTCATGGCGCCGTGCGATCGGACATGATGGGAGGTGCCGCCCTCGGCGGGAACTTTCGCGATACACGTGATGCCGTCCTGTTCTGACGTGTAGTACACCCACCGGCCGTCGCCGGACCAGCAGGCTCCCCAACCTTGTGCGATCACCTCGTGCAGCCCGCTGCCGTCGGGACGGATTGCCCACAACGCACTCACGCCGCTTGACGACACGATGAACACGATCCAGTCGCCGGAGGGCGACCACATCGGAACGCCGAGGACGACGGCGGGATCGCGCTCGAAGGTGACCTGGCGCACGCTCGATCCATCTGTCCGGGCGATCCAGAGGTTACCGTGGCCGCCGTTGTCGGAGAGATAGACGACCTCGGTGCCGTCGGGGCTGATCGATGGCGTCTGGGCCTGCCCCGTCTGTCGCGTGATCTGCACAGCGGCGCCCGTGTTCTCGGCCGCAGATCCGCCGATGGGAAATTGCCACACGTCGGAATGACCTCGAATCCGACTGACGAGCAACTTGCCCGACTGGTGCACGTCCGGGTCCACGTAGGACAGATCGCCGAACGTCACCTGGCGATCGCCGCGGCCGTCGCGTCTGACGATTCGCACGTTGAAGACAGGGGGGTACAGGATGGTGCTTCCCCGTGACGAGCTGTATACGAGGCCTGAGCCATCGGGCAGCCAGGAGAATCCCCTCAACCACTCGCTGCGCGTCACTTCCCGGCGCTCGCCGCCGCTGACCAGCACGATCTCGAGGCCGACGTCAAATCGGTTCCCGGGGCTCAGGCGTTGAAAGGCAATCGAACGATCGTCGGGCGACCAACGGGGCAATGTATAGGTCCAGAGGGGAGACAAGGACGTCACCCGTTCCCTGCGCGAGCCGTTGCGTGCCACCATCACCAGCTCGACGGACTCGCCCGAGGACTGAAACAGCGCAATTCGCTGGCCGTCGTGACTGATGTCGCCACCCCCCATCGCAGATGCCACACGCCGGGGTGACCCGCCGAGCGCGGAGATCTCCCAGATGATTCCCTCGCCGGGTCTTCTCGACGGCGTGTAGTAGATCAGTGTGCTCGAATCAGGGGCCCATCGAGGGTGCTCGTGATCGGTCTCGTCCCGAGTCACCTGCAAGGGGGCGCCACCGGCGAGCATGCGGATCAGAATCTGGCGCCGTCCGCCGATCAGGGCCACAAAGGCGACGATCTTCCCGTCGGGCGACAGGGCAGGAGACTCCTTCATGCCCGAGAAGTCGGTGAGCCGCTGGAACTCGACGTGGCGGCCGGGCACCACGGTTTGCTGCGTGGGATTCGCATCGGCGGTGGCCTCGTCTGCGGCATCTTCGAGCTCGAGGCGGGCGTCGCCAATATCGTGCAGCCGTCGTCGAAGATCCTTTGACAGACATCGCCGCAGCAACCGCCGGATGGCGGCGGGCAGGTCGTCCGGAAGCAGATTCCATGCTGGTTCGGTGCCGAGAATCGCGGCGATTGCATCCGATACCGTCTCGGCCGCGAACGCCTGGTGCCCGCTCAGCATTTCGTACAGGACGCAACCGAACGCCCAGATGTCCGCGCGCTCGTCCAGAACCTTCCCGCGCGCCTGTTCCGGGCTCATGTACGCGGCGGTGCCCAGGATGACGCCGACGTTCGATATCATCGCTGGTGAGGTGATGGTTGGAGAATGCGACGCATCGGCCACGACACCGGCAGGGTCGAGCGTCTTCGCCAACCCAAAGTCCAGCACCTTCACCACGCCATCTGACCGCAACTTGATATTCGCGGGCTTCAGATCGCGGTGGACGATCCCTTTCGCATGCGCGGCTTCCAGCCCTTCAGCAATCTGCTTTGCAATGAACAGCGCGTCATCAATCGGGATGACTCCTTGGGTGATGCGATCGGCGAGCGTCGGCCCCTCGACCAGTTCCATCACGAGGGCGCGGACACCGTCTGCCTTCTCGAGTCCGTAGATCTGCGCGATGTTGGGATGATTCAGCGCAGCAAGTGTCTTCGCTTCACGCTCGAATCGCGCCAGGCGCTCGGGATCGTGGGCGAAGGCCTCCGGCAGCACCTTGATGGCGACATCGCGCCCGAGCGTCATGTCGCGCGCGCGATACACTTCTCCCATCCCACCGGTCCCGATGAGACTGAGGATTTCGTACGAACCCACATGTGCTCTCGCGCCGAGTGTCATCGCGGCGGAAGGTCCTTCAATTCCTCACATCCTCAAATCATCAATCACGAGATGACGTCTCCCGATGCCGCCTACGCCGATCGAGGCATTAATTGCATAGGGTCCGAGCCGCACGCTGAGGGCTCGAGCCCATGCGGCGCATTCTATAGCTGCCAGGCGCGACTCCAATGACCTCGCCGCGGGGTGATCCTTGTCACCCGGGCCGAGTCTGCCCCCGCGAACGTTCCGGCCGGCCCTGCGTGGGGCGGCGAGCCAAGGGATTCTCATCGGGATATCAAGGGCGAGCCCTTGGCTGGTTGCCGCAACAGCTATGTAGAGTGGCGATGTTCTGGTCGATAAACGCCTCAGCAAGGGGATTCGTGCTGTTGTGATCAACGTAGACTCGAGAAGCGATGGCGACGGGAGCACTCTCGCGAACGTACGGCAAGAAAAGGACGAGACAGCTCCTGGCCCTCGGCGAGAGTGGATTGGAGACATGTGGAAGAGTGATGAGGCCGTGAAGCCAGCCGCTGGTCAGCCTAGCGATCCGGGAACCCCCTATCATCCACCGGCGATGCCAATGGAGTCGGCGAATCCACGTCGGCACGGTGAGAGAGACGTGATGAACATCGGGAAGTCCATCGTCATCAAGGGTGAGCTCAACGGAAGCGAAGACCTCACGGTCGAGGGCCATGTCGAAGGGACGGTCGACCTGCGCGAGAACGTGCTCACGATCGGCTCCAATGGGCACATCAAGGCGCACGTGCTCGCCAAGTCGGTAATCGTGCTGGGCGCAGTCACCGGCAACATCACGGCCTCGGAGAAAATCGAGATCCGCGACGGCGGGTCGGTGGACGGTAACTTGGTGTCGCCCCGGGTGGCGATTACTGAAGGCGCTTGCTTCCGCGGCCGCGTCGACATGCAGAAGCAGCGCGCGCAGCCGCTTCAGCAGGAGGCAGCCTCGGCCCAGCAGAAGCCAGTACAGCCCTTCGGGTCAATCGGACAGCAGCAGGTCCAGCCGATTGCTGCGGCGCCCGCGCACTAACGACGCGATCAGCGGGCAACAGCGGAGCGAGGGCCCGCGTCGTGCAACGGAGTAGCCGCTTCGATAGGGATTGCTGGTGTACGACTTCACTCTGCGAGACCGAGGAAGGTAAGGGCACCGCCACTCCCCAGCATCCCGATCCCTACCCAGCGTCTTCCACTGTTGGTCACACTGATCGTGCTCGTGACCGGTTGCTGCGTGATGGGATTGAACGTCGTCACAGTGGCTGATTCCCCGGCGGTGGCCGCGAGCACGGCTCCAATCGCCATCAATCCGAGGCCAACGATGACATTGGGCCGACTCAGTTTCTCCCTCGTGAGAGTCGGCTCACGCTGAGCGGGAGCGCCGCCGCTTCCCTGAGCTCGGGACACTTCTGCGGCGAGCCGGTCAGCAGAAAAGATATTCAAGCTCGTCACCTGACGAAACGATGGCGTCGAATCTTGGGCATGGGCGATGCCGCTGAACACGAAGAAGACGATCACGCACCGAGCGATCTTCATTGTTGTTCTCCTTGCTGTATCGAAGATCCTTGGGTCGGCGTAAGAAACCGCCACCATGCGCGATCTCGTTATCGGGTGGACGCTGTAGAAACAGTAGAAGCCAGGCGCCCACAGGGCGCTTGGTGGCGGCGCTGAGCGATACAATGGCGAACGGGCCACGCGCGGCTCATGGTGACATTCGGTGACACATGGGCAGGTAAGGCGCCTGCGTGCGCACGAAGGCCCCGACAATTTCGACGCGGAGGGATGGCCGAGTGGTCGATGGCGGCGGTCTTGAAAACCGCTGTACCCGGAAGGGTACCGGGGGTTCGAATCCCCCTCCCTCCGCCAAATTAATATCCGAGTACGAGACCGGGAATCCAGACGGCGAAGCCGGAGGACTTTCCCCGCAGGCCTGCACCGTATCCGCAACCGCGCCAGCGGCGAAGCGTCTCGTCAAGGCTGAATGCGACGTCCCATCGGACGGGAACGAGACGGATCACCGTCAGAATCGTGACCAGCCAAATGCGCGCGTTTTGAGTGCTGCGATTCGATCCAGACGAGCGTCCAAACGATCAAGCCTGCAGCCGCAAGCGGGTAGACGATGCGTGTGAACAACCCGACGACACAGACCCCGAGCAGCACGAAAATCGTATTCTCGAGGCCCGCCACCACTTCCGGACGAGCGGCTCGACATCGGAGGTGATTTACCGAACGCACGATGAACGTTCCCGAAATAGCGCCGAGGGCGAGCGGCGTGAACGCGGACTCGTCTCGGATCGGTAGTAAATGGTGATGTCCGCAGAGTCTCGTAGCAGGTCCACATCGCCGATTTCAAATCGCTCCACGGGCAGATGCGTCCGCTTCCGGAGATCCTCGAGCAGCTCAGCAGCCGCGGCCGGACTTAACAGATCGAGCCGGTCGTAGCGGACCAGTCTTGACTCCTCGCGGCCTGAAAAGGGCGCGGCCTCAAGGATGGTCACGGTGCCGACAATCGCGGCGTTGGCGATGAGCAGCTCGGCGAGCGTGATGCCGCCCTTGGCGAGCGCGTTCAGGAGCGCAATCCCGATGACGACGAACAAGTAGGTAAGGTTGCGGACCCGGATAGCTTCGGTGCGATAACGCAGAATCCCGAAGACCGCGAAGAGGCCCAACGCGAACCCGAGTTCGATCGGCACATTGCTGAGCAGGTACGCGAGCGAGAACGTGACCAGATTGATCAGGAAGTACGTGAATACGTAGTCGCGGTTCCGATACAGACGGTAATAGACGAGCCGCACCACGACAACCGTAAACAGCATGTTGAGGCCGAGCCTGGCCAGCAGTATGACCGCACCACCGCTCAGAGATATCGCCAAAGCCCCAAGGAGATTGCTCATGCCGAAAGTCGCTCCATCGCCTTCAGAGTCGGTTTGAAAATGTTGCCGGCCACGGGCGCCACCAGGATTGTTCCAACGCAATACTTACTGAAGGCCACCTCGCGCGCGTGGAGTGTCCTGAGCGCCGGGACCGCTCCGAGATGGTTTGAATACTCGGCCTGTTTGATCTCGGCGATTACGACCCGCGAGAAATGCTCCTCGCGCGGGCCGCCGGCAAAGGTCACGTCGCGGTCAAACGTGAGACGCTCGTTGAGGTCTTTGCCAACCAACGTGACGCGGAGAAAGGAGATCGAGACGCACGGCATTAGACGCACGCCATCGGTCGGTGCATACGTTTCGATGAACTGCTGCTCGGGGACTCCGAGGTGGTTTTGACCGTAGGGAAGCGCACGACGGCGTTTCACGGTGCGGCCGCTGTTGGTCTTGCTCTTGATTTCCAGAAACGAGAGCTGGCGGTCCACGTGATGCCGGATCCGGACCTTGTATCGGGGCCGTCGGCCGCACCTGTGGGCGTGATAGAGCGTGCGATCGGGAGTGTCGAGATAGATGCTTTCGTAGCGCGCCCAGCCCTGCTCACCCGCGCGCAGCAGGCAGTAACCCGGACGCAGACGCGCCAGCAGTGGCTCCAGGGCGTCTGTTGCGAGCAAATACTTGCGATCGACGCGCTGTTGAAGGGACCGCGCTTCGATCAGCGCGGTCGCTGCGACATCGAAGCCCCGCAGCAGGTCGAGATCCGCAGGGCGTGACAGTGCCGTGACGGCCTTCGCGCTCACCGGACGCGCAATCCCAGGATGCCGGGAAGTTCGACCTGCAGACGCGTGCCGAGCGTCCAGTAGGCACCCTCGCGGCCGGCCTCCGGCGCCGTCCGCGGATCGGAGAACCACTCAACGCCGGCGTTGCCCATCAGCCGCACCCACCGTGTGACACCCAACGAGCCGCCGAAGGTCACGGCGTGCGCCGCCCGCGCCCGCAGATCCGCCGCGCGTGGGCGCACACTCGCCATGTCGGTGTCCGGACCGACATCGTCGAACCCGAGATATTCGTACCGCACGGCCACGTCGCGGCGCGGTGCGAACCGCCATCGCGTCGTCAGGCTCGCCCCCGTTCCGACGACGGAGGGCAGATCGTCGATGTCGACACCCTGCTCCTGCCGCTCGTCGCGGACGCGCAGCGCCTCGACGGTGAATTGCCACCGGCCCGGGCTCCACTCGACATCGCCTCCGAGCCGCGTGCGCCGACCTTGCACGTACACGTTTTCAAAGAAGCGATAGCCGGATGACAGGCGCCCTTCCAGCCCGTTTTCCGGGTCGGTGTCGACAGCGGCAAGGCGTCCTTCGCTGCCGTAAACCGCCAGCACGAGATCCGATCCCGGCTCCCACTCCAGGCGTCCGGCGCCCGTCACCCCCGACCGGCGGCTTGATCCATTGTTGTCTCCGGCAAAGAGCCCGACGTCATAGTCGAACCGCTGTCCGAGGTCGCCGTGGAGCGCGACGCCGACATCGCGTTGCGCTGTGAGGGCGCGCCCGAGCGCCGCCCGCTCCAGGAAATCCGTTTGCCGCGCGGAAGTGCCGTAGTCGCGACTGCCGGGCGGCTTGAACTGACCAAACCGTATCTCGTACGAACCGGGACGAAATTCCGCATAGGCATCCTTGACGAGTGTGCCGTCGAGGTCTTGCGGGTCAAACGTCAGCTCGAACTGAACGCCTCGCCACTGGCCGTTGACGCCGGCCCGCAGGCGACGGACCTCGAATGTGTTGAACTCGAGCCGTCCTGTGCCCGGTGAGACAGGCCACTCAGGATAGGAGCGCCAATCGAGCTGGATGTAAGCCTCGGGCTCGAGCTCGAACACGGGCGGGGGCGGCTCGGGGGCTTCCTGCGCACTCTGACCGGCCATGGCCGGGGCCGCGGTTGCCACACAGAGCGCGAGGACCGAACAGACGTGCCCGGTCATCGGGCTGCTCCCAGTGCCTGCCGCACCGAGGCCGCGCGGGTCTGGACGTATGTCATGAGGTTCGTGACCGCCTGCGTGAATTCCGCAGGCGACTGGACAAAACTACGTTCCGGCACCTCTCCCTCCGGGCCAACGACGTAGGGAGCGATCCGCGCGTATTCGGCCTGCAGCCTTGCGGTCACCGCGGATGGTTCGAACACCGTGTTGAGCATCTCCTCGACATAGCCCCGGTACGTCGCGCGATAGACCGGGTCGTCCATGAGATAGCGAATCAGAGGCCACGAGGCGTTCACGCGGTCGTGAAATAGATCCAGTCCGGTGTTGGCGCCTCCGCCGGCGCCCCCGAACCCTCCTCCTCCGGGTCCGCCCGCATTCAACGAGAGATCGTGATCCCACGGAATAAAGAAGAGGCGGTCGCGGTGACGCGGGCTTCCGTAGAGCCAGTAGTTGTGGGGCGAGAACCCGCCATAGGTATCGGTGTTGCCGATGATCGTGTTGAGCGCCAGCCAGCGCAGAAAGGAAGAGGCGGCGAATCGCGCTTCGAGACGGGTGCGCCACACTTGTGGGTTTGGGCGGGACTCGTTCAAAACCGCGATGGTGTCCTGAACATCCGTCCAGTCTTCATCCCGCTGGTTTGTCTTCTTGGGAAACGATTCCGCCCTGAACACGGTAAGCCGGGCGCCGGTTCCATTGGGTTTGTACAAGTTGCCGTTCTCCGTCCCGAACTGCATCTCGAGCATCGGCTCGTCCGGAATTTCGACGAGGGTGTACAGTCCCAGATACTGCGAGCCCGCGCCGCGATCGAAGAAGACACGAACAAAAGCCGTGCGGGCCGCTGGCACCCCTGCCTCGCGGAAGAGATCGCCTACTACCTTCGCTCTCAGAAAGGACGAGTCCTGGGAGTTGTTGGTCAGATTCAGATTGGGGAAACCGAAAAACGTTTGGTCACGGACCTCAGGAATCTGATCCTCAAGTCCGTCTGCATTGAGCCGGAAGGGCAGCTTTTCGGCGCCGCTGCGCCAGGAATTCAGCAGACTCGAATTGCCTTTCAGCCGCAGGCCGATATTGCTGAACGAGATGCCGTCAAACGTCAGCGTCGCCGGAAGGTAGATCGGTGTTCGCGGGAGGAACTCGACGTCGTCGCGGCCTACGTTGCCGCCGGGCTGATTGCCGCCACCTGGAGGAGCGCCGCCGCCGGGTGGATTGCCACCGCCGGGAAAGCCGCCTCCAGGGTTTCCCCCGCCGGGGAGCGGCGTGCAGGTGAGCCCGACGCCCATCGGCAGCAGCGTGCAGCGGCCGCTTTGGGGGGGTGTGCCAAACATGCACGAGTCCCCTTCGACTCGGCCATCACATGCCGCGACCCCCGCCGGATCGGGCATCATGTTGAAGCCGCCACGGCCGGGTCCGCCGCCCGCGGTCCCGTATCCGCCGGCCATTTCAGTCATGTCGGCGACGAGGCGCGCCCAATCTGCGGCCGTGACACGTATGTCGAGGCGCTTGACGACGTCCTGGGCGAACACGCGCGCGTAGTCAGGCGTTGCCGCGCGGCCGTGCGTCTCCTCCTCGCGCTGCTGGGGATCTCCAGCCCCGGCTGAGACGAGCCCCAGAAACAACACAAATATCCCCGCGACCGCTGACAGTCGGCCCACCTTGCCTCCCTTTACACTGTGGTTACAGGGTCATTGACGCCAGACGGGAATAAGTTCCAATAAGTGGCAGGTTGCGAGATTCGGGAACTTCTGTGCCCTCTCCGCTAATTCTCACCAGGGTGCCAGTCGAAGACGCTCCTGAGCCGTCCGACCCGGAGCTGGTCGAACGCGCGCGCGGAGGCGAGCGGGAAGCCTTTGGCTTCCTGTACCGCCGCCATCAGGCGTACGTGTATCGATTTGCGCGGGCCATGACGGGATCCGCGGCTCTCGCGGAGGACATCGTCCAGGAGGTGTTTCTCGCGCTGATGCGAGATCTCGACCGGTACGACGCCAGCCGCGCGGGGCTGAGAACGTATCTGTTCGGGGTCGCGCGCAATCTCGCGCGGTACAAGACCAGGAGCCTGCGGCGCCTCATATCGCTGGATCAGGTCGAGGAGGCTGTTGGTCGCGACGACCCGGCCGCGGCGCTTTCCTCGAACGAGGAAACGCGCCATTTGCGCCGATGCCTCGGCGCATTGCCGGCGCGTTACCGCGAGGTCATCATCCTCTGCGACTTGCAGGAACTCGACTACGCGGAGACCGCCGTAGTGCTGAAAGTGCCGATCGGGACCGTGCGATCGCGGCTTCACAGGGGCCGACGATTGCTGATCGAGCGTCTGCGGCGGCGCGACGGCGTGCCGGTTGCGAAACGGTGCCTCATATGAACAGGGACAAGACGAACACCGACGAGCAGGAGTTGCTGAGCGCGCTTCGAACCCTCGCCCGCGAGGAGGAGGGCCTCGGAACGCCGCCTCGCGTCGAGGGGCGGTTGATGCGGGCATTCGACGCGACCCGCACTGTCAGGTCCCGTCATCAGCGTATGTTCGCGGGACATGCCTTGAAAGCAGCCGCCGTTTTCGTGCTCGCGGTCATGGGCGGGTACTGGTGGAGCGGCGGCGGCGCTGAGCCGCCGTCAGAGCAAGCGCAGGTTCCTGAACCTGCAGTCACCGAGCCGTGGCCGTCGTCCGAAGCGTTGGTGTGGCTCGACCCAGAGCCGGAGTCGCTTCACATCGTCCATGTCCGGGTCGCGAGCGCAACGCTGGTCGCGCAGGGATACGCGGTCGGCGATCCCGACGGGGACGGCCTCGTCGATCTCGAGGTGATCGTCGGCGATGACGGATTGGCGCGAGGCGTGCGTGTGGCGCCTGCGACAGCCGTCATCTACTAGCGAGGAGCAACGTATGAACCGCCGAGTTGTAGCCTGCTGGATTCTGTTCGTCGCGTTCGGCGGCGTCTTGACCGCTCAGCGCGGCTTTCCGCCGATCGACATCAGGGGCGTCGAACCGCTGGAGTTCGGTGAGGTCGTGCGCGGCGCGCCGTTCAGCGCCGAGGCGACGACAGAAATGATTCAGGAGCTGCGAGATGGCAATCGTATCGAACAACGATCGACCGTCACCATCGCCAGAGACAGCACAGGACGGACCAGACGCGAACAGCCGCTGCCGCCGATCGGTCCGGTTGTTCTCGATCCGGAGGTGCGCATAATCACGATCAGCGATCCGCGCCAGCAGACCTTGTATCTGATCGATCCGCAGCGGCGGACCGTTTCCCGGTCAACGGTCCCGGCGGGCCCACCGCGCCCACCTGGCGATCGCAGCGGCGGCGGCAGGGCTCTGCCCCCGCCGAAGATGTCCTCGGAAGCCCTCGGGAACCGGCAGATTCTCGGCCTCCGTGCCGAAGGGACGCGCCAGACGATGACGATTCCGGCAGGTGTTTTCGGCAATGTAGGCCCGATTCAGGTCGTGACCGAGCGCTGGCACTCGCCGGAGCTCAAGATTGTTCTCGAATCCCGCAGAAGCGATCCACGTCTCGGCGATGTGACGTACCGCGTTACTAGTCTCGTGCGGGGCGAACCCGACGCGGCGCTGTTCGCCATTCCCTCGGATTACACGACCGTCGAACGGCCGCCCAGGCCTTTCGGTCCGCCTCCTCGTTGATCAGGATGGATCCCGATCCGTGAGACGAAAACCCTCGAAAAGCTGTACCTGTTTTGTACCTGCACCAGGGCTTTCTCGCCGATTTCGCGGATTGAGCGATTCAGAAGTCCTGTAAGTCATTGATAGAACGCGAATGGAGGCGACCGAATCCCCCTCCCTCCGCCAATTCCATAATGAAATCGGCGATTTGGTGGCTGCGCCATGCGCGCTCGATCGTTGCATAGACTCCACTGTCACCAGAATTGTCACCCTGCGTGAGCCCCGCGGGTGCTCGAAGTCGTCACGTCAGGCTCATGGATGGCGCTGCCGCGGGTGCGTGTCGTGCTCGCAGTAGTACGGGACGTGGGTCGCCGTCGAGGCTGTCCTACACGAGATCGTCGTCGCGGTGGCGTGAGACGGCGTATCTGCAAAGATCGACGGCCGGCGATCTACCGCTGTCTGTAAGCGAGATTTGGCGTACCCGCAATGATCTGGAATCGTGCCGTCTGCGCCAAGGCCTGCGATGGCGTGAGCAGGATCAATGATGCCAATGCCAGTTGGAAAAGCATAGGATCCCTCCTTTTCTTCGCATCGCCGGCACGCCACAACATCGCGCCGGCATTGATATCAGTGGGAAGACCGCGTGCCGCGTGGGTGCCGTCCAACGATGATAGCAAGGCGATAGGAACGATTAGGCCGCCTCCGGTGGTTTGCGGAAGATGCTTGTGCCTTGTGCTTTGTGCCTTCCGGTCGGCGCGCCATATACTCGTCGGACAACATGCGACGATTCGCCCACCCGGCCATCGTCGGTACCATCGCCGCCCTCGGATGTGCGCTCGTGTTCGCACAGGCCGGCACCTTTGTTCCACGTGACCATCGGCGATCCAGTACTCTACGCGTCCCACGCGCGATGCCGTCGCCCGGCTGAACGAACGCCTCGCGAAGGGCGACCTTCAACTGTCTTTCGATGGACCGTCTGGTTACCTGCGATCGGTCCTGGCGATGCTCGATATCTCCCCCGCGTCGCAGACGCTCGTCTTCTCCGAGAACAGTCTGCAGCGCGCACACATCAGCAAGGCCACGCCACGGGCGATCTACTTCAACGACACCACGACCGTCGGCTGGACGAACAGAGCGGAATCATTGGAAGTCGCAGCGCAGGACGCGACGCAGGGCGCCGTCTTCTATTCGCTCTCGCAAAAGCCGCAGGCGAAGCCGCAGTTCGTTCGCGGGGCAGAATGCTTTCAGTGCCACCTCACGGCTGAAACAAGTGGAGTGCCCGGGCTTTTCATGATGAGCGTGCTGCCACTCTCGGACAACCAGCATGAGTACGCCCGAGGCTGGGCGATGGACCATCGGACGCCCATCGAGGACCGCTGGGGCGGGTGGTATGTGACGGGCACGCAGGTACCCTTGCGGCACCTCGGCAACGTGCCCGTGTTGCACGTGCCCCGCTCGTACGTCAGGGCCGACGTCGCGCCAAAGCTGACGACTGGAAACGGCACCTTCGACACGAGCCCGTACCTCACGCCGCACAGCGATGTGGTCGCCTTGATGGTTCTGAACCATCAGCTTCACATGATCAATGTGCTGACGCGGCTTGGTTGGGAAGCTCGTATCGCCGCACATGACATGCCGGCGGGCTCGACCGCCAGCCTGCCGCCTCACGTTCGGAACCTTGCGCGCGATCTCGTCGACTACTTGCTGTTCGTGGACGAGGCGCCGTTGCCATCGCCTGTAGCAGGCGCGTCGGCGTTCGCGCGCGAGTTTTCGTCAAAAGGGCCGCACGACAGCAGAGGCCGATCACTGCGAGCGCTCGATCTCAGCCACCGCCTGCTCCGCTATCCGTGCAGCTTCATGATCTATACCGACGCGTTCGATGCGCTGCCGGCCGCGGTGAAGAATCTGGTCTACGAGCGAATGTGGGAGGTGCTCTCCGGCAAGGAGACGAACAAAGTCTACGTCCGGCTCTCGCTCGCCGATCGGCGGGCCATCGTCGAGATTCTGCGCGAAACGAAGAAGGGGCTGCCCGAGTACTTCCGGGCGGTGACAGGTTAGCGTCTACGCTCACACACCACAGCGCGATCAACTAAGTGCGTCTGTGCCGCATCAGATCGCTCAAGGGCGCCTACTTCGGAGCCGATGCGGGCTTTGGAAGAAGACGGGAACGTATGCAAACGTGTACGTAGCGCGGGGGGCATTTGCCGCCGCGGTCCAGCTACCTAGTGTATTTCCGCAGGTTATTGGAATTCGCTTCCGCCCCGTAGACGTTGCCACGTGCGTCAGCGGCCACGCCTTCGGTCGTCGTCGTGGGTTTGTCCTGCAGCCCGGGAACCGGGATGAGCATCGTGACCTTGCCGTCTCGGACGCTCCCGATCCGAATGCCCTTCTGGAAGCCAGGATTCACCTTCTGATCCGACTGAGAGTCGGCAACAAGGATCGTGTCGTTGGCGTCGATGAACATGCCGCTCGGGCGGCCAAACTGTTTCCACTCTTCCAGAAATCTCCCGTCCTGGTCGAAAATCTGAATGCGACTGTTACCGCGGTCGCCAACGAACAGCCGCCCTTTTGAATCCATGGCGATGGCATGCATGCCGCTGAACTCGCCGCGGCCCGTTCCCTTCTGCCCCCATGATTTGATGAACGTGCCGTCGCTGGAAAACTTCATGATCCGCCCGTTCGTATCGGCGCCATGTCCGTCGGCGACGAAGATGTCGCCGTTCGGCGCGACGACGACAGCCGATGGGTAGATGAAGGTGCCCGGCGCCTCCCCGCCAACGCCCGCTTTACCCAGCGTCAGCAGGACCCTTCCCTTCGGACTGAACTTGAACACCTGGTAGCCTTTCCCGCTCTTGCCTGGCCCGTCGGTCGCCCAGACGTTCCCGTCCCTGTCCACGTGAAAACCATGAGGGAACGCGAACATCCCCGCGCCAAAGCTTTTCAACAGCTTCCCTGACGGATCGAACTGCAGAATGGGCGCCAGCTTCGATCCTTCGCACGTGTCGCCTCCGCATCGGTCGAATACCCACACATTGCCGTTGCGATCCACATCTACCCCGATAACGTTTCCGAACGTCCTTCCCTCGGGAAGCCTGCCCCAGTTCTCCCCTTGGCGATAGGGATTCGACTGGGCGGCCGCATCCGTTCGCCACATCGCTGCCACTGCGACGATCGCGAACGCCAGCGTGAGTCCTGTTCGACCGTGCCATGGCTTCATACGTCTCTCCTGTCAGACTATATGGAAACACCGACCATCGCTTGCAGATGCGCGGGTTACGCTGCAGGCGCCATTGGCTCGCAGTGCAGAGCCGCATACAAGGAGGTCGGTCATGCAGGAGTCTACTACTACCATCGTCGCCTTCGATCAGCACGCCGATTCGGTGATGGCTGCCGTGCGCGGCACCAACTGACCCTGACCTGCGGTATTCTCCACGACGGGCATCGCCGCGCCTGAGACCTCCAACCGCAGATTGACAACAGTCAACCTCCACCCGACGTCTCACATCAGTCAGCGCCAGTGCTGCGATGCCCGTGAGATCAGACCGGTCACAGGCCTAACGTCCAGTGGCGGCCCTTCGAAGCGATCGGAGGGGTCTGATCGTCGAAGCGTTCATCAACAGATTGAGTAGGGGTCCATCACCGCCCAGCTACGCGCGGCTGACGCATTCGATCGTCTTCACCGGCGCGATCCCGGAGTAGGCTACCTAGTCTCGTCCCAGATGACCTGCACGTTGGCGCGCAGCGAGGCCGGCTGCGGCTGCGTGTACCCCCTGTAGCGCTCCGGCACCTTCCACGCGTTGACGACCTCGTCCAGCGTCCGGCCGGCGCGCTTGGCGTCCTGGACGGCCTTGACGAGGTCGCCGATGAACGCGGAGTACTCCTTCAGGTCGGCGACGGGAAACGTGGGGCCGTGGCCGGTGATCACGCGATCGACGTTCGGCGTTTCGGCGGCCTTTGCCAGCGTGGCTGAATAGCTGAGGCCGCTGCCTCCGTTGTTGCGGTCCATGATCGGCGTGGTCTTGTTGGGAAACGTGTCGCCGGCGTGCATCACGCGCGCGGCGGTGAAGACGACGTAAGCGTCACCGCCCGTGTGGGCGCGGCCGTAGTAGTGGAGATCAACGCGATCTCTCCCGCTGCCGAGCGAGAGCCTGTCGGTGAACGTTCGCGTTGGCAACCCCTTGCCGCCGTTCGCCTTGAACGGCGTCGAGGCGTCTCCCGGGAACCCGTGGACTGGCTTCCAGTCCTCCATGGAGGCCTTCGTGTTCTGGTGCGTGACTATCTCGACGCTCGGCAGTTCGGCGTTGCCGTTGACGTGATCGAAATGCGCATGGGTGTTGACAATCGTCGTCACCGGCTTGTCAGTCAGCGTCTTCAGCTTCGTCAGCATCGGCTGGCCCC
>Ga0209640_10001941_pt1 | contig 17879 bp, 19 predicted proteins | sample RifCSP10_1_FD_184018 | JGI IMG/M metagenome (GOLD analysis project Ga0209640, IMG submission 184018) | Soil microbial communities from Rifle, Colorado - Rifle CSP2_sed 10_1 (SPAdes) (version 2) | ecosystem: Environmental > Terrestrial > Deep subsurface > Rock core/Sediment | place: Rifle... | reverse complement strand
TTTGTCATTTTGTACCTTGACTGCAAATCCCTTGATTGCATACTTGTATTCCTGAATGATTTCTGCTCCCTTTGATTTTGCCTTTTCTGTTTCACTTGCAAGATCAGAATCATCTGAGAGAACTATAATGTATTGTCCCTGGATTTTGTTTGCCTTTTGATTAGGCGCAGCATTTGCCAATGCGGGTTGCATTGCTATTGATAAAACTAGTAGTATTGAAAATAAAGTAATGATTGATTTGTTTTTCAAGTGTGCCTTATTTTTGAAAATTTGTATTTAAGGATTTGTGATAAATTAGACACAAACAAGTAATTTTTCTAGGATAAATTTCGTAGTATAGTTTTGGCAATATGATAGGATCTATAGATATTTTCTTAACGCCTCAATGACTTTGTACTATTTGTTCGGTATTGTATAATTCCCCGCGTTTTTTTATATTTTAAAAAAATATTTTTGATTTTCTAACATCTAGATACAGCTTTTAACACGGATCATAAATAAAACCATGAATGGTCTGGGTCTTGGTGGACTCGTTCTAACTTTATCTAGTCACCTTACAATATGTATGTGTTAGTCTAGATTAGGGGTTTCGTATCACTTAAAATCATAAAACGATTTGTTTGTATATTGAATAAAGCAATAATATTTTCTATTTTAACATTAGCGATTATGGGTTTATTTTTATCGCAAGAAGCACAAGCTGGTAATGCTGTAACCCCGCCATTATGTCCCCCTGGTACAACCCTCACTGGAAGTACCACCATCGATGGTGTTCCTCTGTGTGCTGTAGATGGCTGTCCAGCTGGTACCACCGATTTTGATAACGGTTTATGCCAACCTGCAGGTGTCGCGCCTTCATGTCCACTTGGTACAACCCCAGATGCAGATATCTGTACGGTTCCTTCAACTTGTCCACCTGGTACCACATTAAATCTTAATAGTCTTTTATGTGAATTAACAGGTCCACCAATTGTTACACCAGTTATTGGAGGTACAATCATTCCAATTCATATGACTACTCTATTTATCACTGGTGCAATGACAAATGCATTTTGGATGGTGCCAACAATTGGAGGAATTGCAGGAACTGCAATCACGTTATTCAAAGTAAAAAGAAAAAGCGACTAGACTGAAAATAATACCAAACTACGTACTGGTCCCTCTAGTTCCGTATTGACCAAAAATCCAAAAATGATCTGGGTCCTGCTTGATTCAAAACTTTTTGCAAAAATTATTTTTGGAAAAAATCCTGGCTGTAATAAAACAGGATCAAATAATCGCGAATATGTGGTTCTAATTAAGCATTCTGAGGACTGGGATCTGTAAAATGTAATCTAGATCTAATCCTCCTAATTGTTTTAAACTTTCAAGTTTAGAACACCATGGGCATGGCACTGGAGACATTGGGAGAAACTACTGGAAGGCGTGACAAAGTTACCATCATGGCTGATTTGCTTGATATCATGCAAGAGCCTAGACGTCTGACTCATATCTTATACAAATCAAACATGAGTTATGTTCAACTTGTAAAATATCTTGATAATCTAATGGACATGGGGTTTGCAGAAAAGACTCAGGAACCTCATCGAGCATACGGCATTACTACTAACGGTAAACTGTTTATGGATTTAGTCAAGGGGAATGGTCACAGTGATTCCCCTGCTAAATAAATATCAGTTTTTTGGAGTTGAAAATTTTTGAAAATTTTGCTATTACTTTCTACTCTACTTATAGCATCATTTACAATCGTACAAGCTAGCGCAGTAACAGAAGACACATTTCATCTAACTGTAAGGGCAGAGCCCAACATACTCTTTATCACTGGAAGTGGAGATTATAAGGCAGGCTCATTAGTTACACTAGACTCTGCTCCTGAGACATGGCGTGATTATTCATTTGTTGGCTGGATGATAGACGGTAGATGGTCAGATGAAAATCCACTTGAAATCCGCATGGACATGTCTCACTCTGTTGAGGCAGTCTACGAAAAAACAGGTCTTATTGGTGGAATAATTATTGATACTATACCTAGAGTTTCAGAAATTACTATAGACGGTACGATTTATCTTCCTAGCGAGCTTCCACTAACATTTAGCTGGACTACTGATTCTGAACATGTGATTAGTCTGTCTCAGACCGTTTCACAGGGACCGGCCACAAGATACCTGTTTGATTCTTGGAAGGATCAAAATACAGATACAATAAGGACAATTAAAGCAGCAGAAGATGCATCATATATTGCATTATACAAAATTCAGCATTATATCAAACCCATATCTGAACAGGGTGCAGTCTTGGGAGCAGGATGGCAGGATGCAGGAACAATGGCACAATTTGAATTAGAGTCAGATGTTGTACTAGATAAAAAAGATGAGAATATTAGATATGTATTTAATTCCTGGACTAGTGGCGATTATCCAAATTCGGCACATAATACAATTCCAGTAGCAGAGGGTACTGCAGTAAAGGCAACTTGGGATGTACAGAATAAGCTCCAACTACAATCAAACATTCCAGACTATAATCTCTTTGGCACAGGATGGTATGATTCAGGAAAACAGGTTGCACTAATTGCCGAAGAGTCACTTGAATCTCCAAATGCTGATACAAAATATGTTTTTGATAGATGGGTCAGCAGGGGTCCAAACCCTGTAATCATTCCTAATGCACAACTTCCCTCTACTACAATTATTATGGATCAGCCCTATGTGATAGAGGCCCAATACAAAAAGTCATTTCAGGTAAATGTATGGACTCCATTTGGTGATCCAGTAGGTGCAGGATTTTATGATCAGGGAGCCGTTGCCGAGATTTCTCTTTCGCAGACAGAAGTAGAAGTAGAGCCAAATAACTTTAGAAAGGTTTTCAGCGGATGGGACACCCATGGAGCAAGAACAATGGATTTGGCAGGCGAAGACCCAGATCTTGTAGGAGTTAATACTCCAGGATTGAATCTGCTTGTATTTGTTGATTCACCGGTAAATGTTACTGCCAACTGGAAATCACAATACTATCTTGACGTGCAAACAACACAGGGAAAGGTAAAGGGTGCTGGATGGTATGATATTGGACGAATGGTTCCAATTTCAGTTGAGGACCGTACTGCTCCTGCCGGACTGTGGTCAGCTCACACATTTGACAGATGGACAGGTGATATTGAGAGTACTTCTGCAAATGATCGAGTATTGATGAACGGGCCAAAGAACGTTATTGCAGAGTGGAAGGTAGATAACACTCCAGGAATAACAAACGGAATTATTTTGGCTGCAGTGGCAGGAATTGGTGCTGTAGTATATACAAAGACTCGCAAGGGCCAGCTTTTGAATAATCATGTAACAAACAACTTGGCATCAATAAAGCAAAACTCCTTTGACAAGTTTTTTGCACTAGGAAATAATGCCGTTCCAGATGACACTCCAAGCTTTTACACAAAGCCACCAATGAAAAAATCTATACTGGACTGGCTGTTAGGACGTGGGGGCTAAATGAACTCCTTGAAATTAATAGCAATAATTGCTATAGTGGGTGCAATTGCAGGTTTTGGAATTTTATCAAATGATATTTTGCTTAATGCACAATCTATTACAGTATGGGATAATCTAGACGCCTTTACGGGTGGTCATACATGCGAATGTGACATAGGTGTTGGACTTGATTGTGATGATCTAAGTGCTAATGGTCAAGCACTATGTACTCCATAATTCATTGAGAATGGAAATAAAATGAGCAAAAAATGACTCAAAAGGAATAACAAATATGAAAAACAAAATTTATTTAAACATAAAAATTCTTTTTGTAGCTGTAGCTGTTATCATTGCTTCAATTACATACGTAATATTCTTTCAAGTTGGCGAGGCTGAAAGTTTTGACAACGATGGAATTTCAAGAGCCGTAATAATTGATCAGCTTTATGAAGATATCCCAAACGATAGCTTTCATGACGAGGCAAAAAAATATCTAGAAACTGCTGGATATGAAGTAGACATATTTACTACTAAAGACGTCACAGTTGATTTTTACAAAAAACTCCCTCAAATGAATTACAAGTATATAGTAATTAGAACACATGGGACTGATGATAAGGCTGATAACGATGTAGTACTCTTCACTGGAGAAAAATATAGCGAAGATCACTACATATCAGAACAGCTTTTTGGTCAGGTTAAAAAAGCAACACCGCTTCTAGAAATTGCCTACTCCCCTAGTGGCAGTTTATCTGACTGGGTTATAGTTAATGATACATATCGCTATCAAAAAAATTCTGTAGCCACACAGGAAACTGCAGAACATGAATACTTTGCCATATCGCCAAAATTAGTAAAAGATTTGATGAATGGAAAATTTGATGATACTACTTTTGTACTTGGTGGCTGTAAGACTCTAGCAAACCCATCATTTGCTGCTTCACTTATCAATCGAGGTGCATCTACTGTAGTTGGTTGGGATAATACTGTAGCCAATATTGACAATGATAGGGCTATACTGCTTTTTCTTAAATATAATCTGATTGAGCAGTATGATATGGTAAAAACTCTTGATATGATACACACTAACGTAAATCCTATTTACATGCCATATCCTGCAAACTTCCTTCATTTTGATAGATTTAGTTAAAGTAATTATCAAAAACTTTTCAAACTATAACATACATTTTGATGCTCCAAAAACAATCTATACTGACGGTACTTTGGAATATAAAATCATTGAGCGAAAAGATTCTTCAATACACTGATCTTAGCTAACTTTATAACATTTGAATCTAGAAGACTTTGCAAAAAACATATTGAAATTATACAAAAAAATATGATAAAAATTTGGTTTTATTCTTTGAGTACTTGATATCTGAGCAAAACAAACGCACCGCCTGCCATACCAACAAGAGGTATCATCCATAATGCGCTGTTTGATATTCCAGCCATGAACAATGCAGTTGTGCTAATTGGAAGTATCTCTCCACCAACAGGTGCTACAATGTTAAATGCTGCACCGACTCCGCCACCTCCTGGAGATTGACCTATATTATTGTCAGTTCCACATAATCCATAGAGATAATCATCTGGAGTAATTCCACCTACATCTGTATCGTCATTATCTGTTCCGTCATTTGGAGTACCGATTTCATCCCAATGTAGCGGGTTTCCACCAGCACTTGTGACACTAGCTCCTGCTGTAGTAAGGGAGAATGAACCTCCACCAAAAGGTGTTGGAACTATAATACCAACACCACTAACGGTAATTTGGGCTATGTTATTTCCTACATCTCTAAGTATCCATTCAGTCTCACCAAAAGGAGCTGCTGGTAATCCACCAGTGCCTCCAGCAGTACATCCATTACCTGGTATTCCTACTGAACCATCACTATATACTGCAATTGCTGATACAACTGAAGTATCTTTTGTTGTTTGGAAATTAAGATCAGCTACCCCATTTTCAACAACATCTGATACAATAAGTCCAGGCGTCTGTGCTGCTGCATAAGGAATACTTGCTCCAAAGAATATTATTGAAACAACTAGAATTCCTATAGAAAGTCTACTGTTTAATGTACTTGTTTTCATCAATATACTAGAAATATTTTTTTGCTTAAAAGACTTGAGAATCCCATCTTACAGCTACAAAACAAGAGAGATGTAATCTAGATCAGATAATACATTTTTACTAATAAAATTCTTTTTGTTTTGTATGTATTATGTATATGATATAATCTAATAATTAAAGGAAGAAAGGTGAATGTACTTAGCCTTTTTTGGGACCTTGTACTACTAAAATTACATCATGTATGTTTTGTACCTTAGCTTGCATTAATTCATCATCATTAATTTGAATTTGAGTTGATACTCCTGCACCTAATTGAGTTCCTAGTACTTTAGAACCTTCAGCTGCTACATTTCCATCAATATCTGTTAGTTTACAGAATATTTTTGATCCCGTAGGTATTGCAACATCATCTGTGTTTGTTATTACACAATATCTAATAATGTTCTTAAATGTATCTGCTCCCGCACTAACTGGAACTTTTTGAATTCCAAATCCTATTTTTGCATTATCAATTGGACTTACTAGATCTGTTTCACCAACACCAAGGTCTTGAACATTTAAGTCAATTGTATTACTTAACGAACCAATTCCTAGTGCTGCTGCGGCGATTCCAACAATTGCTATTAGTAGAATTGGTTTCATTATATTCGATAAATTATAATTTGCTTAAAAGACTTGAGAATCCCATCTTACAGCTTGGAAACAAGAGAGATGTAATCTAGATCAGCTAATACATTTTGAACTTGTTTAAAGCATATTAGGTAATTACTTTAGTCAGATCATCTACCATAGAGACTAGATGAAAAATTGACATCATCACAAATAAAATCCAAAAAAGTGATGCAAGCGCCAACATTGGATTTTGCTCTTTGCCTAAAAGCAATGCAAGTGATGACTTCTTTTTTCTAATCATCTTTGTTTTGTAGGATTTTGCTTCATATGATTTGGCTAGAAAATATAATCCGATTATAAACACAAAGTATAGCCCAAAGGAAATTGTACTTGCAAACGACGCAGTGTAGATACTGTAAAGAAATCCTGTTACAATGTCTCCTTTTGGCATAACATTAGATGCCACGAGTAGCTGGACTGCAACATAGGTTATCACATTAAACGCCAGCGCGGCAAAAAATAAAGTATAGTCTGGTTTTTTTGGTTTTATTTCAGTATCTGGTTGGATAGGTTTTTCTGGTAGGCCTAGGCGGATTCTCCTTAATCTTTCCTTTTTGTTTCTTCTTTTTTTCTGTGCAGACTGGACAAGTACTAGAATTACTGCTGATACACCAAGAACCACAGGATTTCTAAAAAGGGCCAACATTTCCCCGACATAAGGGGTTGCAAAAACTACTCTCCCAATAATATCTTCTTCAGTTGGAAAGCCAGGATCTTTTTTGGGATTGTTATCTCCTTGTATAATAAATCCTCTTTCCTCTTCACCAATTATTCTGTGGACTATTGTCTTTTGGGCAGTTCCTTCCCTTTGTACCCAAGCAACAATATCACCTATTTGGTATGGAGGGGAGTCTTTGATTACCACAAATGAGCCTGGGAGTATAGTTGGAAGCATACTGTTTCCTTGTACAATTAGGAATTGGGTGTCCCCACCCAACTGAGCTGGCCAAAAGGCGACAAAAATTATGACTAAAACTGCAATGACTAGTATTTTGAGTCTTATGTTCAACATAAAAAAATACCCATGGATTTATTTACAATTATCTAGTTGATGATAAGGCAAAGAGATATGGACTAGATATTCTAGACTAGGAATTCTAGAACAGCTGAATCTTGTTTCCAAGCTGTAAGAGATGATTCTCAAGCATTTTAACAATGATCTGGTTCTTTTAAATGATGAATGTGCTAGTACTGTTACTAGTAGTAGGAGCGTCTCTAGCTATTGGAATGGCCTCACTTGATAACGATATAGTGACAAATGCTCAGGATCTTGGAGTGGGTGAAAAAACCATAGATTCTGAAATAGATGCTAGTCTTGTACTAGTCATAGAAAGGACAGGTCCTGATTTTGAAGTAAATTACAAGGATGTTATAGTTTCATGTAAATTTACTAATGAGGGACCAAATACAATTGAAACTGGTTCAATTATTTACTGCAAACTTTTAGATGCAGCCGGTAACGTAATTGCAGAAGGCAGCGAAGAAATAACCGACGTTGATGGATTAGGTGTAGGTGAAGAAATCGTTATTCCAATTGATGATGTTGAATTTACAAATGCAAATAATGTTGAAAATGTAGATGAAATTGTGTTTGTCGTACAAGGACCGCCACAAACATAGAATAACAAAATAAAACTAATTTTGTAATCAGTGTTGAATATTCTCCTAATCCAAAATTTAGTTTTAATTTATTTTGGAGATGGTTTGTAGAAAATGTATTAGATAATCTAGATTACATCTCTCTTGTTTACAAGCTGTAAGATGGGATTCTCAAGTCTTTTAATATACTAAAATATTTGAAACGTAATGAATACACTACTTTTAGTAGCAATAGTCGGAGTAGCCGCAGCAGCACTAGGAATTGGTTCGTTAGGTAATACAATTGTATTAGATGTCCAAGACCTAGGTGTTGGTGAGACCGATTTAGCCACTCCAATATCTGAAGCAGATGTTGACTTTGAGATAGCTAGATACTCTGATCTTGTTGGAGATACAACAGAAATACACAACGTAATATCAGCATGCTATATTCACGTAGCTGATGCAGATCCATTAGTCCAAGATAATTCACAGATTGATGCAGGTTCAACAGTATACTGCAAACTAACCGATATTGATGGAAATGTTGTAGCAGAAGGTACGAAGCTAGCAACAACCGACTACGGTAAATCTGAGACAATTACTGTCCTAATTGATACAAGCGACTTTCCAAATAACAAAGTCCAAAACGTCCACGACATTATTGTTGTAGTACAGGGTCCATAAACGGCTTAATATTACACCAAAAACTTTTTTTTATTTTTTTGAAAACTTGAAATATATCTATGATGAGGCTTGAGGTATCTATGAACTCATATTCAATTATAGTGATAATTTTAATCTCATTTATTCCCATTGCATTTGCTGATCTGCAATCGGACAGAGATTTGCTTTTAGAGCGTGGCATGACCTTCTATAGAGCAGAAAAATACGATCTTGCCATTTCTTCCTTTGATAAAATTCTAGAACTTGACCCAAATGATATTGAGGTACTGCTCAAAAAAATACAGTTGCTCTTTAAACTTGAAAACTTTGATGAGGGAATGTCATATATCGATAAGGCTTTGGAAGTTGAGCCAAATAACATAGATGCATTAACCTACAAATCTTATGCGCTTCTACTGCTGAATAATACTAGTGGAGCAAAGCCTTTTTACGAAAAAATTATTACACTAGACCCACAAAATGTAGCAGCTTTGGGTTACATAGGAGACGAGTTCATCCGTAATGGTAACACAGAACAAGCATTATTACGTTATGAAAAAGTAGTAGATCTTCAGCCATACAGAACAGATCCTTTTGATGTTGCCTATTTTGACAAGTTACTTGAGATAAGACCAGATGACGTTAATTCCCTAAACGCTAAGGGGACTTCGATGGTAAAGCTTGGCAGATCCGAGGGTGGCTTTACAGTTATCTACATTGATAAACTTGATGAAGCAATATCGTACTTTGATAGGGCCATTGAGATTGCACCAGATAATGTGGATAGCCTGCTCAACAAGGGAAAGGCACTTTTTCAGCTTGGTAAAGGCGATGAGGGAATGGAGTATGTGGATCGTGCCCTGACAATTGATCCAGACAATGTAGATATCCTTACATTCAAAGGTGATGAGTTGTTAAGAGCGAACCAAACTGATCAAGGAACAAAATTCATAGAAAGAGCACTTGAGATAGAACCAAAAAACGTTGACGCACTTTTCCTAAAAGGAAGAACATTAGTTTTTCAAGAAAATTATAATGATGCATTTTACTATTTTGACGAAGTCCTAGAATTAAACCCTAACCATCTTGTTGCAGCAGAGAATATAAAATACATTGCAGATATTTTAGGAAAGAAAAAGCTTGATGGTTTTCTTGATGTGATGATACATGATTCACAGGGGTTACTGGCTGGCCATCTGAGAGTAAACGATTTACAACTGCTTAATCATACTCTAGCGGAGAGTATCATTAATGAATGGCCTGTAACACAAATCATTACTCGTAATGGTCAAGACTATGAAGTTTTACAACATCACATTACACAGAAAATATTCGTTCCAAAATATAATGGCGGAGCATCACATTATGGCATTAAATATCCCCACTATGACAACGTTTGGGACGTTCATGCAAACTATTGGATGTATAGGGTGCAAAAAGGAGATACGGTAGACTTTGTTTATACGGTTTTTAGGCCTGTCGTGTAAGTTTATTTGAAAATAGGGTTCCTACTCCAATTGCAAAAAACACCAACAATGGAACCAATCTATATGGATGCAAACGAAAATCAGTAAATGCTGCCAAAAGCGGCATTGCCAAAGCAATTCCTGCCAGCAGCACTAGTATCGAGTCTGCCTGTTTGACTCCTTTCCGTGATGTCAAAAAAAGACTTACTGCAAGTGGAAGAATAAACATCAAAAAGACGACATCCTCTCTTAAGTGGAAAGACCATGTTGTAAAACCTGCCCATAGGTCAACAGAATTAAATGATAAACCACCAGTAGTAACGTCTTCACCAAAATCTATCTCTAAAATTAGTACAGCAGATCCTGCAAATGCTGCAACTACGACATATGAGATTGTAATGTAGATCTTTTTTTTCCTTGGAATTTCTGCTCTATATGTAAAGAATAACGTCATTGGTAAAAACACTGCAGAGAGAGGTTTTGAAAACACTGATGCAATGTATGAGATTGGTGATGCATACCACCGCTTTTTCCATATCATATATAATGATAAAAGATAGAACATGGTCCAGAAATTGTCATATGTCGAGATTGTACTAAACTGTAAAAATACATGACTTTGAAGTAAAATCACTACTGCTATCAATCCTGCAAATCTTTTTTTACTAATCTCGACCGTAATGAGATAGGTCAGAACTAGCGTAACTATACTTGCAAGGAATGGTATTACCCTAATATTTTGAAAAAGTATTATGGATGATTTTAGAAAGAAATTTTTTACATGAAGATAATACAAGTCTGGAAATGGTATATTGTCACTAGATGGCCAATTATCTACTGTTGGCCTAACTCGCAAATAATCCCCAAAAATTAATTCCTCATCTGTCTTAAGATCATTCATAAAATATCCAATGTAGAGAAAAATCAAGCCCACAAATGCCAAAAGTGCTACATTCTTAGATATCTCAAATTTAAGAACAAAATTAAACAGTCTTTCTATTTTATTTGGTAGTTTTTTCTTATAAACCAGAATTCCAAATACTAAGAGGGAAAAATTAGCGACAAGAACTGGAATTGCCATTGAACCTATCTCAAAAGATATGGTTTCCAATCCAGATTCGTCAAGAAGAGTGATAATTAGAGCAGGAAAAATCACCGATACTAAACTGATAAAAATCACTCCAAAGGCAAACGCAAATACTAGATAGCTGATTTTATCAGTTTTTTGGTTTTCCATTTTATCGATTTTGCCTTGATCTTATGTCTATAAAAAACATACAATAGTTTCTAAAAGTCAATATTTCCTATTCTTGAACAATAAATCAATGTTTTAAGACAGAAGTGCAAGATAACATGAAAAAAGAAAAAATCACAAATAGAATCATAATTCTGATAATTATCACAGTATCATTCTATGCTGTAATTCTTTCATTTGCAGACTTTAACTTGCTGATTGAAGGTATTAGCAATTTTAATTTTCAATACATGCCTCTTATCTTATCATTAACTGTAGCACATTTTGTAATTTTAGGTATAAAATTTCACATACTCACAAAAAAACTTGGAATAGTTTTACCATTAAAAGAAAATTTAAAAATCTTCATTGCAGGGCTTTCACTAGCTTTTACTCCAGTAGGCATAGGCACAGCTATAAAATCTCAACTTTTAAAAAATAAACTTGGTAAATCAATATCATCTACACTTCCTATAATAATTATTGAAAGATGGACTGAACTTCTTGCAGTTCTAATTCTAAGCAGTATATTATTAATCTGGTCTGATACTTCTCAAACAAAAATAGTACTTGGATTTGGTTATCTGCTACTTGCTATATCATTTCTTATAATTTATAATTCAAAAATATTTAACACTACAAAACAAATTTTATCAAAAATCAAATTTGTAAATAAATTCACTACAAGTTTGGATGAATCTAGAGACTCTCTGAGTATACTTAACACCAAAAAAACTCTAGTAGAAGCTACCTCTTTGAGCATAGTTGCAAAATTTATCCAAGTTATTACTGTATACTTTATTTTTCTTTCATATGGAGTAGATTTGGGATTATTTCTTTCAGGACAAATTTATTACACATCAATGATCTTAGGAGTAATAACTTTCATACCTGCTGGAATACTAGTGACAGAAGCTAGTATGCTTAGCATGTTAGTTGATCATAATGTACAATTTGCAATTGCAACACTTATTGTCATTCTTACTCGAATTATTACCCTGTGGCTTGCAACTTTTGTAGGGATTTTTATGTTAAAGTTTGGGTTTCGGCATGAAAATTAAGCAACGAAAAGATTATGATACTTTCAAACAAAGTATACAAGTTGAATAAATTTCCACATGTACGCGAGACTAGAGTATCAAACCACGGAATACATATTATTCAGGGATTCAATGAATTAGGTCGATAATCTTTGAAGGATAAACTTGGACAATTCCTACTTGAATGGAGGGTAAAAACAGTTCTTCCTCACATTTCAGGTAACTACTTGGATGTTGGATGTGGAACCAATGAGATTGTTAAATCTTATTCAGGAAAGGGTACTGGTGTAGACGTATATCCATGGGATGGTACAGATTTGGTAGTAGAGGATACTGCCAAGCTACCCTTTGATGACAAAACCTTTGATACAGTATCTATTATTGCTGCATTAAACCATATTCCAAATAGAGAAGATGTAATCAGAGAAATTAAACGCATTTTGCGTGATGATGGTAAATTAATCCTTACAATGATTCCGCCAAGATTTTCACGATTGTGGCATTTCTTTCGCAAGCCGTGGGATGCAGATCAACATGAACGTGGAATGAAGAGTGGAGAAGTTTTTGGTTTGACAACAAAAGAAATTGAAAAAATTTTATCAAAAGTAGAATTAGAACTTGTATACCAGAAACAATTCATGATGGGTCTTAATCATCTATTAATTGCTAAAAAAAGAAATAGTATTTCTAAATAAATTTTCTTTTATTGTTTTAGTTATAATCCATTAGCAGATGAAAATACCATTGATTTATCTACATAATGTCTTAGTTCTTTTTCTGCAAATGCTTGTCTTTTGAATACTACGCTTGCAAACAAGCCCATCATGAAACTAACTGCTCCTAATATGATAAAACCGGTTGAAAGGCTGGTATTTACACCTAAAATATTTGTAATTGTAAGAATTTTGGCTAGGATTCCTCCACCAGACAAAATTGCACCCAAGATACCAAATGAAAAGATTGGCCTATGATACAATAGTGTTCTTGTAATTATTGATAGAGCTCTGGTACTATAACCAAAAATACTTTTTACCACTCTGGATTTTCTTTTATCATCATATGCTACTGAGACAGGAATTTCTGTTATTTGTAGACGCTTGAATTTCAAATCAATTAGAACTTCTTGGGTGTAGGTAAATTCATTTACTACAGAAATGTTAAGCAATGCTTCTTTGGAATATGCCCTGAGCCCTGTCTGTGTATCTGTAAACCTTTGACTTACTACCCATGAGACCAATTTTGAAAATATTGTATTCCCAAGCAGTTTAATTTTTGGAATATTTTTTGGTGCTTTCCCCTGAAATCTAGAGCCAATCACGACATCAGCCTGATGATTTAATATTGGTACAACCAAATCTGGAATTTCTTTAGAATCAAACTGCGAATCAGCATCAATTGTGACTACGATATCTGCATTCATCATTATTGCATTTCTTATTCCAGTCATGAATGCTGCCCCCACTCCACTATTTCTCTTGTGTGATACAACCTTATCTGCACCGCCATTCATAGCATACTCTATCGTGTTGTCACGTGAACCATCATTGACAACTAGAACCTGTACTTGTTCAATTCCCATAATTTTTCTTGGAATGCTTAATACTGCTTTTTCTATGTTAGCCTCCTCATTATATGCAGGAATTAAAACAACTAATTTCATATAACAAGAAACACCCGATCTAATATACCATTTATGGAACTGCCTTTCCAGCTTACAAATCTTAATTGGCTGATCTAGACTAGCTAGTACATTTTTTTGCAATTTACTTTGCGATCAAAAAATAATTTTACGTATAATATACTCATACAAAAATATCATTACCATTTTGGAACTACAAGTTTCTCACAAGATCGATCATGTTTTTATATCTCTAACCAGATTGGTGATCGGGCATTGAGAGCATTGGATGAGCGTGCAATTGATTTATTATTTGTAGTGTTGCAGGAGGACACAAAAAAATGAGTTCCTGGAAGCGTGGCTTTTTAGAAATTATTGCAGAAATTCTAAACAGTCTGACAGGCAGTCCTCTTAAAAAAACGCACATTACATTCAAGTGCAATCTTGATTCACGCGCAGTCACAAAATACCTTACAATTATGCTCTATACGGGGCTAGTTGAGGAGGTCTCAAAAAAAGACTCTACATTCTATACCATTACACAAAAGGGCCTAAAATACAGAGACCAATTCCAGTCATTTGTTACCATGATGGAAAATGACCTGGAAAGCATTACGATCCAAAGCGGCGATGCAAGAAAAATCATTGCGGATCTTAAGATGCGAAGGAATTGACATGGAAGTCTTTAATGAAGATAAGGGCTCAAAATGGAAAAACATTCTACATAAATTACACAACAAAGACGGAGCCACTGAACAACCAAATACAGCCAAAACCCAAATTGATAGCAGTCAGGCACTTTACAATAATAATATCGATATAAAAGATAAACAAAAACTAGAACACACCATCAGCCAATCTCCCTCACAAAAGATTGAAAAACTATCTGAATATCAACATGAGCTGCAATTAATTAATAATCTGCACCAAAAAGAGATCGGAGAATTTTCAAGATTAGAATCAATAAAAAATTATCTGATGGTAGGGCAGCAATTATTACATGAAGATAGAGTGTATCTTCAAGAACAATACGACCAGCTAAAAAAAGTACTGCAGATAAACAACCAGTTCAGCTCAGACAGTACGCAAAAAATCAGAACAGCCCCGATACAACCACAGGCAATCCTAATTGATGATGTGGAAGAGACACCAACTCATGACTTTATATCCCTAAGCAAAACAATTTCTAATCTTATTCGAAACTCCACACCACACTTTACAATTGGAATCTACGGGGAGTGGGGTACTGGTAAGACTACATTGATGAAATCAATAGAGTCTAATCTCACAAATACTCAGACTTTTGAAGGTGGAAAAAAAATTCTTCCAATCTGGTTTAACGCCTGGAAATATGAAAGAGAAGATAGCCTTGCTACAGTCTCTTTACTAAAAACTGTAGGATACTCTCTGGCAGGACATGAAAGATTTGATACTCTTTCAAAAACAATCTTCAAGGGGTTAACAATTGTCAGCAAGGACATGATGCAACAGATAGCAACGCAAGTAGTTTCAAAACAAAATTCCATTGATGATGAAGCAATTGATCAAAAAATGGATTATCTAAACAAGCTATATCGAGACTCTGTCTACTATGAGGGCCTAGATAAAATAAAGAAAGAAATGCGCTCAATTCGAGAAAAAGACAGCGAATGCAGAGTAGTTGTTTTCATTGATGATCTAGATAGATGCTCCCCAAACAAGGCACTTGAGGTTTTAGAATCAATAAAGTTATTCCTAGATCTTGAAGGATTTGTCTTTGTAATTGGGCTTAGCCACAAAACTGTCACACAACTAATCACCCATGCATACGCCACAACAGGAATAAAAGGCGAAGACTATATCAAAAAAATAATCCAGATTCCAATAAGAATTCCTAGCTGGTCAAAGGAAAACATTATTGATTTAATAAATAACTCAATTGCCCCAAGACTAAATTCTGATTATACAAAGTTTCTTTGTCAAAACTCTCCTATGATTGCAAAAGTAATTGACTATAACCCAAGACAGCTAAAGCGTTTTATCAACAATGTAATTATAGCATTTGAAACATTTGCTGGCAAAAAGGATTCGCCTGAGGTTCAGTTCAATGAAATCTTTTTGTTTAAGATTCTAAAATCAGAGTGGCCGGAGTTTTATACAGAGTTTATCAACAACAAGGATTTCAGGCAGATTGTAAAATGGATGATTACAAAACCACGAGACTTGAGAAAATATTTCAAGTACCTCAGAATATTTACTGAAGAAACTCCAGAAGAAAGAAAAAGCAAGCGCATATCTCTTTTGAATACGCTTTCAGTGAGAACAAACGGACGTATTGGTGATCAGCAAATAGATATTTTATCAGATTTTGATAATGATACTTGGCTCTTTCTTGCCAACGTAGAGTCTGTCTTGTATGGAATACAAAACTGGAAGGTAGTTGACAACGTAATGGATGTAGTAGAAGAGTTTTCATACGATCTACCAATTGGTGCTAACAAATCAAAAACAGCAGAAGCAAAACCAACAATCAATTAATTCAAGCTTTTATTTTGTTTTTATGATACATAACAACAATTAACCCAACAAGCCACATGGCTATGCCAAGAATAATTACATTGCTGTTGTTTTGTGGAGCCAAGACAACTAAAAGCGAGCCTGAAAATCCAAGTGCAGCTACTGCAATTCCAAAAATTCTATTTTCATAGACCTCTCTGAAGAATTTTGCCAGTCTGTAAACAAAATAAATTGCAAATACAGATGACGCAATCATGACTAGAACTTGCAATGACGGTCCCAGATTCTGCGACATTAAATTCAAAATAGTAAATCCGGCTCCTATTTCTGATTGTCCACCGCTTGTTCTGTATGCAAACGCAAATGATATTCCAGTCATGATTGAAAATGCAAGTATCTTGCCTAAGCCCAACAGGCCTTCCAGAGTGGACTGTGGTATAATATAATATGCCACTATGGAATGGCTTTAGGTAAAAAATCTCCAGACCCTTTAATGAGGAATTCTTTGTTGACTATACTATGAAATGCTCTACTAGACGGGACACACTTGACATACTGTCTGAACTACTTGAAAATATGACAGAACCTAGACGCATAACACATCTACTTTATTCATCAAACCTAAGTTACAGTCAGCTTAGAAAATATCTCAAAATGGTAACGGAGATGGGCCTGGTGCTAGAACAAAAAAAGCCATTTACATCGTTTGTTGCGACAAATGAAGGAAAACTCTTCATTGAGATGGTAAAAAAACGAACTACAATCAAACCACTGATTTCTTAAATTAATTCAAACAGCTGTATTGCCCGTGCAAACGAGACATCTTTTAGTGTAGGACAAATCTCCTGCAGCTTGTTGTATGGATTATTCTGATGCACAAGCTCCATGGATGATATTTCCTGTGTACAGTAAGTCTTTACCAGCTGCAAATTATTTATTCTCTCATCAAGTTTTGCAGCCAAAATATTTCCCTCCTCAGTACCATAAATTGTTCTTAAAACCATAAACTCATCTACTATCTTACGAATCTCATCAAACTCTCCTACATAGGCAACTGTAGTGACTGATGTCTGAAACCTTTGAATTGCGCTGTTCATGTCTGCTTGGGGTAAAATGTTTGTAACAATAACAAAAAGAAAAACTACAACTAACAACAAAAGTACAACCCTCAATGTACTTGTGATAAACGCAATTGCAAATTATACTAGTTCTGGACTTTGTAATCTAGACTAGATAATACACTCTAGAAACAACCTCTTGAATTAAACATTGATCAGAAAAATCATAGATCTAATTTTAAAAAATATGGATTAACTGATACGCATCTGTTAAATATTATTTCAAGATCCGTTTTTTGGGGGAATCCTGCACGCCCAAAAACGAAGTGATTTATCATTTTGTCTCTCAGTGTCTGGATCCCCCTTATTGTAAATTGGAATACCTGACTGACAATACAGATAATGTCAAAATTAGAAAACATGTGTCTGTTTTTCTTGAAAAAACAGTATTGCAGATGAAATTCAACAATTAAATTTAAAATACGGTGTTTTCCATTTTTTAGAATGGGTAGA
>Ga0209640_10001940_pt1 | contig 17883 bp, 16 predicted proteins | sample RifCSP10_1_FD_184018 | JGI IMG/M metagenome (GOLD analysis project Ga0209640, IMG submission 184018) | Soil microbial communities from Rifle, Colorado - Rifle CSP2_sed 10_1 (SPAdes) (version 2) | ecosystem: Environmental > Terrestrial > Deep subsurface > Rock core/Sediment | place: Rifle... | reverse complement strand
TCCCATAAGAGATTTTGTTGCAATCACCAAGATTGGATTTTCCCCGGCTGTAGTACTGGTCCACCAGAGCGTGCGGGTCAATTCGATATCAGAACTGGTCACATTGGCCAGGGCACAGCCCGGCAAACTCAACTATGGTTCCTCGGGACTTGGAGGCTCGGTGCATCTGGCTACCGAGCAATTCAAATCCATGGCGAAGGTGGACATCGCCCACATACCCTATAAAGGCGCTGCCCCGGCCTTGAGCGACCTGGTCGGCGGGCAGATCCAGTTCATGCTGAACGCAATGGGAACCGGCTTGGCGATAGCAAAAACCGGTAAGGTAAAAGTCCTCGCCGTTACCACCGCGCAACGCTCATCTTTCGCGCCCGACATCCCAACGGTTGCTGAAAGCGGAGTGCCTTTCGAATTCAGCTATTGGTACGGGATCTTTGCGCCGGCAAAACCGCCCCAGACCGTTGCCGTACAGCTCAATCGCGACATCGGAAAGGTGCTGGCGACCCCGGTTACCACGAAACGAATGGAAACTCATGGCGTGACCGCGGCGGGCAGTTCATTGGTTCAATTCGCTGCCGAGATCAAGAACGAGGTTCGCACGTGGGCAGAGGTGGCTAAGAGCGCGGGAATCAAGCCCGAATAGGCACTTTATCGAACCTAGATCGTGGAGCGACGCTCTTCCAGGGATGAACGCAGGCGGCATTTAATGGAGACAGCATCATGGATAGGCAATACATAGAGGTCGAGCCGGGGATCCGCCTGCGCGTGGCAATCGACGACTACTCCGATCCGTGGCAGCGTGCCGAGACGGTCCTGATGGTGCATGGCATGGGGCAAAACCTGGAGGCTTGGCGCGGCTGGGTGCCCTATCTGGCGAGAAGCTTTCGCGTCGTGCGATTCGACACACGCGGCTTCGGCGAGTCCACGCCTCCACCGGAAGCGGCTCCCTGGTCGACGGAACGACTGTTGGCTGACATGGAGGCCGTGATGGATTTCGTCGGTTGTCCGGCCGTCCATCTCGTGGGCGCGCAAAGCGGTGGTTCCCTCGTTATTGCGCTGGCTGCAAGGCGGCCCGAGCGGGTGCAATCGCTCATCGCTGTGACGCCCATGGTGGTAGGAACGCCGGCCGTCCCGGGTTGGCTGAAACAGATAGAGGCGGAGGGGATACAGGCATGGGCACGTGCCACCATGGCGGGGCGGCTGGGAAGCGGCGCGTCCAGGGAACAAGTCGACTATTGGGTAACGAACATACAGGGCAAGACGCCGCTCTCGACGTTGCGCGGCTATCTGCGTTGGGCGCCGCAGGTGGACGTCCGGCCGGAATTAGCGCAGATCAAATGCCGATCGCTGATCATGACGACCACCGGCAACAATCTCAAGTCGGTCGACAGCGTCAAGGCGTGGCAGGAGAAGCTGCCAGACTCGAAGCTCATGGTGATTGAGGGCGACGCTTGGGCTCCAGCCGCCGCATATCCCGATATTTGCGGACCGGCCGCCGCGCGCTTTCTGTCGAAAAACGATGGCCAATAGGAAGGCGCTGATCGCAGGAGCGACGGGCGTCGTTGGACGAAATCTCCTCAAGCACCTCGTTGAACTCGGGGGCTGGGAAATCGTCACGCTGTCGCGTCGAAAACCGGATGTCGAAGGAACCTACGAGCATATCTCCGTCGACTTGATGGAGGCTGCCAACTGCAGGACGCGGCTCAGCCACCTGACGGATGTGACGCACGTATTTTTTGCCGCTTGCGCGGCAAAGCCTGACCTCGCGGAATTGGTAACCAGCAATTTGACCCTGCTGCGCAATCTCGTCGAAACAATCGAGCCGGTTGCCGCCGACCTCAAGCATATCCATTTGGTGCATGGTTCGAAATGGTACGGCTCTCACCTGGGACCTTATAAGACTCCCGCCAAAGAGGATGATCCGCGCCACGTGCCCCCCAATTTCTATTACGACCAGTGGGACTATCTGGTCGAGCGGCAGAAGGGAAAAGCCTGGTCTTACTCGTCCGCCCGGCCGCACGCGGTCAGCGGCTTTGCAGTTGGCAATCCGAGTAATTTGACCATGGTGATTGCAATTTATGCGGCGATCTGCAAGGAATTGCGGCTTCCGCTGTGTCACCCGGGGACGCCGGGGAACTACCGCGCGCTGTATCAATGCACCGATTCGGGCCTGTTGGCACGCGCGATGGTATGGATGGCGACCACGCCTGGCTGTGCCAACGAGGCATTCAACATCACTAACGGTGACCTGATCCGATGGGAGAACACCTGGCCGAAGATTGCCAATTACTTCGATATGGAAACTGGCCCGCGCCGGCAGATCAGCCTGGTCAAGTACATGGCAGACAAGGGACCCGTTTGGGACAGGATCGTAAACAAGTACGGTCTGCGGCCGTTCAGCTACCAGGAAATCGTCTCCTGGCCTTACGGCGACTTCGTCTTCACGCCCCAATACGACATCATCTCCGATACCGGCAAGGCGCGGCGGTTCGGGTTTCACGAAAGTGTAGACACGGAAGAAATGTTCTTCCGACTCTGGAATCAGATGCGCACCGGTAATGTCATCCCCGCGGCAAGGTTAAGCTGAGTCGTCCAAAGTTTTGCCTCTTCGCGTGCTGACGGCCTTACACCAGCGCCCCCGGCCGCTTCAAGTAGCGGTCCTTGATCGCGTCGGCCGCCCAACACGCGAGCGCTCCCACCGTGCCGGTCGGGTGGTTGGCGCTATTCTGAGGAAACGCGCTGGCGCCGATCACGAACACGTTAGGCACATCCCACGCTTGCAAATACTTGTTGACCGCGCTGGTTGCCGGATCCGCGCCCATCACCGCGCCACCCGTATTGTGCGTGCTCTGAGACGGCACGATGCTGTACTTGCCGGTGACAGGATGCACATTCATTTTCGCGGGGCCCATGGCTTTTCCAATCTCAGCTGCCTTGTTGGCGATGTAGACGGACATCTTATGGTCGTTCTCCTGGAAGTCGAACGTCATGCGTATGAGCGGCAGACCGTGGGCGTCGCGGTAGGTCGGGTCGAGGTCGAGATAGTTGGTACGATAGCTCTGACAAGCGCCATTCAGGCCGATTACCAACGAACGGTCATAATTCTGCGCCACGGCTTTCTTCCAGGCCGAGCCCCAGCTTGGCGTGCCCGAAGGCACGGGGTGAAAGCGGATCGACTGCACGCCCCTGCTGCTTGCCGCCAGAAAACCGCCGCCGATAAAACCGAGACCGGCGTGGTCGAAGTTGTCGCCGTTGAATTCATCGATCACAGTGCTTTGCCCGGCGCCGCCCATAAACGGGTTGAACACCTTGTCCTCGAAGAACAACGATACTTTGCCGATCGTTTGATACGCGTAGTTCCTGCCCACCACGCCCCGGTTGCTGACCGGGTCATAAGGCTTGCCGATCCCGGAGAGCAGCATCAGGCGCGTGTTGTTGAACGTGTAGGAGGCAAGTACCACCAGCTCCGCGGGCTGCTCCATTTCGCGCCCCCGCGCATCCACGTAGGTGACGCTCACCGCGCGCTTTTTCCCGGAATCGAGGTTCACCTTGATGACGTTGGCCAGCGGGCGCAACTCGAAGTTCTGGTGCTTGAGCAACGCCGGCAGCACGGTGTTGAGCGGGGTCGCTTTCGCGCCCATCGCACAGCCGAAGCTCGAGCAAAAACCACCGCGCACGCATTGCGCCAGCATGAGCCGGTAGGGATTGGTATAGGAGCGCGTCATCCCCGCAGTGGGTGACGGAAACGGCCGGTAGCCGAACGACTCGGCGGCCTTCGCGAACAGCGAACCGGCGAACGTCGGCTGGGTTGGCGGATTTGGAAACTCGCGCGAGCGCGGGCCTTCGAACGGATTGCCGCCGGGCTGGATCTCGCCGTTGAGATTGCCGGCTTTGCCGCCAATGCCGTACAGATGTTCGAACTGATCGTAATACGGCTCCAGTTCATCGTAGGTGATGCCCCAGTCCTGGCTGGTGCAATCCGGCGCAATCTGGTCCTTGCCATAGCGCGCCAGCGTGCGGCTGCGGGTCTCAAAGTCCCACGGCAGGAAACGGAAGCACACGCCGCCCCAATACACGCCCGCGCCGCCCACGCATTCGCCGAGCTTGAATGAGCCGATCTCGCGCATCGGCAGCGCCGTCTCGTTCATGCTGTTTCGAAACGTGATCGTCTCGCGCGACAGATTCTGTACCAGATCGCTATGACGGTCGTATTTGAGTTCGTCATGCGCGTACGGCATCGCGAAATCGTGCTCTGGGTCGACCATGCACCCGCGCTCGAGTGCGACTACCTGGAGTCCGGCTTGAGCCAGCTCCTTGCAAACGATCGTGCCGGCAACCCCGGCACCAACCACGACGACATCGACGGGTTTGAGTCTAAACATCACGTCTTAAATAATGCCGCATATTGGGTTACTTCTGATGATTCTTGATCTCCTCGACCAGCACCGGCAGCATCGAAGTCATGCCGTGCAGGTTCGACAAACCAACCACTTCCAAAGCCTCCAGCATCTCGTCCTCCGTGGCTCCAAATTTCAGGGCGGCGCGCAGGTGGACCCTGAATCCAAATTCATAAAACGAAAAAGCGTTGAGGCACATCATAATTATCTCTTTCGTCTTACGCGGCAAGCTGTGCCGGTGGTCTAAAACGTGGGTCACTTCATTATGGAGGATCTCCAGGAGTTCCGGATCGCGCTCTGCCAGTAACTTCGGCCACAACCGCGCAAAGCCGCGTTCCCTTTCTACGCGTTCAAGAACCTCTTTCGCCCTTTTCTCATCTACCTTGGCCATTGAATAAACCTCCTTTCAGCAGAAAGTGCGGGGTGGCGGGATAAAATATAAGCTAGGCGATCTCGCGCGAAAAGTCAACGCGCCGGTCATTGAGTACCTTTCCACTGATTGACATATTGGCACGATGTGTCGCAACATTGTACCAAGCGATATCGCCTCGACCCCTCCACGGGTAAGGGCGGGGCGCCGGCCACTTCTCGTCCAACGTATCGACCATAATTTCATGGCGGAAGTCTTCATCGTGGGCGTGGGCATGACCCACCTCGGCAAGCACACCGACAAATCGGTCAAGCAACTGACGGCCGAATCGGTTTCAAGAGCGGTTGCCGACGCGGGCACGGCGATCGAATCGATCGAAGCGGCGTGGTTCTGCAACACGCGCCAGGGCGTGTTGGAAGGGCAGCATGGCATCCGCGGGCAATGCTCGCTGCGGCCGTTGGGCATTCAAGGAATCCCGATCGTCAACACCGACAACGCCTGCGCAAGTTCGAGCACCGGACTGCTGCAGGCCTATGCCGCCCTCGCCGCGGGGCTATACGACGTGGCGCTCGTCGTCGGCACCGAAAAAATGAACTTCCCGGAGAAACGCAAAGAAATGTTCGAGGCGTTCAAGGGCAGTTGGGACCGCGATCTGGCCGACGAGCACATCAAGCAATTGCTTGCGATGGGGGACGGGCTGGCGCTGCCGCCGGAAGCTCTCGTCGACACTGGTGAACGCAGCGTCTTCATGGATATCTACGCCGCCCAGGCGCGCTACCACATGAAGACGTTCGGCACGACACAGCGGCAAATCGCCGCCGTTGCTGCGAAGAACCATTGGCACTCTCAATTCAATCCCCTCGCGCAATATCGAACGCCGATGACTATCGACGAGGTCCTGGCGGATCGGCTCATCTCGTGGCCGATGACGCGCGCGATGTGCGCGCCGATGAGCGATGGTTCGGCGGCGCTCGTGCTCGCATCGAAACCGGCACTCGCGCGTTTCGACGCCCGCCGCGCGGTGCGGCTTTGCGGCATTGCGCTCGGCAGCGGCACCGACCGGACGCCGGAGCAATACGATCGGCACATTACCCGCCTGACCGCGCAAAAAGCGTATGACATGGCAGCGGTCGGCCCCGAGGATGTCTCGGTGGCCGAACTGCACGATGCGTCGGCGATCGCTGAAATCCTGCACTCCGAGCACGTTGGCTTTTGCGAGTACGGGGGCGGCGGACCGTTGGCCGACAGTGGCCAGACGCGGTTGGGAGGCCGGTTGCCGATCAACGTTTCGGGCGGCTTGCTGTCGAAGGGACATCCGGTCGGTGCGACCGGCGCGATTCAGATTTGCGAAATCGTCACCCAGCTACGCGGCGAGGCCGGTCCTCGCCAAGTCGGGAACGCCCGCATCGGACTCGCGGAAAACGGGGGCGGCTTTTATGGCCTCGAGGAGGCCGCATGCGCTGTGACCATCCTGCAGAAGTAGCGATAATCGTGGCGTCTGGCCCCTCACTCCCGGAGTCGCGTTAAACCCCATCGAAGGAGACTTGCATGGCTGAGATTCAATCCGTTGCAGTGATCGGAGCAGGCACCATGGGCAACGGCTTAGCGCAAAGTTGTGCCATGGCTGGCCTGATTGTAGAGCTGGTCGATACCGAGGAGCGCTTCCTCCAGCGCGGGCTCGATAATGTCAAGACCAGTCTTGCGCGCTTCGTGCGGTCGCAAAAGCTGTCACAAGAACAAGCCGACGCCAGCTTTGCCCGGATTCATCCTTCAACCGCGCTGCCTGACGCAGTCGCAAACGTCGATATCGTAATCGAAGTGGTACCTGAGTTGATGGAACTCAAGCAGGCCGTGTTCCGGCAGCTGGCGAAGGCGGTGAAGCCCGGCACGGTGATGGCGACCAATACTTCACAGTTGAGCATTACCGCCATTGCTTCCGCAGTTGACCGCCCCGAAGATGTCATTGGAACGCATTTCTTCAACCCGGTGGTCTTGATGCGCCTGGTGGAAATCGTGCGCGGCCTGAGAACTTCCGAGCATGCGCTTGAAGTCGCATTGGAGCTGACGCGCAGGCTGGGCAAGGAAGCCGCCGTATGCAAGCGCGATACCGTGGGTTTCATCACGACTCGCGCCATCATCGCGCTGCGGCTGGAATGCATGCGCATGTACGAAGAGGGCATCGCCTCAATCGAGGACATAGACCACGCGATGCGGCTGGGCTTCAACCATCCCATGGGGCCTTTCGAACTCAATGACTTCAATGGACTCGACGTGGGATTGAACAACGCATTGTCACTGCGCGATGCCTACGGTGAGAGATTCTCACCGCCCCAAAGTCTTATCACGCGGGTTAAAGCGGGAATGTTGGGTCGCAAATCCGGCGCGGGCTGGTACGACTATTCCGGCGCCAAGGCCAAGCCGAAGAATTAAAGTTGCTCCGCGTGCCCTGCGCCTATCCCCGCGGCAAGCCACGGGGAATTGCAATTGGCGCAGGGTGCGCTTGCGCACCATCCGGCAATCGGTGCGCAAGCGCACCCTACACCGAAATGACATTTTTCGAACCAGCGAGCATTCTGCCGAAGCTGACCTTGGACATCATGGTTGGCTCTTCTCTCTTACGGGAAGGGTATCAGAGCGGGCGCCACGGCCAGTCTTTTCTATTGAGCAGTTCGATGCTCACCCCGTCGGGCGCCTGGATGTACGCGATGCGGGTGGTCGGGTTGGTGTCGGTGGGGTCCATGCTGAACACGACGCCCTTCGCCCGGAGGCCCGCGCAAAAGCCGTCGAAATCGCCCGGCACCCGCAGGCCAAAGTGATCGATGCCCCATTCCAGGCCGGGTTTTTCCGCCGCCGACTCGGCAGCACGCTGGCCGCGGATAATAACCATAGGGCCACCGAACGAAACGTAGACCTGCGGCGCGCCGTGGCTGACGGTGCTCTTGACGATTTCGCCGCCGAGCTTGTCGACATACCAAGTAGCAGCGGCATGCGGGTCTTTGCTGACGACGTGCACGTGATCGAAGGCGAGGTTGGCATTGGGCATGATGGTTATCTACCTTGGTTGGTTGCGTTATTGCAGCGGAGAGAAGGCGGACGGCACCAGGAGCTTGTTTTCCTGGGCAACCAGCTTGTAACCCGGCACATTTTGATTTTTTGCGTAGGCTGACGGCGGCCAATACCCGGTCGCCGCGGCTTGCTTGCGCGTCTCGTTGCGCTGTTCGACTGTCGGGTAGCCCCAGATGTGGACGAACTTGTTGAGCCCGCCGAGCTCGGAGTACCACGCCGCGCACAGCGGGCTGATCTGGATGCGCCGGGGAACCGCCATTGCCCACAGGTTCATGAGCTTGGGCAGCTCGCCGGGCGCATAGGTGTAGATGCGCATTTCGAAGCAGGGACCCATTTTGCCGGGTTTGATTTCCGGCGAGACCGAGAGCGGAATCATGATGTCCGAGCGCTGATTAACGATGAACTCTTCGATCTTGGGCGGCCAGGTGCCGTCCTTGACGGCAGCGGCGCGGATGCGTGCGCGCTCTTCGAGGTTCTGGTATGGCCAGACGTGAATGATCTGGTTGAGCGGGCCGAACTCGGTATGCCAGAACGCCGCGAGCGGCGAGTGTTTCTTGCGGTGTTCATAGGCTTCGCCAAAGCGCTTTTCGACTTCCGGCAAGTAACTCGGCTTGATATCGGTGGTCCGCATCTCGTAGATCATGGTTTCCTCCCGTCAGTAAATGCGATTATTACAATTTACGTGTCCGTGACAATTTTCCGCGTAGGGTGGATGGAGCGAAGCGCAATCCACCGATTCGATTTGCGGTGGATTCCGGCGGATACCGCTTCGCCTCCATCCACCCTACGAGTTCGTCAATTGGCGGCCGAATTGTCACGCAATTTGGTAATGCTCAATAAGACACGGTATACAGTGTTCCCTCATTTCGCCCTGATGCCCATCTGGAGAATGAGTTTCTCCCAGCGCGGCGCCTCCCGCTCGACGAGCGCACGCAGTTCCTGCGGCGTACTGCCAACCAGTTCGGCGCCGATTCCCGTGAGCCGATTACGGGTCTCGGGCTCGTTGATAGCCGCGACGATTTCTCGATTGAGTTTTGCGATGATCGGCAGCGGTGTGGCGCCCGGCGCGAAGATCGCGTGCCAGGTGCTCATTTCGAAGCCGGGCACGCCTGCTTCGCTGATGGTTGGCAGCTCAGGCATACTCGCCGTGCGCTTGAGCGTCGAGATGCCCAGCGCGCGCAACTGCCCGCTCCTGACGTATTGCGCTCCCCCGGCGATCGCCTCGAAGACGAACTGGAGTTGTCCGCCGATCAGTTCGGTTGCCGCCTGCGCGCTGCCCTTGTACGGCACGTGCACAACATCGAGTCCCGCCATTGAAACGAACATCGCCGCAGCCAGGTGCGCGGTGCTGCCGGTGCCGGCCGAGCCGTAGTTGAGCGCACCGCGTTTCTGCTTCGCCAGCGCGACCAGGTCGTTCACCGAATTGATGCCGGCGCCGGGCCGCACCAGCAACAGGTAGGGCACCGACAGCATATTGGTGATGGGGGCGAAATCGCGGTGCACGTCATAAGGAGGCGTGACAGTCAGAAACGGGCTGGTGACCATGGTGCTGGAACTACACACGCAAATCGTATATCCATCCGGTGGGGCCTTAGCCGCCAGCCCGGCGCCGATCACACCGCCGGCGCCTCCGCGATTGTCGACCACGACGGTCTGGCCAAGACGCTCGCCCAGCTTCTGCGCCACGATGCGGCCGACGATATCGATGGCGCCGCCGGGCGGATAAGGCACGATCAACCGGATCGGACGCGCAGGGTAAGTCTGCGCGGGGGCTGCCGCCGGCAGCGCCAGGAGCAGCGCAAAAATGCAGAGTGCTGCGGCCAAAAGACGGCTGCGGCTAACCGACGCGCGGCTCAATCGCGGCCCTGGCCCGGAATGGCTCCGGACGAGTATTCCAGTATTTGCGGGAAACCACCGGTAACGCACAGCAGATGTCCCGTTATGTACGAAGCCTTGTCCGAGGCCAGGAAGGCCACCGCATTGGCATAATCCTCTCCCGTTCCCATTCTGCCCATAGGAGTCACTGGCATCATCCTGTTCTTGTGCGCCATGCGCCTTTCGTACTCCTCTGGGTGCGTCTCCCGCCTCGCCTCCACCAGGGCGTCCCGAGGGCCTAACGTATAGCCCGTGACAACCGCGTTGACATTTATGCCATGGCGGCCGACCTCGCCGGCCAGCGACGCTGTGAACTGATTGACCGCACCCTTGCCGGATTGGTAGACGCAGGTCTTCACCACCGATGCTACGGTGCCCACGGAAGATATGTTGATGATTTTGCCGTAGTGCCGCTCTATCATGTGCGGCAGGACGGCCCGCGAGCAATTCATGGTGCAGACTATGTTGTGGTCCAGGATATCAGCCCAGTCAGCCGGATCCTGGTCGTGGAACCAACCGCGGGACTTGGGCCCTTGCGGGCCCCAGGCTATGCCAACATTGTTCACCAATATATCGATCCTGCCCAACTCTTTCACCACCCGGTCTACCATAGCCTCGACCTGCTTATAGTCTGTAACATTTGCCGTAATCCCCAGCGCCTGATAGCCCTTGGCGCTTAGCTCGGCAACAGTCCTTTCAACCCTCTCCGGAAATTGATCATTAATCACCACCCTTGCGCCCTCTTCGGCCAAGGTCATGGCCATCTGTTTTCCCACGATCTGGCCGGAGCCGGTTACTATGGCAACCTTCCCTTCTAGACCTAGATGCATATATTCCCTCCTCACGGCATCGCTCAAAGCCGGTGCCTGTTCGCCACCCACCGGCTAGACTTTCCGAATTTTTATCGCGCCGTAATGCCAGCTGACTTGATGACCTCGGCCCAGCGTTGAAGTTCGTTGTGTATCAGTGCGGAGAATTCTGCCGGGCTGCTGCCCACCAGTTCAGCGTCCTGTCCAGCAAACTGATTCTTCACGGACGATGCCGCAAGCGCCTTAACCACTTCCGCATGCAGCTTGTTGACAACGTTCTTCGGTATTCCCGCGGGGCCGACAAATCCGAACCAGACATAAATTGTCATGCCGGAGACGCCCGCCTCATTCATCGATGGCACATCGGGCATTGATGGCGCCCGCTTGCCGTCAGTCGTAACCGCCAAAGCGCGCATCCTGCCACTGTTGACGAACTGGAGCGCGGTTGGAACCGAAATGATCAGCATTTGAATCTGGCCGCCGATCAGCGCAGCAAAATTCTCGCCGCCCCCTTTGTACGGGATGTGTACGATGTCGACCTTGGCCGCTATCTTGAAAAGTTCAGAGTACAAGTGAAGTGCGCTACCGGGGCCGCCCGACCCGTAGTTGAATTTTCCGGGATTCGCCTGCGCGAGCGCAACGAATTCCTTGAGCGTATTGACATTGAGCGCGGGAGATACCACGAGCACACTTGGGACACGCATGATCTGCGTAATCGGAGTGAAATCTTTGACGGTATCATACGGGAGCGCCTTGGAGATGCCAGGCAATATCGTGAAAGCAGGATTGACCATCAACAGCGTATGCCCATCCGGCGCTGATTTGGCGACGATCCCGTTACCAACGATACCGCCGGCGCCCGTGCGATTATCGACAATGAACGTTTTCCCCAACTGTTCCGAGAGTTGCTGCGAGATCACTCGCGCGACTATATCGCTGATGCCAGCGGGGGCGAAGGGCGCTACGACGCGCACTGTCTTGATGGGATAAACTTCGGCGCCAAAGCACAGCGAAGCTCCAAACAACATCAATACAAACAACCAAGCGTTACGCATAAATGAATACTACGCAACGCTCAGGGATAACGCAACGGACGGCCAGAATCTCACTTGCCATTGACTACTGACATGTCTAGAATTCTTCATCCTGCCTAATGAGCTGCCACCGGCCGCAAAGCCAGCGTCTTCGCGAGTGATCGGGGTGGCCGCCGACTGGTAATTCAGAACCCCGCCACGCCAAGGAGTTTGATATGACTGGATTGACGGCCGACTTGGGCCAGTTCCTCGCGAGCATCAAGTACGAGCAACTGCCGGCAGGCGCATTGCCGCTCGTCAGGAATGCATTCACCGACACTATCGCCGTGATCATGGTCGGCATTACCGAACCCATCGTCGATATCGTGCGCCGGACCGTGGTCGAACCGGCAGCCCGGCACGAAGCGCGCGCCTGCCTTTCTTCGCACTACGTGGCCGCCCCTGACGCGGCGCTGCTGGGTGGGACTGCAGCGCATACTCTCGATTTCGACGACCAATCTCTTTCGGGACATCCGAGCTCGGTCCTGGTTCCGGCCATTCTGGCCGAAGGTGAGACGCTGGGGTCGAGCGGTCGCGAGCTTGTCACGGCCTATGTGGCGGGGTACGAGGTCTGGTCCGAACTGTGGAGGCGCGATTTGAATTACCATCGCAAGGGGTGGCATCCGACCTCGATTTTCGGGGTGATCGCTGCCGCTGCTGCTACTGCGGTGTTGCATCGTCTTTCCGCGGAGCGTGCCGCCGCGGCGCTCGCGATCGCAGCGAGCCATGCCAGCGGTTTGGGCGCGAACTTTGGAACCATGACCAAGCCCTACCATGCTGGAATGGCCTCACGCGACGGACTGGCGGCCACCCGGCTGGCGGCCGCAGGGATGACAGCGGGACGCGACACCCTCGAAAACCCGCAAGGTTTCTTAATCGCGATGTCCCCCGGCGGCACCCCTGACCGCGACTCACCGGTGCGCGTTGGCAAGGATTGGTACCTGCTGCGCCATGGCATGTTGATCAAGAGGTATCCGGCCTGCTACTTCATCCATCGCTCCTTCGAAGCCACGGTCAAGATGTTGGCCGGGCGTCGGATTCGACCTGACGACGTTGCCGAAATCGAGGTCACCATGGGCAGAGGGCAAACCACTGTCCTGGTCAACGAGCGGCCGCAGACTGGGCTTGAGGCCAAATTCAGCGAACAATTCTCGATGGCTGCCGCCCTCATACTCGGCCGCATGGGCGTGCCTGAGTTTAGCGATGCTATCGTGCAGCGCGCTGATATCCAGGCGTTCTTCCCGAAAGTGAAGCTCAAGCCAGTGGATGAATATGACGCGCGGGACCCGGTGCACGGGCCAACGGAGAGGGTCGTTATCAGGCTCAAAAACGGTGAGGTTCTCGACACGGGTCCGATTACGACGATTCGCGGCCACGCCAACGACCCTATGAGCGTCGAAGACCTGTGGGCGAAGTTCGCCGAATGCACGGCGCAGACTCACGCCGAGCCAGAGGCACGGCGGCTGTTCAAGTTGTTGCAGTCTATCGAAACGTTGTCGGCCGTTCGCGAGCTGCCAACCTGCGAGACAATTTTTAGGAGCTGATCATGGGACAAATCACTGTGGCGCTGGCTTTAGCGCGATTGCTGGAGCGGATGGGAACCGAAATCGTATTTGGTGTGAATGGCCACGGCAACTGGGCCATGCTCGATGCGTTGGTGCACGAGACCAAAATCCGCGGCGTGCCCGCGCGCAGCGAAGACCATGCGGTCGAAATGGCCGACGGATATTGGCGCATGCGGCGTTGCGCGCCGTTGCCCATCGTGACGACCAGCGTGGGTCCGGGCAACATGAACATCGTTCCCGCCATCGCCACCGCCTTCTATGAATCGATAGGCCTGCTGGTTCTCGCAGGGGCGGGCGCGACCCACTGGTTTGACCGGGGCGGACTAGAGGAATCTTATCGCAACGGCCCCGAGGATTGGGTGGCCGTGCTCAAGCCGATCACCAAGAAATCCTTCCTGGTGACGCGCCCGGACACGGCGATAAGCATGTTTCTGCGCGCCTATCAAACGGCTATTTCCGGACGTCCCGGCCCCGTGGTCATGCAAGTCCCGTTCGATATCCAGCACACGCTGATACCGGATAACTTGCCCGACCCGGCGCCGTGGATGCAATGGCGCCCGCCTGCGCCCGAACCCGCGGGCATCCAGGAGGCGGTGGCGCTACTGACGGCAGCGCAGCGGCCGCTGGTGGTGGTGGGCAGCGGTATCCATAACGCGCGCGCTTGGGACGACTTGCGGGCGTTCGCCGAGGCGACGGGCATTCCGGTGGCTACGACCGCTACCGGCAAGGGCGCGTTCCCGGAAGCACACCCGCTTTCCGTAGGGTGCGTCGGCCGCGCCGGCACGGGTCAGGGTAACGCAGCGGCGCGGCGCTGCGATGTCGTCGTCGGTATAGGAACTCATTTCACCGACATCGACACCGGCGGCTGGACGCTGTTCGACATTCCCAACGGCACACGCCTCATTCATCTCGACATCGATTCGACCGAACTTGGCCGTGCCTATCCTGCGGCCGTCGCGCTGACCTGCGATGCGCGGCTCGGGCTGGACGCATTGACGCAAGCGGCCCGCGTGGCGGGCGTCAGTAAACGCGCGGATTGGCTGAAGGAGATTGCTCAGGAGCGTCAGACGTGGGAGGCGTCGGTGAGCGAACAGCAGAGCTCCAACATCGCGCCCCTGCACTATGCCCGCATTTGCCACGATACCGGTGAGATCGTGGCCGAAAAGAATCCGCAGATGCCGGTATTTTTTGATACCGGGCATCTGCTGAGTTTTGCCCCGCCATTCCTGAAGGCCTCGTCACGCCATGTCGTTCACAGTGGCTTCATGCATCGCATGGGGTGGAGCGCCGCGGCCGCCATCGGGGCCAGCATCGCCAAGGGTAACTGTCCGGCGATGGCGTTGCTCGGCGACGGCGCGTTCATGATGCGCGGCACCGTGGTTGCAACAGCGGTCGAGCAGAACCTGCCGATAATCTGGGTTGTCTTCAATAACAGGTCGCTGCAGATCGAGCGTGAATTGATGTTCCGCCTCTATGGACGCGAATCGTTCTGCGATTACCGCAAGGTGGGCCACAAGGAGTTGTGGAATCCCGATTTTTCCAAATGGGCCGAAGCGATGGGAGCTCAAGGGATCCATGTCGAACGGGCCGAAGATTATGCGCCCGCGCTGCGTCGCGCGCTCGATGCCCGCACCCCTACGGTAATCGACGTCGAGGTGTCGCTCGACATCAAGGGCTACCGTTCGGTCTGGTACCCCTATCCGACCAACTTCCATGAGTCGTGGGCACCGGGCCCCCTTCCCGGAGGAAATGCCGCACCGGCCAAGTAAACCATTACCGCTTCTGAACCGAGCCCTTCGATGCCCGCGGTTGACGACACGCTGACGGCAGCAGATAACCGGCTGGTCGTCTACTCGGCCGCTGAGAAAAAGTACTGCATGGGGCTGCTCGACGGCTTCCACCAGCGCTACCCGGGAATCGAAGTCGAGTTCCGCGACGGCATCAGCGTCGCGCTGCACGAGCGCTACCTGGCGACGCTTGCGGCGGGCAAGCCGGAGGCTGACGTCCTCTGGAGTACGGCCATGGATCTGCAAATGGGCCTGGTGTTGGCCGGAGATGCGCTACCGCATCGCAGTCCCGAAGCACATGCCCTTCCGGACGGTGCCGTGTACCGTGACATGGCCTATGCGACCACGGTCGAACCGCTCATGACGCTGGTTAATCGCGACCGCTTCGACATGTGTATTCCGGCCGGCTCGATTGCGGAACTTACCGCCGCACTCACGAGCGACCCCGTGCGGTTCCATGGCCGATTGGCGTCCTATGACATCGAGCGCAACGGGCTGGGTTTCCTCGCCTTGCTGCACGAGAGCCGGCGTGGGGCGGAGTTCAACGCGTTCATGCAGGTACTGGCCGAATGCAAGCCCAAGGTATTCGGTTCGAACCCGGAGCTCGTGGAAGAGGTGGCAAGCGGCCGCGCCGCCCTGGGCTACCATGTGCTTGGCTCTTACGCCTTGCGCGCGGTACGCGCCAACCCGTCGCTCGCGATTGCCGCTTCGAACGTGCCGCCACTTGCGGTTTCGCGTGTGGCACTTATCTCGAGTTGCGCTCCGCACCCAAACGCCGCCAAGCTGTTCCTGGACTACCTCCTGTCGCGGGACGGGCAGCAGCAGTTGCTGAAGGCGGGGCTCTTCCCCGTGCGCAAGGAGCCCGACTCCCGGGTTCCCAACGACACGAATGTTGTCGAACCTATCCGAATCGATCAGGGTTGCGGCGAGCTGCTCGACCAGGAACGCAGGCGCAAGCTGCTGCGCCAATGGCAAGCCGCGGTTGCTTGATTCAATTTAGCCGGGATGCGACCGCCTGCAGTTCGACCACCTTCCGGCGTACCGTATCGGCGTCTGCGGCCACCGGCAGCATCTTGATATAAGCCTGGAGATCGAACAGCGCGGCGCGGAAACACTCGAGGCTCAGGTAAATCATGCCGCGGTCGCGGTATTCCTCGGCCAGATCCGGCATGACGCTGATAATGCGGTCGGTCGCCGCCAGTGCCTTCAGCCATTCCTGATGGTGCGAGTAGATCCCTTTCAGGTTACGCAGCATGCGCACCAGGATGTCCTTGTTGCTGGCCGCGGCGAGCATCCCCGCGATCACCGATCGCGGCGGCTCCACACCGTGGCGCAGGTTCTTGATGCGCTGCCTGATCTCATCGAAGCTCAGCGAGATGCCCTTGGCGTAGGGATCGAGCACCACCGTGCCTTCGCGCAACTGGCATTTGACCAGGAAATGCGCCGGAAACGATATGCCCTGCACCGGCAGTCCGATGCGGCGGCCGATTTCGATATAAACCAGCGCAAGCGTGAGCGGGATGCCGCGCTTGCGGTCCAGCACTTCGTTGAGAAAGCTGTGGCGCGGATCGTAATAATCCGCCGCGTTGCCGCTGAAGCCCTGCTCCTCAAACAAAAAACGATTGAGCGCAATGATGGTGTCGGCGGGACTGATGTCGGCGCGCAGCCGGCGCCTGAGCGCCGCGGCCATTTCGTCGAGCCGCCCCAGATACGCGGCGATGTCGAGATCGCGATACTCCTCGCTGGCGATCAGCAGCGCGGCTTCGGCCAGATTGATCGCTTCGTCCGGACCGCAGACCATCTGCCGGAAACGCTCGGCCTGCGGCGTCACGCGCGCCTCGCCAGCGGCAGGTTCAGCAGCAGATTCTGCGGTTTCATGCGCAGCCTATGGTCGGGAGTTATGGCGAGCCCAAGAAACACCGGCTGGCCGGCAAGTTCGGCCCGCATGTCGGACGCGTTCCGGAAATCCATCCGGTACAGCCCGATGATGCGTTTCATGCGCGCCGTGTCCACCTCGCCGCCATTATAAATGTCATTCAGAATTGCGGTCGCCTCGGCGTCAAGCCCGACGTGCCATACCCAGTCCTCATCCGCAATTTCGCGCACCGGGCTGATGGTGACGGGAGTCTGGTGGAAATGCGCGATCCAGGCCTCGAGCACGCGACACAGCGCGGCGCAGCCGGAGTGTGAGCTGTTGAGCTGCAGCACGGTGTCGAAGCGCTCATCGCGCCGCCAGTACTCGGCGTGAGTCTGCGCGTCGAGCACGTCGAGCTCGACCGAACGCAGCGGCGTTTGCGCTTCCAGAATCAGCTTGCCGAGATTGCCAAGGGCACCGCTCGTGGCGTGCATCTCGACCGTCTCGTCGTCGGCGAGCCTGATCGCCCCGTGGTCGAGGTTGGCGCGCTGCCCGCGGAAAAACAGTTCCGCCGCACGCGCCTTGAGACCGTCACCGTCGCCCTCGAGAATGCCGCGCAGGATCACCTGCACCGTCTGGTCGATGAACAGCGGTGGCACCGCGACATCGTGCCGGAACAGCCCGGAATAAAACGCCTCGAGCGACGGCGCGGCGAGCAGTTGAGCGCGAAAGCGCAACATCACGCGGTAATTCTCGCGCGCCTCGCCGTCGCGGATCGCCGCAATCTGCCGCTCCTCCACGTTGAGCCGCGGATTTTGCAGCAGCGCCGCATGCAGCGCGCGCTCGTCGCCGCACGACTCCTCGACCGGCGCAAGCTCGGGGCGCGTGAAATAGGCGCGCAGGTAATCATCGGTAACGATAAGGCGCCCGTCCGCGCCGCGCTCGAGGAGGCTATAGCCGCAACTGCGCCAGAAATCAGCCATCGTCGGAATTCATTCCAAATTTCGGAGCACCAATAGTGAAGGGTGAAGGAGTGAAGGGTGAATGCGTGATCCCCCTCACCCCGCGCCCGCGGAGGGCGGAGCAGGT
>Ga0209640_10001939_pt1 | contig 17889 bp, 16 predicted proteins | sample RifCSP10_1_FD_184018 | JGI IMG/M metagenome (GOLD analysis project Ga0209640, IMG submission 184018) | Soil microbial communities from Rifle, Colorado - Rifle CSP2_sed 10_1 (SPAdes) (version 2) | ecosystem: Environmental > Terrestrial > Deep subsurface > Rock core/Sediment | place: Rifle... | reverse complement strand
GTTGGCTAGGGGTGAGTTTGCAAGAAGTGACGCACGGTCTTGCCGCCGCTTACGGCTTGGAGCGACCGCGCGGCGCCCTGGTGGCGGATGTTCTCGCCGCCGGCCCGGCAGCCAGCTCTGACCTCAAGCCGGGCGATATCGTGCTGGAGTACGACGGCCAGCCGATCGGACTGTCTTCGGAATTGCCCCCGCTGGTTGGGCTTACCGCCCCAGGTAGCAAGGCGCGCTTCAAAGTGTTTCGGCGCGATCGCGGATTGATCGAGGTGGTGGCGACCGTTGGTGAGCTGCGTGACGAATCAACCAAGGTGGCGCTGCCGGCGAAGCGTTCCGACGGCGGTCATCGTCTCGGGCTGGTGCTAAGCGAGTTGTCGATCGAGCAACGCAAGCACTACGACCTTAAGGGCGGGGTCTATGTGGATGACATTTTGGATGGTCCGGCGCGTGAGGCCGGATTGCGCGTCGGCGATATCATCGCGGAAATCGACGGCCGCAGCGTAGCCGGCATCGGCAACTTCTATCGCCTCATGACGCAGGCGAAATCGGATCGGCCGGCCGTGTTGCGCGTGCGCCGCGGCGCGTCGGCGATCTACCTGGCGTTGCGATCACGCTAGTCTCGGCGACCCGCGTTTATCGTCGTCGCAAAATCAGTTACGCTACGCGCCCGCAGGAACCGGCGCGCCGGGCCGGTTGCCGCGGAGCGGGCGCCCACGCAGCGCCTTTTTTAATGTCCCGGCCGAAAATGTATCTATGAGCGGTTGGCACCAGGAACGCATTCGAAATTTCTCCATCATTGCGCACATCGACCACGGAAAATCCACCCTGGCCGACCGATTCATTCAGACGTGCGGCGGACTCGCGCCGCGAGAAATGCAAGCGCAGGTGCTGGATTCGATGGCGCTCGAACGCGAGCGCGGCATTACCATCAAGGCCCAGAGTGTGGCGCTGACGTATACCGCGCGCGACGGCCAAGAGTATCGTCTCAATATGATCGACACGCCGGGGCATGTCGATTTTTCCTATGAAGTGTCGCGTTCGCTGACCGCCTGCGAGGGTGCGCTGCTGGTGGTCGACGTGTCACAAGGCGTGCAAGCCCAGACCGTCGCCAATTGTTACACCGCGGCCGAGTTGAACTTGACGATATTGCCGGTGTTGAACAAGATCGATCTGCCGGCCGCCGATCCGCAGCGCGCCATCGATGAGATCGAGGACATCATCGGGATCGAGGCCAAGAACGCAATTCATGCGAGTGCCAAGACCGGCGTCGGCGTGCCGGAGATATTGGAAGCGATTGTGGCGCACATTCCGGCGCCGCGCGGCGCACGCGATGGACCGCTTAAGGCGCTGATCATCGATTCGTGGTTCGACAACTACCTCGGCACGATTTCGTTAGTGCGCGTCATGGATGGGCAGCTTGCACCGAAGGACAAGATTCGTTTGATGGCGACCGGTCGGGATTACTTCGTTGAGCAAGTCGGCATATTTACGCCGAAGCTGAAGCCGGTGGATCTTTTGAGCGCGGGTGAAGTCGGCTATGTTGCCGCCGGCATCAAAGACGTGCGCAGCGCGCGCGTCGGCGACACGATCACGCATTTCCATCGTCCGGCACCGGTGCCGTTGCCCGGTTTCAAAGAGATCAAGCCGCGCGTATTCGCCGGATTGTATCCCGTGGATTCTTCCGACTACGACGCATTTCGCGACGCGCTGTCCAAGCTATCGCTGAACGATGCCTCGCTCAATTACGAGCCGGAGACTTCGCAAGCACTTGGCTTCGGCTTTCGCTGTGGCTTCCTCGGTATGCTGCACATGGACATCATTCAGGAGCGGCTCGAACGGGAGTACCACTTGAATTTGATCACGACCGCGCCGACGGTGGTGTACGAAGTCGCGACTACGGGCGGTGACATATTGCGGGTGGAAAATCCGGCTAAGTTGCCGGAGTCGCATCAGATCGATGAGATTCGCGAGCCCATCATTCACGCCGCGATCCTGGTCCCGCAAGAGTACGTCGGCGGGGTCATCGGCTTGTGCGTGGAGAAGCGCGGCATCCAAAAGGAGCTGATGTACCACGGTCGTCAGGCGATGCTGACCTACGAGCTGCCGTTGAACGAAGTCGTGCTCGACTTTTTCGACCGACTCAAGTCGGTGAGCCGCGGCTATGCGTCGCTCGACTACGATTTTCTGGAATTTCGCCCGGCCGACGTGTGCAAGCTTGACGTTCTGATCAACGGCGATAAAGTGGACGCCTTGTCGACGATTGTCCATCGCCAGCAGACGGATTATCGCGGGCGCGAACTGGTTAAGAGGTTGCGTGAGCTGATCCCGCGGCAGATGTTCGACGTCGCGATTCAGGCTGCCATCGGTGCGAAGATTATTGCGCGCGAGACGGTGAAAGCGTTGCGCAAAAACGTGACGGCGAAGTGTTACGGCGGCGATGTCAGTCGCAAGCGCAAGCTATTGGATCGTCAGAAAGAGGGAAAGAAACGCATGAAACAATTGGGGTCGGTTGAGATACCGCAAGAAGCATTTCTCGCGGTGCTGCGCGTGGACGGTAAATGACGATGGATTTTTCGCTGGTTTTGTTCTTGCTTGTGTGCGCCACTGGCACGATCTGGGCGCTAGATCGCTGGGTGTGGTCGGCCGCGCGTGCGCGCGGCGCGAAGGCAGCGGCGGGTGGTGGCAAGACGGTGCCGGATGCCGCCAAGGAACCGTTGCTGGTCGAGTATGCGCGCGCTTTCTTTCCGGTGATCTTGATCGTTTTTGCGCTGCGCTCGTTTGTGGTCGAACCGTTTCGCATCCCATCGGGATCGATGTTGCCGAGCTTAGTTATCGGCGATTTTATTTTGGTGAATAAATTTTCCTATGGCCTGCGCCTGCCGGTGGTTAATAGCAAGATACTCGGCATCGGTGAACCGCAGCGCGGCGACGTCGCCGTGTTTCGCTATCCACGGGACGAATCGGTCAACTACATCAAGCGCGTCATCGGTTTGCCCGGCGATCGTGTCGTTTATCAAGGCAAGAAAATTTACATCAACGGAAAAATGATGCCGCAAGGGTCAGCGACCGCCTATACCGTGCGTCAAGACGGCAAGGTGCAGTATGAAACCGCGCGCGTGATCGAAAATCTGGACGGCGTCGAGCACGCCGCGCTGCTTTCGCCCGGCGCGGATCAGTCGGGTAACGAGTACACCGTGCCGCCGGGGCACTATTTCGTGATGGGTGACAACCGCGACCACAGCAATGACAGCCGTTTTTGGGGTTTTGTGCCGGAGGAAAACCTTGTCGGCCGGGCGTTCTTCGTCTGGTTTTCCTGGGACCATACCCGTGACGGCCTCTGGTTTTGGCAACGGATCGATCTCGCACGTATCGGTAACGCCGTTCGTTGAGCTGCTATTATTGGTATCGAATGAATTCAAGAGGGCGTTAGGTATGATCCCCAAACACCAGCGCGGTATGACGATGTGGGGCACGGCGTTTGTCATTGGCACGGTCGTATTTTTTCTGTTTTTGGCGTTTAAATTGCTCCCGCCGTACGCGGAAGATTTTCAGGTAAAATCGGCGATGAATGGCCTAGTCAGCGAGCCGGGTGTGGCCGGAATGTCGAAACACGATCTCGTCACGAGTTTGGCCAAGCGATTTGACATCAACAACATAACGAAAGTTGACCCCGCACTATTGACGATGGAGGTGCGCGGCAAGTCGAAAGTATTGCAGTTACGCTACGAGGTCGTCGTTCCAATGGCATACAATGTTTCGGCGCTCCTCGAATTCGACCATGCGCGCCAACTTGCAGCGACTCAGTAAGGCACAAACCGAGCTTTGTCATCGATTGGGTTACGCCTTCGCGGATCCGGCGCTGCTGGAACGGGCGCTGACCCATCGCAGTCACAGTAGCAACCATTACGAACGTCTCGAATTTCTCGGCGACAGCGTGTTGAGCTTCGCTGTTTCCGCCGAACTATACGATCGTTTTCCGGAACTCGCGGAAGGTGAGCTAACGCGTTTGCGCGCGAGTTTAGTGAAGCAGGATACGTTAGCGCAGGTGGCGCGCCAACTCGCCGTTGGCGAATCGCTGTTGCTCGGTGGCGGTGAGATGAAGAGCGGCGGCTTTGATCGCGATTCGATCCTCGCCGACGCGCTCGAAGCACTTATCGGCGCGGTGTTCCTGGATGGCGGCGCCGTCGCAGTGCGTGCCGTGGTGGTGCGCTTGTTCCATGAATACTTGGAGCAGCTCGATCCGCGCACCATTCCCAAGGATCCCAAAACCACGCTACAGGAGCGCCTGCAAAAGCAGGCGCTCGCGACACCTGTGTATTCGTTGCTCGAAGCGTCGGGTGACGCGCATAACCAAACCTTTGTGATCGAATGCCAGATAGCGGAACTGTCGCTGTGCACGCGCGGTGAGGGCAGCACGCGCCGCGCCGCTGAGCAACAAGCGGCGCAGCAGGCCCTCGCGCAGCTCGCAACGCCGTGACACGCACGCAGTTTCGCAGCGGCATGGTCGCGCTGATTGGGCGGCCAAACGTCGGCAAATCCACGTTGCTCAATCGACTCGTCGGCGAGAAAATCAGCATCGTCTCGCGCCGACCGCAAACTACGCGCCACCGAATTCTCGGAATCAAGACTACCGATGTTGGGCAAATCGTTTACGTCGATACGCCAGGCCTGCATGCCGCGCAGGGGCGCCGCCTCAATCGCTACTTGGCGCGTCTGGCAAGCGGCAGTGTCGAGGGGGTCGACTGTGTCGTGCTGATGATAGCTGCGAGCGGCTGGACGCCGGAGGACGAGGACGCGCTCGCTCTGGTTCGTGCGCGACAAATACCGGTAATCCTGGTCATTAATAAAGTTGACGAAGTGCACGATCGACGCAAATTATTGCCGTTGACGCGCGACTCCGCGGCGCGTATGGAATTTGCCGACATCGTGCCGCTATCCGCGCGTACCGCGGAAAATGTCGATCGCTTCGAGCGCGCGGTGCTCGCGCTGTTGCCGGAGCAAGCGGCGGCATTTCCGGCGGATCAAGTTACCGACAAGAGCGTGCGCTTTCGCGCGCATGAAACCGTGCGTGAACAGATTTGTCATCTCTACGGTCAGGAAATTCCGCACGTCACGGCGGTCGAAGTGACGCGCTTCAAGCACAGTAAGAAGCGGCTCGATATCGAGTGCGTCATCTGGGCCGAACGCGAAGGACAAAAAGCCATTCTGATCGGTAAAGGCGGCGAACGATTGAAGCAGGTTGGCATGCGCGTGCGGCGCGTTTTGGAGGAACGGCACGGCGGCAAAGCAAATGTTCGGCTGTGGGTCAAGGTTCGCGATCGCTGGTCGGACGATGCGCGTGCCATGCAGCGCTTCGGTTTTCATGACGAGCCGATGTAAATGCGCGTACAGCAGCAACACGCCTTTATTTTGCATCAACGCGATTTCAGCGAAACCAGTTTATTGTTGGAGGCGTATAGTCGCCGCCATGGGCGTGTCGGGTTGATCGCCAAAGGCGCGCGCCGGCCGAACAGCAAGCAGCGCGGTGTGCTCAAGCCGTTTCAACAGCTGCTAATCGGTTGGAGCGGGCGCGGGGAGTTGATGGTATTGACCGGTGCCGAAGTTGACGGCGCGAACGCGGAGCTGATCGGCAACTCGCTGTATTGTGGATTTTACCTTAATGAGTTAATGCTGCGGCTGCTGCATCGGCACGATCCGCACGAATTGCTTTTCGATTGCTATCGCACGGCACTCGAAGGTTTGTGTCAGACGGGCGGGCAGGAGGAGATTTTGCGCATTTTCGAAAAACGTTTATTGCGCGAACTTGGTTATGGCTTGCTATTGGAGCGCGAACATGGCGAGCGCGACCCGATTGAGTCCGACGCCATGTATGACTATGTGCTCGAACAGGGACCCGTGCGCATACGGCATCCGGAACTTGGCGCGCGCGTGCAGGGTGTGCGAGTTCGTGGATCTAGCTTGTTGGCGCTCGCCGCCGAACGGTTGGAAGACTCCACGGTCTTGCGCGAAGCGAAAGCGTTAATGCGTGCCGCGCTCGCACCGCACTTGGGCGATAAGCCGCTGCAAAGTCGCCGCCTGTTTCAAGGACGCGGGCCGAAGTTAGCAAATATCGTGGCGGATGCGCCGGCATGATCGCGCTCGGCGTCAACATCGATCACGTCGCCACGATTCGCCAAGCGCGACGCGGCCACGAGCCGGATCCGGTGTGGGCGGCGGTGGAAGCGCAGCTCGGCGGCGCCGACGGTATCACGGTGCATCTGCGCGAGGATCGGCGGCACATTCAGGACGACGACGTTCGGCGCCTGCGCGACACAACGCAGATAAAGCTAAATCTCGAAATGGCCCCTACCGCGGAAATGGCGGCGATCGCGATGCGCATTCGCCCGGAAATGGCAATGCTGGTTCCAGAGGGACGGCAAGAAATCACGACCGAAGGCGGCCTCGACATCGCGGGACAAGAGGCGTACCTAACTAAGATTGTGCGCCAGCTCGCGGACGGCGGTATTTTGGTAAGCGTATTCATCGACGCGGATCCGCGCCAGGTCGAGGCGGCGCGTCGGATCGGCGCGGCCGTGTGTGAGCTACATACCGGTCCGTATGCGCAGGCGTTTTACGCGTGCGGGCGCGATCTCGACGGCTCCGTGGTTGGCGCCGAGCTGGCCAAGCTCGCCGCCGCCGGCGAGGCAATCGGCGCGCACGGAATGCGGTTCAATGCCGGTCATGGACTTAACTATTCAAACGTGCAGCCCGTGGCGCAGCTCGCGGATGTACGCGAACTGCATATTGGCCATGCCATCGTTAGCCGTGCGGTGTTCGTCGGCATGCGCGAGGCCGTTCGCAGCATGAAACAACTCATGCGCGAAGTCGTTGCACGGTAAACCTACCGAGTTGTCGTGCTTGGGCGCTTGTCGTGGCGTGACCGATTAAATATTTGCGTTGTTCAAGCCGGGTCGTGGTCAGCGAAAAATAATTCCGACGCCGATTCCAAATTGCACGTTGGAGCCGGGCGGACGCGGTGCTTCGATCGGCCACAGATACAGCTCGTCCGCCCGCAGTACCGGATAGGCGTAGGACGCCTCACCGACTTTCCCGGCCTGAGTTCCCGTGACGGTGCCGATCGCGCTAACGAGCCGCCCGGTGCGGTAGTCCGCCGATTCGAGGTATCCCGAATGTACAATCAAGAAACGCTGCTGGGCGGTCGCGCTGCGGTCGGGTCGGCCCTCGCGGTCGAGCGGATAACCGAGCAATTCGATCTCGGTGGTATCTTTGCGGTTTGTTGTATTGATGACGGTCCCGCCCCAGACAGCGCGCCGCCCGCGTGCCGCGTCGATGTTGGCCACCGCTTGCGTCGGCGTTAGCAAGAGGTCGGCGCCGGTCATGTCAAACGGTGGTGCCGATGCGCACGCCGTCAGCAGCAGGCAGATAAGAGTGAAACACGACTTTTTTCTGTGCATGGTTAGCGCCAATAAGGATAGTTCGGATAGGTCGGTGACCACGGATACCAGGGATTGAGGCGTCCAGGCCAGAAGGGGTCGTAGAACGGATCGCGATGGTAAGACGGCTGAGCGCGCGGCTCCCAGAGTTTATGTACGTCGGCCCGGACGATAACGTAGTCGTAGGCGTATGCACCCACCGGCCGCGTTAGTTTCTTGTCGACTATTCCCGAAATCGTCAACTCACGATTGCGCGCGTAGATCACAGGATCGAGAAAGCCGTCTACGCGCGCGATGAAACGCCCGAGGCTCTCGCCGTCATAACGTGGCCGCCCATATTCATCGAGCGGTCGCGCAACAATTTCGATCTGGGTTTCACGCTCGCCGTTTTCGACCGCAACAATTGTTCCGCCCCAACGCACACGCCGATCGAGAGACTTCTCGATATGTTCCCGCACCTCGAACAGTGACGGGTTGCCTGGCGGCGCTTGGTTAATCGAATCGACCGGCGGCGTAGCGCAGCCGACTAGCAATAAAAATAAAGAAACAACGCCGTAAATTACATTTGCCATCACAGAATTATAACGCCGTGTATCGCCGCTATCCTGCTGTAGTGGCGCACAAAATGTTCAGTAGATTGATGGAAACAGACATGGAAAGATGCGAAGCGAATAACGAATCGACATAAATCTAAACGGTTTGAATCGGTTAGGTCTTGTCGTCGTGGCGCGACGAAGTTCAAGTTTATGTTTTCATGCCTTATTGTGATCGGCGATAAGCGCGGATTGTCGTTGCATGCAGGTCCGGCGACGCGATTTCAAATTGGACCGTCCTCGATGTGCGCTTGACCACGCGTTTGCATTGGGCATAGAGTGAATGCGCCATTATTGCCCATTCTGTAACTAAGGGTGAAACGGAGCAGGTGTCGGGGATGAAGTGTCGGGGGCGAGGGAACGCTCTATATGTCTTGTGCCTTCCACTCGTTTAGATGTGTTCCCCCAACAGCAATCGGCGTCGCGATTTGTCGGATTCGCTCGGAGCGGGTCCGTGCATGCGCGGCAATGCGATACGTACCGGCGAAACGATAGTTGTTGAGAGCGCAAGATCGCGCGGTTGTTTAGATTTCAGCTTATCGTTCCACTGATACGCAAAACTAGTGAGGAGGACAAATGGACAGTCTAAGAACATCTCTCTCGTTGAAGCGTACCTTCGTTGGTTTTTTTGCGGTAGCAATCATGGCAGTTAGTGCGTTGATCGTCCCGCAGTCGTCTAGCGCTGTTTTTTTCTCGGTAGATCCCGGCGTTCGTGGTGGCGCTCCTGGCGCCGGCGGTCCGATCCCTGGACTGACCGCGAATGAAGTCGCGTTCTTCGAACAGGGATTGGAAGATTTCGAGGAGCAGGAAGGAGTGGGCGATGGACTGGGACCGCGGTTTAACGCCGATGGTTGCGGCACCTGCCATTCCCAGCCCGCTATCGGTGGTACCAGCCCGGTCGTCAATCCGCAAGTCGCGATCGCCACGGCTTTCGGGGCGCGAAACACGGTGCCGTCCTTTCTCTCGGCAAATGGCCCGGTGCGCGAAGCGCGCTTTGTTAAAAATCCGAATGGTTCACCGGATGGCGGCGTGCACGCCCTGTTCGTGATCAGCGGACGCGTGGACAGCACCGGCAACGCCAGCGGATGCAACATTGCCCAGGAAGATTTTGAACGGCAGGTTCGCAATCGTAATGTCATCTTCCGTATTCCCTCGCCGGTCTTTGGTATCGGTTTGATGGAGTCGATCGAGGATCAAACCATCGTCGACAATATCAACGCCAATGCCGCTGTGAAGATCTCGCTTGGGATCTTTGGACACGTTAACCACGTGTCGGGCAACGGCAACAACAACGGTAACGACGGCACCATCGCCCGTTTCGGATGGAAAGCGCAAAACAAGTCGGGATTGTTGTTCGCGGGCGAGGCGTATAACGTCGAGATGGGCATTACCAACGAGTTGTTCCAAACCGAGCGCGACGAGACCGCGAACTGCCAGTTCGCCACGGTGCCAAACGACGTGCAAAACACCGACGCCGTGACACCGCTTGAGGCAACAACGGCGATTCAGAACTTTGCGAACTTCCAGCGCTTCCTGGCGCCGCCGCAGCCGGTCGCCTCCTTCCAGGGTGCCAGCGCCGCGTCGATCAACAGCGGCCGGCAGAAGTTCGCGGAAATCGGCTGCGCGTTGTGCCACACGCCGACGTTGACCACGAGCCCGTTCACGACCGTGGCGGCACTACGCAACAAGCCAGCGAACCTGTACTCGGACCTTGCGGTCCACGGCATGGGTCCAGGACTTGCCGACGGCGTCAGTCAAGGCGAGGCGCGCGGCGATGAGTTCCGCACCGCGCCGCTCTGGGGTCTGGGGCAGCGGATCTTCTTCTTGCATGACGGTCGCACTAGCGACGTAAAGCAAGCGATCCAAGAGCATAAGAGCTTCGGAAACTCCCAGTTCCCGTCGTCGGAAGCCAACAAAGTGGTCGATAAGTTCAACGCTTTGAACGCAAACGACGAACAAGATGTCCTAAACTTCTTGCGCTCACTGTAGTCGTTTTACGTAATTGGACGCCGCGGGAGCATGCTTCCGCGGCGTTTTTTTGCCATGAAGCGGGCGGTTGCGATTAGTCGTTGCGACACCGCTCGCTGGCTGATTTGGCTCCCCGGGAGGGATTCGAACCCCCGACCAGGTGATTAACAGTCACCTGCTCTACCACTGAGCTACCGAGGAAAATTGGCAGGGCGCGTATAGTAAGGGTGTGTCTCGTATGTGGTCAATACAAGGCTCGCAGGCACGAGATGTGTGATCTGGCGGTAAGATAGACGGCATCGATTTAACACAATTTCCAATGAGCACTGACTTCAAACTGGCAAGGCCCTTTGAGCCGGCTGGCGATCAGCCGCAGGCGATCGACGCGTTAGTCGAGGGTCTCGATCGCGCCGACAAGTTCCAGACGCTGCTCGGCGTGACGGGTTCCGGCAAGACGTTCACGATCGCTAACGTCATCGAGCGCGTGCAACGCCCGGCGATCGTGTTGGCGCCGAACAAGACCTTGGCGGCGCAGCTTTATTCCGAGATGCGCGATTTCTTTCCGGACAACGCGGTCGAGTACTTCGTATCGTATTACGACTACTACCAGCCGGAAGCCTATATGCCGTCGTCCGATACCTATATAGAGAAGGACGCCTCGATCAACGAACACATCGAGCAAATGCGCTTGTCCGCGACTAAGGCACTGCTCGAGCGGTCCGACGTCATCATCGTCGCTACCGTATCGGCGATTTATGGTCTTGGCGATCCCGAGGCCTACCACGGGATGGTGCTGCACCTGAAGCGCCACATGCAGATCGACCAGCGCGCGATTCTGCGACGCTTGGCCGAAATGCAGTACACGCGCAACGACGTCGAACTCGGGCGCGGCACTTTCCGGGTGCATGGCGATGTGATCGATATTTTTCCGGCCGAGTCCGAACGGCTCGCGGTGCGGATCGAGCTGTTCGGCGATGACATCGAGAATCTCAGCGAGTTCGATCCGCTCACCGGCGAAGCGGTGGACGCGCTGACGCGCACGACGATTTACCCGAAGACGCACTACGTGACGGGACGCGAGACGCTGCTCAAGGCGATCGACGCGATCAAGATCGAGCTGCGCGAGCGACTCACAGACTTGCGCGCGCATAACAAGCTGGTGGAAGCGCAGCGGCTCGAAAGCCGCACGCTGTACGATCTCGAAATGATGCGCGAGGTTGGTTACTGCAGCGGTATCGAAAATTATTCGCGCTTCCTGTCCGGACGAAAGACCGGCGAACCGCCACCGACCTTGATCGACTATCTGCCGAAAAACGCGATCATGGTGATCGACGAAAGCCACGTGACCGTACCGCAGTTGGGCGGCATGTATCGCGGCGACCGTTCGCGCAAGGAGACGCTGGTCGAGTACGGGTTTCGCTTGCCGTCGGCGCTCGACAATCGCCCGCTGCGCTTCGATGAGTTCGAGCATCTGATGCCGTCCACTATATTCGTTTCGGCCACGCCCGGACCTTACGAACTGGAGCACTGCCGGGGCGTTGTGATCGATCAAGTAGTGCGGCCGACTGGCCTGGTCGATCCGCAGATCGACGTCCGTCCGGTCGTGGCGCAAGTGGACAATCTGCTGTCGGAAATAGGGGAGCGGGTCAAGGTGCGGGAGCGGGTGCTGGTGACGACCTTGACCAAGCGCATGGCGGAAGATCTGACGGAGTATCTTTCCGAGCACGGCGTAAAGGTGCGTTACCTGCATTCCGACATCGATACGTTAGAACGCGCCGAGATTATTCGCGACCTGCGTGCCGGCGTGTTCGATGTATTGGTCGGAATTAATTTATTGCGCGAAGGGCTCGACCTACCGGAAGTATCGCTGGTGGCAATACTCGACGCCGACAAAGAAGGATTTCTGCGATCGACGCGCTCGCTGATTCAAACCATCGGGCGCGCCGCGCGCCACATCAACGGCAGGGTGATCTTGTACGGCGATCGGCTGACCAACTCGATGCGCGCGGCTATCGACGAAACCGATCGACGGCGCACGAAGCAGATCGTGCACAATGCCGCGCATGGCATCGTCGCGCGAGGCATCGTAAAGGAGATCAAAGAGATTATCGACGGCGTGCATACGACGCGCTACGCGGCGCGAAGCGATGCCACGGGACTGCGGGCGGCGGAGGAGTCCGAAACCTACGCCAGCCTTGCCCCGAATGCTTTGGCCAAGCTGCTGAACAAATTCGAGAAGCAAATGCACAAGCACGCACGCAATTTGGAATTTGAGCAGGCGGCCGCGATGCGCGACAAGATTCGGGCATTGCGCGAACGCAACTTCGGCATAGTCCAAGGCAGCGGGCGCCGCTAATTGTGTAAATTTACCGTCGTCCGCCTTGAGCGCGCTGCCGCGGATGTGCTATTTTTCGAAATATTCAGGCGCGTAGCTCAGTGGTAGAGCACCACCTTGACATGGTGGTGGTCGGTGGTTCGATCCCACTCGCGCCTACCAATATTTGGTCAAACATCAGGAACTGACACGCGGCCCCTCGTATCGGCCGCCACTGAAAGAAGGTTCGCCATGCCTACCATTACTCTCCCAGACGGCAGTCAACGCCAGTACGCCGAACCCGTTACGGTCGCGAAGATCGCCGCTGATATCGGTCCCGGCCTCGCGCGCGCGGCACTGGCGGCGCGCGTCAACGACGAACTCGTCGACCTCTCACACGAAATTAGCGTGGACGCGCGCATCGCCATCGTTACCGATCGCGATCCCGCGGGTGTCGAGGTGCTGCGTCATTCGACGGCGCATCTGCTGGCGCACGCCGTGAAGGAGTTGTTCCCCGACGCCCAGGTGACGATCGGCCCGGTGATTGAAGACGGATTTTTCTACGACTTTGCCTACAAGCGCGGCTTTACCGAAGACGATTTGCGCCGGATCGAGGAGCGCATGGCCGAGATCGTCAAACGCAACTACCCGGTCGAGCGCACGGTGATGGCGCGCGATGAAGCCATCGAATTTTTTCGCAAACTCGGTGAGGAATACAAGGCGAAAATTATCGAAGCGCTTCCCGTCGGGGAAACTTTGTCGCTGTATCGACAAGGCGACTTCGTCGACCTCTGTCGGGGGCCGCATGTACCCGCAACGGGGAAACTGCGCGCTTTTAAATTGATGAAGACCGCCGGCGCCTATTGGCGCGGCGATTCAAAAAACGAAATGCTGGCGCGCGTGTACGGCACGGCCTGGGCCGACGACAAGCACCTTAAGGAGTATTTGCATCGGATCGAGGAAGCCGAGAAGCGCGATCATCGCAAGCTCGGACGCCAACTCGGATTGTTTCATATGCAGGAAGAAGCGCCCGGCATGGTGTTCTGGCATGAAAACGGCTGGCGTCTGTATCAAGCCGTTACGCAGCATATGAGCGAGATTTGGCGCAACCACGGATATCGCGAGATTCGCACGCCGCAGTTGGTCGATCGGTCGCTGTGGGAGAAATCCGGCCACTGGGAAAATTTTCACGCGGACATGTTCGTCACCGAATCGGAAAAGCGGCTGTACGCGGTGAAGCCGATGAACTGCCCGTGCCATATCCAGGTGTACAACCAAGGGCTCAAAAGCTACCGCGACCTGCCGCTGCGGCTGGCGGAGTTCGGGGTCTGCCATCGCAACGAACCGTCCGGCTCGTTGCATGGAATTATGCGGGTGCGCAGTTTCGTGCAGGACGATGCGCATATCTTTTGTACCGAAGCGCAGATGCAAGCCGAAACGCTGGCCTTTATCGATCTGCTGCACGCGGTCTATCGCGACTATGGGTTCAAGGAAGTTAAGTATCGACTCTCGACCCGGCCGGCGTTGCGTCTCGGTACCGACGCCATGTGGGACCGGGCGGAACACGCGCTCGAAGCGGCCTTGAACGCGAGCGGCTTGCCCTGGGAGCTACAGCCGGGCGAGGGGTCGTTTTACGGACCGAAAGTCGAATTTTCCTTGAAAGACAGCCTCGGTCGCGTGTGGCAATGCGGCACGATCCAGGTCGACTACAACATGCCGGAGCGGCTCGGTGCGACCTACGTGGCGGAGGATGGGAGCAAGAAGGTCCCAGTGATGCTGCACCGTGCGATTCTTGGGTCGATCGAGCGGTTTATCGGTATCTTGATCGAGGAGTACGCCGGGGCGTTTCCGCCTTGGCTCGCGCCGGTGCAGGCGGTGGTGCTAACCATCACCGATGACCAAATCGACTATGCTCAGCGGGTTAGCGACGGCCTGCGTCGCCGGGGCCTACGCGTCGAAGCCGACTTGAGAAACGAAAAAATAGGCTTTAAGATCCGCGAACATACGTTACAGCGTGTTCCGTATATGCTGGTTTGCGGCAAACGGGAGGCGCTCGATGGTACCCTAGCCGTGCGCACGCGTAAGGGTGAGGATTTGGGCACGATGTCGCCCGAAGCCTTTAGCGAACGACTCACCCAAGAGATCGCGAGCCGCGGCGTTAATTTTTTGGAGGAACAGAAACATCGCGTCGGATAAAGAACTGCGAGTAAACGGGCGCATCAACGCACCGAAGGTTCGGCTCATCGGTGCGGACGGTCAGCAGGTTGGCATCGTTTCAATTCAAGATGCATTGCGCCAGTCCGAGGAGGCGGGGCTCGATTTAGTTGAGATCTCGCCGCAGGCTGCACCACCGGTTTGCCGTATTATGAATCACGGCAAATTTCAGTACGAAGAAAGCAAGCGACGGCACGCGGCCAAGCGCAAGCAAAAGCAAATCCAAGTTAAGGAAGTAAAGTTTCGTCCCGGTACGGATATCGGCGACTATCAGGTCAAACTACGCAACCTGGTACGTTTCCTTGAAAACGGCGACAAAGCGAAAATTACGTTACGTTTTCGCGGCCGTGAGATGGCTCACCAAGAACTGGGCATGCAGCTCCTGAAGCGCGTCGAAGCCGACCTCAAGCAATACGGTACGGTCGAGCAGTTCCCGCGCCTCGAGGGCCGGCAGATGGTGATGATCATCGGCCCCAATAAACACTAACGGTAGCGCCCGACATGGGCGTGAGAATGCGGAGTATCAAGAAATGCCTAAGTTGAAAACTAATCGCGGGGCGGCGAAGCGGTTCAAGCGAAGCGCGAAGGGCGGGTTCAAGCGCTCACATTCGCACCTGCGCCATATCCTGACCAAGAAAAGTTCGAAACGTAAACGCGGTTTGCGCGGTACGACGACGGTGCACGACTCCGACGTCAGACTGATTCGCAAGATGTTGCCGTACGCTTAAGGGGGTGACCAATGCCTAGAGTCAAACGTGGTGTTACATCAAGCGCGCGGCACAAGAAAGTACTGAGCCGCGCCAAGGGTTATTACAACGCCCGACGCAAGAATATTCGGACCGCCAAGCAGGCGGTCATGAAGTCGGGGCAGTACGCGTATCGCGACCGGCGCGTGCGCAAGCGCGATTTTCGCTCGCTCTGGATTGCGCGCATCAACGCCGGCGCGCGCGAATGCGGGTTGTCGTACAGCCGATTTATGAACGGGCTCAAGAAGGCCGCGATCGCGATCGACCGCAAAGTGCTGTCCGACATTGCGATCCATGACAAAAAGACCTTTTCCGCGCTGGCCGAAAAAGCAAAGTCCGCGCTGGCCGCCTAGTTTACCGATCGCCACTCGCTGGAGTGGCCGGGTGCTGGGTTCTTGGTAACGGAGGGAAAGGTCGCTGACCTTTCCCTTTTTATTTTTGGATAGCCGTCGATGGCCGACACCGTGGGTTCGATGCAGCAACAATTGGAGCAACTGCTCGCCGACGCGCAAGCGGCGGCGAATGGTGCGCGCGATCTTGCCGGCGTCGAGGACGTGCGCGTGCGTTACCTCGGCAAGAAAGGCTTGCTCACCGATCAATTGAAGCACGTCGGATCGTTGCCAGCGGCGGAACGACCATTGTTTGGCAAATGGGTGAACGACGCCAAGGATCGATTGGGTGAAAGCCTGCAAGCGCGCAAGACCGAACTCGCGGTAACGACACAGGAAGCGCGACTCGCGCGCGAGCGCATCGACGTGACGCTGCCGGGACGCGGTGCTGGAATCGGTGGGTTGCACCCAATTACGCGCACACTCGAACGACTCGAGCAAATTTTCATCGGCATGGGATTCGCCGTCGCCGACGGTCCGGAAATCGAGGACGACTATCACAACTTCGAGGCGCTCAATATTCCGGTGAACCATCCCGCGCGCGCCATGCAGGACACGTTTTATTTCGATGCGCACCGGCTACTGCGCACGCATACCTCGCCGGTACAGATACGTTACATGGAGCAGCATCGACCGCCGCTGCGGATTATTGCGCCGGGTCGCGTCTTTCGGCGCGATTCGATCGACGTTACGCATTCGCCCATGTTCTTTCAGATCGAAGGTCTGTTGGTCGACGAGAACGTAACGTTCGCCAACCTGAAAGGCGTATTGACGGAGTTCCTGAGGTGTTTTTTCGAGCGCGACTTGCCGGTGCGGTTTCGGCCGTCGTACTTTCCGTTTACCGAACCCTCCGCGGAAGTCGATATCGGTTGCGTGTTCTGCGACGCCAAAGGTTGTCGTATTTGTAAGGAGACGGGGTGGCTCGAAGTGCTCGGTTCCGGCATGGTGCATCCCGAGGTGTTGCGCCACGTGCGGATAGATGCCGAACGCTACACCGGCTTCGCCTTCGGTGTCGGCATCGAGCGACTGGTTATGTTGCGTTACGGCGTGAACGATTTGCGTTTGTTCTACGAGAACGATCTGCGTTTCTTGCAGCAGTTCAAATAGGGTACCGGTGGCATCTCGATGAAAGTAAGTTATCAATGGTTGCGTGAATGCGTGTCGTTGCGGCTCGATCCGCAAGCGCTGGCGCGCCGCCTGACCTTGGCGGGGATCGAGGCCGGCACGATCGAACCGGTCGCGCCACCGCTCGATGGCATCGTGGTCGGAAAGATTCGCTCGGTGTCGACGCACCCGCGCGCGACGAATCTGAAAATATGCGATGTCGAAGCGGGGCAGCGGAAGATGGTTCGCCTCGTATGCGGCGCACCGAACGTGACGGTTGGCGCGAAGGTGGTGCTCGCGCTTCCGGGCGCGGTCGTGGCCAACGGAAAGCGCATCGAGGCAGTCGATATTCAAGGCGTTGAATCCGGCGGCATGCTTTGCTCCGCCGCCGAAATCGGTTTGGCGGAGGAAGCGGATCGACTGCTGGAACTCGATGCTTCCGCGCGCGTCGGCGCGGCGATCGTCGAGGAATTGCTGTTGGATGATGTCGTGCTCGACGTCGAATTGACGCCGAATCGTGGAGATTGTCTGAGTATATTTGGCATTGCGCGCGAAGTCGCGGCGGTTACCGGCGCGCGCTGCAAAATCCCGACTGAGCCGAAGATACCGATTCGCACACGCGAGCGAGTGCGGGTAAAGATTGCGGCGAAGAAGGAGTGCCCACGGTATGTCGGGCGTGTGGTGCGCGGCCTAAATTTGAATGCGGTTACACCGTTATGGATGCGTGAACGGCTTCGACGTGGCGGCGTTCGTAGCTTGCGCCCGGTTGTCGACGTAACGAACTATGTGATGCTTGAACTGGGACAGCCGATGCACGCGTTCGACGTGAATAAACTGCGCGGTGGGATCCGCGTTCACCTCGCCACCGGAACAGAGTCGTTCAAACTTCTGGATGGACGCGATCTGCGCGCGCCGACGGGCAGCCTATTAATTGCCGACGATCGCGGCGGCATCGCGTTAGCCGGGGTCATGGGCGGCGGGGACACGGCGGTGGGAGCGGAGACGGACGCAGTGTTTCTTGAAAGCGCGTTCTTTGCACCGGAGGCAATCGCACGGCATGCGCGGGCGCTTGGCATTCAAACGGAGTCGTCGCAGCGCTTCGAGCGCGGGGTCGATCCGCAATTGCAGCGGCGC
>Ga0209640_10001938_pt1 | contig 17893 bp, 15 predicted proteins | sample RifCSP10_1_FD_184018 | JGI IMG/M metagenome (GOLD analysis project Ga0209640, IMG submission 184018) | Soil microbial communities from Rifle, Colorado - Rifle CSP2_sed 10_1 (SPAdes) (version 2) | ecosystem: Environmental > Terrestrial > Deep subsurface > Rock core/Sediment | place: Rifle... | reverse complement strand
CCTGCCTCTTTCAAGCCGTCAACCAGTACGCTGATTTCTCTGCCCAGGAGGTCAAAGACTTTCAACGTCACATACGAAGATTTCGGCAATTGATACTTAATGATGGTTGTCGGATTAAAGGGATTAGGATAATTCTGTTGCAGGGCAAAATCGTGCGGCAGTGCGTTCTTCTCGTCTACACTGGTGGGTGGATTGTAGACGGTGACAGATTCGGTTACTGCCACATGTCCACCGGTCGTGATATTCTCCATTACGACGATTCCATTGTATTGTGGACCGATCACATACGGATATGCAGAGCTACCATCAGCATTGATATTGACAAAGTACGCATACGTTGCGCCGGGATATTCCGGGGTGACGCCGGTTCGTCCGTTGTAACGGTCGAGCGGGCCAAGTCCGTTGACGTACTCGTAATCCTCCGCGTACAATCCCAATGGATAAGTGGGCGACACGTCGGGACCATACTGGGAAGGCGGCAGTACCGTGCTATCGGGCAGCGTGTGGCGTTGGGTGATGTTGCGCAGGCGGTAGCTGCTTGCTATACGTGCGATCCCGCCCGTGCCATTGGGATTCGAGTAGCCGTACGGACCGTAAATCGGGTAGCCATCAAATGTATAGCCGAGGAGCGGAGAATGGTGTGTCGAGTCGGCGCTGTACATGCATCGGGGGTTTTGATGATTGTGATAGACTCCACCCGGGGCCGGATGGCCTAGGCAGCCATCAAAACTCGTAGCCTCCGCCACAACGGCGTTGCGGTGCCAGATGTTCTGATTGTTGTACGAAAATCCATCGAGCGCGTTGAAAACCGCCGCGCCGTTTATCCACACCGCAATGGGACCAAGCTGCGTACTTGTTTTCGTCCCTGTGTTGACTGCCGGCGACCGTGCGATTTTGAAGACGAAGTTCTGGTTCGTCGGGATATTCGGATTGCCAGGCCAGGGACCAATGCTGAAAGCCGGAATGCCCGTGCTGTTCACGTACACGTAATTTGCCGAGTAGCGAACGAGTTGAACGTCTGCAGGAATGTTGTTGTACCCGACTCTGCCGTTGGTATTGCGAAGCCACGATGCCAGCTCAGGTGGATCAGATTGAGCGTGCATCATGGCTACGCAACTGATGGTCAAGAGACAGGCACCGAACACAGTTTTCAAGGTCGGGATGACCGCCAACAGAGAAACACGGAGGATTTTGTTTGTCATATGTATCTCCTTATTGTTTAGTGTTGGTTGCAGTTGCCCGTCATCGGAGCAAGACGAGTTTTCTCGTTTCGATGAATGAACCCGCTTGTAAACGATAGAAGTACACGCCACTTGCCAGCTGAGAGCCATCGAGCGATACTTCGTGGAATCCTGCCTCCTTCAAGCCGTTAACCAGTACGCGGATTTCTCTGCCCAGGAGGTCAAAGACTTTCAACGTCACATACGAAGATTTCGGCAATTGATACTTAATGGTGGTTGTCGGATTAAACGGATTCGGATAGTTCTGTTGCAGGGCAAAATTGTCCGGCGTGACTGTCGAACCGGATTGATGTACATCAGTTGTGACATTTCCACCTCGAACTAATCGGACATAATTATGGATCCGAACGGCATCCCCTTGAGGTCCATGGCCGCAGGGATAGGCGCTGGAGTCGCCGACTTTAGGATCACTGCGTTGGGCGCCTGCACCATGCACGTCAATCCAACCACCAAGTGCGGGCATGCAACCCATACCTCTTCCGAAGCAGATATAGACAGCCCATGTTCCATTCGTAGGCGTCAAGGAAGAAAGGGTAGTACTGGTCCAGTAGAATGGGTAATCTAACTGATTCGCTTCATTGGTAATCGGGGTGCAATTGAACATCGTGTCGATGGCGGCTGAATTGGTTGTTGCCGGGGAGCGCCTATAGTCAACGATGCTGTGCAACTCCTTCGCATTGGGCAGGCGCCAATCCGTGTGGCCTGCAAACTCAAAACCCTCGGCGTAGCTTAGCGCATTCTCCCAGAGAATGCCTGTCCCGTTATCGTTCTTCATCCACATAAGACCGGTTGCACTATCCGTGATTGTCCCGTTGCCGTTGTCCACATATCTGTTCTTTCCATACGTTGTGTCACCGCGGACGTACCGCACATAGTATTTCTTTTTCCCAATCCCTGCCACGGAGTCAGTTGGGTAACCTTTAATGCGCCCATCTGCAAAGTTGAAACCGAACATTGTTCTATTCCCGTTCATCGTTGTGCTAACATAAATTGTTGAGGTAGCATATTGGGCGTCAATGATTCGTTCACCGGCGCTGAGATCCCCGTAGCCAAACCTAAAGTAGCTGGTATCGATAAACGGTATGGCGCCGACTGGCGCTTCAGGATTTGGCTCTGCTCCGTAAAACATGACAAGGGAGTAAAGCTCCTTCATGGTGGGTAATCGCCAATCGTTATACCCAGCCAGAGTGAACGAATCCGCATATGCAAGAGCGCGATCGAAGTACATTTTATCATTGTAATTGATGATCCCGTTACCATCCATATCCGGGCTTTTCTGCCACATCAAACCGGTTACCCAATCGGTTACTGTGCCGTTGCTATTGTCGGTATAAGATGGTGCGTTTCCTGTGTAATTTGCATCCTGCCCGTAAAAGGATTGTCCCGGCGAAGGTGTTGGTATGACTGTGCTGTTGTTGTAACACAATATCTGTCTGCTATCGACAACCTTGTACGTGGTGTCAGCTTGTGCCAGGAGAACACTGGGCAGACCTGTCAACAATAACCAGATGATAATCAGGTTTCGTGTTCGTGGTTTCATGTTCTCTTGTCCTTTCATTCTAACTTCCGTTTACTATTGCAATGGACTACTAAACCAGTCGAAGAGTTTACCCGACAAGACCCCGCGTCGCGCGGGGTCTTGTCCTCATAGAGCGGGCTATCTTACTTGAACTGTCAGATGCAGTCAACAAACAGCTACTCGAGACTCACTCCCACGCGATCGCCATTTCGCAGCACGAGCATCACCGTGCCCCCGTCGTGGCTGATGTCGGTCGAGGCAAGCTGCGATACCGTGAACACGAGGCCCGTCGCGCTGGTCTTCGTGACAAGCTCCTGGAGCTTCGATGCTGCAATGGTATAAGTTCCCGGATTATCGTCGAGGCGAACGATGATTGCCCGGGTCGAATCGAGCATTGGCGGATGGCCGCCCGGGCCCGATCCCATCATCCTGCCGGGACCACCGGATCCGTGTGGGCCACCCGCTCCGCCCGGTCCACCTTCACGGTGAGGACCGCCTTCTCCCATCGGCCCACCCCTGAATTCAGGACGAGGCATCACAGCGATCACCACACCGCTGCTGGAAAGCCCACCCATCCACGTCATCGTGACGTCGGCTACGGTGCTGATCGAATTCCCGCGCACCGGACTTGTTATGTCAAGCAGAGCCGCTGGCGCCGTGAGCGAGGCACTCATCGCGCTGAAGTTCGTCGAGCCGGTGACTTCGAATTCGTACGAGCCGCTTGAGATGAACTCGATGTTCGTGTCAGCCGTGTTATCGCGCGGCGGCGCGAACGATGTGTATAGCACTTCGCCATTCGGCCCGACTCTCTTTTGAAGCTCAAGATGGTTCGAGCCGTAATTGAGGGACACAGTCCCGATATCGATCCCGTCGCGGCGGGTCTGCTGGGTCGGATCGAACACCACTGCCATCGCCCGACCGATGGTTATCTCGTTCTCGGGTGAGTTGGGATTGAACATCTGCCTCCAACCGACCGAGAACACTCCCTTGCTTCCGTCGAGACCGATCCCCGCGGCTTTCATCAGTGTCAACTCACTCTGAGCGACACCGCCAGCGACATCGGCAGCGTTTGCAGCATCGGGCTCATTGGCAGATTGGTCGGAACATCCCACCAGTGCGGCAAGAACGACGGCGATCGAGAGGAACAGTACATACAGTGATTTAGTCATGCTTCATCCTCCTTGTTGTGTGAATAGTGTTGGATAGAGTTATAGTGTTAGACCTTGTGAAGTCACTTTTCTTGCAACCGAACATCGACCGGAGAAGATATCCAAAGTTACTTCCAGCAATTGCCTTCTCATCAATATGACAACGCACGACCCAAAAACTCGCGGTCTGTACCAAGAAAAAAATCCGGCTTTATCTTGTTTCAAGCCGGATTTTCTATGAGGGCAATGGCATCTTAATTTCGCGGTGGCCGGCGCTCGTGTTCTCGCGGCGGCGGCTCTTCCCCCGGTGCCGTTTTTGGGTGGGGATCGAGCATACGCAATAACTCATCAAACAAGGCGTCGAGCTTCGGTTGTTGTACCGGCGTGCACATCCGTTTCAAGTCGAGAAAATGATAGAATGTTATCTTCTCCAGCTCACTTTGCTCGGCGCCAATCGCAGCGGCAAGTCTTTGTACTTTTACCGTGTCCGGCCCCTGTGTGGACAATTCCTGGAAGAGCTCGTGTTTCAAATCTCTGATCGCATCGCGGATCACTCGCGCGTGCGCAAAATGGCGCTTTTGATATTCGGCAAATTGTGTGGTTTGCCCTTCGGTCAATTGCAATTCTTCTTTTAAGAACTGCATAACGCGTTGCTGCGGTGGGCCGGGCCGCTCCAGCTCGGGCCGGCGCAAAACCTCTTGCCGACGATGCTGCTGAAACCAGACCGTCGTGAGCGCCGAGATATTCATAATGACCAAAAGGACGACGCCCCAAAATGCCAGACGTTTTTTGCTGAAATAGTCCATAGTTGCCAATTGCTCGTTTTTTATTCCACGCCTAAAGTGTACTCTGTCAAATCCGGCGCGTTCAAGCCATATGCCTCGACTAAGACGCTGGCGGCTGTGTTGCGGCTAATCGGCGCCGATTTGTAGCCAATCAGAATGCCCACGCCAATGCTGATGACAATAAGCAACGGCGCCCATGCCGGCCGGAGAATTGGCGCCAACATGGAGCTTGCCGCTGGCGTGTTCTTCTGTGCGAGCACGAGATCCAACCGATGTTGCAGCCGCGTGAAGAAAAACGGCTTCGCCTTTACTTTTTCGACCTGCTCGAAGCCCTGCAGAGTTTTTTGCACTTCCGCTTCGATGTCGCGGTGGTCGGGTTTGACCTTTTTCATGATTCACCTTTCACTGAATTAGACAACACCATTGGGAAAAACTTGCGGCGGAGCCATGTTTTCGTCTGCTAAACGCGAAAAACGCAGCGGCAACAGAATCCTGCTCGGCATTTATCAAATCTTTCTCGGCTAAGCGTTTTTGTAATAATCATACAACTCTTTCTGCAAATTCTTCTTCGCGCGGTTCAACAACGACTCCACCGCTGGAATTGTCGTGCCCATCACCTCGGCAATTTTCTGATGGCTCAACTCTTCATATTTGCTCAACGTAAAGGCGATCCGCTGATTTTCGGCGAGCGTATCAATCGCCTGCTGCAGAATGCGGGCACGTTCCTGTTGCTCGAGATTGGCCTGCGGGTTCGGCAGGCTTTCATCAACAATCTCATGCGGTCCTTCTTGAGCGACAAACGCCGCCTGCAGACTTTGGATCCAACGTCGGCGTTTGCTTTTCTTGATTTGATTCAGACACTTATTCACGGCGATGCGGTACAACCAGGTCGATAACTGTGCCTCTTCTCGAAAAGTATGCAACGACAGATAGACTTCGACAAACACCTCCTGCGCCATATCATCTGCGTCATCCTTGTTGCGCAAGAAGCCGTAACACGTATTCATCACCACGTCTTTGTATTTCTCGATGAGGGTTTTGAATGCCTGGGCATCGCCGGTTCTAAGTTCGCTAATAAGCGCGCTGTCGGTCATTTGCAATATGCAAAGAAGTTGTCTTTTGCATTAGACAACCTCTGCGTGGTGTTAACCCGAGCCAGAACAAGACAAGGCAGAGCTGTCAGTAACATCCTGATGATAATCAGGTTTGGTCTCCGTGGTTTCATGTTCTGTTTCCTTTCATGTTAACTGCCATTTTCTACTGGATGAGACAACGCAGCCGGTCAAAACGTTTAAGCAATAATAGAAAGAGCCCAGGATCGTGCGGGGTTTGTCTTTATCAGGCGGGTTATTTCATAAAGTGGACGGGCAATTGCAGTTAACATTCACAACACTGGTTGCGGTTGTGGCGGTGGGTTGGTCGGAATGTTTTCGGACTCTTTGTTAGGTGCCACCGTTCAGGCCCAGTACCGCTGTGCTGATTGTGGCAAAATCACGGAACGAACTTCGCATTGCGGGGGTACAACGGTCCTGATGGGGGGTTTGCCTTGGTTCACTAATGACGTGGTAAACCTGATATGCACTTTGGCTGGTGGAACGACCTCTTATCTCCTTGTTGGCATTTGCGGTGGGTAATATGCAAATGGAATGAGCCCGTGGAAGCGAGCTTTGGCATCCCTCAAATTCACCCAAATTTCAAAATATTACTTGACTTCTTACCACTCAACACCTAAATTAGGCCTATAGCGAAGGCATTTAATAGATTACTTTAAGTAAGGGTACTAGGCGCGTCCTATGGTGGGAACCAGCCTCAGAATACTACTTCTTCCATTTCTCTTTCTTTCTGTCGCGTTCTCCCAGCAAATTCAATCGGTTACCGAAGAGCAAGACTATGCCTTTGGATACGGATTGCACAAGGATGGGCAGTACCAACTCGCGTTTGATGAGTTGACCAGGTTCCTTCAGAAGTATCCTGGCAGCGCAAAGCGAGCTGATGCACATTATCTTTCCGCGGAATGTCTTTTTAGTCTCGGACAATTGAAGGCGGCAGGACAACAGTTCGAGTCGTTTGTCCGCGAGTATCCAAAAAGCTCTTTGAGGGACGACGCCGTTTTTCGTCTCGGTGAAATCAACTACAACAATAAGAAATACGCCGAGGCGGCGCTCCGATTCCAGCAGGTCCTGGATCAATACGCGACCGGCGATCTCGCGGGTGAGGCTGCGTATTGGCTTGGCGAGTCTCATTTCAAGATGGATGACGTTCCCTCGGCACTCAACTACTACCAGCTCTGCTACGACCGCTATCCGAGAAACCGCCTGGCCGACTATGCCCTCTACTCAGCAGGTTGGGCCCATGGCCGCTCAGGGGAATACACAAAAGGAATGCGGAGCTATCAAGTGCTGTTGGAGAGGTTTCCCAAAAGTGAACTTGCATCTTCTGCCCGCGTTCGTATAGGTGAGTGTTGGTACTTCATGAAAGACTACAAAAAGGCGATTGAAACGCTATCGAAATCGCGTCCCGAAATTGCAGAAGCGAACGAACGTGGCGAAGCAGAGTATCTCATCGGTGAGTCCTACTATCATCTCTCAGATTATCCAAACGCCCTCAGGCAGTACGAGTCATTTCTAAAAACATACATTGGTCACCGTCTTGAGAGGGATGTAAAGTATTCACTGGCATGGACGTTTCTCAATGAGACAAACTATCCTCGTGCCGTGGGTATCTTTGGTGAGTTGGCCGAGGGATCGGATGACATTGCCCACGCATCCCTTTTCCGCAAGGGGATGGCGTTGAAACTGGCAGGAAAGCGTCCGGAAGCACTCCGGGCTCTCGCCGATGTGCCTACGCGCTGGCGCTCCGGTGCTTTTTCAGACAATGCACTCTTCGAGCTCGGGGTGATGCAATACGAAGACAAACATTATGCAAAGGCTGTGGCAAGTTTTGCACGCGTGGCAAAGGAACATCCAGGCAGCGATGTTTTGGGAGAATCGCACCGTATGCTGGGGGAGTCGTACATTGCGCAGGGCGAATATGACCAGGCGCGCAAGGCGTTTGCTGCCGCGGTCTCCGCAAAGGGAACCAACGAGGATGTTGTTGCCGATGCAATGTTCCAGGAGGCATGGTCACTCACGAAGTTGAAACAATACAAGGATGCCACAAACGGTTTCACCCGATTTACCAAGGCTTATCCCAAAAACAAACGGATTGATGAGGCATACTTCTGGCTGGGAGAGTCCTGCTTCCAGATCGAGGAGTTCAAGAATGCCAGCGTGAACTACGAAAGGGTCGTGACCACCTACCCCAAGAGTGTCAAGTACGTGGACGCTCTTTACGGACTCGGGTGGGCGAATTACCGGTTGAAAGAATACGGCGCAGCGGCCAAAGCATTTGAACAGATCACGTTGAAGTATGCGAAAGGCAGATATGGCTTTGATGCACATCTCCGCCTTGGCGATTCCTATTTTGCCATGAAAGACTACAAGAAAGCTGCCGGCGTGTACCGATCAGCGGTGCGATTGTTCCCTAATGACCAGGGGATCGACTACGCCTATTTTCAGCTCGGAGAGGCAAACATCCGCGGAGGTGCGCCGGACAAGGGAATTGAGGAATTTAACCAACTGATCACGAAGTTCCCGCAGTCCGAGTATTGTGACGATGCACGTTACGGGATTGGATGGGTTCGGTTCCAGGAAAAGGCCTTCAAGGTGGCGGCCAGGGAGTTTCAAACTCTCATCAAACAACACCCAAAGAGCGACCTGGCACCGCGTGCCTATTACAGCATCGGCGATGCACACTACAATCTGAAGGAATACACCTCCGCTATTGCATCGTACCGCGAGGTTGTTTCGCGCTACCCCAATAGTCCGTACACGTCGGAGGCCATTAATGGCATACAGTATTGTTACGTGCTGATGGGGAACGAGGGTGAGGCGGCCAAAGTGATTGACGAGTTCGTCCGAAACAACCCCCAAAGCCCCATGGCGGACAAACTCTATTTCAAGAAGGCGGACCTGTTCTTTAGCAGCAAGGATTACGCCCGGGCTATTACCGAGTATCAAAACTTCATCAGCAAATTCCCGAAGAGTCCTCTGGCCGCGGACGCGCGGTATTGGATGGGGCAGGGGTACGCATCAACCAACAGGATTCAGGAAGCAATCACATCGTTCAATGACGTGATCAACAACTACCCCTCCAGCCGGATTGCCCCAACGGCAATGCTCGATCTCGGGCTCCTTCTTGCCGATCAGGAAAAGTACGGAGAGGCGGCCGCAACATTTGACAGGCTCCTCCAGCGGTTTCCCGGGACCGAGGCTGCTGCCAGGGCGGCATATGAGATCGGGGCAGCACATTATGCCGCGCATGACGTTGAGTCTGCCAAGGCGCAGTTTGCAACTGCTGCGGAGAAGGCGAGGGGGTCATTGTATGGCGACAAGAGCCTGATTGGTCTTGGGCTGATTAAACAGGCCAGCGGAGAATTCGCGGAGGCCATCGGTCTGTTCTCCGAGGTGTCGGCCCGCCGGACGGATGAAGTGGGTGCAGAAGCGCAGTTCAGGATCGGCGAAACGCTCCAGCAGCAGGCAAAGTATAAGGATGCCATACCTGCTTTGCTACGCGTGAAGTATGTCTATCCTTCCGCAAAAGACTGGATTGCGCGCGCATACCTTCGAATGGGGGAATGCTACGAAAAGGTTTCCGATAAGGGAAAGGCACGTGAGGCCTACCAGGCTGTTCTCAAGTCGCATAAGGAAGATGAGTTTGGAAAAGAGGCCGACAAGAAGATGAGGGAAATGCAATGAAACAGTGTTGGATTCTTTTCGCCTTCTTCATACTGAGAGGAGGCTCTGAGCCGGTGCGTGCACAAGAAAAACCTGAACCTCCACGAAGGCATACCACGCTGCCTGTGGATTCGTTGGCGTCGAAAGGAGAACTTCCAAAGATCGATCTTCCGGAGTTTGTTATCACCGGCAACGAGGCAATCCAACTTCCGCAATTCGACAAGACCGCCCTTGATGAACAAATGGTTTTCGATGCCTCATCGCGCAATGCGGGTCCTGGCTTGCGTGAATCGACGCGCATACAGTTGGAAGGCTCGGGGAAAGAACATGGTGGTTTTGTGCACATCGGTGACGGCGTAAGCGGGAGAGTACTTGCCGGTTACGGTTCATATGCCACGCCATATTTTGACGGTTGGTTCGGACGCACGTCCGGGTCTTCGGACTTTCTGCTGAAGGCGGGGTACAAATCGAGCGGGGGTCATACATCAAACGCCGATTTTCGCTCTGGCCACAGTTCTCTCTCCGGCGGATTCTATCTTCCGGATGATGCAGGCATTGTGGCGGGAAGCCGGGTTCATGGAAGTGTTGGTCTGCAGGGCGACGGGTATCGCCTCTACGGCAGTTCTTCCCCACTAAGGGAACGGACAGTGACAAGATTCATGGCAGACGCATCGATCAACTCCAACACCGAGGATCTCTTCACGTTCACGTCCGGCATCTACCTCAGAACCGCGACGGTCAAGGACACACTCCGCACCGCTGAGACATCGGTGGGGTTTGAGTTCGCTGCCGAAAGGAACCTTGCGGAATTTGAATTGAAGGGCGAACTGGGCCTCTGGAGGAATTTCTATTCCGCGCCGTCAGCGGCGTGGGATCCGTTTTTCACGCAGACAGGTCTTTCCGCGAGGTATCAGATTGCAGACCAGCTGGATATCCTTGGCGGGCTCCGATTCTATCTCGTCCGTGGTTCAGACACGAAGAGCGTCGGACGTGTGTATCCGCGTCTTGGTATTTCCTGGTACGCAACCCATTGGCTGACTGTATTCGCCAAGTTCGAGCCGTACGTACAGCGGAACACGCTCTCTTCCATGATGGAATCCAATCCCTACTTGATGACAGACGTTCCCGTCCGCAATCAGGAATACTTCACCAGTTTCTCCATTGGTGTCGAGGCGGATGCCGCGGCAACTGTGAGGACGAAACTAACGCTGAACTTCAAAGAGGCGCGCAACTATCCGGTTTTTGTCGATCCAACAGCGACCAGACTCTGGAGTTCCGAATACGAAGGCAGCGTTCGCATCATTTCCATGGATGCTGATATCTACGCCGACATTACCGACTCGGACAACCTTGGCGCCTCCGCGAGTGTTCGCTCAACCCGGTACTCTGTCACAAGCAAATCGGTTCCGTACTTGCCGGTGCTACTTATCAGCGGTCTCTACCAGCATCGGTTTGCGTTCGGATTGACAGTCGGAACAACGATGCAAGTGATTGGTAAGCAGTATGCTGACACGCACGAACAGCGCTCTCTAGCCACATTCACCCTCTGGGATGTGAGGGCGGAGTATGCGCTTGTTCCCCGTTGGAATGTGAATGCCACAGTGCAGAATCTCCTGGATCAGAAACAAGTGTGGTGGGAAGGATACGCAGGGCTGCCGCGGACCGTAAGTCTGGGCATGAGTTTCACCTGGTAACACGACATCACAATCCCCCATGAGTCAAGAAGAACTCATCAACATGATCTCGGAGCGAGCCGGTATTTCCAAGCAGACCGTCCGGGAGATCATCAACACAATTGCAGAAGTATGGGGCGAAGAGATCCTCACGCAAGGGGAGCTCGACCTGGACAAATTCGGTGAGTTTCTGATTGAACATCGGCCCGGCCGTAAGGGGATCAACACCGAAACCAAGGAAGTATTCATCATTCCACCCAAGGATTATCTCTCCTTTACACCATCACGCGAGCTCATCGAATGGAGCAATAAGACCACATGAACCGTGAAGACCTTCTCAAGAAATGCGTTGATCGAGGTGTGGCGGATGAAACGAGTATTGGAACTGTATCGCATTTGTTCTATGTCTATCTTCTCTCGGCCCTGCAAAAAGGGCAACGGGTGGAGATTCCAGCTTTCGGAACCTTTGGCACCCGAGTGGTAGGTGTCAAACGTGCCCGTCGTATGCCGTTCTTCGAACCCGAACAGGAGCTTGCCGACAAAGTGAACGAACGATACCGCGAAATGAAGTATCTTGTAGTCGGCAAGTACGATTTGATTCCGGCGTTCGGCGAGGAAGAGTACAAGGGGAAAGAGGCGCCGTATGATGCCGGAGTGGACCAGGTGGGGAAAGAGAGCATCCTTGACACCCATCGTGATGTAACGATCGAAGAATACGAAAAGAACCTCGCTGCTGCAAAAGTCCCGACACCAACGAAGGAGAAAAAACTCATGCCCAAACTGAATCTCAAGGACGAGGGGATGGAGGAGGAGATGCAGCCGGTGGAACCGGAAGGAATGGGAGAACCGACTGCCCCAACGCCGCGGCTCCGTGAAACTGCCACCGAGGGTCGAGGTCCGTCAGCCTTACTGCAAGTCGTCCTTGCGGTGTTGATCCTTGGTATTTTGACTGTTGCGCTGAACTACTTCGGCGTTATTCATCTCTGGGGAAAGAAGACACCTGTTGTCACTGAGATAATTCCGGAACCTGTCGTCACAGCGCCGCCCGAAACGGCAAGAGTGGAGACCCCCACACCAACACCAACGCCTCTCCCGATTCCCGAGAAACCAAAACCCACGATTCCTTCGGGAAGCGGACGGTACACCGTGCAGGTCTCTGCGTGGATGACGCAGGCCAAGGCGGATGAAGAAGCAGGCAGACTATCGGCGGCGGGGTACAGCGCATTCGTTGAGGATGCGGTAATTTCAGGTGAAACTTGGCACCGCGTCCGCGTTGGCAGGTATGCAACGGAGAAAGAGGCCGCTGCCGCAGCAGCCGAGCTGCAACAAATGCTGGAGAACGGCATCTGGGTGGCGAGGGTAAGTTCAAGATAACGCGATTCGATGATCGGATCGTATTCACGTAGAGGAGGAGTTATGAATCTTCTGGAAATGTTCATGAAGGGTGGCGTCATCATGTATCCCATCCTGCTGTGCTCCATGGTGGCCGCGTATGTAGCCATTGAGCGCTTCCTGGTACTGAGGAAAGCACAGTTGGATGTGGGGCAATTCATGATGAAAGTGCGGAGTATCTTCCAGAAAGGGGACGTGACCGCGGTACTGACGTTTTGTTCGCAGAAGGATGCCCCGATTGCAAATATCATCCGGCGCGGGATTGTAAAGCATGATCAGGGTGACGAGAAAGTTCGGCTTGCAGTGGAGGATGCCGGAAGGGTGGAAGTCTACAACCTTGAGAAAAGAATATCCCTGCTTGCGAGCATCGCAGGTATTGCTCCGATGCTCGGGTTTCTTGGAACGGTGACGGGCATGGTGAGCGCGTTCCAAAGGATCGAGAGCCTCAGCGGCAGCGTGAATCCCTCCGACCTGGCCGGGGGTATCTGGGAAGCGCTTGTGACCACCGTTTTCGGCTTGGTGGTCGGCATTACCGCATATGCACTGTATAACTTCTTTGTCACTCGCGTCGCCCGGTTTGTTCATGAGATGGAAGTCACCACGACGGAATTTCTGGATCTCTTGGAACGCCGAATCCCGGATAATCCACCGCTGAAGGTGCAAGAAGAACGCTCCGCCTCGCCGGCCCTTGCCTTTGACGATGACCAGTATTTCCGGAAGAAAGGTTGACTCCATGCGGTTCAAATCCGAGAACAAGCTCCTGACCAACTTCAGCGTCTCCTCGCTGACGGACATCGTTATGCTGCTGCTTATCTTCTTCCTTCTCTCGTCCTCATTTGTCATCCAGCCCGGTATCAAGGTCCAGCTTCCGCGCGCGGAGACTGGTGAAACACAAACCGACAAGAATCTGACGGTCACTATCACGGAAAAGGGACAGCTCTTTCTTAATAACGAGCAGGTCACGCTGGAGAACCTTGGCCAGAAGCTCAGAGGAGCGCTCAATAATGACCGCGACAAAGTCGTCGTAATCAAGGCGGACAAGACGGTCACGCTGCAAAATACAGTGCAAGTGATTGACGTTGCCAAGGCTGTGGGCGCGACCAGGTTCATGATTGCCACTGTCCCGCTCAACGCCCAATAAACCCTGTGATGATAGATTTGCGGCGAGAAGATACGAAAGGCTGGATCGGCTCGGTCATCTTCCATCTTAGTGTCGGGCTGCTCTTTTTCTTCTGGAACCTCGATATAACGGTGACGGAACCGGAGTTCATTGAGGTGAGCTGGGGGAGTGTTGCCAATATTTCCACCTCCACGCCGGCCCGCCCATCGTTGGCTGGGACCGAAGGAAGTGTATCGGCTCCACTGATCAAGCAGAACCACGCCATGGATCTCCCGGAGCGAACCTTCAACAATGACAATGAAGTGATTCACGTTCCCGTTGGCAAAAAGCTCGATGTGGATGACCGTCCCAGGGCCAACAGAGTTGCCGTTGCGGAGAATTCAAAGGGTAAGAAGGACCGCGTGGGTGGGATTGGCCTGGGCTCCAAAGAGAAGTTCACCACTCCGGGCAGGGGAGAGAGTGTAGGAGATATCGCCGACCCGATGGCGACGGGCACAAGTGGGGCCGACGTCGGGAAGTCCGTTTCCGTTTCGATGCAGTGGAGCGACGGAGGGACAAGAAAGAAAATCAGCGGAGCTCTTCCGGTCTATCCGGAAGGAGTGAATGTAGAGGCGCAAATCAAGATTGAGATTGCCGTGCAGCCTGATGGAAGCGTGAAGAGCCTGAAGCCTGCGCAGAAAGGGAACACCCGTTTGGAGGAAGCAGCCATGAAGGAAGTGCGGCTGTGGAAGTTCGAGGCTCTTCGGAAGTCGTCCCCTCAGCGCGATCAAACCGGCCTGGTCACTTTTAACTTTCAACTCCGGTAGGAGTTCTACTCTCCCGTTACCTCCGCTCCATTCTTTTCCTCTCCACGGAAATAATAGTAATACAACACCGCTTCGCCTGCGGTGAGCAAGAGTAATGATGCAGCATCTCTGTCCAGAAAAAGCCCCAGCCCCTCCTGCTCCATAAAAAACTTCAAAATGTAGGAGCTGATCGACCATCCAACAAAAAAAATCAGGCCCATAAAAAATACCGCAAGAATCCCTTCGGTCAACCCTTCGTCCTGCCACCGCTTGGTGAACATGGCCGCGATGGCGATAACGTGGACGTAAAAGACGAGCAGAGGAATCATGGCTAGTGCACCTCCTTCGTCGTCAATGCGGCCTTGACTGTGCGCAACAGTATTTTGACGTCAAACGCGAGGGACCAGTTCTCGATATAGAACAAATCGTACTTGATCCGTTCCTCGATCGAGGTATCTCCACGCAGACCATTGACCTGCGCCCATCCGGTAACGCCCGTTTTCATCCGGTGGCGGTCGAGGTACTTAGGGACGACTTGTTGGAACTCCTCCACATACCGCATCCTCTCTGGACGAGGACCAACGAGACTCATATCTCCTTTCAAGACGTTGTAGAGCTGTGGTAACTCGTCCAGGCTCAACTTCCTCAGGAACACGCCAAGTCTGGTGCGCCGCGGGTCGTTCTTGATGCCAAGTCCGGCCTGATCGTCCGCCTGATCTGCCCCGACTCTCATTGAACGAAACTTGTACATCATGAACCGCCTTCCATCCATGCCTATGCGCTCTTGTGTGAAAACAATCGGTCCCTTTGAATCAAGTTTGATGGCGATTATAATGAGCAACCACAGAGGAGATGAAAGAAGAAGGAGGACTCCCGAAACGGCGAGGTCGAACGCGCGTTTCGAGACACGTCCCCACCAGGTGAGGGGAATGGTCTTTATCCGGAGGAAGGGAATGCCTTCAAGCTCCTTTACCTTTACCTGGCTGGTCAGAATCTCGAGGACGTCCGGCACCATCATGAACTCGACATTGACTCCTTCACAGTCGGCGATCAGTTCGAACAACGATTGATGGTCCTGAGCACGCACAGCGAGGAACGCCAACTCGATGTTCTCGTCTTTGATGTAGCGCGCCGCGTCGGCAATCCTGCCCAGGTACTCCGCCTTGGAAAGAGCGAGCTCATCATGAGCCGGGGAGTCACCAAAGTACCCGACGACGAAAAAGCCGAACGTCGGGTGGGCATTAAGTCGTGTGTACACCTGATCTGCAAGCGTCTCGTTGCCAATAATGACGGCATATTGAAGATGACGGCCTTTCCTGTAAAGGCGTCGCTCGAACCACTGTACGGCTGCCCGTCCGGTGAAAATCGTGGTAATCGAAGTGGCCCAGAGGAGACCGAAGACTACGCGGGAGTAGGAGAAGTCGCGGTAAAAGAACGCCGCGCTCATCACCACGAGCATGCCAAGACTTACCACTTTGATCACATTGATCAGCTCGTCGGACAGGCTCACGCTTCGCCGCGCACCGTACATCTTCCGTGCGTTAAAAAGGCCGAGCCATACAAGGACAATGAACAAGGAACCGATCCAGTATCCCTCGATAGGCGGTACCTCTTCGCGGACGTAGCCGAGGTATTCAAACAGAGAACTCTGGAATCGGAGCCAGTAGGAAAAGAGGAAGGAAAACTCGATAGCCGCACTGTCGAAGACAACAGTGAGGAACGGAATGAGGAAATCGCCGCGTCGTGACTTGCTGACTGGCATCAGGGTTGCCGGGTTGTGCTACCCATACATCTCGCGCTCCACCAGCCCACAAATGATGTGGCCGATGGTAATATGCCCTTCCTGGATTCGCTGGGTATCGCTGGAAGGGACGATGATCGCGAGATCCACTAAATCCTTTGATGTGCCCCCGCCCTTCCCGAGAAGTCCAATGGTTGCTAGCCCTTTGGATCGCGCCATCTTGAACGCGAGGTTGACACTTTCCGATTTGCCGCTTGTGCTGATCCCGATGAGGACATCCCCCTCGTTGCCCAGAGCCTCCACGGCGCGCGCGAAGACGTTGTCGTACCCAAGATCGTTCGCGCCCGCCGTCAGCATCGAGGAGTCGGTGGTCAAGGCGATCGCGGGAATACCGGGACGTTTAATGGCGGGGTTCATCCGGATGATGAACTCGGTGGCAAGATGCTGTGAGTCGGCCGCGCTGCCGCCGTTGCCGCAGAAGAGGAGCTTCTTCTTCTGGTTCAACGCGCGGATGATGATGTCAACGCCCTTGATGATCTTGTCGGTACACTGCTCAAAGATCTTTGTCTTCGTTGCAGCGCTCGCGGCAAGCTCATCCTGGATATACGCCTGTCGGGCGAGAATGGTGAGCGGTAGGTGTGCCATGCTTGATCATCAATAAAGTGGGAAGTCAGGGTTTCGAAAGCATTGCCTGAATAATAGCGAGCGTTTGGCCCAGAGCGTCATCGAGCTTGTGGACATCTTTCCCTCCGGCCGTTGCCAGGTGCGGTCGTCCGCCCCCACCGCCGCCGAGTTGCTTTGCCATTTCACCAACGATCTTACCGGCCTGGAGGTTCTTTCCTTTTATCAGGTCGTCAGTAACAACACAGACCAGCGCAACCTTCTCGTCGATCACGCTGGCAAGAACACCAACGCCACTTCCCAGTTTGGACCGGAGCGTGTCGCCGATCCTCTTCAGTTCATCCATGTCGGACGCATCTACTTTTGACGAAACAACCTTGAACCCGTCGAGCGCTGTTGCTTTTGCGACAAGATCGTCAATTCCGCCGGCAACTTCCCTGACCTTATGTTTGCTGAATTCTTTTTTCAGATCGCTTGTTTGCTTTGCAACCCGCTCAACGGTCTTTTCCCGTTCTTCCAACGCGCGTTCGAGAAGTGTGATGGACTCTAACTGACTGGACGGGAGGGAGACCGCACCGAGGGTCGGCCGTGGCGATGTGACGGCTTTGCGGGCGTATTTGTTCAACTCACGCTCCAACATTTCCTTTTCTTCGATAAGACGCGCAAGCTGGCCATCCACGTGTTTTACCTTGGCCAGCTGGTCATTGATGTACCGCTGCACACCCACTCCGGTGACTGCCTCGATGCGCCGCACGCCGCTGGCAATGCTCGATTCGGAGACAATCTTGAAAAGGCCGATGTCCCTGGTGTTCTTCACATGCGTTCCGCCGCAGAACTCCACGCTGTACTTCTCGTCGATGAAGACCACGCGCACGATGTCGCCATACTTGTCGCCGAAGAACATCTTCACATTCGGGATCTTCTTCGCTTTCTCAATCGGCATATCGACTTCCGTAAACACTGAGACGTCGTCGGCGATCTTCTCATTCACCATCTCCTCAATCGCCTTGATCTCCTCCGGAGTAATCTTGCCGAAGTGAGGGAAATCGAACCGGAGGTGGTTGTCTGCAACGAGTGATCCTTGTTGATGAAC
>Ga0209640_10001937_pt1 | contig 17893 bp, 16 predicted proteins | sample RifCSP10_1_FD_184018 | JGI IMG/M metagenome (GOLD analysis project Ga0209640, IMG submission 184018) | Soil microbial communities from Rifle, Colorado - Rifle CSP2_sed 10_1 (SPAdes) (version 2) | ecosystem: Environmental > Terrestrial > Deep subsurface > Rock core/Sediment | place: Rifle... | reverse complement strand
AAGACTCCAGCGGACTCGATATAGCCAAGCGTCAAAGCGGATCGGCGTTCTGGCTGGTATGGAATTCGAGAGGCTGAAAAGCGGTTAACGGCCGTGGCGGTATGCGGTTAATTTGAAGAGACGTGTTTTTTCCAGTTGGGCATGACCCACAAAGCAGCTTTGAATCGATTGTTCACTTGGAGCTTATCGAAAATATTGGTGAGATGAGTCTTGACCGTCTTCCGGCTAATAAAAATCCTTTTACCGATTTCTTCGTTCGACAAACCCTCGGCCACGAGTTGGAGGATCTCAATTTCTCTCTTGGTCAATCCTTGCAGGGTTTCATTCGCCGGCGGACCGACATCGGTCAAGCTCTTCGCGATGCGCTCGAAATCGACTCCGGCCGGTAGCTCCGGATCAACCCAGATTTCCCCGGCATTTACCTTCTTGATCGCTTCGATCAACGTCGGCACGGAAATGCCCTTGAGGACGTAACCACGGGCGCGGCTTTTCGCCGTACTCAGGACGCTTTCATCTTCCGCATGGGCGGTCAGCACGATCACTTTGGTTGCCGGACTGGTCTCGGCGATCTTGAGCAGCGATTCGACCGCGTCACCGGCAGGCATTTTGAGATCCATAAGCAGGACATCCGGCTGCATCCGCGCCGTGACCTGAATGGCCTCATTGCAATCCGAGGCTTCGCCGACAACCAGGACATCCTTCTCCAAAGAGAGTATACGCTTGAGCCCCTCACGAAAGAGTATGTGATCGTCGGCGATGACGACTTTAACCAGCTTCATGCGGTGAAACTACATACTACTATTTGTGTATCAAACCGGTCAACAACCCGACAAGGTACAACTAATAGCCTAATTCTTTTTGCGGTTGATGCTGGTTTTCCACCCATCGTGCCAAGAAAAACACGAGTATTGAAAGTGGGTGATATTTCTAGTTAGTGTGTTTGTTCGGCTCGGCTGTACAACCTCGAGAAAACCACGGTCACACCCGGCGTCTGAAGCAAGGAGCAAACGATGACACAGGCAACGTCGATAGGGCAGCTTGTCAGGAATCATGAGCACCAGATCCTGGAGCAATGGCTTGCACTGCAGCAAGCGTCGACAACATTGCGTGCTAATTTGGTGAAGGAGCGCGAACTGCGCGAGCAGTCTCGCGATTTTCTGCAACAGTTCACCGCCGCGCTGCAGCTAGACTCGCAAAATACCGAAGCGTCCGCCTGGAAGCCGGTCAAAGACCTGCTCGCGAAGCTTTCGCGCAGCCGGGCGAGCCAGGGATTTACGCCAGTCGAAACCGCCACCTTTGTGTTCTCACTCAAGCAGCCGCTCTTCGACCTGCTGCGCCAAGAGTTGAAAGAGGCGGATAAGCTCGCTGAAGGAAACTGGCTGATGACCGTGTTGTTGGACAAGCTCGGCTTGTATACAACCGAAATATACCAGCAGAACCGCGAATTGGTTATCAAGCGGCAACAGGAGGAGTTGCTGGAGCTGTCGACACCGGTTGTCGAGCTGTGGGACAACATCGTCGCTCTTCCGCTGATCGGCACGCTCGACAGCGCGCGCACCCAGGTCGTGATGGAAAACTTGTTGCAAAAGATCGTCGAGAACGAAGCCATGATCGCGATCATTGATATTACCGGCGTGCCGACGGTCGATACACTGGTCGCTCAACATCTCCTAAAAACCGTCGCCGCCGCGCGCCTGATGGGCGCCGATTGCATCATCAGCGGCATGCGCCCGCAGATCGCGCAAACGATCGTGCACCTCGGCGTGAACTTATCGGAGGTCGTCACGAAGGCCACACTGGCGGACGCTTTCGCCGTCGCTCTCCAGCGCACGGGCGCCACAGTAGTGCGCAACGCGACGAAGGGCCAGTGATGGACCGCATTCCGATTCTCAAAATGGGCGAATTTCTGCTGGTGACGATCCAGGTCGACATGCACGATCAGCTCGCGATCACTTTGCAAGACGATCTGACCCAGCAGATCGTCAAGCATCGCGCCCACGGCGTCTTGATCGATATCTCATCCTTGGAGATTGTCGATTCCTTCATAGGCCGGATGATCGCTAATATCGCCGCCATGGCGCGGATGCTCGACGCCGAGACGGTGCTGGTCGGCATGAAACCGGCGGTGGCGATCACGCTGGTGGAGCTGGGCTTGTCGCTCGCGGGCGTCCGCACCGCGTTAAATGTCGAGAAAGGCATGGCCGCGTTGCAAAGCTCGTTGAAAGGAAAGGAATTTTTTGGCCGCAATACTGAAAAATGAGACTCTCCCAATAAAGTCTTCGAGCGACATCGTCAAAGTTCGGCAGTTCGCACGCGAGTGGGCCGTATCGCTGGGTTTCAGCCTGGTCGAACAGACGAAAGTAGTCACGGCGGCAAGCGAGCTTGCGCGCAATGTGCTGGATTACGGCGGCAGCGGCAAAGTCGAGCTCGAAGTGCTTCAGAACGAGCTGCGCCAAGGACTTAAGCTCACGTTTGCAGATCAGGGCCCAGGCATCGCGGACCTGGAGCAAGCGTTGAAAGACGGTTTTACCACCGGCAGCGGCATGGGTTTGGGCCTGGGTGGCGCAAAGCGGTTGGCGAATGAATTCGAGATCGACTCCGCGCCCGGTCGCGGCACGAAAGTGAGCATTACACGATGGCGGAACAGTTGACACACGCATCTGGCAGTCAGCAGCTACTGGAGATCCGCGACTCGAGCGATGTGGCCGAAGCGAGACGGCTGGCCACCCGGGTTGCGAGTGGAGCCGATTTTAGCGAGGTGGAAGCGGGCAACATCGCGCTCGTCGCCACCGAATTGGCCACCAACCTTCTTAAACATGCCAATCATGGCCGGATCATCGTACGAGTCTTGCAGCAGAGTAAAAAGGCCGGGTTGGAACTTATTGCGCTCGATCAAGGGCCCGGCATAAGCGATCTCGCGCAATCGATGCGCGACGGCTATTCAACGGCCGGCAGTCCGGGGACCGGTTTGGGCGCGGTGAACCGGCTGGCATCTGAATTCGATATCCATTCCTTGCCGGATAAAGGCACGGCCGTGCTGGCGCGGCTCTGGTTTGACCGCACCAGCCAGCCGGCGAATCCGGAGATCGAGTTCGGTATCGTATGTTTGCCGATGCCGGGGCAAGAAGTGTCCGGCGATGATTGGCGAGTTGAAAGCCTTGCGGGCAAATCCATCTGCACGCTGGCCGATGGGCTGGGACATGGAGCGGACGCAGCTATAGCGGCGCGAGCGGCAGTCGAAACCGCACTAAAATATCGTGACAAAGCTCCGGCGGAGATCGTCGAGCGCGCACATGGCGCGTTGCGCAGCACGCGCGGTGCCGCCCTGGCCGTGGGCGAGATTGATCCAGCAAAAAAATTGCTGCGCTTCTGCGGAGTCGGGAATATTGCCGCGATAATCCTAACCAACGGTGGAATTCGTCATCTGGTGTCCTACAATGGCATAGTCGGCCACGAGGCTCGCAAGATCGCCGAGTTTACTTACCCGTGGAGCCCGGACTCGCTGCTGATCATGCATTCCGACGGTTTAGGCACGCGCTGGGATCTGCGCACGTATCCCGCGTTGATGCAGCGGCATCCGGCGCTGGTTGCAGGAGTGCTTTTTCGTGATTTCTGGCGCGGACGAGACGATGTAACGGTGCTCGCCGCCAGAGAAAACGGTTTCTATTCGCAGTAAAGAGATTACGCTCAACCATGCCAACGATCATGACGGTCGCGATCCGCTATGAGCCTGATGTTGTCTTGGCGCGACAGCGGACGCGTCAGATTGCCAAGTCCTTGGGTTTCGAAACTCAGGACCAGACTCGTCTGGCGACCGCGGTGTCGGAATTGGCCCGCAACGCCTTCGGCTATGCAGGCGGAGGTAAAATAGAATTTGCCGTTGAAGGCGCGCACGCGCCGCAGCTTTTTCTGATACGCGTCACGGACCAAGGGCCGGGCATTGCGAACCTCGAAGAGATCCTCGAAGGACGTTATCAATCGCAAACCGGGATGGGGTTGGGCATTATCGGAGCCCGGCGACTCGTGGATCAGTGCGAGATTCATACTAGGCCCAAGGGCGGCACGGAAATCGTGCTCAAAAAACTTTTGCCGCGGCAAGTTCCAATCGTCACCGGCGGCCGTTCCGCAGAAATAGCGCATTCGCTTGCCAATCAGCGCCCCGAAAGTCCCTTCGATGAGGTCAGGCAGCAAAACCAAGAACTGTTACAAGCCCTGGCCGAAGCGCGGGAGCGTCAGGAAGAACTCACCCGGGTCAATCAGGAACTTGAAGATACCAACCGCGGCGTGGTCGCGCTCTATGCCGAGCTTGATGAGAGGGCCGATCACCTGCGCCGCGCAGACGAGATCAAGACGAGTTTTCTTGCCAACATGAGCCATGAGTTTCGCACGCCTTTAAATTCGATTCTGGCTTTGTCGCAATTACTGATCGAACGAACCGACGGGGAATTGACCGGGGAGCAGGAAATTCAGGTAAAATTTATCCGCAAAGGCGCGGAAACGTTGTTGGAGTTGGTCAACGACTTGCTCGATCTGGCCAAGATCGAGGCCGGCAAGATCGAAGTTCAGCCGGTCGAATTTGTCGTGACGAGTCTTTTTAGCGCCTTGCGAGGGATGCTGCGACCGCTGCTGGTAGCCGAATCGGTTCATCTGGTGTTTGACGAGCCAAGCGACGTTCACGCCTTATACACCGACGAGAGCAAGGTATCGCAAATTCTGCGGAATTTTATCGCCAATGCGCTCAAGTTTACCGAGCGTGGTGAAGTTCGAGTCGAAGCGAAATGGAACGAAGCGGATCGCACGGTGACTTTCTCCGTCGCCGATACCGGGATCGGGATTGCCGCGGCGGACCAGGAAAGAATTTTCGAGGAATTCACTCAGATTGCCAACCCTGTTCAGCGCAAAGTCAAAGGCACAGGTCTCGGATTACCCTTGTGCCGCAAACTTGCGACCTTGCTCGGCGGCAAGATCGAACTCAAAAGCGAACTCGGGATCGGTTCCACTTTTTACCTGACAATTCCCTCCGAGTACGTCAGACCTGACGGCGATTTGCCATTGGGCGAGTTGCGCGATGGAGACTGGAAACTCGACGACTCGCGCATTCCGGTCTTGGTCTTGGAGGACGAACCGGAGACCCGACTGATTTATGAAAGGTTTCTGCGCGGCTCGCCGTTCCAAATGATTCCTGCGGCCAGTATCCGGCAGGCGCGGGATGTGATGCGGAGCGTTCAACCCCGAGCTATTGTGCTCGACATCCTTTTACCGGGGGGGGACACATGGAAATGGCTCGCCAGTCTCAAGACGAATCCTGCGACGCGGGCGATTCCTGTCCTTGTCGCCACTACGGTAGACGATGAACGAAAAGGCTACGCCCTCGGCGCGGATGAATACTTTGTTAAGCCCCTGCAACGCGAGATCTTGCTCGGTGCTCTTGCCCGTCTTACCGGCTCGGGGGTTCGCCTCCAGAAAGGACTTCAGCCGTGCGTCTTGATTATCGATGACCAGGCAGCGTCTCGTTATATTCTCGTGAAACTCATGCAAGACGAATTCCTCGTGCGCGAGGCCAGCAACGGGACGGACGGGCTTCGCATGGCCAAAGAGATTGCGCCGCGCCTCATTTTTCTCGATCTTAACATGCCGGATGTTTCGGGATTCGAATTACTAGATCAGCTCAAAGCCGATCCTATAACGCGGGGAATTCCCGTTGCGATCGTCACTTCGCTTGTTCTGACAGAGGCCGAGCGGGCACGCCTGGAGAACCAGGCCTGCGCGATTATCAACAAAACCGAATTGTCGCGCGAGCGAGTAGCACGATTGCTCGCGAGAGTATTGGCGGAGCCAATGAATAGTGCGGACGCCGCCGCTCAAGAATCGGGAGCACCCCAATGACACAAACAGAAATATCGACAATCCTGAATGTCGACGACGATGCGGCAGGTCGTTATGCCAAGAGCCGTATCTTGAAGCGGGCCGGGTATCAGGTGATCGAAGCGGGCACGGGGGCCGACGCTCTTCGGCTTGTGAAAGAGACGCAGCCGCAGCTTGTACTGTTGGATGTCAAGTTGCCGGATATCAACGGCTTGGACGTCTGTCGGACCCTTAAGAATGATCCAGACACTAAGCACATTATGGTTTTACAGATCTCCGCGTCGTACACGACCACACCGGACCGTGTTCTAGGCCTGACTTCCGGCGCCGATACTTATCTTACGGAACCGGTCGACGTAACCGAGCTCCTGGCTACCGTGCAGGCGCTGTTGCGATTGTACAGGCGCGAGGAAGAAAACCGCCGGCTGCTCGCGCAACTGCGCGAGGCGGACCGCCAGAAGGATGAGTTTTTGGCCACCTTGGCGCATGAGTTGAGAAATCCGCTCCATCCGATTCGCGGCGCTGTGGAGCTACTTCGCCTGAAGCAAGATCTCGATCCCGAATTGCGATTAAGCCGCGACGTGATCGACCAGCAAGTGAGTCACTTGGCGCGTCTGGTCGATGACTTGTTGGACGTTGCGCGCATCACGCGCGACAAGCTAGAGCTACAGAAACAAAAGCTGAGTCTCACCGATATTCTCAATAGCGCGGTCGAGGCGAGCCGGACATTCCTCCAGTCGCATGGTCATCAGGCCAGCGTCGCGTTGCCGCCCGGAACCGTGCAACTCGAGGGCGATCTGGTGCGCTTGACCCAGGTGTTTGTGAATCTCCTTAACAATGCGGCCAAGTACACGCCGGAGGGCGGAAAAATTTGGGTCAGCGCATCGGTCGACGGCGAACGCGTGAACGTCTCGGTAAAAGACAGCGGTATCGGCATCGCAAGCGACGAGCTGCCGCGCCTGTTCGAAAAGTTTTATCAGGTAGATTCTTCGCTGGAGCGTTCCGGATCCGGGTTGGGACTCGGGCTCAGTCTGACGCGTCGACTCGTGGAACTCCATGGCGGCACGATGGAAGCTCGAAGCGAGGGTCTCGGCAAAGGCAGTGAGTTTGTAGTCTCGCTGCCTATTCTCCCTCAATCGGCGACAGCGCAAGCGAGCGAACAGCCCGGCAGCGCATTGAATGAGGATACAGGTCATTGGCGCATCTTGATCGTCGATGATGGACCCCGGACCAGGGAGATGTATTCCATGTTGCTGCGGAAACGCGGGCACGAAGTCGAAGCGGCTCCGGATGGGAGAACCGGGATCGAAGCGGTGGAGCGCTTTCGTCCCGATGTCGTGTTGCTCGACGTCGGCATGCCCGGGCTCAATGGTTTTGATACCTGCACCCGGATCCGCGAGCTGCCCGCCGGCAAGGAGATTGTTTGCATAGCGGTCACAGGGTGGGCCCAGGATGAAATACAACAGCGCGTCGACGAATCCGGCTTCGACGGAATCTTGGTCAAACCGGCCGGCGTTCAGGAAATTCTGCAGTTGGTCACACAGCTGATCGAGGGCAAACAGATGCGACCTACCTGCGTTAATCACGCGATTACGGCCGAGGAGCAAGCCTCTCGGTGAGCCGCCTCAGCGTCAGGTGATCGCCTGTGCGGAAATGAGCCTGTACCTCAGCAGAGCTCAATTTGTTCGTTTAAACGTTGGAAAATGCAATCCCGTGTAGAGGCAGACCTGTGTAACTGCCCTCTCCGACCGGCGACCGATCCCGAGCGCGGGCTCGCCGACGTGTAACGGTGCCGAGATCTTATGGTGATTCGTATTGCATCCGCTGTTATGAGTTTGGCCGGTTTACTCGCGCTCGTTTCGGGCCTGCTTTTTTGGACCGGCACCGCTTTGGATTGGATCCAACTGCACATGCTGCTCGGCTTCCTAACCGTCGGCGCGCTCTGGGTTGTTGCAATCGGCCAAATCTTTGCCAAAAAAGGCAGCTGGGTTGTCGCAGCCGCAGCGATTATCGTCGGCGCAGCGACAATCGTGCTAGGCATGACCCAAGCTTCGCTGATGGTCGGCGACTTTCATTGGCTCGTCGAGGTGCTTCATCTAGCTCTCGGAATCTTCACGATAGGACTCGGCCATATCGGTGCAGCGCGCTATCGCAAGCGCCAAGCAGAGTGACCGCAAGTCAAAGCGGTGCCACGCGGCGCCCACTCAACAAAGTTCCGGCGTCGGCAAAGAAAGCTATACGGCTGTGCAGCAAAAGCTCTACCTCACGCCTGCTACAAGACGCTAATGCGTGCGCAGCACAGCGTTGGCGCGTGACACCCTGCCCGTACTCCAGCCTGTTAGAGGTCTGAACTTCACACCCACGCGGAGTCGCCTATCTTTCCGGCGACACCGGGGTGACTGCCGAGCAGGATTCGGTCGTGCGGCGCTTTCTGAAAGCCAACCTTGCCGTCATGTGCCGCTCAGCGGCAGGACGATGGAGTTCGATGGCGCCGCGAAGTGCCTCAAGGGATGCTAACTAAATCGAACCGTCACTCAGGCTTGATTTCTGTCTTGCAAAACCGGACGCTGATCCATGCATGGATAAACAGTTCGATCCTCTCACGGTGGCGCTCACCGGGCAGCTTTCGATCGTTCTGGTCGCCGCGGCAATTTTTGCCTTAGTGGTCTCGCTACTGATCCTCTGGCGCTACCGCAGAGCCGTGATCAAGTCGATGCGGCGCCGTAGCCGCAGCCAAATTCTGGCGCCGCCCGGGCACATGCCAGCGGACGAGCCACACCGGCCGCCGGACACCGCCTTGATGTTTGATTTCGCCACTGCAGCGGCCAAAAGCAATCTACTCTATCGATACGCCCGTCGGCGACCCTGGTTCGCCGCGCTGATCTATGCCATCGCCGGAGCTTGTTTCGCGGCAACGATGACAACTGCGTTTTTACTTTCTACCAAGATGGCGCTGTTGCCCTGGCGCTTTTTGTATCTGACCTGGGTCAATGCTTGGCCGGTGGTTCTAACGACCAACCTGGTCGCCGCGGTGACACGACGCGGGCAAATGATTGTTCTGGCGATTTATCTCGTTGGTGGAATCGCGTTAAGCGGTTCGCTGCTCGGCCGCAGCCCGGATCTTACTGTCGTGCAACTCACCTACCTGTGGTTGAACGCGAATACGATCCCTTCACTTCTCTTGCTCTTCTTTTTGAACCGCCGCATCCGCGCCGTCGGACCGCTGGTCTTGGTCTTCATGGTTTTTGGCGCTGCGGGGGCGACCCTGCTCGTTTCGGTGACTAGTAACAGTCCTAAATTGCTCCGCGCGATCAGCGATTTCGCGCATTCCGCGGGTTTAGGCGCAACCGGCACTCTGTGGGCCCTTCATCTGCTCGGCTTTGCTCTTTTCGGCATCGCCGGCTGGCTGATTTTGGACTCCTTGCGCCAGATGTATGAGCGAAAACAAATCAGTGATCAAACCGTCTCCGTCGACGCCGTCTGGCTTCTCTTCGGCATCGTGAATTCCATCGGGCTCGTGTTTGGAGGCGCGCGCTGGATCTTGAGCGGCTTGGTCGCGTTCGTGATTTTCAAGGTGTTCACGGCGATCGGGTTCCGGCTGCTGCACGCCAGCAGGTTTCTTGCGGGTCCGCGCTTGTTGTTGCTGCGTGTGTTCGCCCTCAGCCGGCGCAGCGAACGTCTTTATCACGCATTGGGCAAACGGTGGCGCACGGTTGGCAGCATCCAAATGATCGCTGGACCGGATCTCGCGACTACAACGGTCGAGCCCCACGAGTTCTTGGATTTCATCACCGGCAAATTGCCGCGCCGATTCATCGATTCCGGTCAATCGCTTGACCTGAGAATCTCGCAGCTGGATGTTGAAGCCGACGGCGACGGCCGCTTTCGCGTCTCCGAATTCTTCTGCCACGAAGACACGTGGAAGCTGGCGCTGGGACGGCTCGCCGATGAAAGCGATGCCGTGCTCATGGATCTACGCGGCTTTTCCGAGAAAAATGCCGGCTGCGTCTATGAGATCAACGAGCTGTTTAATCTGGTTTCGCTCCAACGTATCGTGTTCGTCGTCGACGACAGCACCGATCAGGAGTTTATGCGCGAGACCATGAAGCGCGCCTGGCGGCAAATCAAAGAGCGATCGCCCAATCGCCGGCTTGCGCCGGCGCGAGTGTGCCTCGTTCAACTTTCTCGGTGGAATGCTGGAGGGATACGGACTCTGCTCTACGCCATCAGCGTCGCGGCGAGCGGGCTAAGTCCGCGTGAGCCGAGCAGGCCGTCCAACGCGGTTGGCGATCCTCAAGAATTCTCTTGGTGACGTTTTTCCAGAACCAAAAGCCATTCGCCTGAGGCTGCGCAGGCTAATGCCGGTTGTGTCCGAAGGTCTTGTCATAGTCGCGCTGTAACTCTTTGGGAATGAATTCATCTTCGAGCTGGTGGATCTTTGCAGCGGGAAGAATCGGATCTTGCGTGCGCGGCACCATGCCCCATGGGCTGGCTTGCGCCTTCTTGTTCCATTCTTCGAGCACTACCGGACCGCGCGCCGTGAATTCGTGGAGCAGCTCCCAAGTCGCTTGCAGGCCGTTGGCCGTCGTCAGGCTCGGATACAAGACCGCCGCCGCGCCGAGCTTTTGAAATTCATCAAACGTCGGCGATGGCCGCGGCCCGTAATAAGGGGCGATGACCGGCGCGGGAATGCGCCGGCAAGCTTCTTCGATCTCTTCACGCTTCGTCAGCGTATTCACCCAGATCGCGTCGACGCCCGCTTCGTTCACGTAAGCGATGCTGCGCTCCACGGCGTCGGCGAAGCTACCGCCTTCCGAGCCGATCGAATCACAGCGCGCGCACACGACGAAATCGGCATCGAGCTCCTTCCTCGCAGCCACGGCGGCTTTAAATTTGCCGATCGCTTCAGCGCGCGAGATCAGACGGCGGCCGGCCAGCGTCCCGGATTTCTTCGGCGCTTCCTGATCCTCTATATGCAGTCCTGCGGCGCCGGCGCGGATGTATGCCTGCACCGTGTGGTAAACGTTGACGGCGTTGCCGTATCCCGTATCGGCGTCGGCGAAAATAGGAATCGCGCAAACATTCGTGATGCGCCGAACCGCTTCGGCCATTTCACTCAAGCCGAGTAGACCGACATCCGGGTAACCGTAAACGTAGGCGCACACCTGCGAGCCCGACATAAAGAAAGCCTCGTAGCCGAGCGCCTCCGACATGCGCGCGTGAAGCGGGCTAAAACCGCCGGGCATCACGAGCAACTGGGGACTATTCAATAACTCACGAAACCTTGCCGTAGCTTTTTTCTGCATAGGCCAGACTGCATATCACAACGGCCGACTGCGCGAAAAGCGGGACCCTGGCGAGACACCTGCGATAAAAAAGGGCGGCGGAAGAACCGGCCTGACCGCCGCCCTTTCACAAGACCGAACCCGCTCGTCTGCCTCAGCTGGCGAGGAACTTTTTCATCCGCCCGATGATCTCCGGCGGTTGTCCCATCGCGTCCTTGACGATCTTATCCAACTCCTCACCGGTTGTCGGATCGAGCTCGAATTTTCGCTTTTCGATTTCTGCCAAGAATTCCGGATCTTTCATGGTCATCTGGAACGCGTTGCGCAGAATTTTTACCCGATCCGCGGGTATGCCCGGCGTGCCGAGCATCGGACGGCCGAGCGCCCCTGAGGCAAGGACCACGCTCGCGAGCCGCCGGTCGGCTTCCGGCGTTTTGTAACGGTCCATGATCTCCCAAATCGTCTGAGTATCCGGCAGTTTGCTGTCGCGCTTTTGACCGGTTTGAATAATGTTTCGAACGAAGCCTTTTTTGCGCCAGGTGTGGTACGGTTCGCGCGACATGAACGCTTCAATGGTAAACGCCCGGCAGAGAATCTCGCCTCTCTCGACGGCCAAGTCGATCTCCGGTCCGCCTGGATAACCGGTCACGATATTGAACTTGGTTTTCAGCACCTCCTCAAAAAGCTTGGGCAGGAAGTAAGCCGAGTCGGACGTCCCCTGGGCGCCGCAGCGAGGCGCCTCCTTGGCGTTGCGCACGTCGTCCATCGTCTTGTACGGCGAGTCCGCACGCATATACATTTGCGAATGACCCTGCACCGGCGAACCGATCCAAACAAACTTTCCCCAGTCGTACTGGACTTCCGGCCGGCCGATCAATTGGTCGAAATACAGCGTCGGCACGATCGAACCGATCAGGCTCAAACCGTCCGGCTTGGTCGTCTTGAAAACATAATTGGCGGCGATCTTATGACCCGCGCCCGGCATGTTCTGCACGATCACGTTCGGCCGGCCGGGAATATGCTTGACCATATGGGATGCAATCATACGCCCCCACTGATCGTACAACGCGCCCGGCGTCGTGCCGATATAAACGGTGATGGTCTTTCCTTTATAGAAATCGGCTTGCGCAAACACCGCCGCCGATCCTATCCAGCTTATGGCGAACGCAGCCGCAGCAGATACCAGTTGCAACCTCTTATAAGCAAAACGCATAGACACTCCTCTCCTCTACAGATGAAATTAAAACCTACGTTTGTTGTTTGAAAGTGCTTATCGGCTGAGCAGGCCGTCGATCGAGAAGGCCCCCGCGCCGCCGAACACCAGCGCCACGGCCATCACGAAGAGCGCTAAAGTATATTCGATGCCGCTGCCCTTGCCGGAGCCTTGCAGGAAGAATCCGTTGCTCCAGTGGCTCAAAAACATCGCGAAGGCGATGAAGACCGCCAAACCGAACGCCGCCGGCCGGACCAGGAAACCCAGAGTCATGGAAATCACGGCAAACAATTCGATGAACAAACCGAAAGCCCCCATCGCTACGGGAATTTGATATTTGTCACGCCAATTGGCGACCTGAGCCTTGGGTCCTTTGCCGCCGTGCCAGCCAAACGCATGCTGCGTGCCGTGCATGAAAAACGTCAATGCCAAACCGGCCCGTAAAAACACGCTCGACAACGAGCCGTCAGTTTGAATGATCCAATCCACGTTCTCCTCCGGGTTTATTTTTGTGCAGTTGATTTCCCTTTGTGAGCGAACCATAGCAGAAATTGTTGAAGCAACGCAAAACCGATCTGAGATCTAATGTTGCTAAAAATCTGATTGCAGGCTGCTCAAAAAGATCTCAGAGGCGAGGTGCGCGAAAAATCGACGAGCGCAGGCGTACTCAGCCGGTACGTTGGAGCGAGGCGATTGAGCGCAAACGAAGCATATGAGTCTTTTTCAGCGGGCTGCTAAGTCTCTTGTGCGCTGCGCGGCGACATACTAAGCGTTGGCCTAGATCCAATTTTCCGGCTAGAGGTAACGATTCATGAACATCATCGATGCCGACGGGCATATCAACGATCACGCCTGCGGCGAGGAGATTGCGGCATACATGCCCAAGGGAAATCAGCTGGCGAAGCTCTTCCCGGAGTTCGATCATCTGCACTTCCGCTACTTAAAACAGAATCGCCGCGCCACCGGCAATCCTTCCGCGGGCGACTGGAATGAATTTCTCGACAAGACCGGCATCGCATGGACCGTTCTTTATCCGACCGCCGGCCTCGCGATCGGCAGAATCATGGCGCCGGATTGGGCCGTGCTCGCCTGCAAGGCGTACAACAATTGGCTGTATGAAAAGTTTCTAAAGAGAAACTCCCGGCTGAAGGGCGTCGCGCTGGTCCCGTTTCAAGACGTCGATGCGGCCGTTGTCGAGTTGCGCCGCGCCGTGAAAGAGCTCGGCATGCTCGGGGCCATGTTGCCGTCGAACGGCGAGGCGATCCAGGGTCACCTGGGAAATAAAATCTACTGGCCGCTCTACGAGGAAGCGGAGAAGCTCGGCTGCGCGCTGGCCGTCCACGTCGGCTGCCTGCATCACATGGGACTGGATTCCTTCGCGACCTACTACCCGGCGCACGCTTTGGGTCATCCGTTTAGCCTGATGATTCAAGCAAGCGCGATGCTCGCCCATGGCGTATTCGATCGCTTTCCAAGACTGCGCGTTGCATTTCTCGAAGGGGGCGCGACCTGGGTGCCTTTCATGATGGACCGGCTCGACCGCTCGTATCACGACGGCCACATGCAACTCGACTTAAACGGAGAATTGATCGGCGGACCGAAGCAGGGCGAAAAGGCCAGCGATTACTTCAAGAAGCACTTGCGCGAAGGACGCATGTTCGTCGGTTTCGACTGCGATGACGACGGCTTAAATACCGCCGTCGCGAAAGGCGGCCGCCAATCGTTTCTCTTCGGCAGCGATTTCCCTCACGAGGTTTTTGATGCGGCCAAATGCCGGCACGAAATCGACGAGCTGCTCGAGCGGGAGGATCTCACGAAAGAAGATAAAGAAGCGGTTTTGGGCGGCAACGCGCTAAAATTTTACCGTCCGGCGCTGATCGAGTAGACTCTCAGAGAATAAAATTCACAGCGCTCTGATTTCAATTTACTCTTTGAACGCCTCGCTCCGAGTCTTGCTGAATGACGGCAGCGAAACGGCTAGCATCGCCAGCACAGCCAATGCAAGCAGCGTAACGCTAATGGGACGCTGGACAAACACCCAAGGATTGCCGCGCGAGATTAGCATCGCACGGCGCAAATACTCTTCCATCAACGGCCCGAGAATAAACGCGAGCAACATAGGTGCAGACTCGCAACCTAGCTTCGCGAAGACATACCCGAAGACCCCGAAGATCGCCATCAAATAGATGTCGAACTCGCGGTTGTTCAAGCTAAAAACGCCGATGGCGGTGAACACGATAATCGCTGGATAGAGCAGTTGGTACGGCACCATGATCAGGCGCACCCAAATCCCAATCAATGGCAAATTGAGGATAACCAAGAACAAATTGCCAATCCACATGGAAACAATGATGCCCCAGAACAACGCCGGTTGTTCCGTAATCACAGAAGGACCAGGCTGTATGCCCTGGATGATCATGGCGCCGACCATCAGCGCCATGACCGGATTCGAAGGAATCCCCAACGTCAACATGGGAATGAATGAAGTTTGCGCCCCCGCATTGTTCGCCGACTCCGGAGCGGCGACGCCCTCGATCGCTCCTTTGCCGAATTGATCACGGTTTTTCGAAACTTTCTTTTCAATCGAGTAAGCGGCGAACGACCCCAAGATGGATCCGCTTCCCGGCAAAATGCCAAGCGCGGACCCAATCAAGGTGCCGCGCAGAATCGGCGCGATCATGCGCCTGAAGTCTTCTTTGGTCGGCATCAGGTTGGTGATTTTAGTAATGATCACGGAACGCTGTGGCTCCGATTCGAGATTGCGAATGATTTCACCCAACCCGAACATACCCATGGCAACGGTGACAAAATTAATGCCGTCGGCGAGCTCCGGAATCTCGAAAGTGTAACGCTGCGCTCCGGAAGTCACGTCGCTACCAACCAAGCCAAGCACCAGGCCGAGCACAACCATGCCGATCGCGTGCAACAGCGAACCTTGGGCGAGCACGACAGACGCAACCAATCCAAGCACCATCAAGGAAAAATAGTCAGCGGGTCCGAACTCCAGCGCCACGGCCGCAAGCGGTGGACCAAACGCTGCGATGAGGAACGTTGCGACGGTTCCCGCGAAAAAGGAACCGATCGCGGAAGTCGCCAAGGCAGCGCCGGCTCGGCCCTGTTTCGCCATTTGATAGCCGTCGATCGTGGTTACGACCGACGCCGCTTCGCCTGGCAGATTGACCAGGATCGAGGTCGTGGAACCACCGTATTGAGAACCGTAATAGATGCCCGCGAGCATAATCAACGATGAGACCGGCGGTAACGTAAACGTGAGGGGGAGCAGCATCGCGATCGTCGCCGTTGGTCCCAACCCCGGCAAAACACCGATCGCCGTTCCGAGAAACACGCCGACCAAGCAATAGAACAAGTTGCCTAACGTGAGCGCGGTCTCTAAGCCAAGTTCAAGATTAGCGATGAGTTCCAACGAATTATGACCTCATCACGATCAGCCGCCAAACCAGGAACCCCAAATCGGCAGCGGCACGCCCAACCCGCGCAGAAACACAAAATAACAAAAAGCCGTCAGACCCGCTGCGAGGATCAACGTCGGGCGCCACCGAAAGTGGTCGCTCGCCGAGGCACTGATCATCACCAGTAGCGGCAAGGCGATCGCCACGCCAAGGCGCCGAACAAAAAACCCAAAGAGCAGTACGGACGCAATAACCAATAAGAGCCCTTTGAACGCAATCTCGCCGATCGGCGCTCCATGCGAAATAAACGAACGCGCGACCGAAACGAGCCCGATGAACGCCAACAGATAGCCGAGCAGCGTAGGAAAATAGGCGGGTCCCATTTTTAGCGCGATGCCCATGTCGTAATCGCGTGCGATAATGACCGTGCACGAACCAAAAAACACATAAATGAGGCCCGCCCAAAAATCCTTCGTGCTTCGAATCATAAGCATAGAGACGCTCCTAGATGCGCGCTCGATCACGAAGCATTCCCATCAGTCGGCGAAAACACCGGCCTTTTTGATGATTGGACCCCATTTTTCTGTCTCCGCCTTCAAACGTGCGGCCAATCCCTCCGGCGTAGCCCGCTTCTCTTCGACGGGCGCCGTGCCGAGATCACCGAACCGGTCTATTACATTCTTGTCTTTGAGCGCAAGCTGTAACGCCTTCGTCAGCCTATCCACAACCGGCTTGGGAGTTCCTTTCGGCGCATAGAGGCCATGCCACACGGAGACTTCAAAATTGGGCAGCCCCGCTTCGTGCGCCGTCGGGACCTCCTTCAGTGATGCAACACGTTCTTGGGTCGTTACAGCGTATACCTTGATTTTTTTGGCCTTGATCTGGCTGGTTGTATTGGTGGTCTGGTCGCACATGAAATCGACCTGTCCGCCCAAGAGATCGTTCATCGCCGGGGCGGTACCTTTGTAGGGCACCGTCACGAGATCGGTTTGAATCGCGGTCATGAACAGCATGCCGCAAAGATGTGACGCCGCGCCGAGTCCGGCATTGGCGTATGTGACCTTGTCCTTGTTCTTCTTAACGTACGCGATCACTTCTTTCAGATCTTTCGCGGGAAAATTGTTGCGCGCAACGATCGTCATCGGCACTTCATTAATCAAGCCGATAGGTGCGAAGTCTTCCGTCGGCTTGTAACGCAATTTTCTGTACAACGCCGGAGCGGTAGACATGCCGATGTGATGAATCAAAATCGTGTATCCATCCGGGTTCGCCGTGGCAACCCGGCCCGCCGCGAGAGTTCCGCCTGCGCCGCCGACGTTTTCAACGATCACCTGCTGGCCAAGCGATTTGCTCATCGGCGCACCGATCAAACGTGCTACCGTGTCCGTCGGTCCACCCGCGGCAAACGGCACGATCATCGTGATCACCTTAGTGGGATACTGCTGCGCACTCACCGGCGCGGTCGCAAGCAGTGTGAGCCCAACGATAATTCCTAAGATTCTAGATCGCATAATCCCTCCCTTGAGTCTTTTTCATTAGACGTCCAAACCATCTAGGTTCATTTAACTTGCAAAACCTAGTGAAAACCACCTCTTGAGTCAACCTCGTCTTACTCCGTTCGCTGCTGCAAGGCCAAACGAAGCGTCGCACGGCCGATAGAGTTTTGTTGTAAGACGTCTTGACGGAAGGCGATCGGATCGTTATGTATGTGGCGCTTTCGAACCAACTGGATAACTCGATCACATTACCCCAAAGGAGGTGCTATGGCGGAAGAAATCAAGAGACTCTTAGAGGAACTGCGCGACGGCAAACTTTCGCGCCGCGAGTTCATGAGCCGGGCCATTATGATCACGGGAAGCTTGGCGGCAGCCAACGCGGTTATTGCGGCACTCGCGCCATCCGAAGTGACAGCCGCGCAGGTCGAGGAAAACGACCCGACTATTCTCACTCATAGTGTCACTTATCGCGGTAAAACCGGCAACATCGCGGCCTACTTGGCGCGACCGGTGAAAGCGGGCAAATACCCCGGCGTAATCGTGATCCATGAGAACGTCGGCCTGAGCGATCACATCCGCGACGTCGCTCGCCGGCTGGCCAAGGAAGGCTATGTGGTTCTCGCC
>Ga0209640_10001935_pt1 | contig 17912 bp, 33 predicted proteins | sample RifCSP10_1_FD_184018 | JGI IMG/M metagenome (GOLD analysis project Ga0209640, IMG submission 184018) | Soil microbial communities from Rifle, Colorado - Rifle CSP2_sed 10_1 (SPAdes) (version 2) | ecosystem: Environmental > Terrestrial > Deep subsurface > Rock core/Sediment | place: Rifle... | reverse complement strand
GGCCTCCGCTGCGAGGGCGGCTAGGATGGCAGCGGCCTCATCTTCTACCATCGCGGGCGTCCAGCCACACTCCCGCAGCGCCGCTGCCAGCCGCCCCACCGTCAGCTCCGGTCGAACCTCGCCCTTCGAGACGATAACGTAGCCTGCGGCGTCGAGGTGGCGGCGCATGTAGTCGGACATTTCCGCGTTGGTCGCATCGAGCCGTTGCCATCGACGCACGAGGTCGGTCCGGCGTCCCGGTAGCGCCTCGGCCAACGGGTCCGAGCGCGGGTCAGTCGGCATCGTCGCTGCCTCGGCACCGGACGCACCGATAGCGCCACGTCAGGAAGTCGTAGTCGCACGCTTCCCACAGGGGCCAGTGGTGGCGGATGAGTCGGTGGAGCCAGTCAGGCATCGTCGGCCTCCGCTGCGAGGGCGGCTAGGATGGCAGCGGCGAACTCTGCCCACGTCATCTCGACCAGATTCATCGTCTCGGGGTCCCACCACTCGATCGTCGGTTGCTCGGTGTGAAGCGCCAACGCCCACGCCAGCCGCTCGGCGGTGAGCTTCGGGCGGACTTCGTAGCCTGCGGCGTCGAGGGCGCGGCTTAGGCTAGTGGCCTTCGCTTCACAGTACGGCTGCCCATTGGGAAGGCGACAGTCATAGAGGGCGGGATGGTCAACATGATGAAACGCCTCGGCCAGCGGGTCCGGGCGCGGGAGCTTATCGAGTTGATGTTGATGCGTCAGTGGCATTCGTCGGTTCCTTCCGAGGATGGCGGCGGCGAGGCGCTTCTGCCGTAGCGATACGTCGGCTAGATGTGGGTCCTCGACAGCGTGCAGCCGCTCAGCCAGCGCCGCAGCGCCGCGGTCATCGGTCATGGCTTGCCTCCATACCAGGCAGCAAAGTCGTCGAGATCGAGGCAGATGAGCGAGCGCCGCTTGCTGCCCGACCCCGGCGAGTCGCCAATGACTACGGCACGGAGCTGGTCGCCCTTGGCGGGCGGCAGCCAGCGCCAAATGCGCTCGGGGAAGGCGCCGCCGACCTTGCACTGGACCGCGATCCAGTCGCCGGCCACGTCCGTCTCGGTGCCGTACTGGCCGACCCGCTTGGCGCCGAGCTTGGCGGCCACCTCGCGCTCGAAAGCGTTGCCGCGGTTGCGAGCCGTCCGGCCACGACGGCTTCTGGCGTCGTCTTGGATGGCGCCGCAGAAACAGTTGTAGTTGGGACCATCGTAGACGTGCCGGTGCCGCCGTGGCGCAGCCGTCGAGATGGCCGCCTCGGGCTGCGGCGGGTGGGCGGCGAGGGCGGCGTCGAGGTCGGTCATGCCAGGCCCGCCATGTCGTCGAGGTAGCAGTCTCGCCACGCCGGGTCCGGCGGGACCGGGACAAAGCGGCGGACGGTAATCCGCACCCGGTGGCCGGCGAGGTAGCCGACCGCGAGGGCAAGGATCACGGCGGCGAGGAGGTAGCCGCGGCGGGTCATGCTGGGACGGCCACGAACCGAGGCCGGCAGCGAGAACAGCGCCGACAGGCGTTCGCCCACGACACGTTGCTGGACATCCGCCACCGACCATCAGCACCGATGCCACATCTTGCGGTCGAGGCCACCCGGTCCGCGCCGAACTCACTGACAAGGTGCATCCGGCCACCGTGGACGCGCTGGGCGTAGCGCTCGGACAAGGCGATCATGGCGACTCCCGCCCGGCGCCCCTGAACATGTCCCGCAGCCGGGCGAGGTTCGAGAGCCGCTGCTCCTCGGGCATCTCGGCCATCGCTGCCCGCTCGGCGGCTGCCCGCTCGGCGGCTGCCCGCCTCGCCTCATCGGCGGCCAGGCGGACGTTCTTGTCGAGGCGGGCCTCGGTGCGGCCGAGGATCGTCGAGGGGTCGGGTGCCTGCATCCACTCCGTCGCCAAGGCGGCCGAGGTTTCCTCGTCGCCGTAGTCGCTGACGAGACGGAGGAGCCACTGGCGGGCGCCCTTGGACGGCACCCTAGCCGCTAGGCGGTAGTAGGTATCCAGCGCGTCCTCTCTCTGTTCTGTTCTGTTCTGTTCTGTTCTGTTACTGAGCTGGATAGCTGGACCACCTATAGCTGGTACCCCAGGTGGTCCAGCTATCCACCTCCCGCTGGACGCACGCTGGCCGGATGACGCTCGGATGAGACCTCCCCGGCGAGTCCACTCGGTCTGTTCCTCGCGGACAGTTTTCATGCCGTGAATACGAAAATGATCGCTGCCGACCCTGTTAACAATCCCCGCGGCCACTAGTTTGTTAACGGCGGCGAGTTTTGCGGTCCGCGGCAGCGCCGCCGGGGCCGGATATGCCTGATCGGCGATGATGAGGAGGCGGACCCAGGTCGCAAAATCGCGGTCGGAGGGGTAGACATCGGCGAACTTGGGGTCGTCCACGATCCCCCAGAAAATGCGGGAGTACCGGCGCTCGCTCACGCTGCCTCCCGACGACGCCGCGCCCGCTCGCGGGCCGACGAGCGCTCCCACTCCGCCCAGGCCGGGTCAGTTTCGCGGAGGAGCCTCCGCCGACTGCGCTCCATCTCCGCCCGGTGCTGCATCCAGGCTGGGTCTTGGCTGAGGCGTTGGTAGCATTGGCGACGCTTCTCCCGCTCGCGCTCTTGGACCACCGGGTCCCGTCGCCGCTGGCGCTGCGCCTCGCGGTATGCAGGATCGAGTCGTCGCCGTCTGATGTAGGCCGTGGCCTTGGCTCGCTCGGTAGGGTCCTTACGGCGTCTGCGTTGCCACGCGGTTTTACGCGCTCGCTGCCGAGTGCCCAGGTCGCGTAGGCCACGCCGGGCTTCGATGCGGCAGGCCCGGCAGTAGTTGTCCAGTCGCAGCGCGGTCCATCGGGCGTGCCACCAGAACTCCTCGTCCGCCGGCCACTCCTCGTCGCAACCGCGGCAGAGCTGAACTAACCCGAGGAGCGGGTCGGTGCGGAGCAGCCGCGGGTCGCTCACCGATGCCGTCGCTTGATCGTCATGGCCGACGGTGGCTCCAGCGCTGGCGTGACGGCCGGCTTGCGCTCCATGATGGTCAGGCTCCCGAGCGGGGAGCCGCCCCGGCTGCCCTTCATGTGCGCTGGCGAGGGGCCGTGGTCGATGGTGCGACCGCCGCCGAGTTTCTGGATCATGTTCGCCCGAGGTAGGTCTGCACGACCCGCCACGATCCGGGCATAGGCTGTGGGAAGCCGTCAGGGCCGTACCTGGCAAGGTAATCGTCCAGTAGGTCGCGCAGTGCCTCTCGCAGTTCGGCGGTCGGCATCGCAGCTTGCTCGGCTCGTGCGAGCGCGATGAACACTTGGACCGTGGCGACCCGCTCTGATTGCGGTCGGTAGGCCGCCCCGCGGACAGCCCAATACTCGGCGCTAATCTCCTGCACCCTCGCCCGGAGATCGCTCACGACCACTCCACCTCGGCCGTGCGAAACAGCGACCGCGTGCGCGGCGCCTCCCCGGCGGGGTGTCGCGACGGCCGCCCCTCGTGGGCACGGTGGGGGCAGTACCAGCCGTAGTTGTCCAAGGCGAGGAGCGGGCCGTGCTCGGGGTCCACGGGGCACTTCGGGCCGCCGTAGGACTTGGCGTGGACGCTCATGGGAGCCCCAGCCGTTCCATGAGCCGGTCCGTCTGCCAAGCTCGCTCGGCGGCGGAGGCGGCGGCGGCGGCGGAGGCGTCGGAGGCGTCGGAGGCGGCGTAGGCGTCGGCGTAGGCGGCGTCGGCGGCGTAGGCGGCGGCGTAGGCGTCGGCGTAGGCGGCGGCGGCGTAGGCGGCGTAGGCGGCGTCGGCGTCGGCGGCGTAGGCGGCGTCGGCGGCGTAGGCGGCGTCGGCGGCGGCGGCGAGGATGTCGAGTCTCGTCCCGCTGCCTTTCGCATATCGTCGGGCCGCGTCAATGGCCCGGCGTGGTCGGTCATCCCCCGGCTGTCGTGCCTCGAAGATGGGCAGTACGCGCTCGGCGCAGTCAGCGGCCCACTCGATGAGCACCGGCCTGTCGAGGACTGCCACTTGGCGGACGAGGCGGGCCTTGCGGACCACGACCTTGGTATCGCCCACGATCGTCTTGGTGCGCGGCGCGGCCTCGGCCCCCCAGAGCACGCCCTTGCGCAGCCAACTGCGGACATCCTCGCGGCGCAGGAGATGGAGTCCGTTCTCGCAGGGCACGATGGCGCCCTTGACGCTCCGCCAGGCACCGGGGCCGGCCTCGGTCGGCAGCGGCCAGGCGCCGGTGCCGCCGTGGACCGGCGAGCCGTCCGGGGACGTGAGCTTATAGAGCGTCGTCATCGCTGCATCTCGATCCACTCCTTCGCCGGCCGTTCGCGGCAGCCCCGCTCGGGGCAGGCCCAGAAGGCGCCGTATGCCTTCCCCGTGCTCTTGGAGGTACCCGCCGGGACATGCTTCCACGCGCCGCCATGGCCCGGTACCGGGCAGGAGCCATCGTCGCGGACGAGGCCGTCCTCGCCAAACACCCGCTGAGCCACCGCCAGCGGGTCCTCTGTCCCCGCGTCGTCAGTGAACACGTAGTCGCCGGCGGGGGGCTGGTTGCGCGAGGCAGCCGGCCGGACTCCCGACGGCCGGCTGCTCGCAGGGGCCTTGCTGTGGCTGCGCTCGTCGTACAGGTCACGGGCGATACCCCACTGCACGCCAGCGCGCTTGAGCGAGTCGGAGATGGAGCCCTTGAAGCCTTCGATGTCAGACGGGTCGCCGCCGTCCCACTTCCACAACCAGCGACCGTTGACCAGGATGCCGATGCCGGCGTGGTTCCCGCCTTCGACCTGGCGGATGCGGGACTGCCAGTTCTCGGCGCCGACTGCCTCGTCGAGACGATCGAACACGAACCGAGCGTCCACGTAGGAGAGGGCCGCGCCCAGCGTCTCGCCAGCCTTGTTCTTGAGGGGCCTCTTCTTGATCTCGCTCTCAGGCGTCCGGGCAGCGAGCATCGCGAGGGCGGCCGGCCAGTCCTTCGCCGTGATGTCAGCCACGCCACTCCTCCCGTCCCAGCCGGAACCGCCGGCACGTCGGCCCGCAGACGTGTGCCTGCGCCCGCTCGGCCGCTCGCTGGCGGCGGCCCTCGCGTCGCGGGTCGCCTCGACTGCGGCGGGCAGCCGGACCGACGCGGGAGTGCTGCTTCACGCGCCCAGCACCCAAAGGAGGGCCGCGATGCCGAGAAGCAGCCAGCCGACGACGATGCCGACGACGGCGAAGGTCAGGACGCGGAAGAACAGGCGCTCGCTCATGGCAGTTTCAGGAGCCTCCTCATGTCTCGGATGTAGTCCTCCATCTCGTAGATGCGGGCGACGTGAACGGCCGCCAGCGTCTCGTCGTTCCGGTGGCTGTAGGCCAGCGCCCGCTCTAGCCGCAGAAGGGACTCGTGCCGCGCGACGAGCTCCTCGATCCGGGTGTGAACGGCGCTCACGCGACCCGCCGCTTCTTGTGGCCGAGGTGCCAGAGATCGCATCGCCCGCAGTGGTACGGCTTGAGTGCCCCGTCGCTGCGCCGGCCGTGCGAGACGCTGCGGGCCTCACGCCGGGAGCTGAACGCGGCCTTGGAGGCGCAGCCGCGCTCATCGAGCGGGAGATCGCGGTTGACGAGCTGGCGGTAGGCTTGGCTCAAGATCGCCCCGCCTTCCGCGGGTCAACATGGCGTACCAAATGCGGCCTTACCCCTAGCCCCAGCCGAGCGCCTTCCGCGCGGTCCACGAGGAACGGCTCTTGGACATGCATGTAATCAGCCACCTCGCAGCAACCAGCGACGTAGGCGTGCTGGACGAACACCGAACTCGTCCAATCAATCGGGCGCGGGTCGCACGCGGCCGAGCAGTAGGCGAGATCGTGGCCGTTGTACTGGCGCGGCGGGAAGGCCGCACCGCACGTCTCGCACGTCAGCTCCGTCACAAGGCGGCACGCGCATCTGTATTGACAGCCCAGGCATGTGTGGTCCCGGTTGAAGGGATGCTCGCTATCGGAGTACGCCTGACTCATCTCGCCTCCAGCGCGTTGTTCACGCGCTCCATTTCGACGGCCAGCCACTCGCGCAGCACACGAGCCTCGGTGCCGGCGTGGCTCGCGTGGCCTTGGTACTCCTCGATCGCTTGGGCGATGACCTCGATGGCCGCCGCCGGGAACAAGATGCCGGCGGCCTCGTTTCTGGCTCCCTCGACCGTTTCGACCCAGCGCCCATCGGCCGCCAGCACGTGTACGTCACCGCGGGCCGGGTACCGCTCTACGAGGAACAGCCGGACGTTCTCGCTGAGGGGGTCGTCGTAGTCGCGCGCCACGTAGGCGCGGAAGCCCTCGCTCATGCCGAGCCCTTCGCCATGGGCACGACCTCGTAGCCCATCTCGGTGAGGACGGTGAGCGCCGCCGCGACGCTGGCCTGGCGCACGGCCACCCGACTGCCCTCGCTAGGGACCCGGCCTCGGCGTGCTTGGAGGGAGACGGAGATGACCAGCGCCCCGGCGGCTACCGCGCCCTGGATGGCGTAGGTCAGGTCGGCCTCGGGATCAACGTCCGACAGTTCGTAGAACACCCGTCTGCTCCACTCGGGCCGGTCGGGACGACCGACTATCGTGTGAGTCTAGCCGACAGGTCTGTCGGGTGTCAAGCCCCCTACGCCTCCGACCACTCCACCTCGTTGTCGAAATAGGTCGCAGCCTCGAACACGCACTCCGCGCAGCCGGTCACGAACCGCCCCTCCTGCCACGGGTCCTCTACATGGAACCGATGCGGCTCCGTTCGGCGGGCCTTCATGTCTGCGGCGAGATCGGCGATGGCCTCGATAGGCGTCTTGCCGTCGCCTTGGAGATGACCGCCCCGATACTCCCAGCCCTCCTCATCTGAGCAGGCTTGCCAGTAGTCGGTCATCCAGGTGCGATAGCTGCCGACCCCCTCGACGCGCCCGCCCTCCGGGTCGTGCGACCCCCAGCTACCTCCGGGGCCGATGGAAGTTAGGCGCCAGCCCGGCCAATGCTCAAGCTCGGCCATCAGCAGCGCCCATGCTGCCTCGAATGTCACGCCGGCCGGCACGCGTCGAGGAAGGGGCAGTAGGAGCACGGGAACCTCTTGCGCGGATCGAGGCCGGGTCCGAAGCGGAGCCGCGGCGGCAGGCGGCCGCGCGAGTGGTAGTAGTCGAGGGCCGTTAGGATGCGGCGAACGTCCCCCCGCCGCCCCTCGGGGACGGGGAACTCGGCCATACGCCAGTCGTCGGCGCTGACGTAGACGACCCTGATGCCATCGACCTCGATGTCATAGACCCCCGCCAGCACCTCCGCGTAGGCGGCGGCCTGTATCTCGTGGTCGGCCTTCGCCGTGTCGCCAAGGTAGCGGAAGCCCTGGCTATGGGTGCTCTTGACCTCCCACAGCTCGACGTGGCCGTCCTTGAACCAGATGAGGACATCGGGGTGGCCCGAGAAGTCCCGCGCGGCCCAGAGGAGATCGACCTCGAACACCGCGAACAGCACGTCGGGGTGCTCGGTCAGTAGCTCCGTCAGCATCTCGCCGACGACGTGCCCTCGCTGGAACACGCGCAGGGTCCGGGCGTCCGGCGGGTTCGTCGCGGTGACGCCGCGGGCCTCGTAGACTTGGCGCCGGATGCAGGAGCCGAGGAGGGAGCCGCGCCACGTGGTTGCGGCGGGCCTACCGATCCGGTTGCGGGCCGCGAGCACATCGTCGAGGAGCGCGGCGGCCTTCAAGTTCGCGCCCCTACCCTGATGAATGTGAGGACGATCCGGCGCTGGTCCTCAGTGAGCGAGGCCATCGTGGTCAACCTTGACTTGACCTCGCGCTGGCCCGATGGTCTGGGCGGTCGCGACGGAAGTACCCCCCCAACCGCGCTCGACTCGACTCGTGCTCTCATCTCTGTCGTGCAGTGTAACAGGTGTGTCAGGGTGGGCGTCAACATTGGGCGTTGACCAAACGCGCCACGACCGTACACTCGGTTTGACCCGTCTGATAGGGTGAGGAAATGGGCAAGATCGCACCCCTACCGCGCGAACCGATGAGCGACGCTGAGCTGGAAGCACAGTCGGCCCGCACTCGTGCCGCCGTCGCCGCCTTTCGGATGATCCGGGGCTACAACTACGTGAGGCTGGCCGCGGTTCTCCGGCGCAATCCCATCACGCTCTCGCGGTGGGAGCAGGGCCGCACGGTGATGACCTACCTCGACCTGTGGGAGATCGCCCGCGCCCTGAACGTGCCGATTGCGGACCTCTACGACCCGCCGGCCATCCTCGTGCCGCCCTTCCGTTGAGGGCCGCGGCCTACCTCCGCAAGAGCCGAGTCACATCCTCGCGACACGTCTCGTGGGAGCTACAGGAGGCCGAGGTGCGTGCGCTGGCCGCCCGGCATGGCGATACGGACCTGACCATCCTCGCCGACTGGTCGCGGTCGGGCAGGGCGACGAGGCACCGACCTGAGTTTCTGAGACTACGCGAACTTGTCGCCAGCGGTCAAGTTCGCGTAGTCTACGGCTACTCGCTGTCGCGGCTGGCCCGCTCGCTGGCGGACTACGTGAAGCTGGCCGAGCTGTGCCAAGAGCACGGCGTCCCGATCCGGCTCGCCAAGGAGGGGGACCTCGACTACTCGACGGTGACGGGTCGGCTCATGGTCCACATCCTCGCGGCGGCGGCCCAGGCCGAGGCCGAGTGGACGATGGAGCGGACGGCGGACGCGGTGCGCGTGCGCCGGGAGCGGGGCGACTATCTCGGGGTGCCGCCCTACGGCTTCAAAGTAAAGGATGGGCGCCTAACCGTTCATTCTGAGGAGCCGATTGAACGGATAGTTGAAGTGTTCCGCCAAAGCGGGTCGTTCCTCGGTACTGCTAAAGTGCTCAATGGCGAGGGAGTTCGCAGTAGGCGAGGCAAGTGGTCGGGCAAGGTCGTGCGTGACGTGCTCGTGCGGGCGGGCGAGGCCCAGCGCAACGGCCGCTCGGGCTTGAAGCCCTCGGCGCCGTGGCGCCTGTTTCGGCTCCTGCGCGACCCGCTGGGGCACACGCTGACCGCGACGAAGCCCCAGCACCCGCTCTACTTCTGTACCCGCGCTCGGTCAGACCCCGACCACCCGAGGCCCTACAGCGTGGCCGAGAGCTTAGTCATGCCGTGGGTCATGGAGGAGGCTGGGCGGCTGCGGATACCGCTCGACACCGTGCGGCTCGCCGGGGACGACGAGCGCCGCCGGGCCGAACTAGGCGGCCGACGACGGCGCGTGCTGGACAACTATGAGGATGGACTGCTCACGAAGGCGGAGCGAGACGCCAAGCTGGGCCTGATCGACGATGCGATGATGGACCTCGATGCGGCGGCTGCGGTTGTGGTCCTGCCCGAGCGGGTCGATTGGGGCTCCCCGCCGGGCGACATCAATGCCTTCCTGCGGGCGGTGTTCGAGGGTATCGACCTCGGGCGGGACATGCGCCCCGTGCGGGCGGTGTGGCGCGTGCCGGCGTGGCGAAACCTAGACTGAGGACCCGTCTTTGGTAAAGGTTTCGCGCGGGCCGTGCCAGCGGTCGATGTGGTTGCCCATGAGCGTCTTGCGCTCCACCGACCAGTCCTCGTCGATCCAGTGGGTATGGGCGTGGGTCGTGAGTCCGACTTGGTGGAGCGCCTGTGCGGCGTCCCCTAGGTAGGGGTGGGCTATGATCCTCGGGGTACCGACGATTTCGCGGAGCGGCGTCAGCGGCCCGTCCGCGTCTACGTCAGCGGCCCCTGCGCTTCGGCCACTAGTTCCTCGACGGTGGCCGGCGCGTAGACGAACCGGCGGATTGCTTCGGTCAGGACGAAGGTGACGATCGTCCCGGCGGCCAGCGTCACGTCGTCGGGGACCTCGACGCCGACGATGGCGCCGAGCTTTGCCGCGGCCCAGATGGCGGCGGTCGCCCCGTAGGCGATGAACCGGGCCGGGTTCGTGGCGAGCAGGCTCTTGACGATGTTGATGGTGGCTTCGGCCACCCGGCTGATGAACTTCACGCGGCGATTTCCTCTGCGGCTTGGGTGGCTAGACGTAGGTCCGAGGTCAGAACGCCGCGCACTAGCAGGGAGCGCAGGGCGTCGATCCGGCGGTAGTTGTTGGGCGGGTAGTCGCGGTCCCGCATCTCGAAGGCGAAGCCGGCGGGGGTCCGCTGCGGCGTCCAGCCGAGGTTGCGGATGCGGTCGGTGTTCACGGAGTACGAACGGTTGTCCGCGTCGTTCGGCATCCAGTCCGCGGTGGTGCCGGGGAACTGCTCGGCGATCAGCTCGGCGATCTCGCTCACGCCGTAGTTGCCACCCGCGACGTTGAAGATGCCCCGGTCGGGCGACGTGACCATGTAGGCCACGGCCGAGGCCACGTCCTCGATGTGGACGAGCGGGCGCCACGCGTTCGCCAGCACGCGGATGTGGCGCTCCTGCTTGGCGTCGTGGATCATCTTGTTGACCACGAGGTCGAGCCGGTAGCCCGGCGCGTAGCCATAGACCGTGCCGAGGCGCAGGCTCACCGCGTCGTAGCGCGGGTGCGCGTAGTGATCCACCGAGAGCTTCGCACGGGCGTAGGCCGTCAGTGGCGAGGTGTCGCTATCCTCGTTCACGCTCTTGTCGCCGGCCATGCCGTAGACGGCGCAGGAGGAGATGATGACGTGGCGGATGACCGGATTGCTGGCGATGAGGTCCATCGTCGCCCGCGCGTTGATGCGCCACGTCAGGCCGGGGTCGATGTCGCCGAGCGGATCATTGGAGAGCCCCGCGAGGTGGACGATGACCTGTGGCTCCAGCCAGTGCGGCCAGGCGTCACGGATGTCCGTGCCCACCTGGATGTGGGGCAGGACGGGCGGCTGGGCGAAGGTCCAGAGGTACCAGCCGGGGTCCTGCCCGTAGACGGAGTGGCCGTCCGCCTTGAGTCGGGCGACGATGGCGGACCCGAGGTAGCCGAGGTTCCCTGTGACCAGAACTCGCATCTCAGTCCACCACCCAGATCGGCGTCCACATCATGCGGCCGTCGGGCTGCTTGGTAGACTCCATGAGGACCCGCAGAGTCGAGGCGTGGGCGGCGCAGTAGTCCCGGTCCGGGGTCATGTCAGGCACCTCGCCGCCGTCCCACTCGTAGAGTTCGCCTTCCTCGAAGATGGCCGTGCCGATGCGCAGGATGGCCGGGTGCGGGCACGGCCCGTCGCCCTCCTCGGCGTCGCAGGCAAAGTGGACGTGGCCGCTCATGCCGTTGCCCGCAGGGGCGAGACGGCAGCCGCCTCGCGCTCGCGCTGGTCGCGGATGGCCCACTCCTCCAAGGCGATGCGCCAGTGGCGGATGGGCGGCAGGATGGTGGAGCGGAGGGCGCTGTTCCGCGGGCGCTTCGGGTCCTTCGCCGCGAAGCCTTCGATCTTGCAGGGCTTGAAGGCCGCGACTTCGAGGGTCGCTTGCCCGAGTTGCGCCCACGTGGCCGAGCCGGCGTTCGTGGCGTGGTAGATGCGCCGCGAGTCGTGGCGCAAGCCCTCGGCGTAGAGCGCGAGGGCCACGATGCGCTGGGCCGCGTCGGGCATGTAGGTCGGCGTGAACGTCTGGTCGGTCGGGAGCCGCAGCACGCCGCCGTGCATGTGCATGATGCGCTCGGGGATGGTCGGCCCCTTGTGCGACGGGTAGTGGCCGAACGGCGCGGCGATGCGGACCACGATGCCGCCCGCCTCCAGCGTCTCCAGCTCGCCGCCGAGTTTCGTCTGGCCGTAGACGCTGCGCGGGCGCTCACCCGGCAGCACCTCGTCGTGCGGGCCGTCGTCGTTGAACACGTAGTCGGTCGAGATGTAGATGGTCGGCAGCGTCTCGGCGACGTACCGGGCGCCGAGGGTGTTCACGCGCTGGGCCTGCGCTGGGTCTGCCTCGCAGGCATCGAAGCGGTGGAAGGCGACCGTGTTCACGGCCACGTCGTAGTCATCGAGGACCGCGAGTGTTACGGGTGCCGTAACATCGAGGTCGCCGTGGCCGAATACCGTCACCTCGGCCTTGTCGGCTATGGCCTCCGCGACGGAGCGGGCCACGAGGCCGTCGCCCAGGATGGCGACCCTCATTTCAGGACGACCCACATGATGAGCGTGTTCCCGGCCACGATGAGGGAGAACATGACGGCCGAGCCGATGAGACTCCCCGTGAACCCGAAGGTGACGCCGAAGCCCCACGCGAGGGTCAGGAGGCGGACGCGCCAGAAGCGGCTCACCATGCGGCGGCGTACTCCACAAGGGTCGGTGCGGAGCGGTCGCGTTCCGAGCGGACGTAGTAACCGGGATGGGCCGGGGGGCCGGGCCACATGTCGGCGCCAGGGAAGTCGGGATCGAAGGCGTTGAACTGGTACTCGTCCGAGCCGTCGTATTCCTCGGTTAGCCCGTAGACGAGCAGACACTCCTCCAGGGCGTAGAAGCCGTGGGCGATGCCCGGCGGGATGACCAGCGTCATGTCCTGTTCCAGCACGAGGACGCGGTGGTAGCCGGTCAGGTGGTCGTAGAGCTGAACGAGCGCCCGACCCCCGACGAACGTCCAGATGTCGGTCTGGCGCTTGTGGGCGTGCATCGCGCGCAGCGTGCCCGCGCGGGAGTAGGACCGGACCATCTGGCGGACCGGGGCTCCGGCCCACGACTCGCGGTACGTCTCTCGCACGTCGCCGCGGGCGTCCGCGTGAACGTCGAGGATCAACTCTCGGGCGGCTCGTCCCGTGGCGGCTCCTCCTTCTTGCGCGGCCTGGGCCACCCCATCTCGGTGAAGTACCGCTCGTTCGCCTCCCGCTGGCGCCTCGCTTTCTCGCGCCGGGCCTGCTGGCAGTGAGAGCAGTGGTCGCACTCCTCCACCCGGAGGAACATGACAAGGACAGCCATCCCTATCAGGAACAGTCCCAGCGCCCCAACAAGAGCAACGGACTCCGGCATCGGGCATCTAGAAGAAGAAGTGCCCGAGCAGCATCCCGACCACGAGCGCGGCCAGGACGCCGACGCCGGGCGCCCGGCGGTACAGGAGCGTGACGCGGGACGAGATCGTGGGCTGGCCCCGGTAGAGGTACCAGCCTTCGAGGGCGATCCAGGCGAGGACGGATACGGTGAAGAAGATGGTCGTGAGGCTGGTCATCGGTGCCCTCTGGTAGTGATGGAGGCGGCGGGGAGTCGCACCCCGCGTAGGCCCATCGGCCACGTACTACGCGCCCCCATGTCAGCGGGTCGCCCGCACGAGCATCCCCGTGCGCCGGAAGGCGTCGAACACGAGGCGAAGGACCCGGACATCCCGCCGGCAGTGATCGGCGATGTAGTCAAGGGCGTCCTTGTCGTAGTCCATCGCCCGCTGCCAGATGCGCGGCGTGATCGAGGTCTTTTCCTCTTGGAGTTCGAGGAATATCTGGACGGCCTCCAGCCGGTAGGAGTGGAGCTGGAGGTGGCGCCGCGACTCTTTCAGGAGGTCAATGTGTTCGGGTGGGCGGATGATCGCCTCGCCCACGTTGACAAGTCGAGCATTGAGCATCGGAATGTCAAAGCCGCCGCGGCCCATGCTGCTGTAGCTGCGCTTGCCGTTCCATGAGACGAGGATGTCGTGGCTGCGGAGGTGGTCGCGGATGCCGACGGCCAGCTTGCCGTCGTCCGAGGGCTGGCGCCGGTTGCGGTAGGCGGCCTCGTCGATCCGGGCCTCCCAGATGGCGCCGTCCACGTGGCAGCACGCGCCGCAGTGGAGCCGGCCGAACGAGCCGTTGAGGCTGGTCGCCTCTAGATCGAAGTACCCCACGTCGAAGCCGACGTAGGCGGGTCCGGGCAGGCCATCCTCCGGGCCTGCATCGGGCCGTGGCGCATCGGGACGATGAGCGGCCAGCCGGGGAGCGGCGGCCGGGCCATCCGCGCTAGGGCCATCTGCCCCAGCCCATCGACGAAACTGCTTCTGGGCAGCGTCCTTGCTGATACCGAGGAGGCCGCCGATCTCTTGGAAGCTGAGCCCTTCGGCCCGGAGTGTCGCAAGTCGTGGGTCCACCACTAAGACTCGGGGCGCGCTCGGGGCGCGCGGCAGATGTTCATTCAACCTATACCGGCGCGCTGAGCGTGACCCGGCCGGATATCCGGCTACTTGAGAATGGCGACGATGGAGATGACGATGGCCGCGGCGGGCAGGACGTACTTCGTCCAGCCGAACGACGACTGAAAGCTGAGGAGTTTCTTCACATCGGCCTTGACGGTCGTCATGTCGCCCTGGAGCCCGTCGATCTTTGTCTCCACGACGGCCAGGCGCTCGTTCTCCGGGGGCGTCATACGATCCTGCCCCTGCCGCGCCGAAGCTCCTGAGCTAGCGCCGGCGTGAGGCGCCGCTTCCGGCCCGCGATGAGCGCGTAGTCGGCGAGCGGCTGCAAGCCCACGATGGCGACTGGCCGTGGCCGACGGAAGTTCGTCGTCACACGACTTTGCTGGCGAGCGCGAGATACAAGTCCTCGCGGCCGTTCGTATCGACTAGCCATTCCATTCCCCAGATTGTGTAGAGGCTACTTAGGTTGATCCGCGCCCCACGGGAGAGGACTAGGCGGATGTTGTCGCCGAGGTCCCAGCCGCCCCACGGTACGAGCTGGTTGACACGGAGGAGCGGGAGCACCTTCTTGTCCGGCACGCCGGCCGTCTTGGCGGCCCGCTTCACGAGGTCGTCGAGGGCCGTCTGGTTCACCACGTCCTGAAAGAGCGCCGGCCGGGTGATGCGCCCATAGGTCGCCGGGTCCGCCGAGGTCTGCGTCGAGAACAGGATGCTCGCGCCCTCTCGCTTGACGCCCACACCCGCGATGTGCGTCGCGAAGGAGCGGTAGTCGGGGAGGTAGCTGAACCCGTTGACGAGCCCGCCCCATTCAAGACGGAGGTTCGTCAAGTCCTCCGATCCGCGGTTCTCGGTGAAGTTCCACGTGTATGGCGAGTCTCGCGTGATGAAGTAGATTGACCGCACCGAACGGTCGCCCATGCTCACCTCGGCCACCTGGCGGATGAAGTCGAGGCGAGGCTGGTAGCTGGTCAGGAGCGTCGCCGTCTTGCTCGTGGCCTCGATCGTGCCGACCGACGTGAAGGCGAGGCGGCTATCCGTCTCCGCGATGGCGAGGGTGGTCTGGGCCTGGATGACGGTGCCCAGCAAGGCGTTGTTGTAGGACGTGTTCGAGGCGGAGATGGTCGTCTCCATGAGGCTCATGTAGTCGGCCCCGAAGAACACCACGTCATCCTCGGACGCCTCGAAGTCCTCAAGGATGCCGCGAGCCACCGTCTTGTAGGCGCCCGTGGCGGCGTCGTACCGGCTCACCCGGTAGTGGCGGAGGTACGGCTGGCACTCGCCGATCTGCGGGTGGTTCCACGGCAGGGTGAAGTAGAGTTCGCCGACCCCGTTGGCGTAGGCCGATACCCCGATGTTCTTGGCGTCGTCAATGATGGCGACGAGGTTGCCCGGCGCGAAGCTGGCGCCGTGGGCGAACAGTTCGATGCGCGGCGGGAAGGCCCGGAACAGCGGCGGCGCTGGGCTGCCCTGAGTCGTGAACGATTGCGTGCTGCTCCACGCCGACACGAGGGGCACCTGGTCGTAGACCCGCGCCCGGTAGTAGTAGGTGATGCCCGCGTCGAGGGCCGTGCCGAGGTAGCCGATGTTCCACGTGCCACCCGCGATGCCGAACCCGGCGCCCGAGTAGTTCCAGTGGCTCACGGAGGCAAAGGTCGAGTCGGTGCTGACCTGGATGTCGAGCTTCGACATCGTATCGGCCGTGTCGGGGTCTGAGAAGATGCCGGTGAACGTGGGCGTGCCGACGACGGTCCCGGTCGGCGTCAGCCCGGTCGGTGCGCTCGGGGCGGTGCCCACGCTGTAGGTGAGCAGGATCGTCGGGCGGTTCGACGCGGAGGCGTCGTCGCTGTGAAACTCTGTGTTCTCGGAGCTGTCCGACTCGACGACCGGCCGTAGGCGGACGCCAAAGTTGGAGAGGCCGCCGCCCGGCGTGCCGTCGCGCTTGAGGACGGAGGCGGGCGCCCACGCCTCCACGATGTCCGTGATGTCCACCGTGTCCCACGTACCCGTGGCGGTGGTGACATCCATCGTCGCCCGACCCGTGGACGTGGCATCCACCTGGTCGAAGTCTGAGGCGGCGCCCGACCAGCCGCCGCCGGGTGGCGAGTCGAAGCCCGAGCGGCCGGAGTTCTCGCTCCACGACCCCGTGATGCGCTCGATGTACATGTCCGGGTCGCTGCCGAACGAGAGGTGGACCTCGCTCGTCGTCTTGACCGAGAGCACAGCCGAGACGATCTTGACGACGCCCGTCCAGTCGAGGGTGAACTGGACGGCGGAGCGCAGCTTGTAGCCGCCGCTGTAGCCCGACGGGAGGTGGTCGTCCTCACCGCCACCGAGCGGCGTCCCGCCCGACTTGGCAAGCAGGGTGGACTTGGTGGTTTCCCACCGGACGGTCGCCACCTAGACGAACGCCTCGCGATACGTGAGGGTCATCGCCGAGATGCCGGTGGCCGCACTCGCGTAGTAGGTCGAGCCCACCTTCACCTGGCGGAAGTCCTGCGTGGCCGAGGTGACAAAGAGGCTGTTGGCGAGCGCCCCGTCGGCGTCCTTGATGTCGCGGTCGGAGTAGTTGATCGTGTAGGTGCCGCTGGTGATGGTCGAGAGGTTGATCGTCAGGAGCCCGCCGGCCACGGCAAAGACCATCGCCGAGTCGCCCGCGGCGGACATCGTGAACTGCACGATGGGCCACGTCGGGAAGTTGCCGCGGTACGTGGCCGTCGCTGTCGAGGTCGAGATGCTGACGGCCTGCTGACTCTGGAGGTACTGCCGCGGGTCCTTCGCCAGCATGTCGATGTCGAGCCGGATCGAGAAACCGAGGGTGACGATCCCGCCCGTCTGCTCGCGCACGATGACGTAGCGCGGCGGGCGCATGGGCCGCACGTACATCTGGAGCGGGATGCCGCCGGGGTAGGTGGACGTGGGCCACGTCGAGATGTCCGCCGTCGGGCGGAGGTAGGTTAGGGGCAGGAAGCCGATGGCCGCCGAGTCGGCGTTGTAGGCGAGGATCGGGTCAAACGCTGCGAGGGCCGCCGAGAGCTGGTCGAACGAGTGCCCCTCAGACGAGCCGTAGACGCCCATGATGACGCGGCCGTGGCGGCCGCCGAGGTAGATGTCGGCCGCGTCCACGCCCTCTTGGATGGCCCGCTTGTCGAGGTACTGCACAACGTCGATGCCCGAGAAGTCCACCTCGTTGACGACGTACCCCGTGTAGGGCGCACCGCCAGCCGCCCCGGCCGGGGCCGAGGCGGTCAGGCCGTTGTAGGCGATGCTGCCGTTGATGTCCACGCTAGCCGCGCTTCCGCATCCGCCGGAGTCGCTGCTGCTCCTCGCGCCAGCGGAACCGCGACGTGCGGTAGAGCTGCATGAGCGCGATGGCGCTGATGTCCGTGTTCCCCGGCGCCGCCTGCCACTGCTGGAAGGCCGCCCGGTTGACGGTCAGCCGTCCGAACGCCTCCGCCACCGAGTAGGCCCGCACGGCGTTGACGCCCGCCGCGTCGGCGTCCGTGATGTCGTTGTCGCTGGTCAGGACGGCGTAGCGCGCGTAGCCCCAGAGGCGCAGCTTGTAGCCGTCGGGGATCAGGCCCGGCGGTATCCAGAGGAGGCCCGCGTGCCACTCCCAGCCCGAGCCCCGACCCATCCCGAAGGTCGGCTCCAAGACGCCCGCGTCGGAGTCGGCCGAGGTATGGATGTCCACCCGGTAGATGTTCGTGAAAGCCACGGCCGGGGCGTAGGTGGCCGCTCCCGCCGAGATGGTCAGGTAGTCCGTGACCTCGCGCGGGTACACGTCAGCCAGGGCGTCGAGGCCCTGGTTGATCATGTCATTCAGTTCGGCCGAAGTCCACGTGGCCCCGCTGATGTCGCGGAGGTCACGCTGCAACTGCGTGCGGATGTCGGACAGGGTTGCCATCTGGCGGTACTACCTCGGAGGGGGGCTTGACAGG
>Ga0209640_10001934_pt1 | contig 17913 bp, 20 predicted proteins | sample RifCSP10_1_FD_184018 | JGI IMG/M metagenome (GOLD analysis project Ga0209640, IMG submission 184018) | Soil microbial communities from Rifle, Colorado - Rifle CSP2_sed 10_1 (SPAdes) (version 2) | ecosystem: Environmental > Terrestrial > Deep subsurface > Rock core/Sediment | place: Rifle... | reverse complement strand
AGCGCCGGTTGCCCACTTCGATCCGCGATCGGCCGAGAAATCCGACGGCCACCTGCGCCAGCGCCTGCTGTCCAGGAATCCCATTGACCATTTCGCAGCAAGTTCCTCCGCGCGTCCCCGTGGTGGGGACCATCATGTCCGGTTCATCCGATAAGCCCGGCTGGTGCCTGCCGGACGTGACGCAGCCCTGCACTGCGGTCGCAAGCAGGACGGCCAGAAGGATGAGGGTTGCTGGGAAAAAAACGCCGGGTGAAGCCATCACGGTTCAGTATATCGCCCGGCACCTGTTTGGCAAAATTAAAGGGACTGGTTGGATATTAACCTCTGGACAGCTTTTCTCCAGAAGAGTAGGCTGATTTTTCTTTGGGATAATCACATGAACCAAAAACGATCAAGGTCCTCTCGTCTTCCAGCAAACGTCTTGCGTCACCTCGTTTTTCTGGTCGTGGTGTCGCTCATTGCGTGGCAGACGCTCGGATGCTCCCACAAAACCACGCAACGGAACTCTCTGACTCCGTCTGCGCCAACTGTAGGGAAAAAGTCATACAAGAAACCGCAAGCGTCAGTGGATTTGCCGGGCGAGGCACCCCACAACCCTCCGCCACCTGAACGCCCTCCGACGTTCGGTGGAACCGGCGGATAAGCCCGCGCCGTTTCGTTCTTCAGTGCTTCCCCTGCAGCGATTCGCGCCACAGCGGCGGCCAAGGTGGAGTTCGCCATCAGATAATCGACGGCAGGTTATGGCTGGTGGACCCTTTCTGCCAGGCTCACCTCGTCCCTGATCTCCAGGAGGTAGGCCACGACATCGTCAATCTCCTGATCGGTCAGGAAGGTTTTCGGAAACATGGCCGAGGACGGATGCCCCTCCTTGATATCGAGAAAGAGCTCTTCGTTCGTTTTCGATTGCAGCGTGGACGGCTTGCGAAAGTTCGCCGGCGGCTTGGCAAGTTCCTTGATCATTCTGTCGATTTCCGGAGGCTGCTGTGGCCGCTGGTTGATATAGGCATCCTTTCCATGACACGACAGGCAGTATCCTTTTCCGTTAAAGACCTCCTGTCCTTTCCGGGCATTGCCCGGCGGCCACTCCTTCGCGCACGAGGCGGCGAGCAGCGTCGCCGCCGTGATCATTCCCGCTATGAGCGCTCCCGCAATGAGTCGGGTCATTGCCGGATCCTTTTACTCCACGACATGGTTATATTCGACCGGCATTGGCTTTAATCCGGGCATCGGCGAACACTTCTTCAGGGATTATCTTGACCGCGATGGCGACGAGAGCTAGCACAACAACGGCATCGTCCAGGTGCCCGATGACAGGAATAAAATCAGGGATAAGGTCGAACGGCAGAAGCAGGTATCCGACTGCCAGCGAGAGCATGATCTTGGCCAAAGTCGGAGTCCGGCGATCTTCGAGCACAAGCCGATACACCTTGAGCTCAGACTTAATGGCCTTGCCTATGGCTTGCAATCGTTCAAACATTTCTGTTCGACTCTGTTTATGACTACGCCAAACGTCGTGAAAAATCAATCTGCCCGCCTCCGTGTTTCTGCTATCATTGTGCCATGAAAAGAGTTAGGGGACTGGCGCTGTGCATGCTGATTGCTCCTGCCCTGTCGGGCTGCGTGGCATGGGGCTATGGGCTCGCGCCGGTGGATCCGGCGGCCCGCAAGATTCTCCCCTCGCAGACCGTCGAGTCGCTCCAACCGACGCTCACCTGGGAACCGGCGGATCCCGAGGAAGGGCCGGACGTGCGGTACGTGCTCATCGTGTATCGGAAAGAGGGCTTTCCTGCCCAAGCTATCACCGCGTACACCAAGGACAACATCGCCGGCACATCCCACACACTGGAACGCCCCCTCATGCCGGACACGCGGTATTACTGGCGTGTCGGCATCACGCGTAAAAACGACCACGAAGCCTACGTGGAGTGGAACGGTTATAATTTGTTCGGCGTTATCCCCTTTCCCATCATTTTTATCGGGCTGCATCCCGGCAACGCCTATTCCTTCGACACGCCGGCCGAGCCATGACACAGAAATACATCTGGCTCAATCTCGGTGGATTGATCGCACTGCTCGGCCTGCTCGGCCTGTTCTACTGGCAGTCCACCGGAGCGCGGGCGGTGCCGGCGATGACCGATGCGCTCAAGGATCCGGACTCGAAAGTCCGGGTTGCCGCCGCGCAGATGCTGGCGGAGATCGGCCCCGCCGCGAAACCCGCCGTGCCGGGCCTCCTGAACCAGGCGCTCCATGACCCCAACCAATATGCCGGCACGACTGCGGCCGGCGCGTTGCAGAAGATCGATCTGGCTGCCGCCCGGCAGGTCATGGCGGCCTCACTGCCGGCGCTGCACGATGCCGACGTCCAGGCGCGGCGGAACGCCTGCGCCATGATGGGAAGCCTCGGCCCCGTCGCCAAGCCGGCGGTGCCCGCCCTCGTCGCCGCCCTGGACGATACGAGTGAAACGGTCCGGATGGTCGCGGTCGGCGCCCTGGGCGAGATCGGCATTCCGGCCACGCTGGTGATTCCCGCGCTGGTGAAGGCGCTGCGCGATCCGGCGCAGACCGTCCGCCACCGGGCGGTTTCGCAGTTCGCATTCTCGATTCCGCCGAGCGACGCCGTCGTCCCGCACTTGAAGCAGCTCCTGGAGGACAAAGACCGCAGCGTCGCATCGCTGGCAAAATCCGCACTCAACAGCCCGCATCGCCAGGCAAAGGACCGGACCGCCGCCTATGTCACCATGCTGCAGATGGGCAATGCCAACGACTACACGCTCCGTCAGCTGGCGCAATTCGGCCCCGAGGCAGCCGGCACGGTGCCGGCGGTGATTCCCGTATTGAAACACGAGCGTCCCCTCAACCGCTATCTGGCCGCCGAGGTGCTGGGCGCGATCGGCCCCGGCGCCAGGGAGGCCGTGCCGGCGCTGACCGCCGCGTTGCAGGACGAGGATGCCATCGTGCGCGAGAGTACGGCCGAGGCGCTGCGGGCGATCGGCACAACAGACGCGCCTCCCGTGACCGCGGCGCCGAAATAACGACGATGGACACCGGCAAAAAGCTGACCCGGCTGACCGTGACGCTCTATTGGGGCTGCATCGTCTTCGGCCTGACGCTGCCCGGGATCGTCATGATCGTGCATGACGCCTATCGCCGCCACGGCGGATTTGTCGAGGCCTGGCAGGACTTTCGCCTGCATCTCTTTGCGCCGGGATACAATTTATTCCTGATCGGCGCCCTCAACGCCCTGCCCTTTGTCCTGCTGGCAATCTTCATCCTCTTTCACCTCGGCACCGCCACGGCAAAGGAACCCGTGATCGTGTCGCGCCGCCTGGCCGGCGTGGCCGGCGCGCTGGCCGTCGCCGTGGGGCTCAGCACCTGGGCCCATCTCGCCACAACTCTCCATCCCGACGCCCAGGGCGCGCTGGTGTACTTCTTCCTGCCTGTGTATTTGCTGGGGTTGATCCCGCTGGGCTATGGCTGCAGGCGGCTGATCGGAACAATCGCGACAAGGACGCCCGCCGCGAAAGGCTAGCGCGGCTTCGGCAAGGAATGGGATTTCAGGCGGACAAGTTCCTCGGCCTGTTCGGCAAGCTGCCTCTTTAGCTGCGCGACCTCTTCCTGCAACTGCTTCATCTGTGCGCGGAGCGCGGCGGCTTCGGAGTCCTCCGGCTTGCCCTGGAACACGGGCGCGGCGCCGGCACCCGGCATCTGCCGCCGCGCCGAAGCCAGGAACGCCGCGTGATCCACGGTCAATTCGCTGGCGGAATGGCCGGATGAGCCGCCGAGCCAACTGGCGCGCGAGGCCACGACATATCTCGCCGGATCGAACCCCAGCGTGCCTTTCACGGCTGTCAGCGGCCGAAGCGGGTTCGCGCGGACCTTGTCGAATCCATCCGGCCCCGGGAGGATGGGCGCGTGATGATTCGCAATGATCACGTGCAGGCGGCGCTCCTGCAGAAAGACGGCGCCCGAGGTGAAGGCCGCCTCCTGCGTGCCGCCAGGCCCGTGGCTTCGCCCCGAGGCGAGCGTCGACACCGGCGCGGCGCCAGCCGGCGACGCCAGCGCGAACACGACCCACTCGGCCGGTTGCGCGGTGCGCAGACCCTCGCGGAGGCCGGCGCTCAAACGCGGTATCTCGTCCGGCTCAAGCACCGCCTGTGCCGGCCGCGCCTCTTCCAGCAGCCCCATGCGCTCCTGCAGCGTGAGCCGGCTCAGGACGGCCTGCAGGTCGGCGTCGTTCCATTCTACCGGATGGTCGTGGCGGACCCCGGCGGCCCGGGCGGCATCGGCGTAACGAGCCAGGCCGACGAAGACGGTCGCATCGTGGTGGACGGGCCGCGTCGTCAGCGCGGGACCGGCGCAGCCGAGGCAACTCAGGACGGCGAGGGTGGCAAGGATTCTTCTGCTCATGAGAGTCACGTGTTGGCCTGAACCCGCATTATTCATGAGGGTTCTTAACGAAACCGCCAAGACGCCACGCGAGACGGACGCGCGGAGCCGCGAAGGAGGGAGGCGTACTTGAAACAGTACGTTGACCGACTGAGCGGCGAGCCCGTCCGCCGGCATGCCGGACAGACTTCATGCCGGCTTGTCGCAGCGGCGTATCGGCAGTTGCAGGAGAAGCATTCATGAATAATGCGGGTTATACACGGATTCAACCGCAGCGGCAACCGGGCTTCGGGAGGCCGGCGCTTGGCCTAGACAGCAGGCATGCTGCGAGTATAATGTCCGCCACAATCAGTTGCGTGGAAGGAACCAATGGCGACCATCAAACAGGTTCTCACCATCGCCGGATCGGATTCCGGCGGAGGCGCCGGCATCCAGGCCGACATCAAGGCCATGTCCGCCAATGGCGTCTTCGCCATGTCCGTCATCACGGCGATCACGGCGCAGAACACGGAGGAAGTGACGGACGTCTTCGAGCTGCCGGTGTCCATCATTGCGGCGCAGATCGACGCCGTGTTCGACGACTTCGACGTGGCGGCGGTCAAGACCGGCATGCTCTCCTCCGTTGAGATCGTCCGCATCGTAGCCAAGATGCTCGGGCAACAAAAGATATCGAACCTGATTGTGGATCCCGTCATGCAGTCCAAGAGCGGCCACGCGCTGCTGAAGCCGGACGCGGTGGATGTCCTGCGCACCGAGTTGATTCCCCTGGCGCTGGTCATCACGCCGAACGTGCACGAGGCGCAGCAGCTGTCCGGCATCGAGATCAAAGCCCTGGCCGACGCGCGACAGGCGGCCAAAATTCTCCACAAGCTGGGATGCCGGAACGTGCTGATCAAAGGTGGGCATTTACTTGCCGAACGAGGGACGGACCTGCTATACGATGGACGTTTCTTCAACGTCTATAAAGGTGAGTTCATCGACACCCCGCACACTCACGGCACCGGCTGCACCTACGCCTCGGCCATCGCGGCGCAGGTGGCGCGTGGGAACGCGCTGCCGGACGCGGTGCGGACAGCCAAGACCTACGTGACGGAAGCCATCCGGCACAGTCTGGCCATCGGACACGGCAAGGGACCGACCAACCATTTCTACTTTTTGACGCAGCCCTGATCCGGTTCGCGAGGAGCCTATGAAACTGTCGTATCGCCCGCTCTCATTCCTGCTCATGGGGTTCGTGTGGGTGCTGATTGCCTGCCTGCTCGGGCTCGCGCTCTTCCTGGGCATGACGACGGGCCGGCCGTACGGCCAGGTCTTCCGCTCCCTCCATGTCCACAGCGCGCTGATCGGCGGGGTCATGCAGATCATCGCGGGCCTGCTGCTGGCCGGGCGCGAACACCGCAAGTCGGAACCGCTCATCTTCATCGCCTTGAATCTGGGCACGTTGGGGATGCTGATCGGCCAGGCGCACGGCCATTTCCCGCTGATGAGCCTGGCGGCCATCGTGCTGCTCGGCGCGTTCTTCCCGCTCCGAGAGGACCTCGTCCGTCAGATTCGCCACAGCGCCATGGGCGCGCCCGTCAGTTACTGGTTCTACGGCATCGCGATGGTGTCGCTGGCCGGAGGCCTGCTGGCCGGCACAGCCGTGCCGCTGCGGCTGATGCCCTACGAGTACATCGGGCAGGGCCGCCTGTTGCACATCCACCTGCTCACCCAGGGATTCGTGCTGCTGATGATCGTCGGCGCCATGCACGCGCAGTTTCCGGCTTTCCTGAACGCGCGCCTGCACAGCCCGATGCTGGGACAACTGACCTTCACGCTCCTGCCGCTCGGTTTCGTGGTCCTGCTGGCAGGTTTTCTGACCGCCACGCTGTGGGTGCAGATTCCCGGCGGCGCGCTCATGCTGATCGGCGCCCTGCTCTACTCCTATAACATCGTGCGGACCTGGACGGATGCGGGCCGTCCGCGCAAGCCGGCGTCCGACCTGTGCCTGCTGGCCACCTTCTATCTGGTCGTCGCCATCGCCTGCGGCATCCTGGTCTCCGTCAACATGCTGGGGGATCCGCCGTTCATGCCCTTCGGCTCGCTGCACCTGACCGCGTACACGCACCTGGCTTTCATCGGCTTCATGCTCCTGTCGCTCCTGGGCGCACTCACGGATCTGCTGCCCCGCCTGATGGCGGAGGAGCGGACGCCGAGCAACAAAAAGCGCGGGCCCTACGAAGCGGCACTGACCGGAATCATCGGGCGCTGGAGCTTAATCCAGCTCTGGGCGCTGAGCGTCGGGACGATGTGCATCGCCGTGGTCGCCGCCCTGGTCTGGCAGTACCCGCTCAATGCCACGCCGGTGAAAGCCGTGGCGGGGGCCGGCGCACTCATGTTGGCGACGGGTCTGGGACTGTTCGCCACGAAACTCGTGCAGATGCTGATCGAAGACCCCGAACGCGCCTCCAAGCTCTGAATTTTTTCCGGTAACAACCCCTACACGTCTTTCCGGAGAGCGCGGCGGCGCGTCGCCGCACGGGACGAACCCGCCTACACATCGATGCCTTCCCTCGCTCCGTCCGCGTCGCTCTGTTTTTCTCTTTTTTGACTCACTGACGCCGATTTGCAACTCCGCGATATCCTGCGCGCAAGGCTGTGCATAGTCGTTTGCTATACTTTTCTCCTGTCGAATTCAGACCACGTAAGTTTTTTAATGCGAGGTGATCCATGCCGGACCCCATCACGAACCTGGTTCCAGAACCGTGGCAGAGTCTCTTTGAGGTTCTGCTCATCCCCCTGTCCTGGATTCCCGACATGCAGCAGTCGCTCCTGTCCTTCGTGCTCGTCTCCGCCTCGGGATGGACGGCGGCCGCGTACTTTTTCTTCCTGCTCCTTCCCGTGCTGCTCTGGATCAGCGCGGTGTGGTGCACGCAACTGTCGCTCTACACGCTGCCGTTCCGCTCGGGACGCGTGGACCTCGTGAAAATGGTCCTGCTGGCCTGGTGGGATGCCGCGCTGGCGGTCTGGATGTACTGGGTCGGCCTGGGACGCTTCGTCGCGGTGATCGTCGGCTGGGTCTTCACGCTGGCCCGCCTGGCGCTCCGGCTCGTGGCCGAAACCATCCGCCAGGTCGTCATGCTGCCCTTCACGATGACGGGACGGATGACCCAGAGCTATTTCCAGCCGGGCGTCCCCTGGATCGCCTTCCTCCTGCTGGTCTTCTGGTGCTTCCTGGAAGCGACGATCTTCACCTATACGCTCATGCCCACGGTGACGGAGGTCCTGGCCGGCATCGTGGGGGCCGAGCCCTCCCCGTCCACGACGACCGGCCTGTTCATCTTCCTGCTCCTGCTCATCATGGGGAGCTTCGCCTGCCTCCAGACCTTTGCCGACGCGATCAAGCACCGCGAGTACAAGTTCCTCGTGCAGATGATCATCATCGAGGTGTTCGTGATGACGTTCGAGGTGATGTTCCTCTACCGCGAATTGGTGGACGCCATCACGCCGTGGATCGCCCAGCAGACCGGGGAGCGGTTCCAGCCGGGCCTCGGTTTCACGCTGACGCTGGCCACGTTCGGCTGGGTGGGAGTCCGCGGCATGACGTGGTTCCTGTTCGGCCAGTATGGCACGCCGCCCCTGCTTGCCTTCATCTCGCGGCAGCCGCTCGTCAAACCGGAGGCGGAAGGCGCCACGCTGGCGCCGGCCCCGCAGAAGCCGGCCTGGTGGCATGCGCCGGTCGAGGACTTCAAGCGCGAGGTCGGCTGGCTGCATGAGAAGGGCGACGAGTTGATGGAATATCTCATGCTGCCGGTGCTTCACGTGGCGGCCGCCGCGCTGAACTTTGCCATGATCCTGGTGGCGGCCCGCCCGGTCTTCAGCATTCCCTTCAAGAGCCTGAAGGAAGTTCTCGAAGCCAGGGAACTGCTGCCCATCGTGCGCTTGCAGCCGAAGAAGGTGGCGTCATGAACGCGCGGCACTCGATGCGTGCGGCCAGGTTCCTCGCCGGCGTGGCGCTCGCAGTCGCGCTCGTCGGCTGCAGCGTCCAGGCCAGCGAGCAGCGCAAGGCGCGCACGACGCTGTTCGTCGGCGTGGATGCCAGCGGCTCGTTCAAGCATTCCGGCTATTACGACAATGCAATGACGTTCCTCGCCCATTACATCTACGGCCACCTCCACGAGCTCGGGGGGCTGGAAAAACCGCAGGCCATGTTCGTCGCCAGCGTGGGCGGACAGAACGTCAATGAGCCGAAGACGTTCCATCCGATCCACGATTTCGACGGCAAGGACGTCGCGCAGATCGAGGCGGATTTGCGGAAGTGGTTTCCGCCGTCCGACAAGGTGACGGACTTCAATCCCTTCTTTCAGGAGGTCGCCCGCATCACGAAGGAACGAAATCTGGTATTGGCGCCGATCACCCTGATGGTCGTGACGGACGGCGTCCCCGACGCAGCTTCATCAAACACGAAGGCCGGAACGCGGGAGCTCTTCGAACGAATCAATCTCAAGCCGCTCGAATACCTGGCCCGGAACGTGACGGTCCGGCTGACCTACGTAAGCCCCAAGGTCGGCGAACAGTGGCGAGCGTATGTGCCCCGTAAGCGCGTGCGGCTCTGGACCGTGGACGCCGAGGTCATGAAGGGCTGGAAGAACCAGGTGCAGGCGGAGGTGGACCTCACGAAACAGGACAAGCTTTGGAAGTGGGTACAGGATAACGTGGACTTCCGCGTCAGGGCTAACAAGGTTTAGCGCGTCCGAAAGTCGTCAAGTCATAAAGTCTTAAGGTCGAGAGACTTTCGGACTTTGGACTGTGCGACTTTCGACTGCCGCGCATCGCGCGGCTATACATCGCCAGTTCCACCCGGACTTTGTTAGAATGCCGGGCATGGAAGAGGCGCTGACATTCACGGACCAGCACGGCCATCGCGTCGCGGCCATTCTGGCCACGCCGGAAGCCCCGACCGACCGCGCGGTGCTCCTCTGCCACGGCTTTCTCTCCGGAAAAAACAGCACGACCAACAAGACCCTCACCCGCTCCCTGACCGAGCAGGACATCGCCACGTTCCGGTTCGATTTCTTCGGCCAGGGCGAAAGCGAAGGCCCGTTTGAGAACCTCACCATCACCATCGCGCTTGGCCAGGCTCTGGCAGCCCTGGACCAGCTCTTCGCCAGAGGGTACAGGCGGATCGGTCTGGTCGGCTCCAGCTTCGGCGGGCTGATCGCGATCCTGACCGCCGCGCGCTGGTCACACCCGCCCACCCCGGGCGTCGTCACACCCACCCACCCCGCGCCTGCCGGGACAGGCGCCTCTCCGCATGGACGCGCCTCTTCCCGGGGACCGGAACTGGCCTGCCTGGGCCTCAAGTGCCCGGTCGTGGACTTCGCCGAAGTCCTGCGGTTGGAGTTCGGCGAGGCCGGCATGGCGCACTGGAAAACGCACCACGAAATCCCGGACGTGACCGGCGGCCCCAAACCGGTCCGCCTGCGTTATGCGCTGTACGAAAACTGTCTGGAATACGACGGCCACAAGGCGGCGGCCATGATCAAGATGCCGACGCTGATCGTGCAGGGCGAAAAAGACGACCTGGTCCCGCTCCACCAGAGCCGCCGCCTCATGGAAGTGTTGCAGGGCAAACGGCAGCTTGAAATTCTCCCCGGCGCCGACCATGCCTTTTCCAAGGGCGAGGACTTCAAGAAGTTGACGACGCTGCTGGCCGACTGGATGGTGAAACATCTGAATTGAAGAATGTTCAGCCGGTTGAGCCTGTTTAGACTGTTTGGCCCGTTCAGCCCGTTAACGGAATAAACCAGCGTAACCGGCTCAACGGGCCTAACGGGCTCAACGATCTCAACAAATCTGACAGATGGAATAGAGGTGATGAACGTTGATGCCACATAGTTTGCGAGATCAGCAGATCGAGATCCTGAAGGCCCTCTATCCATCGTACAAGGAGGAGGTCTACCGGCGGCGGGAGCAGATGATGAAGCTCACCGCCTTTGCCTGCTCGTTCCTGGTCCTGTTGCTCGTCACGATGCTGACGGCCTCCGCTCCATCCCACCCGAACGTCACCACGGCCCTCTTCGCCGTCACCGGCGTGGCACTCTTCTCCGCCCTGTTCGCCTATTTGATTCTTCAACAACGAAACCGCCACCACATGGCCAAGGAGGCCTTGATCGAGATCGAGCGGATGTTGGGACTCTATGACGAAGGTTTCTATCTGGAAGGTAAGTCGCTCTATCCGGACCACTGGCAGACCGACTGGCTGGGCGACCGGAGTGTCACCGTCTATCTCACGATCCTCGTCACGTTGACCGTGCTGGTCATCGCGGCGGTGCTGGTACGATTGTAATGAGTGATGAGTAATGGGTGATGAGAGAAGAGAAGTTTCTTATTAACTCATCACTCGTCACTGATCTCGCATTACTTATTTGGCGCAGCGGAAGCCGGTGTAACTATTGCGTGTCGTCGGCAATAATTTGAAGCGTCCATAGGTCAGCATGTATTTCGCCATGTCCGACCATGAGCCGCCGCGCAGCACCTTGAACTGTCCCTGCTCCTGCCCGGTGGGATTTTTCTCCGGACTTTTTCCGTAATAGGCGCCGTCGTACCAGTCCTGCGTCCATTCCCAGACATTTCCCCCCATGTCAAAGAGGCCGTAGGGGCTTTTGGATTTTTCGTACGTGCCTACCGGCCTCAGGACCTGGCTGTAGCTGAACCTCGCGCCGAGGGCATAGTTGGCAAGATCGGATGTCGGCTTCTGGTTGCCCCAGGGATAGTTCCGCTCGTCCGTGCCGCGCGCCGCCTTTTCCCATTCCGCTTCGGTCGGCAGCCGCTTGCCCGCCCAACGACAATAGGCCTCGGCATCGTCCCAGCTGACGCCGATCACGGGACGATCGCCATGCTCGGCCAGCTTCACGGTCTCCCAGTAACTCGGCGGCTCGCGATTGGTTGCAGCAAGAAACCGGGTATAGCGGGCCACCGTCACTTCGTAGAGATCCATTGAATAGGCATCCAGCCAGACCTTGTGGCGGGGCCGCTCGTCTTCCAGGCCGATCATGCCATCAACACCCATCCGGAACTCGCCGGCTGGTATCACCGCCATCGGCGCGTCATTGCCCTGGACGGCGGCTTCCCGTTTTTGTTTTCGCAATTTATCGAGTTGGGCATCGGCGGGAAAAACCCAGGTCGTGACGAGCAGGGTGACCAGGAAACCAAAGAAACAGCGACGCGGACGGTTCATCTAGTAAATTCTTCCACCGACAACCCAATGCCGGTCATCGATCACATCGATCATCAAACGGCTGAGATTCAATTCCGCTAGTTGCGCCGCGATCTCATCCTCCGTGAACGCTGCCAGCAGCGAGTTGTAGAAATCCCGGCGGAGGATCGCCGGCTCATTGGCCGCGTACTGCTCCACGATCGCCTGCGCCGCCTCCGGCGATTCGGGGCGCAGCAGGTCCATCACCAGCACGTAGGAGCCGGGCTTGACCTGCTGTTTGAGCCCATACCAGAACTGGAACGGATTCGCAATGTGATGCAGCAGCGAATTGGACAAGGCGGCATCAGCGGGCTCGGCCAGCGCGAGAGCCTGTATCCGTTCGCACTTGAGCGCAATGCGATCGGCCAGTCCCGCTGCTTTGACCGCCGCCTCGGCCAGCTTGATCATCGGCGACGAGGCATCCACGGCCGTCACGCGGCACTTCGGCAGGGCCTTCACGAAGCGAATGGGAATATCGGCCGGCCCGCAGCCCAGGTCCAGCACGTGGCCTTCCGCGAAGTCGGGATAGTATTCTATGAACCGGTTGACGAACCCCTGGTTCTCCTCTTCGAAATCGGCCCTCGCGTAGGCTGCGGCCTGCTCCTCGTCATCCATCAATTCAGGTTCTAAGGTTCGCGGCATCATCACTTCACACAAGAGCTTATGGCATATAGCATATGGCTTGAGGATTTAACTTCTTGCCATACGCCATTGGCCATCAGCCATAGGCTCTTCCACAACGACTTCGTCCCCCTGCTTCACCACACCTTCGGCCAGCACCCGCGCGTACACTCGGCTCCAGCCCGGGTGCTTCTTCTGCGAAATGCGCGAGAAGTCCTCGTCTTTGAACCAGCAGGCGTTATGCTTGCACGGAGACGTGTAACTGAGGATTTCCAACTTGACCTCGTTCCCCACGGTGAGCCTGACGCCTGGCCCGATATGCGTCCAGTCGAGACCGGCAATGGTGAAATTCTCTCCGGCAGACCCCGGCGCAATCGAATGGCCTTCCTTGCGCAGCGCCTCGATGACCTCCAGTGAATAGACGCACACCGCCCGGTCCGGCCCGCCATGCACCTCGAGGTTACGCTGGCGGTCACCATCCACGCCGTCCTTGGTCACGCGCGCCTGAGGCACAGCCAGTTTCGGCACGCCGCCGTTCGAGACACTGATTTGATGCAGATGGGAACGCTTCGCTCTGTTCGTCATGCTCCTCCCTCGCACGAATCGGGCATTCACACCTCCAATGCCAGCCAGCCGTCGCGCTCCTTCGAATCCGCCACCGTGCCGCCGGCAGCCGCGAACGCAGCCGCAATCTCAGCACGATCGTCCGGAAGGATGCCCGACACCAGCACCCTCGCACCACGTTTCAAATACGGCTCGAACAGCCGGGCCGATGCCAGCAGCGTGTTGCGATCCAGATTGGCCAGCAGCAGATCCGACGGTCCCGGCGCGATCGCTTCCAGCGTCGCGACCCGCAGATCGAGCTCCGATCCAAACCGATTGACCTCCGCATACTCACGGGCGCACTCGATCGCCACCCGATCGTTATCAATCCCCGTCGCGGTCTTCGCGCCAAGCCGGAGCGCCGCCATCGCGAGGATCCCGCTGCCGGTGCCCACGTCCAGCACCCGTTCGCCTCCCCGGATCAACTCCTCCAGCCATTCGAGCAGCAATGCCGTCGTCGCATGGTGGCCGGTGCCGAAGGCCTGCTTGGGATCGAGAATCAGCTCGATGTCGCCTGGCGCCAAATCGGCGCGCGCCCAGCTCGGCCGGATCACGATGCGCCGGCCGATCCGGATCGGTTTGACGGACCGGGCCCACTGTTCGTTCCAATCCTGCGCCGGGACGGCCGCGACGGTGATCGCCGCGCCCGCCTGCTCCTGCCCCATCTGCCGCAGCGCCTGCTGCAGCCGTTGCAGCGTCTCGGGGCTCCACCGCTCCCGCGGCCAGTAAAGCCGCACCGAACCGTTCTCCTGCCACGCCCCCGCCGCCTCCGGATCGCCCAGCAGGCCGAGCAGTTCGCCGGAATCCATCTCCGCCGATACCCTGACTTCAACCCATTCGTCGTTCATCGCACGCACCCGCGGGTATCATAGCAGGCGCGCAATCGGCCGCACCACTCGCTTGACAGGTTTCCGCATCCTTGCTAGCTTCGTGGTGCAGTTCGTTCCGTACAATTCGACGATGCGATAACCAGGAGGCACGCAATGAAACAAGTGATCGGATTGTTTTCGATCGCAGTGCTGGCGCTTCTTGTGTCGGCCTGCACCTTCAAAGGCTCCACCAAGCAAACAACCGATACCACTTCGAATGTGACCGGCACGACGTCCGGCAAATCGTGGTTCGAGGGCGGCCTGGTCAGGAAGGATCAGGAAGTGAACGCCTTCGCGGACTTGAACTTCGAGAATCTCAAGCAGGACATGGCGATGGGCCGCGGGGAATACCTGGCTTCGCTGGGCTCGCTGATGGGCGTGACCTCCGCGCACCAGGACGAGTTCTGTGCGCTCACGCAGACCAGCTACACGACGCTGGTCCGCTCGGAGCAGACCACGCCGGCCGAGATGCTGGTGGCGCTCGATCAGATGCTGGCAACTGCCGGCGCCCCGCGCAACTAACCGATCGCGACCGATTCCGTCACGGCCAGGCCGGCGCATGCCGGCCTGGCCGTGCTGTTTCCAGGAACGTCCTGACGGAGGCCTACCCGTGCCACCGGAGAAACAAGAGGATGGAAAGACACACCGCCGTGTTGTTCAGCATGTGCGCCAAAATGCCCGGCAGTACGCTGCCGCTCCGCTCGTACACCCAGGCCCAGAGCACTCCGCTCCACAACACGCTGGCGAAGCCCAGCACGCCATAGCCGTGCGCAACGGCGAAGACGGCGGAACTGATGAGCGCGGAGGCGATGAACCCGAACCGGCGGCGGAGCGTGGCGAAAAAGAGCCCGCGGAAGACGACTTCCTCGAAGACCGGTGCGAAGACGATCGTTTCGACAAGGCTGGTCGCCATCTTCGGCGCGTCGCCCCAGATCATCGCCTCATCGAACCCTTCCGTCCAATGGCTGGAGAACCCCGCTGGTTCGGCGATCAGCGTGATGAGCCATTCTCCCAGCAATCCGGCCGATGCCACGATGCCCACGAGCCGCCAGCACCGCCCCCAGCCTGATGGCCCCGGCACAAGACCGAGCCCTTCGTGCAACCCCATCCCGGCCGGCTCGAGCAGATACCGGCGCGCCAGCAGCAGCAGCGGCAGATAGGTCAGCGGGACCGCCACGATGCGAAGCGACTCGTCGCCGAACGACAGTACGGCGATCATCAGCGCAATCCACAAGGCCCCGCCCCTGATCAGCACGACCGCGCCCACCGATCCGGGCCAGGGGGGCGGCACCATGGCGCCGCCGACCGCCAGCGCGGCCGCATCGCGCCGCCGGCGCGGCAGCAGCAGGGCCGCCAGCAGGATGCCGAGAACAATCAGCCCCAGATCGAACGCCAGCAGCACCCGTGCGCGCCAGAGCAGGGCGTGGGACCGGACCGCCAAATTTTCCTGGGCCTCCGACAGCCAGGCCTGGTCTCCGGCCTGCGTGGCGAGGCTGACGGCCAGCCGGTCGGCAAACCACCCGGCCGGCACTTCCTCCATCAACTCGTCGCGCAGCGCAACCGCCCGGTCCTCCTCGATCGGCGCCTGGTCCAAATAGGCTGCCTGCAGCAGGCGGGCATAGACCGGAAAGGGGTCCGGCAGCTGGTCCCATCCGCTGATTTCATCCTTCACGCGCTCCAGTCGTCCCGCTTCCCCCTCCAGCACCGACAGGTACACCAGCGTGAGCGGCTCGTTCGATACGTCGGCCAGCTCCTCGTACCACGCGACGGACTGCACCAGCTCGTCCGCCCAGCCGGTCGTCGCCTTATAGAAAACGTGTTCCCACGCCGGCGTCTGGGCGATGGCATATTCCAGATCCATCGTGCGGGTGACGATCAGGGCCAGAGCCCGGTCCTTCTCCTCCACCCGTTCCACGGCGGGCGTCGAGGCGATGACGTTGGCCAGCATCAGGATGCCGCCTGCCAGGATCAGCGCGGCAAAGACGGTCAGGGCCCGCGAGAACCGCGGCGCCGGAGGACCCATGGAAACCGGCGCCGGTTCCGGTTGGATGGGAATCGTATGGGGAAGGTCCGTATCCAAGGCCGCGAAGTATAGCATTCCCCGCCGGAAGGAGCATCGCGGTCCAACGCAAGGCGGCCAGTGGCATGATATCCACCGGTTCTGTATACTGCGCGTCTGTCAAAATGATCCCGCCACGGCGGCCTCCGGGCCGTCCAGGCATCCCGACGGAAAAGGAGTCACCGCGAGCATGAAATCACTGGCAACGTGGGGAGGCGCCTGCCTGGCCATCGGCCTGATAGCGGGTACGACTTTCTGGGGTATCTCGTCCTGGAAAGCACAGACCGAGAAACCGTTCATGCTTTCCCCGGAAACCGTGGCCAGCTATCTCCATGCGGTCATCGAGGCGCAACGCACCGTGTACACCACCAACGTCGTGGACACCTTGCAGAGCAAGGGCATCCATGCCGAAGAGCATTGGAAGCAGCAGAAAGCCCTGCCCCTCCCCGCCCAGATGATTCTGGACGGCGGACGGCTCGTCGCCGAAAAAGGATTGGGATTCAAATACCGGCTGGCCAGCAATACGCCCATCTATGTGTGGAACTCGCCGGCCACGGATTTCGAACGCACGGGACTGGAAGTAGTCTCCAAGAATCCGGACAAGCCGTTCACCGGATTCGTCCGCGTCGGCCGGGACCGGTTTTTCCAGGCCATCTATGCGGACCGGGCCGTCTCGCAAGCCTGCGTCGCGTGTCACAACGCCCACCTCAACAGCCCCAAGAAGGACTACCAGCTCAACGACGTGATGGGCGGCATCATCATCACGATTCCCGTCACCGAGCCATGACGACATACGCCTTTCAACACGTGCGCGTGGCGGACGGCCTGGGACGGACGCTGCCGCGCGCGACCGTGATCGTGAAGGGCGAACGCATCGCCGCCGTGGGCCACGCCGGGCAGCTCGCGGCGCCGCGCGGCGCAGTCCGGATCGACGGCCGCGGCCTGACGCTGCTGCCGGGGCTGATGGATTGCCACGTCCACCTGTGCCTGGGCGGAGACGCCGACGTGGTCCAGACCGTCCAGCAGGACGATCCGGCGCTGACCCTGCTCAAAGCCGTCCGCTATGCCCGGCGGACGGTGGAGGCGGGATTCACCACTGTCCGGGACGTGGGTTTTCGTGACCACTCCATCTTTCAATTGAAACTTGCCATCGAGTCCGGCCTGCTGCCGGGCCCCCGCATCGCGGCCGCCGGCCGGGTAATCTGCATGACCCACGGGCACGCCAGCTTCATCGGCCAGGAGGCCGACGGGCCGGATGCCGTGGTCGCCGCCGTGCGGGCACAGCTGGACGCCGGCGCCGAAGTCATCAAATTCATCGCCTCGGGCGGCGTGCTCACACCGGGCACCTCGCCGGACAGCGCACAGATGACACCAGAGGAGTTGTCGGCAGGCATGACGGCCGCGCGCCGGGCCGGCTGCCGCGTGGCGGCCCACGCGCACAGCGCGCAGGGCATGAAGAATGCCATCCGTGCCGGCGCCCATTCGATCGAGCATGCCACGTTGATGGACGAGGAAGCCGCCTCGCTCATGAAGACACACGGCGCCGTCATGGTGCCGACCCTGTCGGCGCTCGCCACAACGGCGAGCTGCGGCCTGGCAGGCGGAGTGCCGGAAACAGCCGTCGCCAAAGCCAAGGCCATGGTGACCCGCCACAAGCGCAGTTTCAAAATGGCGCGCCGTGCCGGCATTGCCATTGCCATGGGCACCGACGCCGGGACGCCGTTTAATTTTCATGGCGAGAATGCGCAGGAATTGGAACGGATGGTGGCCCTGGGCATGACGCCGATGGACGCGCTCGTCGCCGCGACGTCGGCGGCGGCACGGCTGATCGGCATCGGCGACCGGGTGGGCACGATCGAAGCGGGCAAGCTCGCCGACCTGGTGCTGGTCCGGGGCAATCCGCTGTCACGGATTACGCTGCTGCAAGACCGGAAGCGGATCGTCGGCGTGATGCAGGCGGGAAAATGGGTAAGCGGCCCGCTGGCCGCAAGCGTTAACCGTTAAACGTAATTCGTTAATCGCAGAAACTTTTTGAGCCACGTTTCACGATTCACGTTTAACGTCCTTATCGTCTGACATACAGCAGCTCCAGCGCTGAGCTGAACCCGCCGATGCGTCCCTTCTGGAAGGTGTCCCAA
>Ga0209640_10001933_pt1 | contig 17916 bp, 13 predicted proteins | sample RifCSP10_1_FD_184018 | JGI IMG/M metagenome (GOLD analysis project Ga0209640, IMG submission 184018) | Soil microbial communities from Rifle, Colorado - Rifle CSP2_sed 10_1 (SPAdes) (version 2) | ecosystem: Environmental > Terrestrial > Deep subsurface > Rock core/Sediment | place: Rifle... | reverse complement strand
CGGACGAACAGGCTCCCCCTGGCCACGGCCGGCGTCGCGAGCGTCATCTCGTTCAACGAGTTCTTGCCCAGCATCTTGAACTCCGGCCCGGCCTGAACGACGTAGGTGTCCCCCTCCTCGCTCATCGCGAAGACCTTCCCGTTGTATGCCCATGGAGACGATGTGAATCCGCTGGCGTCGGCCGTGAGGCGCTGGCGCCCGTAGATCTCCTTGCCGGTCCTGGCGTCGTGACTCGTGAAGAAGCCCCGGTCGAACAGCGTGTAGTACGCGTCGCCATAGACGATGGGCGTGGGGTTGTAGGGCGCGGCGGTCGGCGACGACCACGCGATGTGCGCGTTCGACGTCTCGCCGGGCTTCAAGGAAATGTCGCCTGACCCGCCGGGACGAATCGCGTAGACCGGCCGCAGCGCGTCGGCGACGTACCCCGAGCTGAGGTAGAGGAGCCCGAAGCGATCGAACGGCGTGGGAATGGAGATCGTCGACATCCCCTTGAGCTCCCAGAGCAGCTTTCCGGACAGGTCGTACGAGCGGACCTTGTCGGACCCCGACGTGACGATCTCGGTCCGCAGGTCGTTCTGCCAGACGAAGGGAGTGGCCCAGTTCGTGCCCTCGTCGCGATTCACGCGCCACAGCTCGGTGCCCGTCCGTGCGTCGTACGCCGCCAGAAACGACCCCTCGTCATTGTCGTTGACGACGTAGATGCGGCCCTGGTGAAGGACCGGTGACGCGCCAGTGCCCCAGTTGTTGCGCGTCTTGAAGGGGCCCATCGGCTTCGACCAGACAAGCTTCCCGGAGAGGTCGAGCGCGAAGAGCCCGAGGTTTCCGAAGTAGGTGTACACACGCTCGCCGTCGGTCACCATCGTCTCCGAGGCGTAGCTGTTCTTGAGATGCTTGGCCCGACCCGGCGGTGTGGAGGCAACCTCGCGCGTCCATCGCACGCTGCCCGTGCCGTAGTCGATGTCGTAGACCATCCAGCGATGCGGTGCGGTCGAGGCCGGCCAGTCGCCGATGTAGAAGCCGGGCTTCGGCGGATCCTGCTGCCCGGTGTTGACGACCGTCGTCAGAAGCACGTGATCGCCCCACACGACGGGTGAGCTCCAGCCGATGCCGGGGATGGCCGTCACCCAGGCGACGTTCTCCGATGTGCTCCACGAGTCGGGCAGGTCTGGATGGTCGACACCGACACCCGCCGTTGCGCCCCTGAACTGCGGCCAGTTCTGCGCGCCGAGCACGGCCGTCGCCGCAACCATCGTCATCACCACGCACGCAATCGTCAGTCGTCTCATGACTTCTCCCCGAACCCGAACCAGCCAAGGGCTCCGCCCTCGATCTCCCGGCAGAGCCCTTGGCTGGTTGCCAGTATCTCTTCCACCCCAACGCGCACAATCCGCGCGTTGGGGACCCCGGCTTGGCGCGCTCCGCGCGTCTTGGACCGCTCTGCGGGGCACAACGAGTACGACATTCGCGCAACGAGCCGCATAGCGGTCCAATCACCAATCACGATTCAACAATCACCAACGAATCGAAAATCACGAAACCAACAATCAACAATGCCCTCAGGGTCTTCGTCCGTCCGGCAGCACCAGCATGTTCACTTTCTCTGCGGCGGCGGCGGCGGCCGGTGTGCCTGCGTTCCACTGCGGGATTGGGCCGCGGCCCTCCTCGTAGAGTGACTCGAGTGGCCCCCATACCGTGTCGGTCCTGTCGTGAAACAGGTCCCCGATGAGCAGGTCGGTGAGCGTTCCGCGGAGCTCCGGGTACTCCCGGATCATCTTGCCGAAGCTGAAGCCGCTGTAGTACTCGCAGACGAGCCTCCGCATGCGGTCGACGCCTTCGTTGAAGGCCGCTCCCCACTTGCCGAGCTGCGCCTCGGCGGTGTCCCGTCGAGCGAGTCCTTCGACGATCGCTTCCGAGGCCAATTGCCCCGACTTGAGCGCCAGCAGCACACCGGACGAATAGAGTGGATCGAGGAATCCGAAGGCATCGCCCACGAGAACCCAGCCGTTGCCGGCCACCTGCGTCGAGCGATACGAGTAGTCCTTCGTGGCGAAGTACCCCGTGATGCGCGTAGCCTTCGCCACCCGCTGTTTGACCCCGGGGCAGAGCTCCACTTCCTCGTCGTACGTCTGGGCGTAGTTCGTCCTGCCCTTGAAGAGATAGTCGAACGGGGCCACGACGCCGACGCTCACGACGTTGCTGTGCAGCGGGATGTACCAGAACCACCCCTGTTTGTTCCCGTTCTGGATGACCAACGTCGCGCCTTCGTCGCGTCCTGAGTCGCGATACGCCCCTTCCCAATACGTCCAGATCGCGCCCTTGTTCAGAATCGGGTCCCAGAGCCGCAGCCCCAGCCGGTTCATCAACAGGCCGTTCTGCCCGCTGGCGTCGACCACGACCTGCGCGCGTACGTCGCGAAAACCGCCGTCGTCCTTGATCCTGACCCCGACGGCGCGATCGTGCTCGAACAGGACGTCGTGCACGCGGACGCCCTCGTGCACGTCCACGCCGTGTTCGCGGGCGTTCTCGAGCATCATCTGGTCGAACTCGCTGCGCACGACCTGCCACGTCTGTGAGCACTCGTGCGGCTTGTTGTCCCAGAAGTAGAAGGGCGCCGACTCCTTCCCTTCCGAGTTCACGAACTGGACGCTGTACTTCTTGACGAACCGGCTCGCCTGCATCTTGGGCAGCATGTCGAGCTGATCGAGGATCCAGTACGTCTCGGGAATGAGCGACTCGCCGATGTGAAACCGCGGGAACCGCTCGCGCTCGAACAGCTGCACGCGAACGCCCTGCTTGGCGAGCAGCGTCGACACGGTCGACCCGGCAGGCCCTCCTCCGATCACGACGACGTCTGGACCGGGACTCGGGATCCGGGATCCGGGATCCGGAACGCCTTTCATGTTACTGGTCATGCCTCCACGATGAACCGCCCGGCCTTCATCTCGAAGCGCGGGAGCGTGCCGCGATCGACCACGCTCACTGCCACGCTCAGCCCGATGGCCTCCCGGAGCTGATAGGCGACGTTCGCGGCAACGGCGGCGTGGTCGCCGACGACCGGCGCCAGCTCGATCTCCACGCGAAGCGACCTCATGGTGCCAGGACGCGACACGACCGACCTGAACTCCACGATTTCGGGCAGCCTCCGCAGTACTGCCTCGATGCCGACCGGGTAGACGTTCACCCCGCGGATGTTCACCATATCGTCGGCCCGCGCCAGAATGCCGCCTTCGAGCCGGGCCCACGTGCGCCCACACCGGCACGGCTCGGAACGCCGCACCACGAGGTCCCGCGTCCTGTAGCGGATGACGGGGCTCGCCGTGCGCCCGAGATTGGTGAGGACCAGCTCTCCCATCTGGCCGTCTGGCACATCCTCGCCCGTGGCCGGATCCAGCACCTCCGCGATGAACTCGCCCTCATTGACGTGCATCCCCCCCGGCGACTCCCAGCACTCGAAGCTGACGGGGCCGACCTCGGTCAACCCATGATGATCGATCACGCGCGCGCCCCAGCTCCGCTCGATGCGCTCCCGAGTGGCCGGAATGCTGCCCCCTGGCTCCCCCGCCACAATCAGCATCCGCACCGTGCCCTTCGCGAGGGATGGCCGCCGCTCCAACTCGGCGATCTCGGCCAGTCTCAACGCGTAGGTCGGCGTGCAGCACACGACGCTCGCGCCAATCGACTCGATCATGGCCAGGCGAATCTGGCTCGACATGCCTCCGCCCGGCACGCACTGCACCCCGATCTGGGTGCCCGCCTCGAACCCCGCCCAGAAACCCAGGAACGGACCGAACGAGAAGGGGAAGAACACGCGATCACCAGGCGTGACGTAGGCGCCGCGATACACCGCCTTCCAGCACTCGAGCAGCCACTGCCAGCTCTCGTTGGTGTCGATCCACCTTAACGGGCGGCCGGTGGACGAGGATGTCTGACAATACCTCGTGTAGTTGACGAACGGCTCGGTCAGCGCTGTGCCCCACGGCGGGTTCGCCTCCTGATCGGCGTTCAGCTCGGCCTTCGTCGTGAGCGGCAGTGCCCTCAGATCGGACGGGAGCCGCAGCCTGGCAACGTCGACACCCGCCTCGTCCAGCTTGCTCGTGTAGAAGGCATTGCGGCCGTACACCTTCGCCAGCAGCTCCGCGAGCCTGCGACCTTGATGGCCGGCAAGCTCATCCCTCCCCAATTGCTCGACCAACTGCATCTAGTTGCCGCCCTCCGCCGAGACCTCGAAGCGGCCGGCGATCTCGGGCGGGAATGCTCTGGCCTTCATGGGCCCGCCGTCCTGCGTGGCCACGCACACGATCGTGATCGCTCCAGTGCCGATCGTCTCCCCGTGCTTCGTCAGCGTGCAGCTGTACCGCATGCTCTTCTCACCCATCGCCACGACGCGGATGCGCGCCTCGAACTCGTCCTCGAAGTGCAAAGGGCGGAGGTACTCGAATGCCGCGGCCACCCGCGGAAAGCCCACGTCCGCCCCCCGGGACGCGATGCTCAGGCCGGCCTCTCGCCAGAGCGCGTGCTCCGCCTCTTCCATATAGCGGAAATAGACGCTGAAGTGCACGATGCCGGCCGAGTCCACTTCATGAAACAGGACACGGCGCCGAAGCGTGTATTCAGATCGACGCGGGAGTGACATTACCGTGCGGCGGTGCGCGTGCCCGACGAAGCCGCAGGGCGGGAAGGTGCGAGGGTGCTCATGTGTACCGGATCCCCGCGTGCTGAGGCAGGAAGAATCGCTTGATCAAGCCGTCCACACGCAACAAGCCTTCCCGAGTCAACGAGACGCGCTCGCTGTCGCAGTCAGCCAGGTACCCTTCCGTGCGGATCGAGTCGAGCCCTTCGCGGAAACGGTCCAGTACGTCGACGCGATACTTCTCTCGGAAATAGCCCGGCCGTATAGAACCGAGCTTCAATTGCAGAATGAACTCGCGGATCAATCGCTCATCCTGTGTCGGGCGATACGCGCGGCTCAGCGGGATCTCGTCCCGACGAACGGCCTCGGCGTACGCTTCCCACGTATCGAGGTTCTGGATGTGGACCCCGTTGAGGTGCCCGAACGAGGCCACGCCGAGCCCGACCATGTCGGCACCCTGCCACAGCCGGTCGACATAGACGAAGCGCGTGCGCGTGGGATCCTTGACGGCCGTGTAGGCGCTCCTGACGTGATAGCCGGCGGCCTCGAGCGCCTCGAACGCCTCCCGCACCCACCGGCGCTTGGTGGGCCAGTCGGCGACCGGGTGCGCGAACTGTCCGGTCCCTTTCAGGAGATTCCCGCTGATCGTCGTGTTGTACGGCAGCTCCATCTGATAGATGGTGACGCTGTCCGGCTGGAGCTCGAGCGTCTTCTGCACGCACAGCCGCCAGTTGTCGTCGGTCTCGCCGAGCATCCCCGCGATCAGGTCGATGTTGATCTGCGGAAAGTCCAGCGAGCGTGCGAAGGCGTACGCGCGACCGATCTCGGGAGAGCGGTGCGCTCGCCCGTTGAGCTCGAGCACCTCATCGCTGAAGTTCTCGACGCCCAGGCTCAGGCGGGTCACGCCGATCCCGCGAATCGCGGAGAGCTTCGCCTCGGTGAGAGTGCCGGGTTCGCACTCGAAGGTGACCTCCTCGGCATCCCGCCAGGGCGTCAGGCCGCTCAGCCGGCCGACCAGTCCTTCGAGCTGCCGGATCGACAGGAACGACGGCGTGCCGCCACCGACATACACGAAGTTGAGTGGGCGTCCGGCAATCGCCGGCCGGCTCGTGTACAGCTCCCACTCGCGAGCGAGCACGTCGAGGTACTCACCGACTTCCTGCGCGTTCTTGTCCGTGTAGACGCGAAAGTAGCAGAAGTGGCACCGCTTCCGGCAGAAAGGGATGTGCAGGTACAGTCCGAGGGGCACGCCGGGGGCAGGGGGCGCGCCGAGCGCTGGCCGCCCGTCGGTGGCCACAGCGGCGGCCGTCCAGGCCGAAAACGGCGGATACGTGGCGACGAAATAACTGCCGACTTCGGTCTGTTCGTCCAGCACCGACGGGGTCCGATCAGCCACAGTCCGTTCACTATATACCGCGGTGCCGCTGTTGACACGCACGCGATCCGGCTGCAACACTCTCGCGGCGGGCGTCGTATGTACGCCGCGCTTCAGTACAGCGATTCTTCATTCCGACATCAACATGACAGCGAGGACGGGACGAATGGGTTGGCTGATCTTCGTGGCGGGGGCTGTGCTGTCCTGGGGCGCGTACGGGGCGCTGCTGCACCTCGGACAGACGCAACTCGGCAATCCCTTGAAGGCCCTGCTGTGTGTGGGCGCGGCCTACTTCCTGATAGGCGTGATCATCCCGATTGCCGCCCTGGGCTCCCAGGGTCAGCTGTCCGCCTTCGACACCGGCGGCCTCATCACGGCAACCATTGCCGGCGCACTCGGCGCTGCCGGCGCCGCCTGCATCATCTGGGCTTTCAGGACCGGCGGGCTTCCCGTCTACGTGATGCCGCTCGTCTTCGGTGGCGCTCCGATTGTCAACGTGCTGGTGTCGATGCTGATCCACCCGCCGAAGTCGGCGCTCAATCCGATGCTGTTCGTCGGCTTCGTGCTGGCGTCGGTCGGCGCGGGAATGGTTCTGTATTTCCGGCCGACGGCCTGATCAACTCATCGGCCGATCGCGAAAAGCGATCGGGCGGTACGGATGTACCAGTAGCCGTCCACCAGCGCCGGCGTGGCCAGAGTGTCCTCGCCGATGTCGTTGACCCGCAGCAGCTCGAAGGTCGGCCCTGCCTTCAGCACGAACGTCTCGCCCTCGTCGTTGGTGAAGAACACCTTGCCGTCGAACGCCACCGGTGAAGCCGAGAAGCCCTCACGCCGCGCCACCCCCAGGCGGTTCTGCCACATGACTTTCCCCGTTGTGGCCTCGAAGCTGGTGACGACGCTCTGCATGTCGTTCACCATGTAGAGGTGCTCGCCATACAGGATGGGGGACGGGACAAACGGCGACCCGCGCGGGCTGGTCCACGCGAGGTGGCTTCGTGTGACGTCCCCCTTGCCGCCGGGACGAATCGCCAGCGTCGGGCCGGCGCGCCCGGACGCGCAGAACACCATGCCGTAGCCGACCACCGGCGTGGGAATGACCTCGAGGGTCGTGCCGCCGCAGCTCCACAGTTCCTGACCCGTGTCCGGGTCGTAGGCCTGCACCTTGAGCTGGCCGTTGACGATGATTTCGTCGTGATTGACCACGCGGACGGCAATCGGCGTGCCCCAGCCGACGGTCGCAGACCGGCGCGTCGACCAGATCGTCCGTCCCGTGCGTGTGTCGAAGGCCGCAATGAACGAGTCGCTCGATTGATCCTGATACAGGATGAGTCGATCCCGGTACAGCAACGGAGAGCCCGCCGTCCCGTGGTAGTTGTCCATCGGCCCAAGATCGCGGTACCAGACCTGCCTGCCGTCCATGTCGAGCGCCAGCAGGCCTCGCGGACCAAACGACACGTAGACGCGCTGGCCATCGGTGGCCGCCGTGGCCGACGCGTGGCCATTCTTGAAGTGGGTGCCGAATCCGGTACGGCCCTCCGGAGCAAACGTCTCCCAGAGGCGCGTGCCATCGGACCGGCGGAACGCCATCACCGACAGGCGGCGGCCGCCGTCGTACGCAGTCGTCAGGAAGATGCGGTCGCGCCAGACGATTGGTGACGAATTGCCGCTGCCGGGCACCTGGACCTTCCACGTGACGTTCTCGGTCGACGACCAGGTGTCGGTGTAGCCGGTACCGTTGACCAGTCCCTGGCCGGAAGGACCGCGCCAGCGCGCCCAGTACTTCGCGGCTTCGCCGGAATCGCCGACCATCTGTACCGCAGGACGAGGCTGCTGTCCTTCGAGGCCGAGCGGCGGCAGAAGCGTCAGGCCGGCCGCCGCCGCGACCAGAATCGTCCGGGCGATCGTCATGCGGTTTCGGCTCATCACCGTGTGACCCGCAGATCGAAGGCCGCCATCTCCGCCAGATTCCGGACGAGCAGGTAGCCCCCGGCCAGTGCCGGCACGTTCCATGTCTTGCCGTCGAGAACGGGGAAACGCGTGACCTCTTCGTGTCGCTCTGGAATCGCGCGTACCAGGGCGAGGTCGCCGTCCTCGGTCAGCACAATCAGGTTATCGCCGGCCAGCAGGAGTTGTCCGTAGCCGTAGCGCCCGCCCTTCCATTTGAGCTCGCCCGTCTCTGCGTCAACCGCCGCCAGAATCGATTCATCGAGTCCATACAGGATGCCGTTGCGTAGCACCGATGTGGAGAACCTGTTCTTCATGCGGTTGTTGCGCCACACCTCACGGACCGAGAACCCGCTCGCCCCGTTCGAAAGCTCGAGCATCGCGGCGCCAGTGCCGTAGCTTGCCGAGATGAAGACGCGGTTGCCCCCGATCACGAGCGGCTGGGCGGAGTTGATGCCGTTGTACGTCGCAAACGGGTACTCCCACAGCAGCCGTCCGTCCCCGGGCGAAAGGCCCGTCAGTCTCGTCGCGCTGAGGACCAGGAGCTGCCGGACGCCCTGCAGCGTGACGAGCATCGGCGAGCTGTACGCCTGCATGTCGTCGAGCGCCGACCAGACGCGCTTGCCGGTCGCGCGGTCGTAGCCCGCAACGGACTGCCCCTGCGGTCCGCCCGGCAGGACGACGATCGTGTCGTCGACGACGAGGGGCGATGCGGCCATTCCCCAGGTCAGGTTCATCGCGCCGCTGTCGGTCAGGATGTTCGTGCGCCAGATCACGCGTCCGCTGCCCTCGTCCAGGGCGCGCAGCTCGCCCGTCGCACCAAGGGCATAGACACGGCCGTCCGCCCATGTCGGCGTGGCCCTGGGGCCGTCGCCGCCCAGCGACTCTCGAAACTCCGCCGCCCAGGCGTTGGTCCACAGCTCCCGGCCCGTCGGGACATCGTAAGCGGCCACAACCTCTTCGTGCCCGCGCTGCTCGATCGTGAAGGCGCGGCCGCGCGCCACGACGAACGAGGCGTATCCGCCGCCGACCGGCTGCTTCCACAGCGGCCTCAACCCGCCGGCGGGCCAGTCCAGCACGATCGGCCCCTCGCGGTACACGCCATCGCGCAGAGGCCCCAGAAAATCGGTCCAATACGGTGCCGGTGCGGGAGACACGGGCCCTGTGGACACCTTCTCGCTGGCCGGGTCGAGGGACGGCGCCGCGGTCGCTACTTCTTCAACGGACGTCGCGCGACTGTCCGAGACAGGAACTGCCGCTCGCTGCGCCTCTCGATGCCGCTGGATCCGTTCGGCCTGACGTTCACTCGTCTCAACGAAGCGGGGGCGTGGAATACCGCCGCCGTCGAGGACCATGCGGAAGCCAAAGAACTGGTAGAGCGCCCCACCGGCGATCAGGAGCGCGGCGATCGAAACGGCGACGACCTTCAGGATCCTGCGAATCACCGCTCCTCCCTGCCCCCTTGCCCCCTGCCCCCTTGCCCCCTGCCCCCTTGCCCCCTGCCAACTGCCGACTGCCTACTGCCGACTACTTGCTGCCGGCCGCCGACTGCCTACTGCCTACTGCCGACGCGGCTCGTGGCCCAATCGCATACAGGAACGACGCGGTCCTGACGAAGATCTGTCCCTCGGACACGGCAGGCGAGCTCAGCGTGTAGTCCCCGAGGTCGTTTTCCGCAAGCACCTCGAAAGTGGGACCCGCCCTCACCACGCTCGTCACCCCGTCCTCGTCGGTGATGTAGATCTTCCCATCAGCCAGCACCGCCGATCCGCTGTAGGTGGCATTGCGAAGGCGCTGCGGACCGTACACGGTCTTCCCCGTCTTCGCCTCCAGGCAGTACATGATCCCGCGGTCGTTGATCGAGTAGAAGTAGGTGCCATCAGTGACCGGCGTCGGCACGTCGGGTCCGTTGTTGAACGTCCAGAGGACGTGTGAGCTGGTCACGTCGCCACGGCCGCCTGGCTTGAGCGCCAGCAGCGGGCGTTCGCGCGACGGCGCAAAGATCAGGTCCCCATGCACCACGGTCGACGCGACGATCCGGTAGCTGCCGTCGTTTCGCGGGTTCAAGCCGTCGGCGCGCCACAGTTCCCGGCCGGTGGCCGAGTCATGGCCCGTCACCACGTCGCCGCCGGTGATCACGATCTCCGTCGAGCCGCCGTGCCGCAGCAGGGCGGGAGTCGTGTAGGCGTCCGGCGACTCGAATCGCGCCTGCGTGGGCCGCTCGACGCGCCACAGCGTCTTGCCTGTGGCCTTGTCGATGCGTAGGACGTAGGACGGATCGTCCGTCCTCATGCCGTGCAGGACCTGCACGAACAGCGAGTCCTCGAAGAGCAATGGCGAGGACGCGTAGCCCCAATTCAGACCGAAACGGCCGTAGTCGGCCTGGATGTCGCGCGCCCAGAGCTCCTTGCCGGCGAAGTCGAACGACTTCAGCACGCCCGTGCCGGTCATGACCCACACCGAGCGTCCGTCGGTCACCGGCGAGGGTGACGACATCTGCTGCTTCTGCATGCGCCGGTTGCCGTCGCCGAGCGGGCGCTTCCACCTGACCTCGCCGGTCGAGCGATTGACCGACCAGAGAGACAGACTCGGTCCTTCGCCGACGTTGAGGAACACGTGCTCGCCCCACACGATGGGCGTCGAGCCGGAACGCTCCGGCACCGCGAGCGTCCAGCTGATGTTCTCGGTCGCGGACCAGCGCACCGGCAGGTTCTTCTCCGCGCTCACGCCGTTGAGCGACGGGCCGCGCCACTGCGGCCAGTGCTCGGCAAGGAGCGGTGTCGCTCCGAGCACCACGAGGGACAGCACGGACCCCAGTCGACTCGTCATCGAGCTACTCCGATCGGAGCGCCGTCAGCAGCGGCGCGCGCGTCCCAATCCTCATCGCAAGCATCGAGGATAACAGACCAGTCATGAAGACAGCGAACAACAGAAGCGCCCCTCCGCTCGTCAACGGAAGGCGTCCACCCCGTTCCGCAACCGCGGGAGCAATGGCCAGCCCGGCGCTGGCGGCGCCCGCCGCCAGCCCGCCGCCGAGCAGCAGAGCGTTCTCGGCCACGACCATCATCAGCACGTGGGCCCGCCGATAGCCCACCGCGCCGAGCAGTGCCAGCTCACGCCTGCGTTCGAGCACGTTGCGAAGCAGCACGGCAGCCAGGCCGAGCGTGCCGATCAGCAGTCCCAGCCCGCCGAGCGTTTGAAACGTCGACAGGTACGTGTTCTCGACACGGTGGAACTGCGCCAGTCGCTCCGCCGTTCCAGTCACAACGGGCCCGAAATCGGCGAGCCCGTCCTCGAGCGCGGCGCTGACCCTCGCGGCTTGTTCCGGCGGCGTACGGACGAGCATCACGCGGTATCCGTCCCGATCCGGAAACAGCTCCACGAACCGCTGCTGCGCCATGAGGAGCTCGCCCTGGAAGATGCTGTCGCGCAGAGCCGCGACGAGCCTGAGCCGGATCGCTCGATCTCCGCGCTGCAGCACGACGTCCTCACCAAGTCGTTTGTGCAGCACGTAGGTCATCGAGTTCGCGTCGGCGATGACGGGGACTGCCCCGTCGGGCTCGACGCGACTCAAGAGCATCCAGGGGTTGGCGCGCTCCTCGTCTGTGGAGGCGAGCGAGCCTTGAAACGCGAACCCGCCTTCCTTCACGAATGCGTCGGTCGGCGCCATGATGCGTGGACTGCGTGGCTCGTACAGATTCAGACAGCTCGCATCGTCGCCGGGGAGCAGCCTGAAAGGCTCGAACGTCACGGACTGGTCGAGGCCGAACAGGTTCATCGCGTCGCGCCCGGGTCGCGAATTCGGGTCGTGCACGATGGGCAGGAGCGTCTCGACGAGCAGGCTGTAGCCTCCCACACCCGACTGCGGACCGGCATCGGCAAGACGATCGCTGCGTCGAAACGCGTCGACGGAGATGAGGATGAACGTCGCAGAAGCCACGACGGCTATCGACAGCACGCTGCGACCCGGCCGATACGTCGCATTGCGCAATCCGAGGCGCGTGACGGGCAGCCACCCGTGCCCGGCAATGACCCGGCGCGTTCGCCATCTCAACGCCCCGAGCGACCCACACAGCCACGCGGCGAGCAGCGCCGTGCCCGCGCCGAAGAAGGCGCCGGCGGGATCGAGCGCGTCAGCGGCAGACGCCAGCAGCAGCGCGGCAGCGAGCAGCGCGAACGCCACCGTCGCTATGGCCAACCGCCATCGTCGCAGGACGTGACCCACCGCACGCGCGGGCACGTCGTGCCCGGCTCCAGCCGGACCGCTTGCGTCGTGCCCGGTGTTAGCCGGACTGCTTGCGTAGTGTCCGGCTTTAGCCGGACCGTGGGTTGGGAATTGGGAGTTGGAGAGTTGGGAGTTGTCTGTGATCTCGCCCATGAGCAGGCTGCGCTCGGAGATGCGGTTGAGCGAGCGCAGGGTCCACCAGATGCACACGACAGCGGCGACGACGCCGCCAACGGCCCCACCGGCCAGCGAGGCCGGAGAAACGTGCAGCGTGAGGGCGGTCGTGCCGACGGCGTCGACCCACCACGTCCGAAGGCCCATCATCATCAGCGAGGCATAGCCCAATGCTCCCGCCACGCCGACCGCACTCCCGGCGACAGCCAGCAGGAGCCCTTCCTGGAGATACAGCCAACGGACCTGCGACGGCCCAAGGCCCACCGCCCGGAGCAGCCCGACTTCGCGCGACCGCTGCTCGATGCCCAGCTTGAAGAACAGTGCCGCCAGCAGCAGCGCCGACACGACGATGAAGAAACTGAAGTAGACGAAGTACTCGCCGAAGTCGGTGGCACCACGCGAGGCGCCGAGCCCTTGCGCTCGCACGTCGACGACGGACAATCCAAGAGCCAGAGCGTCGGCCGCCGCACGCAGGCGCTGGACGTACGCGTCCCGGGCCTCGTTCACCGGGCGTCCGGCCTCTGGCGTGATTCGAATCGACGTCATCGCGCCATAGCGTGATCGCCACAGGCGCTGGCCGACTGCGAGCGGCACGAAGGCCTTTGGTGTGGTTCGGTACTTCGCCCAGTAGTCTTCGTCGACCGGCCGGATCCGGCGGAGATCGACCGGAAACGGCGGGTCCCATTCGTCCAGCGTGGGCGAGTCGGTGATGCCAGGGTAGGCCGGCGCCATGTCACGATCTCCGGCGCTCATCGGGACGACGCCGGCGACCCGCAGAACAGTCGATCGCGTGACAAGACGCCCGGGCTCCTCCCACACGTAGTACTCCATCGTCACGGAGTCGCCAGTGCGAGCGTGCAACTGGGCGGAGGTCCAGGAGGAGAGGAGGATGGGATCGTTCGGATCGTTCGGATCGTTCGGATCGTTCGGGACGTTCGGGACGTTCGGGACGTTCGAATCGTTCCCGGTGACCGGCGTGTCGAGATCCAGCGCCGTGACGAGCGAGTACGGAACCTCGCGGTCGCCGTGGCGGATGCTGTTGGCCAGGTACGTGAAGAGCGGCTGCGCCCGCATCCCCGTCCCCTCGAGGGTTCTGAGTGCGGCCGCAGCGTGGGCTTCGTCCAGTATGCCGGCGGCGGAACCCACGGCGAAGACGCCTCGCGATTCCAGCGCCTCCACGCTGAAGCCGATGTCACCGAGTTCGGCTCGACGGCGCAGGAGCGCTTCGAGGTCGCTCACCGCGTCGGTCGGCGGGCTGAGGCCAGTCGAGACGAGCAGCGTGTTGACGCGACCGGGCACATCCAGTTCCTGCTGCAGCCGCGCCAACGGCACGAAGACGGCACGGACGTCGCCCTGCCTGGCCTCCAGCGAGAACTCGCCGAGCGAGTCCGACGGCAGGACTCTCGCGACGGTCAGCCGCAGTGTCCGCCCCAGACTGTCCCGCTGGCCGTGCAGGGACTCGAGCGGCACGTCCGTCGGGCGCTGCACGCGCACCAGGAGTGACTCGCCCGCGGCGGCCTCGAGTTGGTCGGCCAACGCCGGGCTGATGTACGCCTCGCGCTCGGCCGGGCCTGCGGCCCCGGTCACGCCGTGGAAGCGCCAGAACCGATCGTCGACGCCGTAGACGCGAACGTCTCCCGCGCGAGGCTCGCTCCCCTGCACCGACACCAGCCCCTGAGCGACGATGAGCGGTACCACCGACGAGAAGCGCCCCGCGAACTCGGGCTGGCCCTCTAGATCCCGTGCAAGCTGCTCCCGGAAGAGCCCGCTCGATACCACAACCTGGTCGGTGCGGCCCAGACGGCCCAGCACCAGGTCTCTCAGGCTTCCGCGGACCGAATCGCCGACGAGCAATGCGCCTGCGAGCACGGCGACGGCAGTCGCGACGCCGGCGACAACGGCGAGATTGGTGCGCCAGTAGTAGGTCAGGCCCCGAAGGACGAGTCGTCGCGGATGCAAGGTACCCATTTCACCACGACTACGGTTGTCGAGCCGGCGTCGCCAGGAATACGCGACAGGGGCACAGCCCGTTTCATTGCGTCGTCATTGCCCGGCCTGATAGCCGGCTCGGGCATTCACCGTGAGGCGACGGCCCTTGACGCGGACGTCCAGCCGATGCCAGCCGGCTCGAGAGACACCCCGAGGCGAGAAGCTGAGGAGGTACCGCTGACGGAACTGTTCGAGGACGCGAAGGAAGGTCTCTGACAGGTCCCGGGTCGATTCGATCTCGAAGACGGCCCCACCCGTGGTTGTGGAGAGATCGCGCAGAAACGCCGGGTTGGCGCGCCCGCGCACGGCCACACCGTAGACGATGAGATCCGATCGCCTGGCTGACTCGAGTACCGCGTCCGGTGAGAGCCAGCTCGCCGTGTCGACACCGTCGCTGAACAGGATCAGCAAGCCGCGGCCGACATCGGCGCCAGCCAGGGCGATGGCGCCGTAGCTGCCATCGACGAGCGCCGTCTGGCCCGCGGGCACGACGCTGCCCAGCGCCGAGCGTACGCGGCTGACGTCACTCGTCAACGTCTCTCGAAGCCGGACCACATGGCTGAACGTCAGAAGCGCAGCCTGATCGCCTGTGACCAGTCGACTGAGCACAGCCTCCCCCGCCTCCCGCAAGTGCCCGAGGCGTTCGCCCGAGATGCTGGCGCTCGCGTCGAGCCCGAGCGTGACGTTCAGTGGAAGCTTCTCGAGGCTCACGAAGTCCACATCCTGGAGAACGCCGTCGTCTCTGACTTCGAAGTCCTGCGGCCGCAATCCCGTCACAATCCGCCCGCCGTCGGTCACGAGCACATCGACCCGAACCGCTTCGACCCGGGACGAGAAGGTCGGCAACTGTGCGGCACTTGAATCCACGCAGCCGAGCACGAGAAGCCCACCCAGGGCAGCGCGTCTCGCGTTCATGGCTGCGTCTCGTCCTCGATCCGGCGGCGCAGCTCGGCGAGCAGCACGTCGGTGGCACGCCCCTGAGCCCTGTAGTAGATCCACCACGGGTCGTCTCCGAGATCGACCTCGCCGCGACCAAGGACAGGCTCAATCGCCCTCAGCGCCTCGGCACGGTTGCCCGTACGCTGGGCCAGCGCGCTCAGTGCCAGGCGCGGCGACTGCGCCCTCGGATACAGGGTGGACGCACGTTCGTACACCTCGCGGGCATCGCCGGTCCGGCCGAGCGCTTCGAGTTCGGCGCCGAGGAACAGGTTTCCGTAGTAGAGCAGCAGCGGATTCCGGGTCGCCGCGACCGCCCGGCGCAGCTCGCGGGTGGCCTCCTCGTGACGCCCTCGACGGCCGATGACCCGGCCGAGCCGGATTCGAGCCTCGTCGTCCAGTGGATTACCCTCGAGCGATTGTCGAAACAGCCGTTCTGCCTCGCGCAGTGCAGCGCCCTCCCCACGTGCGACGGACGTCATCCCCTTCGGCAACTCCATCGCCTCAAGCACGGACTGGACTTGCGGGCTGCTCGCCATCTCGTGCAGGCACCCCGCAAGGAAGAGCACGTCGGCGTCCCGCGGAAACAGCTGCAGTGATCGATCGACGTGCCAGAAATCCATCTCGCCAGACGCCTGCAGGTACGAACCGATGGCGACGTACCACAATCGCGTCGTCTCGTCCGCGGCGGGACCCGCCCGGGCGCCCCGGGAATCCTGCACCTGCACGAAGTCGAGAAGCCTCCTTCCGAGCTCGAAATGCACGTCGATGCCCGTCACTCCGGTCTGCTGACCGTCGTTCATGCGCACGCTGATCCGCCCGGGCCTGTCCGGCGGTCTCCGCGACGGGACGTTCTGAAACGGCGCGAGCATCGCGATGTCGGCATGCAGCAGAGCACCCCGCCTGAGGACGCGGTTCTCTCCTCCTCGCGCCACCACATCCTTGGCCATGGCCTTCAGCTTCGTGATCTCGGAGCCGCTGTAGATGATGCGTCTGCCCACAACCCCGATCGCGCCCGGCGGTTGACCCGGTCGAGGGCGATCCACAGGCGGGTAGTAAATCCCGACGCTCGGCTGCCGAATCATGTTGACGATCGTCCAGAGATCGACCCAGACGAGCTGCAGTGTGTCGGGGGCCCAATCCCGCACGCCGAGCGCCCATCCATCGACCGTGCCGGATCGATGCTGCTCGACGGCTGACAGCCACGCTTCCAGCCGGTCAACACGGGAGAGCGCGCGCGGCGAGGCAGGTCCTTGACCGGCGAACACACCGCTGGTCGAGAGGGCGACGCATGCAACGAGCAGACACGCGCGCGGTCTTCGCACGGTTGCGGTGATTCTAGTCGAGTTTCAACAGTCGCACGGCATTGCGCCAGTAGATCCGCTCCCGCTCCTCCGTTGTGATCGGCAGGCGGTCGACGACGGCGATCGTGTCGCGAATGTACTGCCGTCCTCCCTGGGGATCGAACGGCGCGTCGGAGGCGAAGAGTACCTGGTCGACGCCGAAGAAGCGCAGGCCGCAGACCGTCGGGTCGTAGGCGCCGAAGAGCGCTGTATCGGCGTAGAACATCTTGAAATACTCGAACGGCCGCTTCTTCAGCTTCTTGAGGAGCGTCGTGTAGTCGCGGTCCGACGTCCGCACGCCGAGCTGATCCCAGCCGGGGCCGATCCGGCCCTCGAAGTAGGGGATCATGGCGCCCATGTGATGCGTGATGACCTTCAGGGTCGGATACCGGTCGAAGGTCCCCGCAAAGACGAGCCGCGCCATCGCGACGCTCGACTCGTAGGGCCATCCGAAGGTCCACCAGATCTCGTACTGCGAGCGCTGCTCGGTCGGGTAGTCGCTGATGTCGGCGTTGCGGTACGGATGCAGCCAGATCGGGAGATCGTAGGCGGCCATGGCCGCGAAGATCGGCTGAAACTCCGGTGCGTCGAGCGGCTTCCCGCGAACGTTCGAGCACAGCTGGATGCCGCGCGCCCCGAGCGCGCCCATGCTGCGCTCCAGCTCCCGCATCGACGCGTCGACGTCGTTCATCGGCAGCGATGCGATGAACCCTGGGAACCGCTCTGGATACTGCACGACCAGCTCCGCCATGCCGTCGTTTGCGCGCTGGGCGAGGTCGATGGCATCGGGCGGACTGGCGTACGCGTCGACGGGCGGCGTGGCAATGGACAGGATCTGCTGGTAGTCCTCGTGCTCGTCCATGATCTCGAACCGCACGTCCAGGTCGACCAGCATCGGCACGCCGCGCACGCGCTTGCCGACGTCCTTGAAGTTGGGCGCCACGTCCTTCATCCGCTCGACGTACCGCGGCGGGAAGATGTGGTTGAACACATCGATCTTTCTCATCGAGCTCCAATCGTCTGACGTGTGAACGGCGAGCCGGCCGCGTGCAGATTCTGCCATGAAAACAGCGTGGGCCTCGCTGGAGGAACTCCGTACCGAACGTACGCTCGGCCACGATTGTGGCGCTTTTCGGCTGTTTCTGGCGATGGCACGCCGGTCGCATCAGCCACGGTAGAATGAGCCGATGGCCGGGACGGATCGCATGAGGGCCGCCAGCCCCGCCGTGAAGCTCACCTACGACGACTTCGCGCGCTTCCCAGACGACGGGAGGCGGCACGAGTTGATCGACGGAGAGCA
>Ga0209640_10001932_pt1 | contig 17922 bp, 17 predicted proteins | sample RifCSP10_1_FD_184018 | JGI IMG/M metagenome (GOLD analysis project Ga0209640, IMG submission 184018) | Soil microbial communities from Rifle, Colorado - Rifle CSP2_sed 10_1 (SPAdes) (version 2) | ecosystem: Environmental > Terrestrial > Deep subsurface > Rock core/Sediment | place: Rifle... | reverse complement strand
GAGCCGCGCGCCGGTCTCGTAGATCGCCTGCGTGTAGGCGCTCTGGCGCTGGACCTGCTCGCGGCGCTTGGCCTCGTAGAAATGGCCGACCATCTGCGTGAGGAGCTTCAGGTGCAGCAGTACCGCAGGCGCCAGCGCCCAGCGCGTGTAAATCCTCAGCCGCAGGTCCTGAAAGGAGAACTCCGCGGAATAACCCGATTTGACGCCGTATTCGCCGTGGCCGAGGCGCGTCTCCCATCGGAGTCCCGTCACCCAGGGCAGGTCGAGGATGTGCTCGAGCGAGAGCGCGAGAAAGCGCTGCGGCTGGGTCTCCTGCTCCGCGAACTCCGCGAGGCGCTGCACCCAGCGCTCGAACGGCAATCCGAGGCTCAGAAGATACTGGGACATGATGTGGCCGAGGCCGGCGAAGCCGCCGCGGGGATTCCACAGCCAGGACAGCGCCATCAGCACCACCGCTATGGCAAACAGCGTCTGCGCCAGAGCGAGGGGGTAGTTGCCGTGACTGACCTGCCTGACGACGAAGCTGCCCAGGACCAGCGCGGTGACCAGCAGGAACAGGACGACGCTGTAGAACAGGTCGACGGCCAGCGGCGCCGCGCTGCGGCTCGCTTCCACCTGCGTCAGCAGGATCGCCACGGGCAATATCGGCAGCCCGTATTGCACCAGCAACACCGGCAGCAGGGAGGGGTGCGACTGCAGCAGCGTGGGTAACGCCGCCACCCCTTGCTGTGCAATCAAGGCGGCCGCCTCTTCCAGCGTCTGGTCGGCGAACAGGTGGGGCACCACCCACATCAACAGCATCGACAGCAGATAAAGGGCGGCGAGCATCGACACCGTGCGTTGCCGCTGTTGAGCGATGCCGGGCACGGAGCCGCCGATCAGGCCGAACAGCACTGCCAGCCACACCGCCATCAGCCACCAGTTGTTCCAGATCGCGAGCAGGAAGCCGACGATGACCACCAGGAATACGTAGCGCGACTCGATGTCGGCTTCGCCCCGCCACACCGGCTGCCACAAGAGGAACAGCCCGAAATGCGCCAGGAGAAGCGCCCGCGACCACCAGTCGGCGATTCCCCACGCGAGCGACGCATGCAGCGCGAGCAGCATCAGCCCGAGCCACCATTGCGGGCGGGCAGCAGCGGCCCGGGCCGGCGCGGCGGTGGCGACGCTCATCCGGCCCTCCGCCATGCGCCTGGCGAGCAGGGACTTTCGCTATACTTTCGGAGGGAAATGTCGGAATCTCCCAAGTCCAGGGAACGCCAGGATTGCTGAAGCAAGAAACGGGCGCAGATGACGCATCCTCCGCCCCGTCGCGCCGCCGTCCACTAGCGAGTTACGAGTCACGAGTCACGTTTTATCACGCATACATTGTGGCATGGATTCCAGAATAGCAGCCATCGCGCGCTATACGCTGCTGGAAGCGCTGCGCACGCGTCTGGCGGCGCTGGTTCTGGTCACGCTCCTCGGCCTGGTGGCCGCCAGTTTTTTCGTCGAGACGATAGCGGTCACCGAGGGCACGCGGTTCCAGGCCGGCTTCTATGCCGCCAGCATGCGGATCGCCAGCGTCTTCATTGCCGCCGTCACCGTGCTGGTCAGCGTGACGCGCGAATTCAACGACAAGGGCCTGGACGTGCTGCTCGCGCTCGACCTGCCGCGCTCGCATTACGTGCTGGGCAAGCTCGCGGGGTTTCTCGCGATCGCCGTGCTGATTGCCGCGGCAGCCGCGCTCCCGCTCGTATGGCTCGCCCCCCCGCTCGCCGCGCTGCAATGGGCGGCTTCGCTCGCGGGGGAACTTGCCATCATCGTGGCGTTCGCATTGTTCTGTGTCGTCACGTTCAACCAGCTCACCCCGGCGGCGAGCTTTGTGCTGGCCTTTTACGCCCTGGGCCGGGCGCTCACCGCGATACGTCTCATGAGCGAGCATCCCTTGAGCGGCGCCGAGACCTTCTCGCACCAGGCGATCCAGTTCATGGTGGACGCCCTGGCGCTGGTCATGCCCGCACTCGATGCGTGGACGCAGACGGCCTGGCTCGTCAATCAACCGGCCGCCTGGCTCACCCTGCTCGAACTGGCGGGGTTGAGCCTGCTCTACGTTGCGCTGCTCGCCGGAGCGACCATGTTCGATTTCTACCGGAAGAACTTCTGAGCAGGATTCAGGATTCACGAATCCGTGAAAACCGAATCAGAACGCAGGATCGGCGAGGTGCCGCGCTGGGTGCTGGCGCTGCTCGTCACGGCATTCTGCGCGCAGGTGACGTCGCAGGCACTGCGGCCTCGCCCGGATGCGCGCGCCGAGGCGCTCAGCGCGCCGCCGGCGCCCGCGCTGCTGCGCCCGCTTGCCTTGGGAGAGCCCATCGCACTCGCCCAGTTGCTCACCCTTTATCTTCAGGCATTCGACAACCAGCCGGGGATCAGCGTCCCGTTTCTGGACCTGGACTATCAGCGCGTCACCGCCTGGCTGGGAACGATACTCGAGCTCGATCCGGTGGGCCAGTACCCCCTGTTGATGGCCTCGCAGATCTATTCCCAGGTGCCCGATGCGGCGAAGCAGCACCGGATGTGCGAGTTCGTGCGCGACCAGTTCGACCATGACCCCGACCGGCGCTGGCGCTGGCTCGCGCACTGCGCCCTCATGGCGAAGCACCGGCTGGGCGACACGCGTCTCGCGCTCTCCTATGCCGAGGCCATTGCGCGCGACGCGCGGCACGCCTCCAACTGGGCGCGCCAGATGCGCATATTCATCCTCGAGGACCTGGGCGAGCTGGAGGCAGCCAAAGTGTTGCTCGGAGGATTGCTCGCAAGCGGTGAAGTCAGAGAGCCCAAGGAGATCCATTTCCTGATGGAGCGGCTAAAAGTGCTGGAGGCTGCCGGAAAGCCGTCACCGCTGCCGGAAAACTGACACGTGGGCCCATATGCTCCGAGATTCTCCTTATTTTTCAAATATTAAACGTTACAAGCTTGCGTGATTGGCGGTGGGTCATACTTGTCGAAAATTATGCTATTACAGGGACTTGCGACATTAAGCTCATTGACTGTGATATATTTCACGCCGACGCGCAAATGCCGGCAAAACGACCGTCATATCCGTGGATTAGTTGGCATGAGATTTGCGTTACCTGCCGCTACTCGGGGGCAATTGGAGAATAGCCATGAGGCGTAGACAGACCGGTTTCACTCTGATCGAGATCGCGATCGTGCTCGTGATCATTGGCCTGCTGCTGGGCGGCGTGCTGAAGGGCCAGGAACTGATCACCAGCGCCCGCGTGCGCAATCTGATTTCCCAGCAGGACGGGATCAAGGCCGCCTACTTCGGCTTCCTCGACCGCTTCCGCTCCCTGCCCGGCGACTACAGCCTCGCCTCGACCAACATTGCCAACGTGGCGGTGGGCGCCAACGGCAACGGCAACGGCCAGATCGAAAGCGCTCTGGGCGGCGGCACGATCGACGAGCACGTCGCGGTGTGGGATCACCTCTCGCATGCGGGCTTCATCAACGGCAGCTATACCTACGCGGCGCTTCCCGAGACTCCCGCTACCGTGCCGGCCAATCCCTACGTCCGTTACATCCAGCTGATCTACGATAACACCTATGGCCTCGGCGCCGGCCCGCCAGCGGTAGCGTTGCGCCACAATATCAAGACCGGCAACCAGATTCCGTCCGAAATCCTATCCGAAATTGACCGCAAGATCGACGACGGCAATCCGGTGGGCGGGGTGTTCCAGTTCTCCCCCTACAACGGCGGCGCGGGCGGCACCGCGCCGACGGGTGGCGCTGCCGGCCAGTGCTACGTCGGCACGACCTGGACCGCCCCCACGGTCTCCAACTGCGGCGCGGCGAGCCTGCTCTAGAAGCGGATACAAGTTTCAAATCAAGAGGCCCGCAACCGACTGCGGGCCTTTTCGTTTCCTGGGTCAGCCCTGCAACAACCTGATCTCGGCCGCCGCGAGATCCGCCTCCGCGCCGAGCAGCACCAGCACATCGCCGGCCTCGATGCGGGTGTCCGGCTCGGGCGCCACCCCGCGGATATTGCGGCGGCGCACCGCGTTGACCTCGACGCGGAGAGCGCCCAGTCCGATTTCGCCGAGCGTCCTGCCCACCGCCGCCGCTCCCGGCGCGATCGTCACGGAGTGCAGCCGCGGCTGCCGCGCCTCGTTCGCGGCGTTCGCCTCGTCGGTGATCCCGCGGAAAAACCCGCGGAACAGGCTGTAGCGCTGCTCCCGCGTCTCGCGTATGCGCGCGAGCACGCGGTTGAGCGGCACCCCGAGCAGCATGAGGGCGGTCGAGGCGAGTATCAGGCTGCCCTCCATGACCTCGGCCACGACCTCCGCCGCCCCGGCTTCCTTGAGACGGTCGATGTCGGAGTCGTCGAGCGTGCGCACTACCACCGGCAGCCCCGGCCGCAGCTCCTGAACGTGGCCGAGTATGCGCAGGGCGGACGCCGTATCCGAGTAGGTGATCGCGAGCGCTTTCGCCCGCAGCAGGCCCGCCGCGATCAGCACCTCGCGGCGCGCGGCATCCCCGAATACCACGCTCTCTCCCGCCGCCGTCGCCTCGCGGATGCGCTGCGGGTCGACATCCAGCGCGATGAACGGAATCGATTCCTGCTCGAGCAGCCGCGCCAGGTTCTGCCCGCTGCGCCCATAGCCGCAGACGACCACATGCTGATCGGCGGCCATGGACTGCACCGCGATGTTGTGCAGTTGCATCGCCCGGTGCATCCAGTCGGACCGGGTCCAGCCGCGCGCGAGGTGCTCGCTGTGCTCGACGATGAACGGCGTCGCCATCATGGACAGCAGCATCGTCGCGAGCACCGGCTGCAGGATGCTCTCGGCCATCAGCCCGAGACCATTGGCCTGGGCGAGCAGCACCAGGCCGAACTCGCCGCACGCCGCGAGCGCAAGCCCGGCGCGCAGCGCGACCGGGGCTTCGGTCCCGAACGCCAGGCTCAGGCCGAAGATGATTGACGCCTTGACCGCGAGCAGCGCGGCGAGCAGCAGCAGCACCCAATGCGCCTGCCCGAGCACGACCTGCGGGTCGAGCATCATGCCGATGGTGACGAAGAACAGCCCCAGCAGGACGTCGCGAAACGGCCGGATGTCCACCTCCACCTGGTAACGGTACTCGGTCTCGGAGATGAGCGCCCCGGCGAGGAACGCGCCGAGTGCGAGGGATAGTCCCGCCAGCTCGGTGACGTAGGCGAGTCCCAGCGTGATCAGGAGCACGTTGAGCACGAAGAGCTCGGCGGATTTCTGGCGCGCGACGAGGTGAAACCAGCCGCGCATCAACCGCTGGCCAAGGTAGAGCAATACGGCCAGAATCGCCACCGCCTTGGCGAGCGCAAGACCGAGACTGAGGGCGAGCGTCCCGGTGCCGGCCGCGAGCGCCGGCGCGAGGATCAGCAGCGGCACCACCGCGAGGTCCTGGGCGAGCAGGATGCCGATGATTCTCCGGCCATGCGATGAATGGAGCTCGACACGCTCCGCGAGCAGCTTGGCGAGGATCGCGGTGGAGGACATCGCCAGCACTCCGCCCAGTATCAGGCCCGCCCGCCACTCGACACCGAGCGCGGCGGCGACCGACCACACGATCAACAGGGTGAGCCCCACCTGCACGGCGCCCAGTCCGAATACGATCCGGCGCATGGTGAAGAGCCTGGGCAGGCTGAACTCCAGCCCGATACTGAACATCAGGAAAACCACGCCGATCTCGGCGAGCTGGTGCACCGCCTCGGTATCGGGAATCCACGCCAGCGCGTGCGGCCCGATCCCCACGCCCACGATCAGGTAGCCAAGCAGCGGCGGGAGCTTGAGCGAGCGGAACACCACGACCACGAGCACCGCGGTGGCAAGGAGAATCAAAACGGACTGCAACAGCGAATGCATGCTGCGATGAATAATGCCTCATCGCGTCCGAATTGCAAGGCGCGGGCGGCAGGAAATGAGATTGATTCTGCTATACTTTCTCCGCCATGAAGACGGCACGCAGCAGCGCCAGCCGCGCTTCCAGCGAAGACGCAGCGCTCGCCATGGCGCGGGAAGTGCTGGAGATCGAAGCCAAGGCCGTCTCCGATCTGATCGATCGGCTGGACCGCAGCTTCGTGCAGGCGGTGGAGACGGTCCTCAACTGCCGCGGCCGCGTGGTCGTGAGCGGAATCGGCAAGTCAGGGCACATCGCCCGCAAGATCGCATCTACCCTGGCCAGCACCGGGACGCCCGCGTTTTTTGTCCACTCCGCGGAAGCGAGCCATGGCGACCTCGGCATGATCGCGCGCGATGATGTATTCATCGCACTGTCGAATTCAGGCGAGAGCGATGAGCTGCTGGCGATCGTCCCGCTGCTCAAGCGCCAGGGCGCGAAACTCATTGCGATGACCGGCAACCCCCAGTCAGCGCTGGCCCGCGAGGCCGACGTTCACCTGTACGCGGGCGCGGAAAAGGAAGCCTGCCCGCTCAACCTGGCGCCCACGGCCAGCACGACCGCAGCCCTCGCCCTGGGAGATGCGCTGGCGCTGGCCCTGATGCAGGCCAAAGGTTTCACTCAGGACGAGTTCGCGGCCGCCCACCCCGGCGGCGCGCTGGGGCGGAGACTCCTCACCCACGTTCGCGACGTGATGCGCACCGGTGAGAACGCGCCGCGCGTCGCTCAAACGGCGACCGCCCTCGAGGCCATGCGCGAAGTCTCGCGCGGGCGGATGGGCATGACGACCGTGCTCGACGCGCACGGCCGGGTCACCGGTATCTTCACCGACGGCGACCTGCGCCGCAGTCTGGAAAAGGGCGTGGACCTGCGCCGCACCGCCATCGCGGACGTCATGTCGCGGGGGCCTCGTACCATCGGCCCCGGCAAGCTTGCCGCCGAGGCCGTCGAGATCATGGAGCGCTTCAAGATCAACCAGTTGATCGTGGTAGACGACGACCAGAAGCTGCTGGGGGCGCTGAACATGCACGATCTGTTCCGCGCCAAAGTCATCTAGCCCGTCTCGAGTTTAAGGTCTAATGTCTAACGTTCATTCCCCCGCTACCGCGGTAACCTTAGACCTGTAGATGCAAGACGTTTACATCCGCGCCAGAAAGATCCGGGTTGCCATCTTCGACGTCGACGGCGTGTTGACCGATGGCGGGCTCTATTACGCGGATTCGGGCGAGGAAATGAAGGCGTTCAGCGTTCACGACGGCCACGGCATCAGGATGCTCAGGGAAAGCGGCGTCGCGGCCGCGATCATCAGCGGCCGCGGCTCGCGCGCGCTCGAAGCGCGGTCGCGCAACCTCGGCATCGAGCTCCTGTACCAGGGCGTCGCGGAAAAGCTCGCGGCATTCAACGAGATCCTGGGGCGCTGCGGCGTCGGCGGCGAGGCGTGCGCTTTTGTCGGCGACGATCTCCCCGACCTGGCAGTGATGCAACGCTGCGGGCTCGCGGTTGCGGTCCCGGACGCCCCGGCGCCGGTGCGCCGGCGGGCACAGTATGTCACCCGCGCCCGTGGCGGGCGCGGCGCGGTCCGCGAGGTCTGCGAAATCATCCTGCACGCGCGGGGATGTCCCACTGCGCGGCCCGCGGGGTCCCCGACTCGATGAGCGGCACGGGCGCAACGCCATGACCCGAGGAAATTTCCCATCATGCGCAGCCGGCTGACGACCCTGGCGCCGCTCGTCCTGGCAGGCCTGCTGGCGGGCCTCACCTTCTGGCTCGACCGCTTCGCGCAGGGGCCGGAGCGGGACCTGGTCGGTCCGAGCCGCCATGACCCCGACTATATCGTTGAGAAGCTGTCGGGCTTGAGCCTGGGAGACACCGGGACCCCCAGCTACACCCTGTCGGCCGCGAAGCTGGTGCATTATCCGGACGATGACAGCACGCTGCTTACGGCGCCGAAGTTTGTGAGCTTCGGCTCGTCGAAAGCAACCGTGACGGTTACCGCGAACGAGGGTGTCGTGTCGGCCAGGGGCGATCACGTGTATTTCCAGGATGACGTCCGCGTCACACGCGCCGCGAACGAGAGCGCGAGCGAGCTGGTGATGCGCACCAGTTTCCTGCACGTGGTCCCGGACCATCATATCGCCCGGACGGACCGCTCGGTGACCCTGGTTGACGAAGCCAACACGGTCACCGCCGTGGGACTCGAGATGAACAATGAAACACGGGTGATCCGCCTGTTGTCCAAGGTGCGGGGCACGTATGAACCGAGCAAGCTACCGCGCAGGAATGCCGACCGCTGACCGGGATCGCTTCCGCGCTGCCCGCAATCGCGTGGTCGCGTACTGCTTCGTGGCTGCGCTTGCCGCGCCCGCGGCTGCCGAGAGAGCCGACCGCGACAAGCCGGTCAACCTGGAAGCCGACCGGGTCACCATCGACGACAGCAAGCAAATCGCGCTGTTCGAAGGCAACGTCGTGCTGACGCAGGGCACGCTCCAGATCCGCGGCGACCGCATGCAGGTCCGCCAGGACCAGGAGGGATTTCGCCATGGCACCACCTGGGGCAGCCCCGCCCACTTCCGGCAGAAGCGGGAGGGATTCGACGAGTACATCGAGGGCTGGGCCGAGCGCATCGAATACGACGGGCGGGCTGAATCCATGCAGATGTTCAATGGCGCGCAGCTGAAGCGCGGCCAGGATGAGGTTCGCGGGAACTACATCTCCTACGATGCGAAGTCCGAGTTCTTCAAGGTCACCGGCGCGGGCACGGAAGCGGCGGCGAGCGGTTCCGAGGGTCGGGTGCGAGCGGTGATCCAGCCCAAGTCCAAGGACAAGCCGCCGGCGGGCGCGCCGGTCAGCCTCAAACCCGCAGATTCCCTCACCCCGCCTCGTGAAGAAACCGGGACCCGCAGAAAATAAGGTCGCGGACAACGCGGCCCATGCCGCGCCCGCGGCGCCCACGGCCGCCGCGTCGCCGCGCGCGGCCAACGAGCTGCGCGCCGAGCGCTTGCGGAAGCGCTATCGCTCGCGTGTCGTGGTTCAGAACGTCTCGCTGGAAGTACGCAGCGGCGAGGTCATCGGGCTGCTGGGGCCCAATGGGGCCGGCAAGACCACTTGCTTCTACATGATGGTCGGCCTGGTGCCGATGGATGGCGGGGAACTCTTTCTCGACGGCATCCGGCTCACCCACGCCCCGATGCACCGGCGGGCACGGCTCGGTCTGTCCTACCTGCCGCAGGAGGCTTCGATCTTCCGGCGCCTGACGGTCGCGGAAAACGTGCAGGCAGTGCTGGAACTGCACCACGGCGACCCCGAGGTGATCCGCGACAAGCTGGATGACCTCCTGCGCGATCTGAACGTCAGCCACCTGCGGGCGAGCCCCGCGGTGAGCCTGTCGGGCGGGGAGCGGCGGCGCGTGGAGATTGCGCGCGCCCTCGCCGCGGAGCCGCGCTTCATCCTGCTCGACGAGCCCTTTGCCGGGGTGGACCCGATCGCCGTGCTGGACATCCAGAAGATCATCGGGTTTCTCAGGACGCGCGGCATCGGCGTGCTGATCACGGACCACAACGTGAGGGAAACACTGGGTATTTGCGACCGCGCCTATATCATCAACGACGGATCCGTGCTCGCCTACGGCAAGCCGGAAGAAATCGTTTATAATGAAAGCGTAAGACGGGTTTACCTGGGAGAGCATTTTCGCCTCTAGCGCCGCTTCGGCGGTCTCTCCACCGGACGACCGGACGCCGGGGCAATCCGACCTTGCTGCCATGCATGGGATCGCGTTAGATAAGTCGAAGGGCGCAGGACGGATCCCTCCCCGATCCGGCCCCGAGCGCACCCGCGCAATCGAATGAAGCATTCACTCCAGCTCCGGCTGTCCCAGCACCTCACGCTCACGCCGCAGCTGCAGCAGTCGATCCGCCTGCTGCAGCTTTCGACGCTTGAGCTCAACCAGGAGCTCGAGCGCATCCTCCAGGAAAATCCCCTGCTCGAGCGCGAGGACGACGCGCGCGAGCCGCCGGCCACGGTCACGGAGACGGTTGCGCACGCCGCCGAGCCGGCGCCCGCGACCGACGACCCGGAGGGTGATGCCCCCGCTGCCGAGACCGACGGTGGCGCGGCGACTGCGCTCGACGACGCCCCGCTTCCCGGCTACCGCGATGATGCCGAGGACGGCGAGCACCAGCAGATTGCGGCCGAGGCCCCGACCCTGCGGACGCACCTGCTGTCGCAAATCTCGCTCACCAAGCTCTCCGCGCGGGACCACCAGCTGGTCGCGCTCCTGATCGATTCGCTGGATGACGACGGCTACCTCACGCAGGGCGTGGAGGAGCTCGCCGCGCTCCTGCCCCCTGAGCTGGAGGTTGACCTCGACGAGCTGCAGATCGCTTTGAGGCACCTGCAGCATCTCGAGCCGGCCGGCGTGGGTGCCCGCAGCCTCGGCGAATGCCTGGCACTGCAGCTCGCCACGCTGCCGCAGGACACGCCGCATCTCGCCGAGGCGCTGGAGACGGCGAAGCATCACCTGGAAACGCTGGCCGCGCGCGATTTCAGCCGCTTGAAAAAGCTCCTGCACTGCGACGACGCGGCGCTGCGGGCGGTGCAGAAGCTGATCATCGGCCTGAATCCCAAGCCGGGGCGCAACTTCTCTTCCGAGGAAACGCGCTACGTGGTGTCCGACGTCATCGTGAAGAAGGTCAAGGGGGTCTGGCTGGCCGCCCTCAATCCGGACGCGATGCCGCGGCTGCGCATCAACCGCCTCTATGCCGAGATCCTGCAGCGCAATCGCGGCGCCGGGTCGCAGCAGCTCGCGAGCCAGCTGCAGGAGGCAAAGTGGCTGATCAAGAACGTGCAGCAGCGCTTCGACACCATCCTGCGCGTGTCGCAGGCAATCGTGGACCGGCAGCGGCATTTCCTCGAGCACGGCGAGGTCGCCATGCGCCCCTTGGTATTGCGCGAAATCGCGGACACGTTGAGCCTGCACGAGTCCACCGTCTCGCGGGTGACCACCCAGAAGTACATGCACTCGCCGCGCGGCATTTTCGAGCTCAAATACTTCTTCGGCAGCCATGTCACCACCGAGGCCGGCGGCGCCGCGTCCAGCACCGCGATACGCGCCTTGATCAAGCAGCTGGTCGCGGCGGAGAACGCGCGGCGGCCCCTGTCCGACGGTCAGATATCCGAAATCCTGTCGCAGCAGGGGATCGTGATCGCCCGCCGCACGGTCGCGAAGTACCGCGAGTCCCTGCAGATACTTCCAGCCAACCTGAGGAAATCACTCTAGGAACCCAGCATGAACCTGCAACTGACCGGGCATCATGTCGAGATCACGCCCCCCATTCGCGAGTACGTTTCGAGCAAGCTGGAGCGCATCACCCATCATTTCGACCATCTGATCGAGGTCAACGTGATCCTCACCGTGGAGAAGCTGCTGCATAAGATCGAGGCCAACGTGCACCTGCGGGGCAAGGACATATTCTGCGAGAATACGGACGCCGACATGTACGCCGCGATCGACGGCCTGGTGGACAAGCTCGACCGGACCATGATCAAGCACAAGGAAAAGTCCCTCGAGCGCCGCCACGACGGCAGGCCGCTCAAGCACCGCGGCGCCCGCTGACGGATGACCGGCGTCCGCCCGAATCCCGCATCCCCCATGAATCTGATCGCCAAGCTCCTCCCGCTGCAGAACGTGATGCTCGACCTCGAGATCGGCAGCAAGAAGCGCCTGTTCGAGCAGGTCGGCCTGCTGTTCGAGAACAACCACCAGATCGCGCGCAGCCAGGTCTTCGACAGTCTCTTCGCCCGCGAGAAGCTGGGATCGACCGGCCTCGGCCGCGGCATCGCCATCCCCCATGGCCGGGTCAAGGGGCTGAAGGAGGCGCTCGGCGCACTGGTGCGCACGAAGCAGGGAATCCCGTTCGACGCCCCCGACGGCCAGCCGGTGGAGCTCATCTTCGTGCTGCTGGTGCCGGACCGCGCCACCGACGTGCACCTCCAGCTGCTGTCGGAGCTGGCGCAGATGTTCAGCGACAAGGCGTTCCGCGAGCAGATGCGGGCCGCGGTGGCCGCGGCGGAGATGCACCAGCTGATCACCAACTGGCAGCCCCATGGCGCAGGTCAGCATAGCCCGGTTGTTTGAGGACAATCGCGAGAAGCTGAAGCTCGAGTGGGTTGCCGGGCGCAACGGCGGCGCCAAGTTGCTCAACAGCGAGCTCACCAAGGACTCCTCGCGGGGCCTGATCGGCCACCTCAATTTCATCCATCCCAACCTGATCCAGGTCCTGGGCGCCTCGGAAGTCTCCTACCTCAACGGCCTGGACGGCGCGGGCTGCCGCTCACAGCTCGCCACGACCGCGACCCAGGAGCTCGCCTGCTTCATCGTCGCGGGCGATGAGCCCCCGCCGCAGCCGCTGGTGGAGATCGCTGAATTACGGGCGATCGCTCTCTTCCGTTCGCCGGTGCCGAGCGTCGAGCTGATGTGGATGCTGCGCCCCTACCTCGCGCGGGCGCTGGCGGAGAGCAGCACCACCCACGGGGTCTTTCTCGACGTGCTCGGCATGGGGGTGCTGATCACGGGCGACTCGGGCGTGGGCAAGAGCGAGCTCGGGCTGGAGCTGATCAGCCGCGGCAGCGGGCTCATCGCCGACGACGTCGTCGAGCTCTACCGCATCGGCCCGGAAACCGTCGAAGGGCGTTGCCCGGTGCTGTTGCGGGACTTCCTGGAGGTGCGCGGCCTGGGCGTGCTCAACATCCGCACCATATTCGGCGAAGCGGCGCTGCGCCCCCGCAAGAATTTGAAGCTTATCGTCCACCTGGAGAAGCCCGCCGGCGCCGAAGGCGTGCCGCTGGAGCGGCTGCCGCTCAAGCCCGGCTCGGAGCCGGTCATGGGCGTGGATATCCGCAAGGTCACGATACCGGTGGCGGCCGGCCGCAATCTCGCGGTGCTCACCGAAGCGGCGGTGCGCAACACCGTGCTGCAGCTGCGCGGCTTCGACAGCACGCAGGAGTTCGTGAGCCGCCAGTCCCAGCACATTCATAAGCGTGAGTCGTGAATCGTGAGTCGTGATTCGACCCGCGTAGACAGCATTCGGGGCCTGTTAATGCGATTCACGAATCACGAATCACGAATCACGCATTTCTTCGCATGCAGCTGATCCTGATCACCGGCCTCTCCGGCTCGGGCAAGAGCGTCGCCCTCAACGTGCTCGAGGACGCGGGCTATTACTACGTGGACAACCTGCCTGCCAGGCTGCTGCCGCAGACCGTGGGCCACCTGGCGGGAGCCGGCCATCCCCGCGTCGCCTTGAGCGTGGAATTGCGGAGCCCCGAGGCGCTTACCGAACTGCCGCGGCAGCTCGCCGATTTCCGCGCCGGCGGCCACGACGTGCGGTTGCTGTTCCTGGAGGCGAAGACCGACACGCTGATCAAGCGCTTCTCCGAAACGAGGCGGCGCCACCCGCTTTCGGACGGCGGGCTGACGCTGACCGAGTGCATCGAGCGCGAGCGCGGACTGCTGGCGGGGCTCGCGGATCTCGCGGACCGCGTGGATACCAGCGATCTCGGGCCCAACACACTGCGCAACTGGATCAAGGATTTCGTGGGCGTTCCGGCCACCGGCCTGACGCTGCTGTTCGAGTCGTTCGGCTTCAAGCACGGGGTGCCGCTCGACGCCGACCTGGTATTCGACGTGCGCTGCCTGCCCAACCCCAATTACGATCCACGCCTGCAGCCGCTGACCGGCCGCGACCGGGCCGTGATCGAGTTTCTCGAATCCGACGCGCAGACGCGGAAGATGCTCGAGGACATCCGCCGCTTCGTCGCCGACTGGCTGCCCGCCTTCGACCGCGACAACCGCAGCTACCTCACCGTCGCGATCGGCTGTACCGGCGGGCGGCATCGCTCGGTTTACTTCGCCGAGCGGCTCGCCGCCGCTTTCCGCGGCCGATCCCAGGTGCTGGTCCGGCACCGCGAGATCAAGGCGTGAATCCTGATACGTGAATCGTGAATCGGGAACAACAGGTCCGGTGCGTCTTCGAATCACGAATCACAAATCACGAATCACTTTCCAGCGACCGTGACGACCGATCCCCTGCAGGAAGTTTTCATATTCCCCTTGAACACCGTGCTGTTCCCGGAGGGGGTGCTGCCGCTCAAGGTATTCGAGCAGCGCTATGTCGAGATGACCAAGGCGTGCCTGCGCGACGCGCGCCCCTTCGGCGTGTGCCTGATCCGCGAGGGCCGCGAGGTGGGGACGGCGGCGGTGCCGGAGCCGGTCGGCTGCTTTGCCACCATTGAGAGCTGGGACATGCCGCAGCTCGGGCTGTTTCACCTGGTCGCGCGCGGCGGCGGGCGCTTTCGCATCCGCGAGATGCGGGTCGCGTCCAATCACCTGATCTCGGCGGGGGTCGAACCGATACCGCCCGATGACAGCGGGCACGACGTGGAACCCCTGTGCCGGGAAGTCTTGCAGGCGATCATAGAGAAGGTCGGCGCCGAGCGCTTTCCGTCGCCGCTGCGCCTGGGGGACGCCGCGTGGGTTGGATACCGGCTGGCCGAGGTGCTGCCGCTCGAGGCGCGCGCGAAGCAGGAGCTCCTGGAGATGACCGATACTGCCGCGCGGCTCGAACGGTTACGGGCACTGCTCGCGCAGCCGGGACTCGCAGCCGCGCGGGATGAGGCGTGAGGTGATCAGAGCGCGGCGAGAATGCGCCGCACGGGCGCCGGAATCGCCGCGCTGCGCGCCTCCTCCAGCGGCAACCAGATCACCCCCGGCTCGGACGCGTCGGGCACGAGCGCCGAAACCCGGAGGCGTAGCGGCTGGATGTCCAGCTTGAAATGGGTGAAGCCGTGGGCAATCCTGGGCAGCGCTTCGACTTCGATGACGTGCGCGCCGAACCGCTTGAGGCAATGCGCCCCGATATCGGTCTTCGGCCCGGATTCCGGCAGGCACCACAAGCCGCCCCAGATTCCCGCCGGCGGGCGCTTCTCCAGCAGGACCTCGCCCGCGCGCGCCAGCACCAGCATGGTGGTTCGCTTGTGCGGCAGGCGTTTGCGCGGGCGCCGCGCCGGCAGCTTGCCGGTCCAGCCTCTCTGGTACGCGATGCAGGCGCCGTGCACCGGGCACACGGTGCAGCGTGGCTTGCCGCGCATGCAAACAGCGGCCCCGAGATCCATCAGACCCTGCGTATAGGCCTCGATATTGCGCCGCGGCAGCAGCCGCTGCGCTTCACGCCATAGACGGTCCACGACCTTCCCGTCCCCGCCGTAGCCCTTGACGCCCCGATATCGCGCCAGCACGCGCTTGACATTGCCGTCCAGGATCGCGTGCCGCTTGCCATACGCGAACACGCAGATCGCCGCGGCGGTCGACCGCCCCACGCCCGGCAGCGCCGCGACGTCGTCAAAGCGCCGCGGAAAGCGTCCGCCGTGCTCCGTCGCGATCACCTGGGCCGCGCGGTGCAGGTTGCGCGCGCGCGAGTAGTAGCCGAGCCCGCTCCACAGCCGCAGCACGTCGTCGAGGGGCGCCGCGGCGAGCGCAGCGGCGTCGGGGAAGCGCGCAAGAAAACGCAGATAATAGGGAATGACCGTCGCGACCTGGGTCTGCTGCAGCATGATCTCGGCGAGCCAGATCGCGTAGGGGTCGCGCGTGCCCTGCCAAGGGAGATCGTGGCGCCCGTGCTTCTTCTGCCAGGCAATTACGTTCGCGGCGAAATTTGTCATCACTCGCCGCCTATCGTGACCCGTGACTCGTGACCCGTGATCTTGGTCGCTGCGGTCAGCGGCCGAAGAGACCCCGCAACGCGTCGCGCGTGCTGCCTGGCTTCGCGGCGTCCTTGTCAGCGGAGTCCTTCGCCGCGCCGCCGCCGAGGCGCTTCTGCAACTCGTCGGTCAGCCGCCGCTTCGCGGTATCCGTCGCCGCCCGGCCGAAGTCGAGCTTGTAGGACGGCGCCGCGAGGGGGCCGGACACGCGCACCGGGACGGTCACGCCCCGGAGGTCTTCGATCTCACGCCCACCCTGCCCCTTGCTCGTGCCGACGATGGATGCCTTGATCAGGTAGTTGAGGCTGTCCGCGCCGATATTGATCTCGCCCTCGCCGCCCACGCGCAGCAGCGGGGACTTCATGTCGAGATCGTTGTTGCGCGCGACACCGTTCGCGATCTTGAATGTTGCGGTGAGCTCCGAGAAATCGGTCTTCTGGCCCTTGTCCGCGGCCTGCGTCTGTTCCCCGCGCAGCGCGCCGAGCCGTGCCTTGGCATCGCGGATCGAGCCCGCGATGTCGATCCCCTTGATCGCGCCGTCGGCGAGCTTGAGCGACGCGCTGCCGTTCAGCGCCTTCTTCAGCGCGCTCACGGTATTGCCTTGTGAAGTGACATCGGCCGATACGTCGCCCTTGCCCTCCAGGATGTCGCTGTCCGCGAGGTCTCTCACGAGCGGCCCGATGTTGATGCCGTTGAACCGGTGCCGCACCGTGAACGTCGGCGTCGCCGGCGCAGCATTGATGGTGATCGCGCTCGCGAGCTTGCCCTGGTAGAAGTCCGCCGTGACCGGGTTGAGATCCACCCGCCCGCCGTTCGCCTTGACCGCGAGCCGGACGTTGGAGCCCTTGACGTTGTTCGCCTTGAACGAGCCGATCTTCAGCGTGCCGTCGGCGCGCAGCGCGCGCAGCCCGGACAGGTCAAAGCGCTGTTCCGGCCCGCTTGGCGCCGGCTTCTGCTTCGCGCCAGCCGGCGCGGACGCGAGGTAGCGGTCCACGTCCAGCCGGTCCAGCTCTGCGTCGAAGCTGATGGCGGGCGCCGCAAATCCGTCCGCACCGAGCCGCGCCTTGAAGCTGCTCTCGCCGAACTTGCCCGCAAGCTGCGCCTGCACGCGCTCCTTGGCCCCGTCGAGCGTCGCATTCCCGGCGGCGCTGAAGGCGAGGTCCTTGAGGTCCGCCGCCGCGCCCTTCACTTCCAGTGCAAGGTCGTCCAGCGCCGCAGATTGCCGCCCCGGATCGAAGGTGAGCCGCGTTTTCAGCGTGGTGAGCAGGTCGAGCTTGGGCTTGTCACCTCGCGCATGGAGCGAGAGCTCGACGCGCCCGGGGACGCCCGGCGCGATCCGCCCGGTCTTCAGGTTCACATTCGAGAGCGTAACCTTCGTCCCCGCCGCCTGGTCGGCATAGGCAATCGTGGCGTTCGCGACGTCCAGGCCCGCGACATCCACCTTGAAGTCCGGCCCCGCGCCCTTCGTGGCAGGTGCCTGCCTCGCGGCGGGTGCGCCGGCGAGATCGTCCACGTTGAGCTTTCCGTCCCTCCCCTTCACGACATTGACGCGCAGCCCCCTCACCCGGACCGTGTCCACGACTGCCTGCCTTGATAACAGCGGCATCAATTTCAAGGAGACGTGCACCTGCTCCACGGCCGCGAACTCCCGGTCGCTCGCGCGCTCCGACAGCGATGCCCTGCCGATCTTGGCGCCGATGCTGGGCCAGAACGAGAGCCCGATGTCACCCTCGAGCTTCAGCGTGCGCTGGGTCTGTTCCTTCACCGCTTGCACGATTTGCGGCTTGTATTGATTGGGGTCGAACGTGGCAGCGATATAGGCGAGCACGACGCCGATCAGGACGACCAGGCCGCCGAGCACGAATAACGCGTACTGGATGATCTTCATGGCTTTGGACCCTGGTATCGATTGTAACGGCGCGCGGCCGCCTATGCATTGGAACCGTCTAGAATAGACTGGTTTCATACTTAAAAAAGCGAGGAGGAGACTATGGAGCACGGAACTGCAGGTTGGAGATCGGTCACCGCGGTATTCGCGTGGGCGGTGCTTGTCGCGGGGGCCGCAGTTGCGCAGCAGTATCCAGCGAAGCCAGTACGCATAGTTGTTCCGTTTGCGCCAGGCGGCCCCAACGACATTCTCGCGCGGGCCGTCGGCATGAAGCTCTCGGAGAGCCTCGGGCAGCAGGTGATCACCGATAATCGTCCCGGCGGCGGCACGGTGATCGGCACGGAAATCGTGGCGCGCGCGCCCGC
>Ga0209640_10001931_pt1 | contig 17927 bp, 18 predicted proteins | sample RifCSP10_1_FD_184018 | JGI IMG/M metagenome (GOLD analysis project Ga0209640, IMG submission 184018) | Soil microbial communities from Rifle, Colorado - Rifle CSP2_sed 10_1 (SPAdes) (version 2) | ecosystem: Environmental > Terrestrial > Deep subsurface > Rock core/Sediment | place: Rifle... | reverse complement strand
CCCCCAGCCGCAAGAGCGGCTCGTCCGAGACCGCCGCGCCGGATTCGACCCCGCGATCGGGGACCGGTAAGCGGATCCTGGTCGTCGATGACGAACCGTCGATGCGGGAAATGCTGCGCATCGTGCTGCGCCGCGACGGATACGACGTGACGCTCGCCGAGAGCGGCACGGAGGCCATCGAGGTGCTCCGGGCCAAGCCCTTCGACCTGCTGCTGTCGGACATTCGGATGCCGGACCTCAGTGGCGTCGAGGTACTGCGGGCCGCCAGGGAAATCAACCACGACCTCGTGGCGTTCATGATGACGGCGTTTGCCTCGACCGACACGGCGGTCGAGGCGATGCGTCTCGGCGCGGTCGACTACTTCACCAAGCCCTTCAGCATGGACGAGCTGCGGCTGAAGGTGCGCCAGCACCTGGAGGCGCACCGGCTGAAGCAGGAGAACCTGCTCCTTAAGCGCGCGCTCAACAGCCGCCACGAATTCTCCAGCGTCCTCGGGCGCAGCGACGCCATGCAGCAGGTGTTTGCCACCATTCAGACGGTGGCCGCGACCAACACCACCGTCCTGCTCAGCGGCGAGTCGGGCACGGGCAAGGAGCTCGTGGCGCGTGCGATCCATTTCAACTCGCTGCGGCGCGACCGGCCGTTCGTCGCGGTCAATTGCGGCGCGGTTCCCGAAACGCTGCTCGAATCAGAGCTCTTCGGCCACGTGCGCGGCGCCTTCACCGACGCGCACGCCAACAGGAAGGGGCTTCTCGAGGCGGCCGAAGGCGGGACGATCTTCCTGGACGAAATCGGCGAGATGCCTACGTCCATGCAGGTCAAGCTGCTGCGCGTGCTCCAGGACCGGCGATTCAGGCGCCTGGGCGGCAGCGACGAAGTGCAGGCCGACGTGCGCGTGATCGCCGCCACCAATCAGGACCTGCCGAAGATGGTGGCGGACGGGCGGTTCCGCGAGGACCTCTATTACCGATTGAACGTCCTGGCCATCAAGGTGCCGCCGCTCCGCGACCGCGCCGAAGACATTCCGCTTCTCGCCGAGCACTTTCTCACGCAGTACGCCACGCAGATGGGCAAGGCCGTACGAACCATCTCCGCCGAGGCGCTGCGGCTGCTGCAGGCGCATCCCTGGCGCGGCAACGTGCGCGAGCTGCAAAACGCCATCGAGCGGGCCGTGGCGCTCGAACAGACCGAGTCCATCCTCCCCGAAAGCCTGCCCGAGGAAGTGCGGCACGGTGCGCCGGGTCCGACGGGCAGCTTCCGGCTGAAGCCGGACGCCACGGATGCGGACCTGCCCGATCTGGGAGAGGGCTTCGACCTGGAAGCGCGCGGCGACGAGTTCTATCGCCATTACCTCGCGCTGGCCCTCGAGCGGGCCGGTGGCGTGCAGGTCAAAGCCGCGGAACTGCTCGGCATGAGCTTCAGGTCCTTCCGCTACTACGTGAAGAAGTACCACCTGCGCTGAGTGACAGTAAGTGTCAGTCGAGCTTGACAAATTTTGTCAGGTGTGCCATCAAGAGGGGCCGGGCTCGATGACACGCCATGATGTAAACCTCGTATTTGCCAATAGTTAGAGTACTAAAGGCGAGCTCGACCATTCCGGCACAGCCGTTGCGTCTCCACGGGCAGCTACTGACCTTCCGGCTGAAGCCGGAAGCCACTGACCTTACGGCCTCGGTGCCGGAAGCCACAGACCTGAGGAGCGACTTATGAAGATGCACGACAACAAGGGTTTCACGCTGATCGAGCTGCTGATCGTCGTGGCGATCATCGGCATCATCGCGGCCATCGCGGTGCCGGGCCTGCTGCGCGCGCGCATGTCCGGCAACGAGGCCTCGGCGATTGGCTCCATTCGCGCCATCAGCAGCGCCGAGGCGACGTTTGCCTCGAGCTGTGGTGGCGGCGGCTATGATGTCACCGCCGCCGCGACCGGGTTATCGACGCCTCCGGTCGCCGGCAGCCCCGCCTTCATTCCGGGCGATCTGACGGGCGCGTTGGACGGGACGGCGCCGAAGAGCGGTTACAACTTCGCGCTCGCCGATGGCCCTGCTGCCACGGCGGTGCTCGCCGCCGACATCTGCGCGAGCGGTGTCGCGACCTCGACCCAGTTCTTTGCGACCGCCGCGCCGGCGGTGGAAGGCTCAACCGGCACGCGGTATTTCGGAACCGATGAATCGGGCCAGATTCGGCAAAATACTGCGGCCATCGCCGCCATCGCTGACGGCCAGGCGCTTCAGTAGGCCGCCTGAGGGCCGGAGGCCTGAAGGCCTCCGGCTACCAATTTCGAATCAAGATGGGTAGGCGGAGGCCTTCAGGCCTCCGCCACTGCCTGCCGGTTGACAGTCCCGCGCCCCGCCCGTAGGATGCGGCAGGATCTCTGCCCATGAAAAAGCACGCCCGCACGCTCATCCTCGTTTTTGCCGCGCTCGCGCTGGGCGCGTCCGTGGCCGCCATGTACGTTCATTACCGGCTGCTCGCCGACCCGAGCTACACGAGCTTTTGCGACGTCAGCGAGACCGTGAGCTGCGAGGCCGTGCTGACCAGCCGGTACGGCAGCGTCCTTGGCGTGCCGGTGGCCGCCGGCGGCGCCATCTGGGCCGGATTGGTCCTGCTGCTCGGGTGGTTCGGGATGCAGCCGGCCGGGTCAGAGCGGGCGGCCCGCATTGCTGGTTACATCTTCATCCTGTCGACGCTCGGCCTCGCCGGCGTCCTCTACCTCGGGTACGCCTCCTTCTTCATCCTGCGGCAGATGTGCCCCCTGTGCCTGACGATGTACGTGGCGGTGATCGGGCTCTTCGTGGTCTCCGGTGGCGCGGCGTCCAGCGTGGCGGCGCTGCCGGGATGGCTCGGGCGCGATCTGCGCGCGGTCGCGGGGAGCGCGCTGGCGACGACCCTGGCCGTCGTGTGGGGTGCGGCCGCCGTCGGCCTGGTCGTCTGGTTCCCGCGCGAAGAGGTCGCGACGGCCAGTGCCGCGGAAGAGCCGATCGCCGCGCCAACCGAAACATTGGGTCAGGAGGAGATCACGCAGTTCGAGGCATGGCTGGCGGCCCAGCCCCGTGTCGAGCTGGACGTGCCGGCCGGCGGCGCGCGCGTCGTGGTCGTCAAGTTCAACGACTACCAGTGCCCGGCCTGCCGTCAGGCCTATATCGCGTACAAGAGCATTCAGCAGAAGTATCAGTCCTCGTATCCCGGTCAGGTGGCGTTCGTCAACGTCGACTATCCGCTCGAGGCCGAGTGCAACACCGGGGGGATCCATGCCGCGGCGTGCGAAGCGGCCGTCGCCGTACGGCTGGCGCGCGCCCGGAACCGCGGTCCGGAGATGGAGGAATGGCTGTTCGACAACCAGCCGTCGCTGACCCGCGAGACGGTGAAGGAGGCCCTCGCCCGGCTCGCCCAGGTCACCGACTTCGACGCGCAGTACGCCGGCATCCTTGAGCAGGTGCGGGCCGACGCGCAGCTCGGGCAGAAGCTCCAGATCAACGGCACGCCCACGTTCTTCATCAACGGCATTCGCATCGCCTCCACACTGCGCCCGTCCTACTTCGACGCCGCGATCGCGTACGAGCTAAGGAAGGCCTCAGGGCCCGGGCCTCAGGCCCCAGCGGCCTCAGGTCCGAATCAGCCCTGAGCCCTGGGCCCTGAGGCCTGAGGCCTTCAGGTCATGGACGCAATCCGGACCGAACAGCTCACCAAGCACTACCGCGTTGGCTTCTGGCGTTCCCGTCCCTACGTGGCGCTGGACGGGCTGACGCTCGACGTGCGGCAGGGAGAAATCTTCGGCTTCCTCGGGCCGAACGGCGCCGGCAAGACCACCACGCTCAAGCTGCTCATGCAGCTCATCTATCCCACGTCAGGACGGGCGGAAATCCTGGGCCGGCCCGTCGGCGACGTGGGCGTCCGGCGCCGCATCGGCTACCTCCCCGAGAATCCGTATTTCTACGACTACCTCACCGCGGAAGAGCTGCTCGAGTATTTCGCCGGGGTATTCGGCTACGCCGCCGCCGAGGGTCGCCGCCGTGCGGCAGCGCTGCTCGACGAGGTCGGCATCGGCGCCGAGCGGCGGCTGCAGCTGCGCAAGTTCTCCAAAGGCATGCTGCAGCGCGTCGGCATCGCCCAGGCGATCGTCAACGATCCCGACGTCGTCTTTTTCGACGAGCCGATGTCGGGTCTCGACCCGCTGGGCCGCCGCGAGATTCGCCACCTGATCCTGCAGCTCCGCGACCGCGGCAGCACCGTCTTCTTCAGCTCCCACGTGCTTGCCGACGCCGAAACGCTCTGCAGCCGCGTCGCCATCCTGGCCGGGGGGCGGCTGGCGGCCGCGGGCCAGCTCACCGACCTGCTCGCGTTCCAAGTGCGTGGATGGGAGCTGGTCGTGACCGGGCTCACCGGCGTCGCGCTGGAGCACGCCAGGGCGGCCGGCCAGGTCGTCCGGGCGACGCCGCTCGGGGACGAGCACTACGCGCTCGAGCTGCCGCTCTCGGCCGCTCCGGACCGGGTGCTGTCGGATCTGTCCGCGCACGGCGCGCGGCTGGTGTCGCTCAACCCCGTCCGCGAGACGCTCGAGGACTTTTTCGTGCGGCAAACAGCCGGGCCGCCCCGCGATCGCGGCCTCGACACCGAACGCAGAACCGAACGTGAACACGAACGGAGAAGCGAGAACTGAAGAAGGATGAACGACGCCCACTCTGACATATGCGAGTCATCAGTCACGTCGCGGTGAACGTCTTCAAGGAGTCGGTGCGCGACAAGGTGCTCTACAGCCTTGTTGGGTTTGCGACGCTCCTCATTGCGGCGTCATATCTCATCGGCCAGCTCACGGCCGGGCAGGACGTCAAGATCATCAAGGATCTCGGGCTGGCGGCCATCGCCACGTTCGGGCTGCTGATTGCCGTCTTCATCGGCATCGGCCTGGTCTGGAAGGAGGTGGATCGACGGAGCATCTACAGCCTGCTGGCCAAGCCCATCCGCCGCCACGAGTTCATCGTAGGCAAGTACGTGGGCCTGGCCCTGACGTTGTTGGTGAACGTGGCGATGATGACCGTGGCCTTCTACGCGGTGCTGGCGTACCTGAATACCCAGTTTCCCGAGACCGTACGCGCGGGATGGCCGGCGCCCGCCACCGATCCAGGGATGCTTCGCGCGATTGCGCTCATCTTCATCGAGCTGCTGCTGGTGACGGCGATTGCCCTGTTCTTCTCGACCTTTTCGAGCCCGTTCCTCTCCGCGGCGCTCACGGTCGGCCTCTGGGTCATCGGGCACTTCAACACGGACCTCCGCAATTTCGAGAGCGTCGTGGAATCGGCCAGCGGGGCCTATCTGGCCCGCGGCCTGTACTACCTCCTGCCGAATTTCGCGGCGTTCGACATCAAGACGCAGGTCGTCCATGCGCTGCCGGTTCCGCCGTCGTACCTGGTGACGACGACGGCGTATGGCCTGGCGTATATCGCGCTGCTCCTGTCGGCGGCCGTCGTGATCTTCGAGAGGCGCGATTTCAAATGACGTGGCGCGCCGTCCTCCTGTTCGCCATCCTGATCGGGTCGGTCGTGGGGCTCCAGGCGCTCCACGAGCGGCAGGGTGGGCCCCTGGCCGCGCCCGCGGCCAACGTTCTCTACGTGCGGTCGCCGGAGGCGATGGCACGTCTGGCGCTCTCATACGACACGCTCCTCGCGGACATCTACTGGATTCGCGCGGTGCAGCATTTCGGCGGATCGAGACTCTCGACCGATTCGAACAGGCAGTTCGACCTGCTGTACCCGCTGCTCGACCTGGCGACGTCCCTGGATCCGCGGTTTGACGTCGCCTACTACTTCGGGTCGATATTCCTGGCCGAACCGCCCCCCGGCGGCCCCGGCCGTCCCGATCTCGCCATTGCGCTGCTCGAGAAGGGATTGCGGGCGCAGCCGGATAAATGGGAGTTCGTGCAATCGATCGGGTTTGTGCACTACTGGTGGCTGGAAGATTACGAGCAGGCCGCCGCGTGGTTCAGGCGCGCCGCCGCGTTTCCGAATGCGCCCTTCTGGATGGCGCCGCTGGCGGCGACCACGCTCGCCGAGGGCGGCAACCGGCAGTCGTCACGGCTGTTGTGGCAGCAGATTGCGCGATCCGCGGAGGACGAGCGGTTCCGCAACGAGGCGCTGCGCCGGCTGCGCCAGCTCGACGCGATGGACCAGCTCGACCGCCTTCGAGCGATCGCCGCCCTCTTCCGTGAGCGCCACGGGTCATGGCCGGCGGGGTGGGGCGACGTGATCCGGGCGGGCTATCTCCCCGGCACCCCGGTGGATCCGACCGGCGCACCGTATCGTCTTGAATCTGGCGTCGTCACGCTGGATCGCGAGTCGCGCCTCTCCCCGCTGCCGAGGGAGCCGCAGCGGATCCGGTGACGCCGCCCGTTGTCATTCTGGCGTTCGCGCTGGCCGGCCTCGTGGTCGGCAGCTTCCTGAACGTCTGCATCCATCGTCTGCCACGGCGGGAGTCGCTCCTCTGGCCGGCCTCGCACTGCCCGGCCTGCAACAGGCCGCTCGCGTGGTACGAGAACGTGCCGATCGTCAGCTGGCTCGTGTTACGCGGGCGCTGCCGTACGTGCCGCGCGCCGATTGCGGGCCGCTATCTCCTCGTCGAGCTCGTGACCGGCGTGGTCTTCGCGGGCGGCGCGGCCGTCTATGGCGTGACGCCGCTCGCGGCGGTCCGGCTGGCGTTCGCCTCGGCGCTCATCGTCCTCTTCATGATCGATCTGCGCCACCAGATCCTGCCGAACGCCATCACGCTGCCGGGCATTGCCGCCGGCTTTGCGGCGAGCTGGTTCCTGCCGCCGGGCTGGGTGTCGTCGCTCATCGGGATTGTCGCCGGCGGCGGCATCCTGCTCGCCATTGCCGGGGCCTACTACCGCGTCCGCGGGCAGGAAGGGCTCGGCATGGGCGACGTGAAGATGCTGGCGATGATCGGCGCGTTCCTCGGCTGGCCGCTGACGATTCTGACGCTGGTGCTCGCCTCGTGTGCCGGCTCGCTCGCCGGCGTGTCGCTGATGGCGTCGGGTCGCGGCGGCCTGCAGGCGGCGCTTCCGTTCGGGACGTTCCTGGCCCTCGGCGCCCTGGTCGCCGCGGTGGCCGGCGACGGTATCCTGGCCTGGTACCTGGGCTTCTATCAGTGACACAGTACGGGTACGTACTCCTCGGTCTGACGGCCATCATCGCGGCGCTCGTCGCCGTGCTCACCTTCGCCGTGCTGAAGTTCTCCGCCGCGGCGGGCCACGCGCGGCGGCATCTCCGGAAGGACGGCTCCGACACCCTGTTCGTGTCGACGGCGCTGCAGGATGCCGTCGCCCGGCTGCAGACGCAGGAACGCGCGATGAGCGCCCGTGCGGTCGCGTCCGAGCAGCTCAGCGAGCAGATTGTGGAAAGTCTCACGGCGGGTCTGCTCGTGGTCGACGCCACGGGCCGCGTGAAGATCCTCAATCCGGCAGGCCATCGCATGCTCGAGATCGACGTCGAGCCGGCCGCCGCCGACTACCGCGAGCTGCTCGCCGGCGTGCCGCCGCTCAGGGACGTGATCGCCGAATGTCTCACCACGCGGCGTCCCATCGTGCGGCGGTCGGTGCAGACGTCCGGCCGCATGCGATCGTCCCATTTCGGCGTCACGGTGTCGCCGCTCGGAGAATCCGGAGAACACGGCGCGATCTGCCTGTTTTCGGACTTGACCAACGTGGTCGAGCTGGAGGAGCAGCTGCGGTTGAAGGAGGCGCTGGCGCGGCTCGGCGAGCTCACCGCGGGCATCGCGCACGAGTTTCGCAACGGGCTGGCCACCATTCACGGCTACAGCCGCCTGCTGACCCCAGACGCGCTGCCACCCGCCTACCGGCCCTACGTCGAAGGCATCAGACAGGAAGCCGAGGCGCTGGGACAGGTCGTCACGAACTTCCTCAATTTCGCGCGGCCCGAGAAGCCGCTGTTTGTGCCGGTCGCCCTTGCTCCGCTGGCCCGGCGGGCCGGCGACGACCTGCGCCACGAGCTGCCCGGGGCGACGAGCATCGAGGTCACAGGCGAGTTCGGCGGCATTCAGGGCGACGAGGTGCTGCTGCGCCAGATGTTCGGCAATCTCGTGCGCAATGCCGCCGAGGCGTGCGAGGGCGCCGGCATCGAGCCGGCCATCGCGATCGTGGGCCGGATCGATCGGGCGCGCGGCACCTGCTCGATCGCGGTGGCCGACAACGGGCCCGGCATCCCGGAGGCGGACCGCCACCGCGTCTTTCAGCCGTTCTTCACCACGCGCACGCGCGGCACCGGGCTCGGTCTGGCTCTGGTGCAGAAGATTGTGGTGATACACAACGGGCGAGTCGCGGTCGGCACCTCGCCGGCCGGCGGGGCCAGCATCGAGGTCACGTTTCCTATCGAATCTCCCGCCAGCCCGTGACGAAGAAGAGATTGGTCCCGAGCGTGCCGTCGTAGTTGATGGTGACGTTGCCCGTGATCGAGTTGTTCTCGACGAGCGGATCCTCGCTTGGTGAGTCCTCGACGATCAACTGGCCGCCGAGCGTCGTGTTTCCGCTGATGCTGATCTGCTCGTGGACCAGCATTTGTCCCTGGGCATTCACGTTGGTTGTGGCTCCGCCGGAGATGTCCAGATCGCCATCGGTCACGAACAGGAGCTCGTTCGTGTCGGCCGTCAGCACGGGGTTGCCGCTCATCTTGATGGAGCCTTCGGCGATGATCGTGATCGTGAGCACCGGAGTGGAGGAAATCGTGGCTGCGCCTTCGATATAGAACGTGGCGTTCTCCGTGCCGGCGGTTTTGATGGACCATTCGCCGGGGCCGTCGAATTCCCAGCCATACGTGCCGTCGCAGTCTTTCCCGCTGGGGCCGGGATCGCAGACGGTGCCCTCGAACGGGACGCCGCCGGCACATCCTCCCGACACGTTGCACTCGATAAGGCCGACGTCGGAGAGCACGTAATCGGCGTAGTCCTTGTAGTCCCCCGCGCGAATCTTCGGCAGCGGCTTCTCCGGCTGGCCCCCGGAGCCTTCCTCCGGGCCGTCGTATTCGCCCGACGCGGTCATATCGCCGGCGATCGTCGTACTGCCGCTGATGGTCAGGTCGCCGTTGGCATGAACGTCAGCGTCCTCGGGGTTCACGCCCCCTGTAACCTCGACGCTCCCCGAAATATCGAGATCGCCGTCGGTGACAATCGCGCCCAGCTCGATGGGCTTGATCAGCGCCTCGAGCACCACCGACGTGTTCCCCCCCGCGTAACCGACGGCCCGTACGACCAGCGTGCTGTTGTTGTCGGTGAGCGCATCGCCGTCCTCGGCGCCGTTGACCGTCGTCGGATCGCCGCGGTCGGGGTCGTCTTCGTCCATCAGGAACACTTCGTACCTGGCCTTGGTATCGGTGGCGCCGGTGATCCAGGTTTCTGTGGCGAAGGAGACACCCGTAAGGGCGCTCGTGTCCGCGAGCAGCGTGTCCAGCACGCCGGGAATGGTGTCCGGGTCAATGCCTCTGAGGTAATCGATGGCCACCTGAACGGCGTGATTCAGGCCCGCCTCGGCCGCCGCCCGCGCCTGCGCGGACGACTGGTGGTTGCGCGCGATCAGCGTTTCCGTGCGGCCGCTCACGCTGAGGACCGCGGCGAGCGCCGACATCATCAGCAGGAGCAGCAGGACGCCGATGAGGGCCGAGCCGCGCTCGTGTGTTCGAGTCATGTCGTCACTTCGTTCGCAGGCGGACTTCTGTTTCGAGCGTTGATGTCGTGTTCCCGCCGGTGGTCATGTTTTGCGCCAGCGATTGTCCGGTAAGCGCCACGTGTACGTACGCAATCTGATCGGAATTCGCGGTCGCGACGTGCAACGAGTCGAAGTATGTGAAGAGCAGAGCTGTAAAAATCGGCTCGGTCATCGTCTCCGGTCCGGCAACGTCGCCGTTGTCGTCTCGCGTGATCACCTTCGCGCCGGCATCGAGCACGATGGTGATGTCCTCTCCACTCGCCTCACAAAAGCCCGCTGCGCCGCTGAGCAAGCCGTCTGGCGGGTTGATGTCAGCGTGGATGCGGATTCCATTCGGGACGATCTGGATTCCAGAAGCGTACGCGTCGGGTCCGGCTGGATTGCCAAACATACCGGGGGCGCCAAGACACGAGCCTGTCAAATCCTCAATGTCGTAGGGATTCGACCCGGCGTTGCGCAGCGCCTGGGCGATCCAGTCGAGCGTGAATCGCGCCTCCTGCTGAACCGTCGTATCGTCGAGCTCGGAGTTGAAAGCCCGCTGCAACTGCGTGGCGAGCATGACGGTGCCGCCGAGCACCGCCGTCATAATCGCCGCGGCGATCATGAACTCGATGATGGTGAAGCCGCCTTCGCCGCGGCTTCGGCGCCCAAGCCCCCGCTCGTCACGCAGGCGCCGCGGACCCGATGTGTTCGCTACCATTGCCGTATGATGGTCGTCAGCTCGACACTGCGGCCGTACTGCTGGGTCCTCAGGTTCTCGACGTGTACCGTCAGGATGCGCGTGTCGGTGACCGGGCCGTCCACGACGGACCAGCGAATCGTGACGCCCTCGACACCGTCGGGATCCTCTTCGAAAAAGTTGACCACGTTGGCATCGAGGTCGCCCCCGACCGCAACGGACGCATTGGTCGCGAGATTGAGCTTCATCAGCTCGTCGATCTTCTCTTCCGCCAGCCGCGACGACCGGGCGGCCTCCCGCGCCCCCATGTGCATCTGCGTGGTCACGGCGAGCAGGCCCGCGATGGCCAGCATGCCGGTGGTCAGGATGAGCGTGCAGATCATCACCTCCACCAGGGTGAAGCCGCCTTCGCCGAGCCTTCGGCGCCCAAGGCCGCCGTCCTGACGCAGCGGCTTACTGCAGCTGCACCCGGCCGCTGGTGGATACGGTGATCGTTCTGTCGTAGTCTGCATTGCCATTGGTTACCGTAATTGTGCTCGGCGCGAGCGCGCGGCCTTCCGCATCAATCTGCACGTCCGCCGTCCCGTCGCCGAACGTCACACCGTCGGCCAGGCGCTGGATCTCGCCGACTTTGACGTTCGCCGTGTCGACGACTTGGTACTGGCCCGCCGCCGGGTAATCAAATCGCACGCGCAGCGTGTCATTCCGGGCGATCGCCTGGAACCGTCCCGCGCGCACCGTGCTCGCCACCTGCTGGCCGGCGGCAATGATGTCGTACCGGTCCATGGCCGACGACACGATCGGCGCGCTCATCCCGGCGAGGATGCCGATGACGGCGACCACGATCATGATCTCGATGAGCGTGAAGCCTGATGCCGAGCGCATAGCTCTCTCAACGTTCCCACCACCCACCGGAACAAGATGCGTTCCGGGTGCAATCCATTGAATTGGCAGGGTTTTGGCCGGGTCGTGTCGCATCTCGTCACACACCGATTACGGATCTGGCTTGCCGGGCGGCTGGTGCAGTACGTCATTTATGCCACGGAATGACGGGGAGGGCATGGCAAATTTTGCCATCGCCGGCAGCCTACATCGCCTCTAACTCCTTATCGGTCAATAAGTCACGGCAGTGCAGGGGGCGGGCACCGAAGTTGCCATGGTTGCGGCCATGCCGTGTGCGCGAACACACATCCGCCTGGCGGCCGCGGGCGCCGGCGGGTTCTCGCTTGTCGAAGTCCTGGTGGCGAGCGGCCTCCTGGCATCAGCCATCGCGGGGCTCGCCCATCTGGCCGTCGTCGCCGCCCGAGCCAACCTCCACGCCCGCGACACGACGTACGCGACGGTGCTCGCCGCACAGAAGATCGAAGAGCTCCGCGCGGCGCCGTTTCCCGCGCCCGCGGTCGCCGAATCCACCGAGGACCTGGACGGGCGCGGCGGCCTGATCGCCGGCGGCGGTCGCGCCGGCCCCGCCACCTATCAGCGGCGCTGGACGATCGAGCCGCTGCCGGGCCGTCCGCTGGACGCGGTCGTGATTGCGGTGGCCGTCACGCGGTACGGTGCTGCGACCGGCGAGGTGCGTCTGGCGACCATCAGGACGCGGAAGGGGTTATGAGGTCGACGGCCGGATTCACCATCATCGAACTGCTCTGGTCGACGGCCATCACGCTGGGGGTGACGGCTGCCATCCTCGGGTTGAGTCTTCGAGCGCAGGGAACGTTCCAGGCCCAGCCGGAAGTCTCCGACATGCACCAGCGTCTTCGCGTCGGCATCGACGCGCTGGTGAAGGATCTGCTGATGGCGGGCGCGGGGCTGCCGCCGGGGACCGTCGCGCCGGTGACGCCCGCTCGTGCCGGCGATGCGGACCTGGGCATCCTTTATCGTGCCGATGCCATCAGCATGCTGTACGTGCCGTGGGCGGCGATGACGCCGGCCTCGCACACGTATTACCTGGATAGGGATCTCACGACGAACACGCCACAGCTCAGGTACTCCGACGGTGCGGAGACCGACCTTCCGCTGGTCGATCACGTCGTGGGCCTCGAGTTCGAGTACTTCGATGGAGACGGTGCGCCGCTCGACCCCGCGTCCCTGCAGGACGGTCCGTGGGTGCCGGACGACCCGGAGGTCACCACGTTCGACGCGGACCTGCTGCGCATCCGGCGCGTGCGGGTTCGGCTGCGCGTGGAGGCAGGGCTGGCCTCCATGCGCGGGCCGTCCGGAGCGTTGTTCACGCGTGGAGGCACGGCGACCGCGATGGAGCGCTACGTGCCGGATCGGGAAATTCAGTTCGATGTCGCGCCTCGCAACATGAACCGCGACAGGTGACCATTGATGCCGCTTGTTATCGCGATGATGGCCATCACGCTGCTCACGGCGCTTGGCACCGTGTTCGTGCTGGGCACGATGACCGAAACCGCGATTGCCGCAAACTATCGCGACGGCACCGAGGCGTTCTATGCGGCGGACGCCGCGGTCGAATTCGTCGTCCAGGACCTTGCCGCCGCCTCCGACTGGAAGGTCATCCTCAACGGCGAGACGATGTCGGCGTTCATCGACGGGCCTCCCGGCGGCGTGCGTCAGGTGGGTGCCGGAACCGTCGATCTGACGCAGGCAACCGCCGACATCAACGCCATCGCCGGCGCGGGTCGCGGCAGTCCGCCCTACGCGCTGTACGCCTATGGCCGCTTCGCCGATCTGGTTCCGAACGCCGGCGTGCGGCCATTCATCTACGTCGCCGTGTGGGTGGCCGATCTGTCGGACGAGGGAAGCGGCGAGCCTGGATCGGCTGTTGTCGGCATCGTTGGACGGGCCTACGGCCCCGCCGGAAGCCGGCGTTCCGTTGCGGTGTCGATCGCGCGAGAGGGCGGCGTGGACGAAAGCGCCCCCGGGCCGGTCCGCGTGGCGTCGTGGGATGATCTGCGGTAGCGACGGACTCTATCGTAGAATTCATCTATGAGGCGAGTAGCTCTTCCGACGGCCATCGTTGCCTTGCTGTTGTGCGGTGCGGCCCGCGTGCCGGCGCAGTCGCTGGCAGACCTCGCCAGGCAGGAGGAGGAGCGGCGCAAGGCCATTCAGACGCCCGGCAAGGTGTATACAAACGACAGCCTGCGCCCCGAACCGCCGTCCTCAGCCCCGGCTGCCGCTCCGGTCCCCCTGGGGCAGCCGCCGCAGCCGCCGGCCGCGCCCGGCACCCCAGCCGTACCCGGGCAGGTTCCGGCGGCCGGTTCATCCCCGGAGGGGCAGCCGCCGGCCGCTCAAGCCCCGGCCCCGGCGCCGCAGACCGAAGCCGAGTGGCGGAAGCGGATCGCCGCCGCGCGTGACGCGCTGTCGCGCGCGCAGGTGTTTGCCGAGGCGCTGCAGAGCCGGATCAACGCCCTCTCCACCGATTTCGTCAACACCGACGATCCGGTGCAACGCGACATGGTCGCGGCCGAACGCCAGAAGGCTCTCGCGGAGCTCGATCGCGTCAAGCAGGACATCCAGCAGCAGCAGAAGACCATCACCGGCATTCAGGACGAGGCCCGCCGCGCAGGCGTTCCGGCCGGCTGGGTGCGTTGATATTTGTGATTTGTGATTTGTGATTCGTGATTTGAATTCTGAAGCCTGAATTCTCGAGTTGAAATCACAAATCACAAATCGCTAATCGCTAATCACAAATCGCTAATCACAAATGTCCTTGTTTCCCGTTCTTCTCGTCGAAGACAAAGACTCGCTCCGCGTGATGCTCCGGCACGCGCTCGAAGCACAGGGCCATCTCGTGCTCGAAGCGCGCGACGAGCCTGAAGCGATTCAGCACCTCCGGCAGTCGCGCCCCGCGGTCGTCCTGACGGATCTCAAGCTGCCCTCGGGCGACGGCTTTGGCGTCCTGCGCGCCGCCAAGGAGCTCGATCCCGAGCTGCAGGTGGTCGTGATGACCGCCTACGGCAGCGTGCAGGACGCGGTGACCGCGATGAAGGAAGGCGCGATGGACTTCCTGGCCAAGCCGGTGGATCCCGATCACCTCATCCTCATGGTCGAGCGCGCCATCGCCCAGCGGCGGATGCTCGCCGACTACATGCTCCTCAAGGAGGAGCTGGCCGAGCGCCGGGGCGCCCCGCGCATCATCGGCGAAGATCCGAAGCTGCGGCAGGTCTCCCAGCAGCTGCACCGGGCCGCCGGCACCGATGCCACGGTGCTGCTGCAAGGGGAGAGTGGAACGGGCAAGGAGCTGTTTGCGCGCGCGCTGCACGTGCTGAGCCCGCGTGCCGACGGCCCCTTCGTGGCCATCAACTGCGCCGCCATCCCGGAGACGCTGCTCGAGACGGAGTTGTTCGGCCACGAGAAGGGCGCGTTTACCGGCGCCTCCGCCCGCAAGCCCGGGCGCTTCGAGATGGCGCACCGCGGGACGCTCTTCCTCGACGAGATCGGCGAGCTGTCGCTCGGCCTCCAGGCGAAGATCCTTCGCGCCCTGGAGGAAAAGCGATTCGAGCGCGTCGGCGGCACCTCCTCGCTGCACGTCGATACGCGCGTGGTGGCCGCCACCAATCGCAACCTGAAAGCCAGCGTCGCGGCCCATCAGTTCCGCGAAGACCTGTACTTCCGGCTCTCCGTCTTTCCCATCACGATTCCGCCGCTGCGCGAGCGGCCGGGCGACGTGGCCATTCTCGCGCACCACTTCATCGAGCGCTTCTGCCGCGATCTCAGCAAGGCGACGCTCAGGCTGGCGCCGGCGGCCCTCGACGAGCTCCACGCGTACGCCTGGCCCGGCAACGTCCGCGAGCTGCAGAACTGCATCGAGCGCGCCGTGATTCTCTGCGACGGCGACACGATCCAGTCGCGGCACCTGAACCTGTCGTTCCGGCCGCCGGTCCGCGGAGAGCGCGCGGACAGCCAGCAGGGGGCCTCGGCGGCTCCGTCGGATCCGTGGAAACAGATCGATCTCTCCGGCACGCTGGCCGAGGCGCTCCGCCGCGTCGCGGCGGCGGTCGAACGGCGGAAGGTCGAGCAGGCGTTGAAGGAGGCCGCAGGCAGCAAAGAGCGCGCGGCCGAAGCGCTGCAGATCAGCTACAAGGCGCTGCTCCAGAAGCAGCGCGAGTACGGCATCGCGGATGGTTGATGCCGATCCGGAGACCTAAAGGTCTCCGGCTACCCCCCAATGGGGGTAATTCCATCAGGCTGGTAGCCGGAAGCCTTCAGGCTTCCGGTCCGGCTTGACGATTCTCGCTCCTACCGTTTCAGCCCCAGCCGCTCGAGCGCGCCTCTCAGTTCCTCCTCCGTCACATCGTCGATCGTCATCGTCGCCCCGATTTGAATGGCGATCACGAAGTGCAGCGTGCCGTCGACGACTTTCTTGTCGCGCCGCGCGGCCTCGACGACGTCCCCGATGGGCAGATCCACGACCGGCGGCAGCGGGCCCAGCTGCGTAATCAGGCGCGCCAGCGCCTGCCGCTCGCGGTCGGCCAGCGCGCCCCGGGCGACCGCGAGATCGGCGGCCGCCAGCATCCCGTAGGCGACGGCTTCGCCGTGCCGGAACCGGCGGTACTTGGTGACCGCCTCCAACGCATGGCCGACCGTGTGGCCGAAGTTGAGGATCCGGCGCAGCCCGCGTTCGCGCTCGTCCCTCGAGACGACGTCGGCCTTGATGCGGCACGAGTCGACAATGGCGGGAACCAGGACGCCCGGCTCGCGGGCGAAGATGGCCGTGGTGTCGCGCGCCACGCGGTCGAACAGGTCGCGGCTGGCGATCATCCCGTACTTCACCACTTCGTACAGGCCCGAACGGAACTCGCGCCGCGGCAGCGTCCGCAGCAGGAGCGGATCGATCAGGACGGCCGCCGGCTGGTAGAACGCGCCGACGAGGTTCTTGCCGAGCGGATGATTGACGCCGACCTTGCCGCCGATGGCGCTGTCAACCTGCGCCAGCAGCGTGGTCGGGATGTGGGCAAGGGCGATGCCGCGCAGAAAGGTCGCCGCCGCAAAGCCGGCGGTGTCGCCGATGACGCCGCCGCCGAGCGCCACGACCGCGCTTCCGCGATCGGCGCCGGCGCGGATCAGCGCGTCGTAGATGCGCGACACCGACTGCAGCGTCTTGTACCGCTCGCCGTCGGGAATGAGGATGGGCTCGGTCCGGCCGAGCGCGCGTGAGATGTGCTCGCCGTGCAACCGCCAGACGGTGGGGTTCGACACGATGACGCGACGCGCGCCGACGTGCTGGGCGTCGAGCAGCGCGCCGGCGCGCTCGCTGACACCCTCGCCGATCCAGATCGGCGAGGGCTGCGGTCCGGTCTCGACGTCAATGCGAACAGGCTCTTTCAGAACGTCGACGGTCACGTCCTCGTATCCAAATCACGAATCACAAATCACAAATCACAAATCACCAATCACAAATTGACTTGATAGGATAACACCGTGGATGTGCGCGGCGACTTTCTCGTCATCGGCAGCGGCATCGCCGGGCTGCGCGCCGCGCTCGCGCTCGCCGGCGCCGGCGAGGTCGTGATCCTCACCAAAGCCGATCCCCGCGAGAGCAACACCGGATACGCCCAGGGCGGCATCGCCGTGGCGCTCGGCCCAGACGACTCGCCGGCGCTCCATGCGAGCGATACGATCGCCGCCGGCGACGGCCTGTGCGTGCCCGAGGCCGTGGAGGTGCTCGTCGGCGAGGGGCCGTACTACGTCCGCGAGCTGATCGAGTGGGGCGTGGCCTTCGACCGCGACGCGGACGGGCGGCCGTCGCTCGGCCGCGAGGCGGCACACGGCGTCAGGCGCGTCCTCCACGCGCGCGACGCGACGGGACGCGAGATCGCGCGGCTCCTGTGGTCGCGCGTGAGCGGCGATCGCCGCATTCGGGTCGTCGACGATGCCGTCGCCACCGACCTCGACATCCGCGACGGCGTCTGTGCCGGCGCCTCATTCGTGACGATCGGAGGCGTGCAGGGCACCGCGGCGGCCGGCCGGACGCTGCTGGCGACGGGTGGCGCCGGCCACGTGTTTCGCGAGACGACCAATCCGGCCATCGCCACCGGCGACGGCATCGCCATGGCCGCTCGCGCCGGCGTGCGCGTGGCCGACCTCGAGTTCGTGCAGTTTCATCCCACCGTGCTCAACGTGGAAGGCGCGCCGCGCTTTCTGCTGTCGGAGGCCCTCCGGGGCGAAGGCGCGCGACTCATCAACGACGCGGGCGAGCCATTCATGTCGCGGTACGAGCCCGCCGGCGACCTGGCGTCGCGCGACCTCGTGGCGCGCGCCATCGTGCGCGAGGCCGCCCGCACCGGCGCGCCCGTCTATCTGACGATGGCGCACCTCGATCCCGGGTTCGTGCGTCGCCGGTTCCCGACCATCACACAGGCCTGCGCGCGCGCCGATCTCGACCTCGCGGGCGACCGCATTCCGGTCAGCCCCGCCGCGCACTACGTGATGGGGGGTGTCGACACCGACCTGGACGGGCGCACGTCGATGCCGGGGTTGTTTGCCGCCGGCGAGGTGGCCTGCACCGGCGTCCACGGGGCCAACCGGCTGGCGAGCAACTCGCTGCTCGAAGGGCTGGTGTTCGGCGCGCG
>Ga0209640_10001930_pt1 | contig 17929 bp, 13 predicted proteins | sample RifCSP10_1_FD_184018 | JGI IMG/M metagenome (GOLD analysis project Ga0209640, IMG submission 184018) | Soil microbial communities from Rifle, Colorado - Rifle CSP2_sed 10_1 (SPAdes) (version 2) | ecosystem: Environmental > Terrestrial > Deep subsurface > Rock core/Sediment | place: Rifle... | reverse complement strand
GGAGCCGGGGCGGCTGCCGGCGGGCGTCGAGAACGCGGAGGCCGTGGTGTGGTCTTCGTACCCGTCGGAGGAGAGCAGGAAGATGCTGAGCCGCCGAGAGTTTGGCCTGATGAAGCCGAGCGCGATCTTCGTCAACACCGGGCGCGGGAATACGGTGGACGAAGCGGCGATGGTCGAAGCGCTGCGGGAGCGGAGGATCAGGGCGGCAGGTTTGGACGTGTTTCCGGTGGAGCCGCTGCCGCTGAGCAGTCCCTTGCTAACGCTGGAAAACGTCGTCCTCACGCCTCACACGGCGGGTGGTGTGCAGGGCTGGATGAATACGTTCGAGCGCATCGCGGAGAACCTGCGACGAGTCGAGGCGGGTCAGCCCGTCATGTATCCGCTGCGAGCGGACGACCCGGAGCCGTTCGGCTAGAGGCGCGGCGGATAAGCGGCCAGCGGTGACGTGACGTCTCTGAAGGTGGCGTCAAGGGAGGTGACGACCTCGACGACGGCGGGGCGGCCGCAGTTGATCGCGCGGTTCAGCGTCGAGGCGAGCTCCGCGGGATCTTCGACGCGAAAGGCTTCGCAGCCCATGGCGCGCGCGATGGCCGAGTACTCGAAAGCGTGGAAGCTGGAGGCGATCGGCCTGTCGCCCTGCCCGTGGCGGACCCAACCGAGCGCTGAGTTATTTAGAACAACGGTGGTGATGTTAATGCCCTCTTCGATAGCGGTGAGGAGACCGTTCATGGCGATTGCGAAGCCGCCGTCTCCGCAGACGGCGATGACGCTGCGGCCTGGATGCACCAGCTTCGCTGCAAGCGCGGCCGGGATCGCGTAGCCCATACCGCCAACCGCGGCGGGCTGCAGGTACTCCATGTCTGCCCTGGTTTGGAAGTGATGCATCATGAACAGGCGGTTCTCGCCGGCGTCGCAGGTGATGATGCAGTCGTCAGGCGCAGCATTCCCCAGCTCGGCGATGAGACGCTGGGGAAGGATAGGACGCGCATCGGACCCAGACTCAGGCACCTTGAACGAGGCGTAACGGCTATGCGCCCCGGCCACTTCCTCGATGCCTGAGCTGCGGCCCGGGAGCTCGGCCTGCTTCACCGCGTCCACGAGCTGGCCGAGCACGGTGGCCGCGTCGCCGGCCAGCGAGTGCTGCACCGGGTACGACCAGGCCGCGTGGCGCGGTTCGATGTCGATCTGGAGGAAGGTCTGCTTTTCGGGATCAAGCAGCGCCGGGTTCTCGTTGGCGGTGTCGGTGGGGCCGAGCTTGGTGCCAACCGCGAGCACGAGGTCGGCGTCTGCCACGACTGCATTGGCGGCCTCGAGGCCGAAGTTGCCGAAGACACCGAGGGCGAGGGGGTGTGTTTCCGGGAAGACGCCCTTACCGGAGGCCGTGGTCGCGACCGGCGCCTCCAGGATCTCGGACAGCTCTCGCAGACGGGCCTGGGCGGCGCTGAGCCGCACGCCGTTGCCGGCCAGGATCACGGGCTTCGAGGCTGCGGCCAGTGCCTCGACGGCGGCTTCCACATCATCGGAGTTGGCGCCCTGGCGTTCGGGCGGTAGATAGCCTTCGGTCGAGTACAGGCGCGGCACGGTATCGGGGCCGACGGTGGCAGCGAGGGCGGCGCTGTGGAAGAGCAGCGCAACCGGGCCAGGTTGGCCGGAGATAGCATGCTTCAGGCCAAGCTGTGTGCTCTGCACGGCAGATGCCGCGTCGCGCGCGACGAAGACCTGCTTTGTATAGGCCCGTATCGTGTCACGGGCGTCCCAGCTACCGAAGTCGCCCGTACCGGACTGGTAGGGCCCGTGCTGTGTGAACGGGTGGCCGTCGCTGAGGTCGGCGATAACCAGCATCGGGCTGCCGGCCAGGAACGCCTCGACGATGCCCATGCCGGAGTTGGTCAGCATGAACGCGGCCTGGCCCATGGCGACGGCGGGCCGTCCGGTGAGCCGGCCATGAACGTCGGCCATGACGGCGGCCAGGCCTTCTTCGCGCACGAGTACGGTTCGGATGGTTGAGCGGTGGTCGAAGAGGGCATCGTAGATCGGAATCGTCCTGCCGCCGGGCATGCCGAAGACGAAGCGGACGCCCGCCTCTTCCAGCACCCGGACGATTGCTTCCGGAACCGGCACTGTTTCAGATAGAAGCCTTCGAGCCGCCATCGGTGCTGCCTCGCTTAGAAGTGATGGCCGTAGCTGCCGTCGATGACGACATCGACAAGGGACGGTCCGTCATGATCGAGGGCTTGTTTCAGCGCCGGGCCGATGTCCGCCGGGTGGTCGATCCGGCAGGACTGGATGCCCCAAACGGCGGCTTGCTTCGCGAGGTCGATCGCGGGCTCGCCAAAGTTCATGCCCAGGAAGCCGCTCTTGCGCTCACTGGTGCCGAGGTAACGGACCATGCCTTGCTTGAGGATGCGGTAACTGGCGTTGTTAAAGACTACGTAGGTGACGGGAATGTTGTACTTGGCAGCGGTCCAGAGGCCCTGGATGCTGTACATGCTGTCGCCTTCTCGAAGCAGGCCGAGCACGGGGCGATCGGGCAGCGCCAGCTTCACGCCCAGCGTCCCGGGCAAGGGAAAGCCCAGCGAGGCGTTCCCGTCAAAGAAGGAGTCAGGCTGGGGCAGGTCGATGAGCTGGGCGAAGGGCGCCCTGCCGGACGTGCCGCCGGCGCCTACGAAGGCGGCGTCCTTCGGCACGGCGTCTCGAACCTCGGCCATGAGGCGCATCGGGCTGATCGGAGCCTTGTCCCACTCTGTCTCGAGTTGCTCGAGGACTCGTTGGCGCATTTCGCTGGTGGTCCGGGCGATTGCTGCAGCGCGTTGCCGGCAATTCGTCCTCTGCGCGGGGGTCAGGACGCGGTCCAGCGCTTCGATGAGATCCCTGGCTGCGCGGGCCGGGTCCGCCAGGATGCTGAGGGCGACGGGGTAGTTCTTGGCGAGCTCCCAGGAATCGTTATCGATCTGGATGAACACGGCGTCATCGGGGACCGGCGTTCCGCCTTCGTAGAAAAGGGGCATGAAGGGATTGCCGGCGCCGATGGCGATGATGACGTCATGGCCGGCGAGCGAGTCCCTCGCACCGCCGAGGAAGCCGAGCGGGCCCACGTAGAGCGGATGGTTGGTCGGGAAGTTCCACTGTCTGCCCGTCGCTTGCATTACGGGGCAGCCGGCGAGTTCGGCAAGCGCGGCGACGTCTGTATGGGCAGAAGACGCGGCCATGTTGTCGCCGCAGAGGATGAGGGGATTCTCGGCGTCGGCGAGATAGCGAGCGACGCGGGCTACCGCTTCGGGGTCGGGCCGGCTGGACCAGACGGTGTACGTAGTCGGCGTCACAGCCTCTTCCACCTCGCCGTCGAGGATGTCTTGAGGAAAGCTCAGGACTACCGGGCCCTGCGGCGGTTCGGCGGCGACTTTGAAGGCGCGGCGCATGAGCATCGGGATGTCGCCGGCGCGGTGGACCTCACCGGCCCACTTAACCCACGGTTCGGCAAAGCGGACGAGGTCGGCGTAGAGCAGCGGCTCCGTGGCGGTGAAGCGTGTGTCCTGCTGGCCAACCGTAACGACGATGGGCGAGCCGTTCTTGCGGGCGTTGTAGATCATGCTCATCGCATTGGCCAGTCCGGGCGCGATGTGCACATTCACGACCGCGGGCTTGTGCGTCGCGCGTGCGTAACCGTCGGCCATGGCCATGGGTACGGTCTCGTGCAGTCCGAGGATGTACTCGAGCTCAGGGTAGTCCTGCAGACCGTCCATGAAGGCGAGCTCCGTGGAGCCCGGGTTGCCGAAAACGTACTTCGTGCCTTCCGCCAGAAGCTGCTGCATGACGGCATGCTTGCCCAGGACTGCCATGGCGATCTGCCTCCCTCGATGAGCTGCTTCGGGGCGAGACGATTATAGAGGCGCGGGGCGGATTGCAGGCGAGGCGCTAGGACGCGACGCTCGTGCGGAGGCCGAGGTGTTGGAGACGGGGCAGCACTTCCTGGACGAAGTAGTCGATGTCGTCGAGGTAGTTGACGAAGTTCAGTGCCAGCCCGTCGAAGCCGACCGCGTGGAGACGCGCCAGCTGGCCGGCGACATGATCGGGGCCGCCGATGGCGCAGAAGTTGCCGCGGGCCAGCACCTGCCTTTCGATGGGGCCCTCACCGATGCGCCTGAACGCTCCCTCATCGTCTTGCCTGCGACGCAGACCCTTCTCGTGCAGCTCGACGATGTGGCCGATCGCACCCAGGTCGGCATGCTCGATGATGTGCTGGGTGAACTCCGCTGCCTGCTTCTGCGAAGGCCTGCACACGACGCCTATCGGCGTCCACACCTGCAGGGATCGCCCGGCGTTAGACGCGTTCCGTTTGGTTTCGGCCACGCGGGCTGCGCTGTCCTCCGGGTAGCGGACGGCGTCGAAATGCATGTTGGAGAAGCGGAGGGCGAAAGCCCTGCCCGCCGGCGACGTTCCCGCATTCATCATGAGCGGCGCCTGGTCGCCGAATGGCAGCGGCGAGCCCTGGACCTGCTCGAGGCGGTAGTGCTTGCCATCGAAATCGAACGGCTCAACCCCGGCCCAGATTCGCGTCACGATGCTCCACCACTCAGCTCCTTGCTCGTATCGAGCCTCGTGCTCTTGCTTTGTGACACCGAACATCTGGAACTCGTCGTCGTTCCAGCCGCAGACGACGTTGACGCCGAGCCTGCCGCGTCCAATCTGGTCAACCGTCGCAAGCTGTTTCGCCGCAACCACCGGATGAATCAGGGGCACATGCACCGTCGCGAAGACGTTAATCGCTGCTGTGGCGGACAGGAGCCCCGACGCCCAGGTGATCGACTCCCAACTCGTGCCGTTGGGGTTGCTTTCGCCGCCGTATCCCTTCCAGCGCGCGATCGGGATCATGCATTCGAGGCCGGCCGAATCCGCGATTTGGGCAAGCTTGACGTTGTTTTCCCAGGACGCTACCCAGCGCTCAGGGGCCGTGGTGTAGGTGCGGCCGCTGGAGCAGTTGGCGCCGAAAAGGCCGAGCTTCAGTCGATTGCCAGCCTTGAGCGTTTCATTTCGTGCTTCCATCGGGCAATCCTAGGCGCAATCTACTCTGCCGGTGAAGATGAACGACAGCGGATAAGTTAGGCAGTTCCCGGAAGATCGCGAATCTGGAAGCACAGGGCTGGAAGAGAACCTGTCGCCAAACCTACGCCTTCTGGCTGGTGGAAGAGGTCTTCGACGACGGTGAGGTTCAACCTCGCCCAGAGGCCGAGGTCTTGCTCAGCATCATCAACTCGCACCTCGGCGGAATCTGCGAGACAAACAGCCAGGTTTGAAAAAAGGTAAGCCGCGCAGGTTTCACTGCCGTTACCGAACGGTGACAGGTTGTCACGTGACCGGCGGCTCTGGACAGGCGAGGTTGGCTGCGACCAGGTCGACCACTCCCTCCACGATGCCTTCGGCCTCCGACAGGCTGTCAGCGAGGCTGCGCACGACCAGACCGGCGCCGTAGGGCAGCTCGCTCCAGCCGGCGAGATAGCAGCTCGGATTGAGGAAGGCATTCAGCCTGCTGCCAACCCTGGTTGGATCAACGCCCAACGCGTAGACCGAAGCGACGACAGCCCTCCCTGCCATGCTCGCTTCCAGATTAGGGCCGGGCGACACGATGTATGCCTCGCTGTATGCCGGCTCGTCGTCACCCATCCTGACCTCAAGGGCACCATCGATGCGCTCGAACGCGAAGCGCTCACCGCGAGCGAGGCGGCCCAAAACCAGGATTTCGGCGACCAAAACCCGGCCGCCTTTCGCAAGCTCAACCGTTACTTCCTGCCGGTACCTGGCTCCGGCCTGAACAATGGCCGCGTGAGGGCCCCAGATCAACGTGCCGGATGGCTCCGCCGCCAGCCGCACCGTCACCGACGCCTCGCGGCCTCGCGACGCGTATACCTTCGTCGCGCTGGTGGCGCAGACGCGCACCGTCGCGCCCGCCCCCGCTGTGACGTCCACCCGGCAGGCGTCGCCGCCGAATACACCCGCTGTGGTATTACGCAGGTAATAGGTTGCGATGCCGCTTGGATCGCGGAACGGCCCGCGCAACTCCAAAGGCGACCGTGCCCTCACTTGCGCGCGCTGCGAGCCGTGGCGCAAAGCCGAGAACCGTGCCTCCAGCACGCCGGTCAGACCGTCTGCTAGTCCCGCCAAAGCCTTACGCCCGCCGCCGCCACCAGCGAATCCATCTCTCCCAGCAGCCAGTCAGCCACCTGCGCGACACCCTCACCCGAACGGCAGTCTGTGAAGATCAACGGGCCGCTGCGCAGGCGGTTGGCGTCGCGTTCCATGACGGCGAGGTCGGCGCCGACGTAGGGCGCAAGGTCCGTCTTGTTGATCACCAGCAGGTCCGCGTTCATCAAGCCGGGGCCCTGCTTACGCGGCGTCTTCTCGCCGCCGGCGACGTCCAGCACATAGATACTGCGGTCGGCGAGCAGCGGGCTAAAGGTCAGGGTCAGGTTGTCGCCGCCGCTTTCGATCAGCACGACGTCAGTGTCGGGGAAGTCGTCCAGCAACCGCTCAATCGCCGCCAGGTTCGCAGTGGGGTCCTCTCGCACCGCCGTGTGGGGGCAGCCGCCTGTCTCGACGCCAACGATGCGCTCCTCGGGCAGGATGCCGTGTAGCGCCCGGCGCAGGATCGACTCGTCTTCCCGCGTGAAGATGTCGTTGGCGACAATCGCCGGCGAATGGTCTGCCGCCAACAGCAGCGGTACCAGCCGCTCTACCAGCGCTGTCTTGCCGGACCCTACCGGCCCGCCGACGCCAACCTTCATCACCGGCTTCACCTCGACCTCCCTAGCTCGCGAACAGGCGCGCTTCCGCCCGGGTGTGCCGCATAGACGCGATCTCCTGCAGCGGTTGGAACGCCAGCAGCCGCGGTGGCGCCCCAGCCGCCACCACTTCCTCCGTCAGCTGCGCGATCAGCGGCCGCAAGCGGTGCAGGATCGCTTGCACGTCTCGGTGCGACACGCTCCCGAGGCGCATCGCCGCCTGCAGCATTCCGTTCGCTGCCGCCAGCATCAGCGCCGCCGGCACGTCTGACGCTTCGGCGCCCAACGCCGCGTTCACCACACCAAACGCGACGGGGTATATGCCCAACATCGGGTCTGTAGCAAGCTCTCGCGCGTACGCCCGCAGCACCGGTGACTCCACATGCACCGAGGTCTCTTGCACCAGCCGCCGGCCCGTCTGCAGGCTGGCGGCACGCAGCTCGGCAGCAGCCTTCGTGCGCAGCAAGGCGCGGTCTGTTGCGACGATTGCCACCATGTCGCCATCGCTCGCCGCCACCGCCGCTGCATACGCCGCGCACGCCTCGGAGGTTGCGACGCTCAGGCTAAGTACCGACGTCACGAAGGCTTCGAGCCCGTCCACGTCCTTGACCAGGCCTTCGCGCACCAACTGCTCCAGGCCGTGGGAGTGGGCGAAGCCGCCGGAGGGGAAGGCGCTGTCGCTGATCTGCAGTAGTGCGAGCAACGACGCGGTCATATCAGGAAGTACTTCTGGGCCAGCGGCAGGCTTTGCGCCGGCGGGCAGGTCGCCAGCTCGCCGTCGACCCTGACCTCGTACGTCTCCGGATCAACCTCAATGCGCGGCAGCGCGTCGTTGCGCACCATGTCGCGCTTCGACAGAGCTCGACAGTCCTTCACGGCTTCAACCCTGCGGTTTAGCCTCAGGCTGCGCGCCACGCCCGAATCCAGCGCTGCGCGGCTGACGAACGTAAGGCAGGTCTGGGCGATCACGGACGGATGGGCGCCGAACATCGGCCGGTAAAGCATGGGCTCTACCGTGGGGATCGAAGCGTTGGCGTTGCCCATCAGCGACCAGGCGATGGCGCCGCCCTTGACCACCAGCGCCGGCTTCACGCCAAAGAACCCGGCCGGCCACAGCACGATATCGGCGAGCTTGCCGCGCTCCAGGCTACCAACCAGGTGCCCGACGCCATGTGTCTTCGCCGGGTTGATCGTCAGCTTGGCCAGGTAGCGCAGCACGCGAAGGTTGTCGTCGCCGGCGTTTTCGCCGTCCAGGGCGCCGCGCACGTCCTTCATCTTGTGCGCCGTCTGGATCAGCCGCGTGAAGCTCTCGCCAACGCGGCCCATGGCCTGCGAGTCCGACGAGTACATGCTCAGCACGCCGAGGTCGTGCAGCACGTCCTCCGCAGCCATCGTCTCGGGACGGATGCGGCTGTCCGCAAAGGCCACGTCCTCGGCGACGCGCGGGTTGAGGTGGTGGCAGACCATGAGCATGTCCATGTGCTCTGCCAGCGTGTTCACGGTGTACGGCCGCGTCGGGTTGGTAGACGAAGGCAGCACGTACGGCTCGCCGGCTATGGCGATGATGTCGGGCGCGTGGCCGCCACCGGCTCCTTCCGTGTGGTACGTGTGGATCGTCCTCCCGGCGATAGCGGCGACCGTGTCCTCAAGAAAGCCGGCTTCGTTCAGCGTGTCGGTGTGGATCGCCAGCTGCACGTCGTACTCGTCCGCGACGCGCAGGCCGCAGTCAATCACCGCCGGCGTCGAGCCCCAGTCTTCGTGCAGCTTGAGGCCGCAGGCGCCGGCTTCGATCTGCTCACGGATCGGCTCTGGAAACGACGCGTTGCCTTTCGCCAGCAGGCCCCAGTTCACGGGCAGCGTCTCAGCCGCTCGCAACATCTGGGCGATGTGCCACGGCCCCGGCGTACAGGTCGTTGCGCGGGTGCCGTCCGCCGGGCCGGTGCCACCGCCGAGCATCGTCGTGATGCCGTTCGAGATCGCCTCCCAGGCCTGCTGTGGCGCGATCATGTGGATGTGGGTATCGACGCCGCCGGGCGTGGCGATCATGTGCTCCCCGGCGATGATCTCGGTGCCGGCGCCGATCACCAGCCCGGGCGTGACGCCGTCCATGACGTCCGGGTTGCCGGCCTTGCCGATCGCGCTGATCAGGCCGTCCTTGATGCCGATGTCGCCTTTGATTACGCCGAGGATGGGGTCGAGGATGATCGCGCTCGTGATCACCGTATCCGGGACGCCATCAGCGGTGGTCGCGCGCGATGACTGCGCCATGCCGTCTCGGATCGACTTGCCGCCACCGAACACCGCCTCTTCGCCATAGACAGCGAAGTCGCGCTCAATACGAATGACGAGGTTAGTGTCGGCGAGACGCACGCGGTCGCCGGCCGTGGGGCCGTAGAGCGACGCGTAGGTCTGACGGCTGATCCGGCTCACGTATCAAAGCCCGCGGCCGCAGCGCGAAACACTGCGCCTTCGAAGCTCCCGGCCTCGCTGACGCTGCCCTGCACGAGACCGTTCATGCCGGCAACAAAACGCTCGCCGGCGAACGCCACCAGGGTCACCGGCTTAACGTCCCCCGGCTCGAAGCGCACGGCGGTGCCGGACGGGATGTCCAGGCGCATGCCGAACGCCGCTCCCCGGTCGAATTTCAGCGCCCGGTTGACCTCGAAGAAGTGGGCGTGCGAACCGACCTGGATCGGGCGGTCACCCGTGTTCGCGACCTCTAAATCGACGGTGCGGCGCCCGGCGTTGAGCTCGATCTCCCCGTCTTCGACGATGTAGAAGCTCTGCTCATCCACTCCTACGTGATCCTCGCGTAAGGGCGCAATTCATTTCGCCCAGAAGATGAGCCGTCTTCGAAAAGCCGCGGCGTTCTGGCGGGACGGAGCGTCCAGGACGCAATGAATTGCGCCCCTACGTCTGCGCTCCGCTCGACAACCAAGGACACCTTCATTGAATCGGGTTGTGACACGAAACGAGCTTGGTGCCGTCAGGAAATGTCGCCTCGATTTGCACGAGCGACGCCAGCTCCGGCACGCCGTCCATCACCTCGTCGCGGTCCAGCACGCCGCCACCGAGTTCTGCCGCTTCGTTGACGCTGAGGCCGTCGCGCGCCGCCTCCATCATGGCCTCGCTGATCAGCGCCACGGCCTCGGGGTAGTTGAGCTTGAGGCCGCGCCCGCGACGACGGCGCGCCAGGTCGGCGGCAACGTAGATCAGCAGCGCGTCCTCTTCGCGAGGCGAAAGTCTCACGCACGAACCTTTTTGCCCAGGTGGCCGGCGCGCACCAGACAGCCAAGCGTGTCGCAGATCACACGCGTCGCAATCAGGGACGTAATCTCGGCGTTGTCGTACGGCGGCGAGCACTCGACGACCTCCATGCCGGCCAGCGGCATTTCCGAGATCAGCTGGATGAACTTCAGCACCTCTCGCGGCAGGAAGCCTCCCGGCTCCGGCCAGCCTGTCCCCGGCACGAAGGCCGCGTCCAGGCAGTCGACGTCGAAGCTCAACCAGACAGCATCGACGCCGTCCCAGGCGACCTCCAGCGCCTTCTTCGCCGCCTCCTCGATACCCATTTCGACGCAGTCAGTAACCGTCATGATCGTCGTGCCGCGCTCGCGCCCGACCTTGACGCCCGGACGTGGCGCCTGCCAGCCGCCGATGCCGATCTGCACCAGGTTCTTGGCCGGGACGTTGGGTAGGTCCGTGGCGTGGAACCATGGCGTCGTGTGCATGCGCTCGTCCAGGTCGGTCTCTTGCGTATCGACGTGGCGGTCGAAGTGGATGATGCCCAGCTTGCCGTTGAGACGCTCCGAGACGCCGCGCACAGTTGGGTAGCCGATTGAGTGGTCCCCTCCGAGGACGATCGGAAAGGCGCCGCTTTCAAACACGTGCGCCGTCGCCTTCGAGATCTGGTCGAACGTCTTCTCGATGTTCGCCGGGATGGTGAAAATGTCGCCCACGTCGCACACCGTCAGCGACTCCCGCAGATCGACACCCAACTCGAAGCTGTAAGGCCCGTAGAGGGCGCTGATCTTGCGGATGCCCTGCGGCCCGAAGCGCGTGCCGGACCGGTACGTCGTGCCCCCGTCGAAGGGCGCGCCCAGCACTGCGACGTTGTACTCGCCACAGCGCCTTACGTCCTCCAGGTAGTGCGACTTGAGGAACGTGTTGATCCCGGCGAAGTGGGGCAGCTCACCGCGGCTGAAGGTCGGGATCGTCTTGTCGACGATAGAGTCGGCGCCCTGCAGGCCGACCTCCAGCGCCCAGGCGACTTCTTCCTCACGTTTTGTGGTGGGTAGCAACGCCTCAGCCTCCACGGCGAAGCGCGCCTCCGGGCCGTACTTGTCGTGCAGAGGCACCTCGCCGCGGTAGTGGTGGTTGTCGCTGATCGTGTTGCGTTCCAAGGCGTTAGACCTCCACCGCTTCTGCCAGCAATAGCCCGCGAATCTCGTCCCGCAGGTCGAGGAAGCGCTCCTCGCGGCGGATCGTGGGAGAACGATCGGCGCCGAACGGCACCTCGATCTCGCGCTTGACGCGGCCGGGATGCGACGCCAGGACGTAGATGCGCTGACCCAGGAAGATCGCCTCTTCCACGTCGTGCGTCACCATCAGCACCGTCGTCCCCGTCTGCCGCCAGACCGAGAGAAGGTACTCCTGCATCACAGACTTCGTGTGCGCGTCCAGCGCGCCGAAGGGCTCGTCCAGCAGCAGTACCTCCGGCTCCGTAACCAACGATCGCGCGATGGCGACACGCTGACGCATACCTCCTGAGAGCTGGCTGGGCCGAGCATCCGCCCACTTCTGCAGCTTCATCACCTCCAGGTAGTGGTCGACTCGCCGCTTGATCTCGTCGCGCCCGATGCCTTCGAGCTCGAGTCCGAAGGCGATGTTCTGGCTGACGCTGCGCCACGGATACAGCGAGTAGGTCTGGAACACGAGCCCTCGGTCCGGCCCCGGCCCTTCGATCTCCTCGCCGTCCAGCGAGACGCTGCCCGCCGTCGGCTCCGTGAGGCCCGCTACGATGCTGAGCAGCGTCGACTTGCCGCAGCCGGAGGCGCCGACGATGCAGACGAACTCCCCTGGCTCCACGACGAGATCGATTCCGTCCAGGGCGACAGTCTCGCCATGACGGGTCCGGAACACCTTGGAAATGCCGTGCAGCTCCAACCGTGCAGTCATTGCGCTACTCCTGCGACCACGGCGCCACCCGATTGCGCAGCATTCGCAAGGCAACGTCGGTCGTTACGCCAATCAGGCCGATGACCACGATGGCGGCGAAGATCTCGTCTATGTGCAGGAACTTCTGTGAACGCACGATCAGCCGCCCCAGGCCGAACTCTGCGTTGAACATCTCGGTGACGACGATCAGGTTCCAGGCGGCTGCCAAGTTCACCCGCGCGACATCGATCATGCCCGGGACGGCGTGAGGGAAGATCACCTTACGGAAGACTGCTGCGCTGCCCGCGCCCAGCGTGAGCGTCACCTTGATTAGCTCGGACGGCACCTGCCAGACCACGTTTGCTGTCATCAACGTGTTGAAGAACACGGTGCCCAGGATGACCAGCGCGATCTTCGGCTGCTCGCCCAGGCCGAGCCAGATCACCAGCAGCGGCACGAAGGCCGTGGCCGGCGCGTATCTGACGAGACCGATCACCGGTTCGAACAGGGCTCGGATGCTCCGGAACGTCCCCATCGCCAGGCCTAGAGGGATCGCGATCATGAGCGAGATGCTGAATCCGATGGCGACGCGCTGGGTACTCGCCCGCGTGTCCTCAAGCAGTTGGCCGTTGGTAAACATTTCGTAGGCCGCCTGCGCGGTGGCCACGGGGCTCGGCAGGAAGATCGGGTTGACCGTCCTCGACGCCGCGAGCGCCTGCCAGACCAGCAGCGGCATCAGCACAGACGCTACGATCAGCGCCAGCTCCAGACGTCGCGGGACGTCGTCACGAACGCGCCAGAACACCGGCTGCTTTCGCCGGCGTCTGCGCGACACAGCGCCCCGTGGTTTTGCTAGCTCGGCCGGCGCCTCCAGGCTCAGACCTACCTCCGTCAACTACGTAACCCCTCGACCCGCTCAGGATGCGGGCTGATAGTCCTTCACAAAGCGCGGTTCGAAGACCTTGGCGAAATCGATCTTCTCTTCAACGAAGCCGTTCTCTAGCAGGAACTTGGAGATCTCCTCCGATGCGAAGTTGAGGTGGGTCATGTCCGTCCCGCTCGCGAACGCCTTCGCGTTTTGGTCTAGCGTGAACAGCGTCGTGCCGGCGTCGTACTCCTTGTACTCAGCCACTGAGACTCCCGCTCGCTTTGCCATGATGCCCAGCGCCTTGTCCGGATTGGCCTTTATGTAGTCCAGAGTCATGAACCAGGCGTTGATCAGCTTCTGCACGTCGCCGGGGCGCTTCTCCACGAGGTCACCGCTGACGACGAGATGGTCCGGGATCGAGCCGGGGAAGTCTTTCGACGTGAACAGGGCCTTGGAACCTTCCCGCTTCAGCGCCTGGGTTGTGAACGGCGCGAAAGCTCCCACGGCGTCGAGCTGCCCGGCCGCGAAGGCTGCAGCCGCGGCGCCGGTCTCCAGGTTGACGATCTCGACGTCTGACAGCGACAGACCCGCCTTCTTCAGGCCGAGAGCCAGCAGGAAGTGGTCGACGACGCCGGCTTCGATGCCGATCTTCTTGCCCTTGAGGTCAGCGATCGAGTTGATACCCGGTCGCACGATGATCTGGTCGTTGCCTGTCGAGTTGTCGTTGACCAGGACGATGCGCTGGTCCGAGCCGGCCGCGACAGACGCCAGCGTGTCGTTCAGCGTCTGGCTGTTGGCGTCCAGCGAGCCCGCCGCGAGCGCGTTGATTGAGTCGAGGTAACCCTCGAACCAGACGAGCTCGACGTCTACTCCGGCCTTCTTGAAAATGCCTGCTTCCTCTGCGACTTGCCAGGGGAACCAGCCCGGCCAGGCGCTGAAGCCCAGCTTGATCGCAGGGCCGGAGCTCGAGCTTCCCGAGCCGTCCGACGCCTTGTCATCATTGCCGCCGCAGGCCACCAGTAGCGCCGAAATGACCGCCGCTACCAGACCGAGACGCAGTAACTTGCTCAATCGCATCTCCCCTTCTCCTCTCGCATCCGGGTGTGAAATACAAAGCCCGGGCAGACACTCATGGCCTCCCGGGCTTTTCTCCCGCCGTGTATCCTTCCGGCTTCAGAAGGACTGTCGCTCTCGGACCAGGCCCCGGTTCTCACCGGACGGAACCCTAGCGACCACAGGCTTAGGCTAGGCTCGAAGTGTTACTGACGGGTTTCGCAACTGTGACGTTTGGGTTACCGGTTGGTTACCGTTCTGGTACACGGACAGGTACTGCTACAGGACGCCTTGATCTCAAGCGTGGGTACTCTTACGAAATTAGGCCGCGGCCAGGGGCACACCGCAAACCGGCTTACCTGGGCGGCACCGACAGGGACCGGGGGTCTTTATTCACAGGCACCTGGCCGGCCATGACGGTTGCCAGATGCCTGATCAAGGTAAGGCGCGAAACACGCTATGGCGCCAGTCACTGTGGCCAGCCGAGGCGAGTTCGGCCTCGATACGCGTGACCCGGGTAACATCCGCTCCGAGGGCTGACGCGATTTACACGTAGTGTCGCGTAATCCGCCAAAGCCGGAGCCGCTGCCCTATCCTATCTATCTGCCTGAGAACCACTTACACTGCATGTATACAAGGCATCTCCCAAGCTCACAGACCAGCCAGCTTTCCCAAGCCGACCCTTCTGTTCTCTTAGGGCTACCTCGTTGTTAGGCCTGCCGCATTTTGGCTGCAGGTAGGAGAGGAGAACATCTTGGCAACCGGACATGTTAAGCGGCTTATCAGGGACCGAGGCTTTGGTTTTGTTCAGGAGGCAGGAACGTCTGAGGATACCTTCTTCCATTCGTCTGCAGTGGCAGCAGGCGCTTTCGACAATTTGACCGAAGGGCAGGCCGTCGAGTTTGACAAGGGTGCTGATCCCCGCGACCCGCGGAAGAGTCAAGCCGTCAATGTGCGGCCTGTTAGTTAGGGGCTGCTAAGCATGGCAGGTGGGAATAAGAACCACAGTCCGAAGATGAAGAAGCGGAAGCTACAGGAACAAGCCAAAGCCAGGACAGAGGCCGAAGCGAAAAAGCGCCGGGCGCCAAGTTGGCAGGCTCGAACTGATTAAGATTCTCGCGTAAGCAGTCACGCCGCACGGACCAATGAACCGACCTCGAGTACCTGGACGGCATTAGCCGCTCAGCCTCACCGAGAAGATCTCATCGTTCCAACTCAGCCCAGACGATCCGATGGCGTCCAGCCGCGGCGTCACCGGAGGCGATATTCCACCAGGCCGCACACGATGCCCTCAAAGCGTCACGGCCTGCCTCGCCGGCTGCGACGAGTAGCAAGAGAAACTCAAGGTTCTACGACGAAGCGCCCGCTATCGCTGCGGCCGAAAACCTCAGGGAAGTAGGACTCCTCAACATGCGCCGGGGACACGAAGAAATCGCCCGGCGTGGTTGCGCGTGCGTAGTAGATGAATTCGTAAACACCCTTCGCCAGCGCGGTGGAGCTCAGCCGGATCCTGTCGTCCAGCAGGTCAGACTGCTGCCACGGGTTGTAATACCAGCGGAACCAGGGAGCGTAGTAGGTCAGGTCGTCCGGGCGGTTCGCAGCCGCAAGCTCCTGTGCTAACTGAGCCTTGAGCGCCGGCTCAACGATGGCCAGCTTGGGGTCGATGGGCTCGAGTCCCGCGGGCAGGAAGTCTTCCACGACTACGTAATCGCGGTCCGCGGGCAGCATCACGGTCATCCGCACGCGGACGACGTCACCGAGGCGCGCCGACGCGATCTCCGTATCCGGATCGTCCAGCAGAGAGTACTGGTGCGAGATCGCGAAGCCGCGGTTCAAAGCCTCGATGTCCTTGGCAGGAGTCACGTAGCGCAGGTTCAACGTGTAGTACATGCGCCCGCTCTTCTTGTAGTCGCGGGCCAAGGAGAGGGTGCTGGGTTTGCCGGCGGTCAGCTTCGTGATCGGCAGATCGACCGACTCGAGCTGGACGTCGCCGGTGGACTTGAGCCGGCCACGCAGCAGGTCGGTGTCGTCCAGCTGCACGGCGTAGTTGTAGTCGGCGCCGCGTTCCCCCGTGAGCTTTACGAAGCTCGAGAGGGAGACGATAGCCTGGGCCCGCTCCAGCGTGGTTCGGCAAATACGCGTATTGAGGGCGATCACCAGCCAGCGGGCAGTCTCTTCGATCAGCGGATGTTTACCGTCGACGGTTGAGATGGCCTGCAGGACGAGAGCCGTGGTGCGGGGTCCCGTCTGAATCAGCGAGCCGAGGCGGGCATCTTCCCAGTGATTGCCGTTCGCGCTGGGAATGACGTTGGCCGCGAGGTCGTTGAGCAGCGTCTGAATCTCCGGGTCACTCTTGTCGAGGCCCGCCTTCGCGAAGCCAAGCAACAGGTAGGCACGAGCCCAGTTCGCGAGGTTCTTGCGGTCCTGCTCGAGCAAGGCACGCATGCTGGAGGTCGCGAGGCCTTCGCGGCCCGCTGCTGCCAGCGAGTAGAGCAGGTAGGCTTTCAGGTTCGGATCGGCAGGATTCTGCACGTCTCTGAATTGCTGGATCAGAGCGTTGACGTACTGGACCGAGGCGTCGAGCACCTTGGCGTCGACGTCATGGCCATCGGCCCGCCAGGCGCCGAGAGCCTGCAGCACCCAACCTGTGACCTGCGGGTCGCTGGACGGGCACTGGCGGCACCAGGGCCAGCCACCGTCGCCCCTCTGCAACGAGATCAGCTCCGCGACGTCGTTGCGAAGCTGGTTCTCACTGAAGGGCAGCCTGGCTCCGGACTCCGCATCGGCGGCGGCCAGGGTGGCGATCACCCTGCTCGCGCGAGCTTCGGTCGACTCCCACTGTGTCGGAGCGAAATCCCCGAGCTGATCGGCTACGGAGCCGACCAGCGACGCCTGGACGCCTACGTAAAGCGATCCATTTCCCTCTTTCTGGATCGTGTATGAAGGGATGTAGACGGTCTCGGTCACTTGCTGGTCCGTGACCACACCGCCGGTGGCCGTCGTTTCTGGTGTGACGTCAAGGTAGATGGGCAGCTCCTGCAGGACCGCGTCCTGGAGCCCATCGCCCGCCCGGGCCGTCATCGTCAGACTCGCCGTCCCTTCTGTCGAAACGCTTGCCGGCCAGGTCACCTCTTCTGACGCGTTGGGTGCGATTCGGACCGTCCTCTCGAGGCCGCCGTCGACGTTGACGCCTTTAGCTTCGAGTTCGACCGTGACGTCACGGGCTTGCCGGGTCGCGTTGCGGACCAGCGCCCGCAGCGTGACGCTATCGCCGACGCGGAGGAAGCGTGGCAGGGCCGGACGGATCAGCAAGGGCTGGGTGGAGACCAGCTCGTTGGTCGCCTCGCCGACCAGGATGTCGCCGCTGAGCGCGCGCACCTGCATCCGCCACGTGGTGAGGTTATCCGGCATCTTCACCTGCACCGACGCCTTGCCCTTGTCGTCAGTAACCAGCTGTGCTTCCCAGTAGGCGGTGTTGCGGAACTCCTGGCGCAGACGGGGGTCGTCGAGGCCGCCGCCGCCTTTGCCGCCTGCCGGTGCTTCAGAAATGACGTCGTTGGAGCGGTCGATTGAGACCGAGAGCGATGAAGCCGTGAGCACGCCGAGGCCGCGTTCGAACCAGAAGGCGCGCAGGCCGGTGATGCTGCGCTCCTGCGTCAGCGACAGGACGGCCTTGTCGACGACGGCAACCGACAGCTCGGAACGGACTCCCTTGCCGTTGCTGTCCTTGACCTCGATGTCGTAGCGGACCGTATCGCCGGGTTTGGCCTGGTCGACGCCGGGCTTGATGCTTACGTTCAGCAGACGTACGTCCGTGGAGACCATGATCTGGACGTAGCCCACTTTGTAGCGAGGGATCGGGTCCTCGGCGGTCGGCGGCCGGTAGAGCACGACGCTGACGAACACGTCGGGCACGGCGATGTCCTCGATCGGGATTTCGATGCTCTCGCTGTTCGTGGCGAACTGGCGCACCTTTCGCTCGATCAGCTTGCCGCGTTCCACCGTGACCAGGCCGATCGCACCCTCGAAGGGCGCCGGCACCAGGATCTTCGCGGTGTCGCCGACCTTGTACTCG
>Ga0209640_10001929_pt1 | contig 17932 bp, 16 predicted proteins | sample RifCSP10_1_FD_184018 | JGI IMG/M metagenome (GOLD analysis project Ga0209640, IMG submission 184018) | Soil microbial communities from Rifle, Colorado - Rifle CSP2_sed 10_1 (SPAdes) (version 2) | ecosystem: Environmental > Terrestrial > Deep subsurface > Rock core/Sediment | place: Rifle... | reverse complement strand
CCCGTTGAGCACGCCGTCCTTGCGCAGCGAGCGCTCCACCTCGTCGAACGCGCGTACGGCGTGCCCGCCCAGCCTGGCGCCGTAGTCCGCATAGAAGCTCCGGAGCACGTCCATCCGGAACCGCTCGCGTGCCGCCGCCGAGAGCCCGAGCTCCACGCGTGCACCCTCGAGCAGCTCCGCCACCTCCCGCTCGCGGACGCCCACGAAGCGCCCCTCCAGGCGGACGACGAGCTCGCGCGGCTCTCCCTGCGAGCCGAGCTCGACGGCCCGACGGACGACCTCGGCCATGCGCGCGTCGGCCTTCAGCCGCTCGACCTCGAGCGTGTCCGAGAGCGTCACCTCGGCACCCTCGACCAGCTCGGCGACGGCGCGCTGATCGACGGCGTCCTCGCCGAGCGAGGGCAGGACGTGCGAGACGTAGTCCATGAAGACCGGGTTGGGCCCGACGACCAGGATGCGCCGAAGCGCCTCACGGTGCGAGAAGAGGAGGTACGAAGCGCGGTGCAGGCCGACCGCCGTTTTCCCCGTTCCTGGTCCCCCCTGGATGACGAGGGGAGGGTCGGGCTCCCGCGCGATGAGGCCGTACTGGTCGGCCTGGATCGTCGCGACGATGTCGCGCATGCGCGCGTCGCGGGCCCGCTCGAGCTCCTCGAGCAGGAAGTCGTCGATGGACGCGGCCGCGTCGCCGATGGAGCCGTCGAGCGCCTCGTCGCTGATGCCGGTGAGCGTCCGGCCGCGGAGCCGGAAGCGGCGCCGGAGCGTGACGCCGTGCGGCTCGGCCGGAGTCGCCGTGTAGAACGGGCGCGCGGCGGGAGCCTGCCAGTTGACCAGGAGCACGCGATCGTCGTCGTGCACCCAGCGGCGGCCGACGTAGAGAGGATCCTCCACGGAGTCGACGTCGATGCGCCCGAAGCAGAGGATCTGCTCCGCCGCCTCGTAGGCGGCGAGCCGGCGATCGACCCAGGTCTCGATCCGCCCCGCGGCGATGTCGGCGCCGTCGGCGCCCACTCCGGCGGCTTCGACCGTCCGGAGCAGTGCCTGGCGCATGCGTTCGAGGCACACGTACGCGTGATCGAGGTAGACCTGCTCGGCCGGGAGGTCCGGATGCGCCATTTCGCTAGCCCGGCTTCCAGCCGACGAAGACCGCCCAGCCGAGGTAGTCGCGGCCGTGGCGGAGGTAGACGCGCTTCGCACGCTCGTGCATATCGCGCACCCCGTCGGCGTCGGGATCGCCGGGGTTCGCGGCCAGCCATTCCTCCACTGCTCGCCAGTGCAGCGTCTCGTAGCGGTCCCAGTCGTCATCCGAGGACGCGATGACCGTGACGGCTCGGAGGCCGCCCGACTCGAGGATCGCGATCGTTCCGTCGAGCGTGGTGAAGAGGTCGTCGCGATCCTCGTAGCCGTCCGGGAGCGGCAGCTCCCGCCAGAAGGGCTCGCCGACGACGACGTACCCGCCCGGGGGCACGACCGGCTCGAGGGCGTCGAGCGTCCCGGCGAGCCCTCCCCAGACGAAGCTCGCGCCGAGGCACATGGCGACGTCGTACGACTCGGGAGCCGGAGTTGCGCTCGCCGCGTCCCCGAGCTCGAAGGTCGCGCGATCGGCCACACCCGCCTCCGCCGCGCGGCGCACGGCCTCCGCGTGGAACTCGGGGGCGATCTCGATCCCGTGGACACGGCAGCCGAGCTCCTTCGCGAGCAGGACCGCGGGCCCGCCGCGCCCGGAGGCCACGTCGAGCACGCGCGAATCGGGCCCGAGCCGGAGTCTCTCGCCCAGGAGCAGGAGCTTCTCCTTCGAGGTCGGGTTCTGAAGCTCGTGATCGCGCTCGGCGACGACGTAGTAGCGCGGGATCACTGCGCGATTCTCACACGGGATACTCTCGGCCGCCTATGAACGGCGGCGAGCGGGCCCAGGGGAGCTGGGGAGTGACTCCCGTGCCGGAGCGGCTCCGCGTGCTCGGCGGGCTCGACACAGGGCTCCTGTGGGGAAACCTCGGCGTCTCGCTGCTGGTCATCGTCGCCGGCGCGGTCCTCGTCCCCGCGCTGTCGCTACCCGACGCCCTGCTCGCGATCGCCGTTGGCTGCCTCGTCGGAAACCTCATGCTCGGCGTCGCGGGGGCGATCGGTGCGGACGCACGCGTGCCCGGGATGGTCCTCATGCGCGCCCCGCTCGGGCGGCGCGGCTCCTACCTTCCCACCGGAGCGAACGTGCTCCAGGGCCTCGGGTGGTCGACCTTCGAGCTCCTGATCATCGCCACCGCCGCGGCGGCGCTCTCGGACGAGCTCTTCGGCTTCCGCGCGCAGTGGCTCTGGACGCTCGTGTTCGGTGCCTTCGCCCTGGCGCTGGCGCTCCTCGGTCCGATCGGCTTCGTCCGTCGCTTCGTCCGCAAGGTCGCCGTCTGGGCGGTCCCGATCGCGCTCGCCTACCTGACCTGGTGGGCGATCGACGGCGCCGATCTCGGCGCCCTCTGGGACGCGCCCGGGGAGGGTGGGCTCTCGCTCTGGCAGGGCGCGGACGTCGTGGTCGCGATCACCGTCTCCTGGACGCCGTACGCCGCGGACTACACCCGCTTCACGCGCACGCGAGGCGGAGCGTTCCTGGGGACCGGCTTCGGGTACCTGGCTCCCGACGCCTGGATGCTCTCGCTCGGCGTCCTCCTCGTCCTCTCGCGCGACCTCACCGATCCCGCGGCGCTGCCTGCGGCGGTGGTCGCCGGGGGCTTCGCCGCGATCCTCGCCCTCTTCGCCCTCCTGGTCACGGAGACGGACGAGGCCTTCGCGAACGTGTACTCGACCGCGGTCTCGCTCCAGAACCTCGAGCCGAGGGCGCCCCAGCCGCTCCTCGTCGTGCTCGTCACCGCGCTCGCGACCACGGGCGCGCTGGTGATCGACCTCGTCAGCTACCAGAGCTTCCTGCTCCTCCTCGGATCGCTGTTCGTCCCGCTCTTTGCGGTGCTGCTGGCCGACTGGCTCGCCGCGGGGAGGCACTACCCCGAGGACGCGATCTTCGGCGCGCCCGCCTGGCGGCCCGGCCTCGTCGCCGCGTGGGTCGCGGGCTTCGGCCTCTACCAGTGGCTCTACCCGACCGGGCCCGGCTGGTGGGTGGACCTCGTCGACCGGCTCGACCCGCCCGATTGGGGCATCGGCGCCACGGTGCCGAGCTTCCTCGCGGCGTTCGTCGTCGCGACCCTTGCCACGGCGACCGAGCGCCGCCTGGCGGCGGTACGGGCTACGGAGCCTTAGCTGCGACCAGCAGCGGCGCTGTGGACTTGCGTACGACGAGAGACGGGGTCACGAGGGTGTGGACCGGGCTCGTCCTCCGGCGCTCCATTCTCTCCACGAGCAGCTCCATGGCCTGCCGGCCCATGTCCGGACGCGGCTGGTCGATGGTCGTCAGCGACATGTGGTGGAGGGCCGCCAAATACGTGTTGTCGCAGCCCACGACAGAGAGGTCGGCGGGGATCCGGAGGCCCGCTTCTTCGAGGCGATCGATGAGGCCGGCTGCGACGAAGTCGTTCGCGGCGAACACGGCGGTCGGAAGCCGACCCGACTCGAGCAGCCGGGCCGCCGCGCGCACGCCCGCGTCGTCGGTGTAGTCCCCGGGAATGACGCGGATGTTTCGGGCGAGGCGATAGTCACGCATGGCCTGCTCGTACCCGGCCCGGCGGGCCCTCGCGCCCGCGCCGGCCCCGCCGTCCACGTGGGCGATCGTCTGGTGACCGAGCTCGACCAGGTGCCCGACGACGAGGCGCGCGCCGGCGCGCTCGTCGTTCGTGATCGAGTCGACGAAGGGCGAGCGGATGCCGCGCGCGACGACGACGACCGCGGTCGCCTCGGCTACTGCGACGATCTCGCGGGTGGGGAGACGGGGACCGACGAGCAGGACACCGTCCGCACGGAGCTCGAGGAATGCCTCCAGCGTCGCCTTCTCGCCGGAGGATCGACGGCCCCCGGTGCCGATCAGCACGCGGTACTCGTGCTCGGCCGCCACCTCCTCGATCCCGTCCATGATCTCCGCGTAGAACGGGTTGTGCAGCTCGTTCAGGAGGACGCCCACCGTGCGGGTGCGTCGACTGGCCAGTCCGCGGGCCATCGCGTTCGGCCTGTAGCTCAGAAGCGCCGCCGCCTCGAGCACGCGTCTGCGACGCTCCTCGCTGACCTTGGAGCTGCCGCGCATGACGAGCGAGACGAGCGAGCGGGAGACGCCGGCCTCCCGCGCAACGTCCTCGATGGTCACCCGTCCAGACCGCCTTGACAACCTTCGCCTCCTGTCACATAATCGCGCCGCCGTTGGAGCGCTCCAACGATGGAGCGCTCCAACCAGGCGGAGTATAGGACGGCTCCTCCCGTCCCTGCGACTGCACCACGACGTGACCGGCTCGAGCACATTCCGCCTCCTCCCCCACCGCCGCCTCGCCGCTGCGCCGATCTCCTGGGGCGTCTGCGAGGTTCCGCGCTGGGGAGCGCAACTCCCGCCGGAGCGCGTGCTCAGCGAGGCGGCCGCGCTCGGGCTCACGGCGACCGAGGCAGGCCCGGTCGGCTACCTGGGCAGCCAACCGGACGCGGTTCGGGCTCTCCTCGCGGCCCATGGACTGCGTCTGCTCGGCGGATTCCTGCCCGTCGTCCTCCACGAGCGGGCGGCACACGCGGATTCGATCGCCGCTGCCCGCGACTGGGGTGCGATCCTCGAGGCGGCGGGAGCTACCTACCTCGTCTCCGCCGTCGTCGTCGACCTCGACTGGTCGCCGCGGGTGGAGCTCTCGAGCTCGCACTGGAACGCGATCGCCGCTGGGCTCGCGCTCCTCGACGAGGCCGCCGCGGAGCACGGGCTGGCCCATGTCGTCCACCCGCACTGGGGGACCCTCGTCCAGACCCGGGACGAGGTCTCACGGGTCCTCGACGAGAGCGACGCGCTCCTCTGCCTGGACACGGGCCATCTCGTCCTCGGCGGCACGAATCCCGTCTGGCTCGCGGAGGCGGCAGGTGAGAGGATTGCTCACGTGCACCTGAAGGACGTGGCGGACGAGGTCGCAGGTCGTCTGCGCGCGGGCGAGCTGACGCTCGTCGCTGCTGTACAAGCTGGGCTCTTCCGTCCTCTCGGCGAGGGTGACGCACCCGTCGCGGAGACGATCCGCACGCTGGAAGGGGGCGGCTACGACGGCTGGTACGTCCTCGAGCAGGACTGCGCCCTGCCGTCGGCGGACGTGCCCGAGAACGAGGGCCCGATCGAGGACGTCCGTCGGAGCATCGAGTTCGTTCGGTCCGTCCTGGACCGAACGTCGTCCGTAAAGGAGGGAGTCAGCAGATGAGTGCACCGACGAAGCGCAAGGCGAAGTGGGGAGCCGGCGTGCTCGCGCTCGTGGTGGGCGCGGCGGCGCTGGCGATCGCAGCGACGGCGTCCGCGACCTCGGGCGCGGAGAGCGCCCAGGCCCAGCGGATCACCATCGCCATGGTCACGCATGGAGACGGGGGGTCGTTCTGGTCGGTCGCCAAGAAGGGCGCCGTCCAGGCGGGGAAGGACCTCGGCGTCACCGTCCGCTACAGCGAGTCCAACAACGATCCCAAGCGTCAGGCACAGCTGATCGACGCCGCCGTCTCGCAGAAAGTCGCCGGGCTTGCCGTCTCGGCGCCGAACCCCGCAGCGCTCAAGAACTCGCTCGCACGGGCGCGGAAGGCCGGCATCCCGATCATCACCCTCAACTCGGGCGTCGGCTTCTTCAAGCAGTTCGGAGCCATCACCCACGTCGGCCAGACCGAGACCGTCGCCGGCCAAGGCGCCGGCGCGAAGTTCAAGGCGAGCGGCGCGAAGAAGCTGCTCTGCGTCATCCACGAGCAGGCGAACATCGGGCTCAATCAGCGCTGCGCGGGGGCGAAGGCGGGCTTCCGGCCGGGGTCGGTGACGAACCTCCAAGTCGCCGGCACCGGAGACATCACGACGACGAAGAACCAGATCCAGTCGAAGCTCCAGGCGGACCGGTCGATCGACGCGGTCTTGGCGCTCAACCCGGACATCGCCATCGCTGCGATGGACGCCGTCAGGGGTGCCCGCTCGAACGCGAAGCTCGCGACGTTCGACCTCTCGGGCGACGTCGTCTCGGCGATCAAGTCCGGCAGGATCCTCTTCGCCGTCGACCAGCAGCAGTACATGCAGGGCTACCTGCCGGTCGTGTTCCTCTACCTCTACCGCATCAACCTCAACACCGTGGGCGGCGGTCTTCCCGTCCTGACAGGCCCCGGCTTCGTCGACCAGACCAACGCCTCGAGAATCGAGGCGCTGGCGAAGAAGGGCACTCGGTAGCAGCGGCCCTACGGGGAGCGGGCCCCGCCCGCTCCCCGGGACCGACAGGAGGAACCCGTGGGAGCAGCTGACGCAAAGGCGGCGCCCTCCCAGAAGCCGCCGGCGGACGAGCGCCTCGCGGGCGCCGGCCTCGTCGCTCGCGTGCTGCAGCGGCCCGAGATCGGGGCGCTCGCGGGGGCGATCGCAGTGTTCGTCCTCTTCACGAGCACGGCCAGCACGTTCGCCTCGCCCGACGGCGCAGCCGTCTGGCTCGACGTCGCAGCGAACTTCGGGATCATGGCCGTCCCGGTCGCGCTGCTCATGATCGGCGGCGAGTTCGACCTGTCGGCGGGCGTCATGGTCGGTAGCACGGGGCTCGTGCTGGGACTGCTCGTCACCGAGCTCGACATGAACATCTGGCCGGCCATCGTCCTCACGCTGCTGTTCGGAGCCGCCATCGGCCTCACGAACGGCGTCATGGTCGTCTGGACCGGGCTCCCCAGCTTCATCGTCACGCTCGGGACGTTCTTCGTCCTCCAGGGCGTGAACCTCGGCGTGACCACCGTCATCACGGGCACGGTCCGCGTGGCGGACATCGACCTCGCCGGCGGCTTCGAGTCGGCCAGCAAGCTCTTCGCTTCCACCTTCGGGGCGCCGCACAACTTCACCGTGGCGGTCATCTGGTGGATCGCGCTGACGGTGCTCGGAACGTGGCTGCTGACGCGGACTCGGTTCGGAAACTGGACGTTCGCGGCGGGCGGCAACCCGGTCGCCGCCCGCAGCGTGGGCGTGCCGGTCGCGTTCACCAAGATCACCCTCTTCGTCATGACCTCGACCACGGCCGCGCTGCTCGGCGTCATGACGGCGCTCTCGCTCCGCTCCGTGCAGGCGGGGCAGGGGATCGGGAACGAGTTCCGCTACATCATCGCCGCGGTCGTCGGCGGCTGCCTGCTCACGGGCGGCTACGGATCGGTGATCGGGGCTTCGATCGGCGCGCTGATCATGGGCATGGCCGAGATCGGCATCCCCTTCTCGGGCTGGAACAGCGACTGGCGCTTCCTCTTCCTGGGGATCATCCTGGTCCTGGCCGTGCTCCTGAACACGTCCATCCGGCGGCGAGCCGAGGAGGCGAGACGGCGATGAGCGCGCCCAGCCACACACCGCTGTTCGAGGTTCGCAGCGTCAGCAAGTACTTCGGCAGCGTCGTCGCGCTGAAGGACGTGTCCGCGACCGTGCGCGCGGGGGAAGTCACGTGCATCCTCGGGGACAACGGGGCCGGCAAGTCCACACTGATCAAGATCCTCTCGGGCGTGCATCAGCAGGACGAAGGAGCCGTGCTCGTGGACGGGCGGGAGGTTCGCTTCTCCTCGCCTCGCGAGGCGCGTACGCGAGGCATCGCGACCGTCTACCAGGATCTCGCGATGGCGCCGCTGATGTCGATCTGGCGGAACTTCTTCCTCGGCTCCGAGCCCACACGAGGATGGGGTCCGGTTCGCCGCTTCGACGTCGCCTTCGCCAAGCGGACCGCCCGCGAGCAGCTCGCGCAGATGGGGATCGACGTGCGTGACCCGGACCAGCCGGTCGGAACCCTCTCGGGAGGCGAGCGGCAGGCGGTCGCAATCGCACGGGCCGTGTACTTCGGGGCGCGCGTGCTGATCCTCGACGAGCCGACCTCCGCGCTCGGCGTCAAGCAGGCTGGTGTCGTCCTGCGCTACATCGTCCAGGCGCGCGACCGCGGGGTCGGTGTCATCTTCATCACCCACAACCCGCACCACGCGTTCCCGGTCGGCGAACACTTCGTGCTGCTCAACCGCGGCCGCGTCATCGGCGACCACAGGAAGGGAGCGATCACGCGCGAGTCCCTCGTCCGTGAGATGGCGGGTGGAGCCGAGCTCGACGCCCTGGCCCACGACCTCGAGGGCCTGACCGGGGGCGGATGACCCAGGAGCTCGAGGTGCTGACCGTCGGCCGCGTAGGGGTCGACTTCTACGCCGACGAGCCGCACGCCGGCTTCGGCGAGGCCCGCACGTTCCAGAAGTCGGTCGGAGGAAGCCCGACCAACGTCGCGGTCGCGGCGGCCCGGCTCGGTCGGCGCGCGGCGGTGTTCACGAAGGTCGGCGACGACGGGCTCGGCGCGTACGTCCGGGACGCGCTCGCCGAGCAGTTCGGCGTCGACACCCGCTTCGTCGGGACCGACTCCACGCTCCAGACCCCGATCGTCGTCGCGGTCATGGACCCGCCCGAGGATCCGCAGTTCGTCTTCTATCGCCAACCGCGTGCTCCCGACTCGACCATCCAGCCGGACGAGGTGGACATGGAGGTCGTGCGCACGGTTCCAGTGCTCTGGATCAGCGCGGGCGCGCTCGCCGTCGAGCCCTCGCGCGGTACCGTCCGCACGCTGCTCGCGGAGCGGGCCGTGAGCAGGCACACGATCCTCGACCTGGACTACCGGGCGTCGTTCTGGTCGGCCGCCGACGAGGCCCGGCGCGAGATCGGGTCGACGCTCGACGTGGCAACTGCCGTCCTCGGCAACCGTGCCGAGTGCGAGATCGCGGTCGGCAGCTCCGAGCCCGACGCCGCGGCCGACGCCCTCCTCGACCGCGGCGTCGAGCTCGCGATCGTCAAGCTGGGCGGCGACGGGGTTCTCGTCGCGACCTCCGCGGGCCGGGCCGTCGTTCCGCCGGTGCACGTCGAGGTCGTCTCCGGCCTCGGCGCGGGCGATGCCTTCGGCGGTGCGCTCTGTCACGGGCTGCTTTCCGGATGGTCACCCGTCGAGGCCGTCGAGTTCGCGAATGCCGCGGGGGCGCTCGTTGCCTCCCGGCTCCTCTGCGCGGATGCCATGCCGACCGTGGTGGAGGTCCGGGAGCTGCTGGAGGGGAGCCGTGCGCGGCGCTGAGCTGCACCTCCCGCTCGGACGTGCAAGCGGGGACGGGGACCCCGTCGTCGTCACGCCGGCGTCGGCCGGCTGGGCACTGTGCGGGCTCCGCGTGGTGCAGCTCGGCCCCGGCGAGGTGCGCAGGCTCTCCACCGGAGCCGACGAGGTGGCAGTGCTCCCTCTCTCCGGTGGCGGGCTGGTCGTCCAGACGGACGAGCGCACCGTCGAACTGGAGGGTCGCCGGTCGGTCTTCGCACGCGTCACCGACTGGGCCTACGTGCCCATGGGCTCGGATCTCACACTGAGGAGCACGGAGGGCTGCGAGCTCGCGATCGCGTCGGCGCGGGCGACGCGGCGCCTCGAGCCGACGTACGTGGCCGCCTCGGAGGTCGAGGTCGAGGTCCGCGGCGCCGGACACGCAACCCGCCAGGTCGCGAACTTCCTGACGCCGGAGGCCTTCGGCGGGGCGGACAAGCTCATCTGCTGCGAAGTTCTGACCCCGGACGGCAACTGGTCGTCGTACCCGCCGCACAAGCACGACGACACCGAGGGAAGCCCCGTCTGGAACGAGGAGATCTACTACTTCCGAATCGGAAGGGTGGGGACGCTCGACTATGCCCCGGAGGGCTACGGGGTCCACCGCACCTACACGCACGACGAGTCGATCGACGCGACGGTCACGGTGCGCGACGGCGACGTCTTCCTCGTCCCCCGCGGCTACCACGGGCCTTGTGTGGCAGCACCCGGCTACCCGATGTACTACCTGAACGTGATGGCGGGACCCGCGCCGGGCCGCCTCTTTGCCTTCGCCGACGATCCGCCGCATGCCTGGATCCGCAGCACCTGGGACGCGACCGACCCCGATCCGCGCTGCCCGCTGACGACCGCGGAAGGACCGACGTGGAGACGGTGAGGCTCACCAGCGCCGAGGCCATCGTCCGCTTCCTCGTCGCCCAGCGGACCGTGATCGACGGGCGCGAGGCCCCGCTCTTCCCGGGGGTCTTCGCGATCTTCGGACATGGAAACGTCCTCGGGCTCGGCGCCGCGCTGTACGACGCGCGCGACGCCCTGCCGACGTACCGGGGCCAGAACGAGCAGGGGATGGCGCTCGCGGCCGTCGCCTTCGCGAAGGCGACGCGGCGGCGCCAGATCATGGCCGTCACGTCTTCGATCGGCCCGGGCGCGACCAACATGGTCACCGCCGCCGCGGCGGCGATGGCGAACCGCCTGCCCCTCCTCCTCCTGTCCGGCGACGCCTTCCAGAGCCGGATCCCGGACCCCGTGCTCCAGCAGGTGGAGCACTTCGGCACGCCCTCGACGACGGTGAACGACGCCTTCCGGGCGGTGACGCGCTTCTGGGACCGGATCGTCACGCCCGAGCAGGTCGTGCAAAGCCTCCCCTCGGCCGTCGACACGCTGCTCGACCCGGGGGACTGCGGCCCGGCTTTCATCGGCGTCCCCCAGGACGTCCAGGCCGAGGCGTGGGACTACCCGACCACCTTCTTCGAGCCGCGCGTGCACGAGCTCCGCCGGCCTCGACCAGACCGCCGGCAGCTCGAGGCGGCCGTCGCACTCGTCCGCGGCGCGCGTCGCCCCATCGTGGTCGCCGGAGGTGGCGTGCACTACTCCCTGGCCGAGGAGGAGCTGCGTGCGCTCGCCGAGCGCCACGGTTTCCCAGTGGTCGAGACGATGGCCGGGAAGGCGTGCCTGACCGCGGACCACCCGGCCTGGGTGGGCCCCGTCGGGGTCACGGGCTGCGACCACGCCAATCGGCTCGTGGCCGAGGCCGACGTCGTTCTCGCAGTGGGGACCCGGCTCCAGGACTTCACGACGGGCTCGTGGACCGTCTTCGCGGGAGATGCGGCGCTGATCGGCCTCAACGTCGCCCGCTTCGACGCTGCCAAGCACGCCGCCCAACCACTCGTGGCCGACGCTCGCGAGGGCCTGCACGAGCTCTCGACGGCTCTCGACGACTTCCACGTCGAGCGTCCCTGGGCAGAACGCGCGAAGGCCGAGCGGGACGCGTTCCAGGTGTTCGTCGTCCAGCGGACCGCTCCTTCGAGCATCGGAGAGACACCGAGCTACGCACAGGTCGTGGGCGCGATCAATCGCCTGGCCGGCCCGGACGACTTGGCGCTCACGTCCGCCGGCGGGCTTCCCGGCGAGATGAACGTGAACTGGCTTCCGAAGGGCGTGGGCACGTTCGACTGCGAGTACGGGTACTCGACCATGGGCTACGAGATCGCGGGCGCGTGGGGTGCGCGCATGGGTCGAGCGCAGGGGGAGGTGATCGCGCTGGTCGGAGACGGCTCCTACCTCATGCTCAACTCCGAGCTGTACAGCACGACGCTCTCGGGCCACAAGGTGATCGTCGTGCTCTGCGACAACGGCGGCTACGCCGTGATCCACCGGCTCCAGGTCGGTGAGGGCGGAGCCCCGTTCGGGAACATGCTCCAGGACGTCCGTCCCGGCTACGAGCCCGTCGACTGGGCCGCGCACGCCCGCTCGCTCGGCTGCCTCGCCGAGGAGGTGGCCGGAATCGACGAGCTCGCGGACGCATTCGTTCGGGCCCGCGCCGCGGAGCGAACGACGGTGATCGTCATCCGCACCGCGCCGCACGACTGGACCCCCGGCGGTGCCTTCTGGGAGGTCGGAGTCCCCGAGGTGACCCAGCGCGAGTCCGTCTCCGAGGCCCGCAAGGCGCTGCTCGAGCAGAAGCGGCGTCAGCGGATCGGTCGGTGAGCGCTCCCATCCGGGTCGGCCTGCTCGGCGTCGGCCGCATCGGCCGTCTACACGCGCGCCTGCTCGCACGGGAGGTGCCGGGGCTGCAGCTCTCCGCGGTCTACGACGTCGATCAGGCCGCGGCAGCGGCCGTCGGCAGGCACCTGGCGGTGCCGGTCGTTTCCTCCTCCGAGGAGCTGTTCGAGAGCGCAGAGACGGACGCCCTCGCCATCTGCACCAGCACGGACACGCACGTCGAAATGCTGATCGGGGCCGCCGCGTACGGGAAGCCCGTCTTCCTGGAGAAGCCGGTATCGCTCGACCTGGCCGAGCTCGATCGTGGCATCGCCGCCGTCGAGGGCGGCGGCGTCTTTGTCCACGTCGGCTTCAATCGCCGTTTCGATCCCGCCCACGCCTCCGTGCGCCACTCCATCAGCGCCGGGGACATCGGGGAGCTCCACCTCGTGCGCATCTCGAGCCGGGATCCGGCACCGCCTCCCGTCGAGTACGTGCGCGTCTCCGGCGGGATCTTCCTCGACATGACCGTGCACGACTTCGACATGGCCCGCTTCGTGACCGACGCAGAGGTCACCGACGTGTTTGCGCTGGGTGACGTCCGCATCGACCGGGACATCGCGGACGCCGGAGACCTCGACACCGCCGTCGTCACCCTGCGCCACGCGAACCGCGTGCTGACGGTCATCGACAACAGCCGCCGCGCCGTGTACGGCTTCGACCAGCGGGTCGAGGCGTTCGGCTCGGCAGGCATGGCCGCGTCGCACAACCCGCTCGCCCACACCGGCACGGTCACGACGGCCGCCGGAACGAAGACGCAGCCGCTGCCGCACTTCTTCACGGAGCGCTATGTGCCGAGCTACGTGGCGCAGTGGACAGCGTTCGAGGAGGCCGTGCGCGCCGGAGAGGCGCCGCCAGTGACCGTGCACGACGGACGCGCGGCGCTCGTCGTCGGGCTCGCCGCATGGCGTTCGGCGCGCGAGGGCAGGCCGGTGCAGACGGCCGAGATCGCATAGGCGTGCGCGTCCTCGTCACCGGCGCCGCCGGCTTCGTCGGCTCGAACGTCGTCCACGAGGCGGCGACGCGCGACATCGACGTCGTGGGGGTCGTGAGGTCTCCTCCACCCCTCCCGGACCCGCACGCCACCTACGTCGTGGCCGACCTCCTCGACGCTGACGGCACTCGCGGCGCTGTTCGCGGCGCGCGGCCTGACGCGATCGTGCACACGGCGATCCTCAACGACCTGACTCGGCTCTACGCCGACCGACGTCTCGCCTGGCGCTCGTACGTCGGCGTCACGCGCACGCTCGCCGACGCGGCCAACGAGGTCGGGGCCCAGCTCCTGACCGTCTCCACGGACTGGGTGTTCGACGGTCTGCAAGGGGGCTACGACGAGGAGGCACCGCCCAACCCCGTCAACCTCTACGGCGTCCTCAAGGCGATGAGCGAGCTCGTCACGCTGGAGCGTGCTCGCCTGGCGACGATCGCCCGCATCGCCGGGGTGATGGGGACGCATCGCGCTCGGCGGGACCTCCCGCGCAGACAGGACGCCGGTTTCGGCTACTTCGTCGCCGCGCTCGTCGACGCGCTCGAGCGCGGGCAGCCGTTCACCGTGTGGGAGAGCGACGCGATCAACATGCGCGCGACGCCCAGCCTCGCGAGCCGCTCGGCACGCCTCATGCTCACGCTCTGCGAGCGCCGCCTGACCGGCGTCCACCACTGCGTCGGCGGAGAGGCGACGAGCCGCATGGAGCTCGCACGCGCTGCGGCCCGGGTCTTCGGGCTCGACGCCGCGCTGCTTCGGAGCGGGCGGCCGGACGCGGAGGCGCTCCCGCCGGCACCCGTGCCCTACGACACGAGCCTCGCCGCACGCGCCACAGCCGCACGTCTCGGGACGTCGCTGCCGTCCGTCCGGGAGTTGCTCGAGCTGTACCGGACCGAACGCGCGGCGGGCTCAGCCGGCTGAGAGCGCGACGCCGTCGACCGGCTGCCAGGCACCGCTCGCCGCCGAGCGCTCCATCGCAGCGATCACCCTCGCCGCCGCGAGCGCCTCGCGCATTCCGGGCTCCCGCTGCTCGCCGTCCACGACCGACTGCAGGAACACGGCTGCCTCGACCACCTTCAAGTCGTCGTAGCCCATCGGCAGCCCGGGACCGGGCTGGAAGCGCCCGAAAGGCTCGTGCCGCGGGCCCATGAGCACGCGCGCATAGCCGTCGTCGCCCGTCTCGAGCGCTAGAAACAGGGACAGCTCGTTCATCCGCTCGAAGTCCCACGCGAGCGCGCCGCGAGATCCGTGCACCTCGAAGGCGTACCGCGCCTGAGGCCCGACCGCCACGCGGCTCGCCTCGATCGTCCCGGTGACGCCCCGCTCGAACCGGACGATGCTCCAGACGACGTCCTCGTTCTCGACCGGAGCGAGCTCGCCATCGGTGACGACGTCGAAGTGGGTACCCGCTCCGGTGGGCAACGGGCGCTCCGCGACGACCGTCTCCGTGCGCGCGACCACGCTCACGATCGGTCCGAGCAGGAACTGGGCGAGGTCGACCGCGTGGGAGCCGAGGTCGCCGAGGATGCCGAGGCCGGCCCGCTCTCGCAGGAAGCGCCAGCTCAGGGCGCCCTGCGGGCTCGCCGCGTACGCAGCTATCCACTGCGAACGGAAGTGGTCGATCGAACCGAGGGTGCCGCCGTCGATCAACCGCCGCGCGTGCTGTACCGCAGGCGCCTGGCGGTAGTTGAACCCGACCAGGGACCGCACCCCAGCCGCCCGCACGGCCTCGGCGATCTCCTCCGTCTCTCGGGGCAGCCGTCCCGCAGGCTTCTCGATCCAGACGTGCTTCCCCGCCGCTGCGGCTGCGAGCGCCACGTCGCGGTGCAGATCGTTGGGAACGGTGACGCTCACCGCTTCGACCTCGGGGTGTGCGATCACCTCTCTCCATTCCGCCGTCCACCCCTCGAAGCCGAGCTGGGTCACGGCCTCGCGCGCGCGGTCTTCGCTCTCGTCGGCCGCCATCACGAGTCGAGCCACGCCGGCGCATTCGGGGTAGTGGTCGCCCGCACGACGGTACGCGACGCTGTGCACCCTGCCCATCCAACCCACCCCGACGAGGCCGATGCCGACCGCGCGCGCCATCACGGCGAGCCTACACCGGGGGTCGCCGGGCGGGCGACAGTACGCTCAGGCGCATGGCGAGAGTCGCGGTGGCGGGGAACGTGGCAATCGACCGGATCGACGGACAGCCGCCGAGCCCCGGCGGGTGCCCCTCCTTCGCCGCGCTGGCGCTCCGACTTCTCGGTCGCGAGGGCCAGATCCTGACCCGCTACGCCGAGGCCGATCGAGCGTTGTTCGAGCCGACGCTCGCGACGCTCGGTGTTCCCGTGACGCTGCTTCCCGCGGGCTCGACCAACGGCTTCGGCTTTCGCTACGAGGGCGAGCGACGGACGATGACGGTGGACGCGATCGGCGAGTCCTGGTCGCCTGCCGACGCCGCGGCGCTTCACCCGGACGTCGCCTGCGTGCACGTGGCCCCGCTCCTCCGCAGCGACTTCCCCGCGGAGGCGTTGACGGCGCTCGCGGGCGCGGCGCGGACCCTCTCCTACGACGGCCAGGGGCTCGTGCGCGTTCCCGAGCTCGGACCCATGCAGCTGGATTCGGCGTTCGACCCGGCGCTGCTGAAGGCGATCTCCGTGCTGAAGCTCGCGGACGACGAGGCCGTCGTCGTTGCGGCCGGCCCCTTCGGGGAGGCACACGCGCGGGCGCTCGAGGTGCCCGAGATCCTCGTGACGTACGGCTCGGATGGATGCACGCTGTACCTCGACGGAGTAGGGCAGCACGTTCCGGCTGCCTGGCCGGTGCTCGGGGTGCAGACGACCGGCGCGGGCGACGTCTTCATGGTCGGTTACGCGGTCGCGAGAAGCGACGGCGAGGAGCCCGTCGCCGCGGCCGAGCTGGCCAGCGAGCTCGTCGCGCGCATGCTGGACGAGCGCAAGCGCTCCCCGCTCCGCTAGAGGCGAAACTCGCCGCGGGCGACGACGACCGCCGTCCCGCCGCAGGTCACCCGCTCGATGACGCCGTCGTGCCCTTCCGCCCGGGCGAAGAGGGTCGACGGCCGTCCGATCTCCGCCCCCTGCGAGATCGTGATCTCGGTGCCCCACTCGACGAGCCCGTGCCGGCACACGTGGCACACGAGCGGCCCCGCGGCGGAGCCCGTGGCCGGATCCTCGGGCACGCCGAGAGCGGGAGCGAACATCCGGGTCTTCCAGGCGGTGCCCGTGCCCGCGCAGCAGGTTGCATTGACCTCCAGCGCGGCCAGCTCGCGAAGGTCGGGAGCGAGCGCGGCGACGACGTCCGCCGACTCGAGCGTGACGATCGTGTGGAGCACGCCGTTGTCGTAGCGCTCGACCGGGAGAGCAACCGCAGGGAGCCCGAGCGCGGCGAGCAGACGGTCGGCGTCGGGGTACGGCTCGACGGTCGGAACCGGCTGCACCATCCGCCCGAAGACGAGCGACCCGCGCTCGTCGCGCTCGAGCTCGACCGGGATCATTCCGCTCTTCGTCTCGAGCTCGAGGATCCCGCGCTGCAGAGGCGCGGCGAGCACCCACGCCGTGCCCAGGATGGGATGGCCCGCGAAGCGGAGCTCGGCGGCGGGCGTGAAGATGCGCACCCGGGCGGTCCCGCCCCTCTCGGGCGGGAGCACGAACGCCGTCTCCGAGAACCCGATCTCGCGTGCGAGCGCCTGCATCGTCCCGCCGTCGAGGTCGCGGGCATCGGTGAAGACGGCGAGCTGATTCCCTGCGAACGGCCTGTCGGTGAAGACGTCCACGAAGACGTACCGGAGGCTCCTCACGCGCTGACCCTAGCGACTGTCCCGACAAGAGCGAGGGGACTATTCTCGACGGCGATGCGCCTCTTTCTCGTCCGTCACGCCCACGCGGGCCCGGGAGACCCGGACGACCTCCGTCCTCTGTCCGGGCGCGGCCGCGGGGAGGCGGAGGCGCTCGGAGCACGCCTCTCTTCGCACGCCACCCCTCCGCGCCTCGTCCTTTCCAGTCCGCTGCTGCGCGCTCGACAGACCGCCGAGGCGGTCGCAGAGTCCACGGGCGCGGAGCTGAGGACGGACGAGCGGCTCGCTCCGGGGGCAACGGCCGACGACGTGCGGGCAGCCGTCTCCGGGACGGAGGGCCCGGTCGCCGTGATCGGGCACCAGCCCGACTGTTCGGAGATCGCGGTCGCGCTGACAGGGAGCGACCCCGGCTTCCCGACCGCCGGCGTGGCCGAGCTCACTCTCGAGAAATGACCCTGCGTTCGAGGTCCCGCCACCAGGCGGCGTTCCACTCCATCAGCTCGATGCCGTACCGGAGCACCTCGGCGCTCGGCCCTTCGACGTCCCCGAGCTGCTCGGCGATGCCGTGGAAGACTCCCTCGACCTCCTCGAACCAGGCGCGACGGCGCCGCACGAGCGCGAGCAGATCCTCGCCCTCGACGAGCTCGCCGAAGAAGAGCTCGAGCAGCCCCTCGTCGCGGAACTCGAAGAGCGTATCTGCCAGATAGATGACAACGGCAGCGATCTCCGTTCGAGACCTCCGCAAGTCCTACGACGGCGTCGAGGCGCTTCGCGGCATCAGCTTCGAGGTCGGCGAAGGCGAGGTCTTCGGCCTGCTCGGGCCGAACGGCGCCGGCAAGACGACGACGGTCGAGATTCTCGAGGGGTACCGCCGTCGCGACGGCGGCGACGTCTCCGTCCTCGGCTTCGATCCCGGCGATGCCTCGCGGTCGCTGAGAGAGCGGATCGGCGTGGTGCTGCAGCAGTCCGAGCTCTCGCCGGCCCTCACCGTGCACGAAGTGCACCGGCTCTTCGCCGGCTACTACGAGCGACCGCGCGACGTGGACGAGGTGATCGCGCTGGTCGGTTTGCAGGAGAAGCGCGACGCCCGGGTGAAGACGCTCTCGGGCGGGCAGAAGCGCCGGCTCGATCTCGGCATCGCCCTCGTCGGCGACCCCGACCTCGTGTTCCTCGACGAGCCGACGACCGGCTTCGACCCCGCGGCCC
>Ga0209640_10001928_pt1 | contig 17934 bp, 12 predicted proteins | sample RifCSP10_1_FD_184018 | JGI IMG/M metagenome (GOLD analysis project Ga0209640, IMG submission 184018) | Soil microbial communities from Rifle, Colorado - Rifle CSP2_sed 10_1 (SPAdes) (version 2) | ecosystem: Environmental > Terrestrial > Deep subsurface > Rock core/Sediment | place: Rifle... | reverse complement strand
ATTTTGTGCTTTCTTATAAGGGCGTGCATTTTAAACCCGCCACTTCTTAAACCCCTGTACGTTAACCCAACACCACACACCTCACCTTTTCCCATCTTTTCATTAAATTAGTTCACCACATATACATATTGTTAAAATGACATTTGCAGGCAAAGCAATTAAATATTTTTCTAATCTCAAAACACCCAAATTATTTCATAAAGAAGTTGGTATAATCAATCCTTATGAAGCTGCTGAAGTAAAAGATGTCGTTAAAAAATTCTACAAGAAATATTTTAATGATAACAATAAACGGGTATTCGTATTCGGTATTAATCCCGGAAGATTTGGCGGCGGCTTAACCGGAATTTCTTTCACCGATCCTATCGCATTGAGAGAAGAGTGCGGTATTGAAACTGATTTTGGAACCAAGAAAGAATTGTCCAGCAAATTTATTTACCGGATGATTCAAGAGTTTGGCGGTGTAAAAAGATTTTATTCAAATGTGTTTTTGTCGGCGTTGTTACCGTTCGCATTAATAAAAAATGGAAAGAATTATAATTATTATGATTCCAGCGAGCTGGCGGATGATCTAAAAGATGAAATTATAAAATCAATCAAAGCACAGATTGCGTTTGGCGCAATTAGAGATTCTGTAATAATTCTCGGGAAGAAAAATGCTGACTATTTTTCTGCTTTGAATAATGATCATGCTTTCTTCAATAAGATAGTAGTTCTTGAGCATCCAAGATATATTATGCAATACCAGCTCAGGAAAATTGATTACTATATTTCGAAATATTTAAAGGCGTTGGGCAATTAGCAGATAATCGTTCGACTTCAACCAGGTCACCCGCCGGTTCTTCACAACTAAATAACTTAGTGTGTCTTTCACTATGAATTAAATCCGCTTCAGAAAACTCCTGATTGCTTCCGTAACGATCTTTGGTTTTTCAATTGGCGTCATGTGCCCGGCACCTTCAGCAAGGACAAACTCAGAACTTTTGATTTTATCTGCTATCGCCATCATTACATCAGGAGGAGAAATCTTATCTTCGCTTCCACAAACTATAAGACAAGGAATTGAAATTTTATTAAGCGTGCTTGATGTATCTGTTCTGGCAGCCATAGCAAGCAAGCAGCCTTTAACTCCAATTGGATTGTTTTTTTTGGATCTGTTCAGTATCGTTTCAAATTCTTTTCTCTTTTCGGAAATAAATTCCTCATAAAAACAATTTGCAACAAACTCATTTATGAATCCTTCAAATTGCCCCTCATTAATCCGCTGGATTGCTTTTGCTCTTTTAAGTTTTGTCTCGTCGCTGTCTGAAACCGATTTGGTGTCACATAAAATAAGTGCGCGGAACTTTTCCTGCATCCTTTCAATTGCACGAAGGGATATATATCCGCCCATGGATAATCCGCATAACACGGGTTTCTTCAGTTTGAAATGATCAATAATGCTGTTTAGGTCGTCAACAAAGGTTTCTATTGTATATTGTCCATCGCCGGCTGCAGATTTTCCAAGCCCTCTTATGTCATAAGTTATACAATAATAATTTTTATATAGGGCGGCTGTTTGTGCGTCCCACATAGTGTGGTCGAATGGAAACCCGTGAACAAAAATCACCGGTAAGTTTTTTTCTTCCCCCTTGGTATATATAGCAAGATTGTTTATGAAACTATTCAATTGTGTAATCCTATACTTGTTAATAATAATTTTCTTACGTGATCGGTTATATGTTTTTTGCTAAATATTATTCTGGTCTGTCATTTGATATAAAATAAAAATAGCAACAAAGTATGTTATATTAAAATTCGATTCGGGATAGTCTTTCTAATTCATTTCTATAATTATTATAAGTTAATATTTATCTTTACAAACAAAAATTTGAACGGGCTTAAATGAAAATAGCATTTGTTTCAACTGAGTGTGTCCCCTATGCTAAAACAGGCGGTCTTGCGGATGTTGCCGGCTCTTTGCCTGTAGAACTGCAAAACCTTGGCTGCGAAGTGAAAGTATTTATTCCTAAATACTTTTTAATTGATGAGATGAAGCACGAGCTTCATTATAACTGGGATATTGGTGAAATGCCGATCAGGATTAATGGACAGATACGTTCGGTACACGTACATCAAAGCAAGCTGCCCGGCTCTAATGTTGAAATCGACTTTATTGATTGCCCGTATTATTTTCATCGCAACAGAATTTATACTGACGACCCTGATGAAGATGAAAGATTTATTTTGTTTTCGAAGGGAGTAATAGAAACACTTCAACGAATACAATGGGCGCCGGATGTTATACATTGCAACGATTGGCAGAGTGGATTAATCCCTCTTTTTATAAAAGACAATTATAACTGGGATAAATTATTTGATAAAACCGCGACGGTATTTACTATTCACAACATCGGGTACCAGGGCAGGTTTTCTAAATCTGCATTGCTCAGTGCGGAGATTAGGGGTGATTTGTTTTATCCGGGCGGACCGGTTGAGTTTGAGGGCGGAATTTCTTTTATGAAGACGGGCATTGTTTTTTCCGATATTCTGAACACGGTCAGCAACACTTATGCGCACGAAATTTTGACTCCAGAGCTTGGCGCAGGGCTGCACATTGCGCTTCAGCAACGAAAAGATGATTTGTATGGAATATTAAACGGTGTTGACCACCGGATTTGGAATCCGGAAACAGATAAACATCTTCCTTTTAAATATTCGCAAGGCGATATGTCGGGGAAAATCAAAAATAAAAATTTTTTACTTGAACGATTTGGGATGTCATTCGATGAAAAGATTCCGTTGATAGGAATAGTTTCAAGAATGGTGCTTCAAAAGGGCTTTGATATTTTTGCTGATGCTCTTGGTGATTTAATGAGGCTTTCTGCGCAGTGGATTATCCTCGGAAATGGAGAAGATAAGTATGAGCATATGTTTAGAATGATCTCACAGAAGCTCCCGCACAAAACAGGTGTATATCTGGGTTATAATAATGAGCTCTCTCATCTGATTGAGGCTGGTGCTGATATGTTTCTGATGCCGTCTCGTTATGAACCCTGCGGACTTAATCAAATTTACAGTTTGAAATATGGCACCGTTCCAATCGTAAGAAAAACTGGCGGGCTTGCAGATACGGTCCATGACTGGGACGAACTTCATCATTATGGATTGGATACCGGTACGGGTTTTTCTTTTAATGATTACAGCGGTTATGCGTTATATAAAGGTGTTGAAAGGGCAGTTAATTGTTTTCATGTAAAAGATGTCTGGAAAAAGATCCAGAAGAACGGAATGAGAAGGGATTATTCCTGGAAGAATTCTGCTGAAAAATATATGGAGCTTTATAAGATGGCGAAGGAAAAAAGACGTTAAAAACTCATTGCATGTCCAATTGAGAAATAGAAAAGAATGTCGCTCCAGGTAATGGTGCTGCCGCCATCTGCCTGCCTAAGTAAAAAACTTCTTCCCAAAGAAAAGTCTGCAGGTCCGATTGGTGTATCAAACGAGAGTGATCCACCGATTCCATGTTTCAAATCTTTATACCTTATTTGTTCCTGAACTGCCCAGGTCGAACCAAGATCATAACGAAACGAAATGAATGTGTCAAAAAATATTTGGAGAGGAAATTTGTATTGATACATTAATGAAACAAGCAATAGCTGTCTTCCTCTGAATTCATTTTCATGCATCCCGAAAAATGAATATTGTCCGCCGAGCGTAAATTGTTCGGATAGCGGAAGGGTTTGATCTGCAAAACCAATTTGAATTCTGGGTACAATAACATGCCTTTTCAAATATTTAAATAGATATTTGAAGTCCGCTCCTATTATAATATAGCCTTCATCGCCGCCAAGAAAACTTTGAGCTGTTTCATAAAATCCATTCAGGTATAATCCTTCATCGGGATATGGATACTTATTTTGATTATCTAAAATTGCACCAACTCGCAGACTTACAATTTTGGTTTTATAAGGATCTGCCACATTTCCCACTTTATTTTTAACCTCATCGAGCTGGTATTTGCCCGTAAAGATCAGTTTGCCGGATTTTTGAATTTGGGTACCCATTGACAATGATGTTCCATAAAAAATCTGCCGGTATTCCCCGGCTTTTTCACTTGTAAACGTTTTCTCCGATTCGGAGATCGTTCTTTCAAATACGTTTACATTGTTGAATTTATAATATGCGTTTATCTTATATGTAAGATAAGTATCGAAAATTCTGTGTGCGATGTGTTCAATTATATAGGCCCGATTCCTTGTCCCGCCGAAAAGAATAATTCCCATCTCGTTACCCGTTCCAAATAAATTAATATCTCTTACATCAAGTCCGAATTGGGCATTGTAAACGTTGTCTGCCAGAAAGCCAACACTTAGTACCTGTGAAATTCTTTCTTCAACGTCAAGCTGAACAATATTTTTACCTCCGGATTTTATAACCTGCAAGTTCACATCGTTAAACAAACCCGAACTTCGAAGATTGTCTAATCCCTTCTTAACATCTGCATATAAAAACTGGTTTCCTTCCTTTACATTAAATTCTCTCGAAACAATGGTGCTGCTCGTGCTGCTGTTAATAATTACATCCGAAACCCGGCTTGTTTTAAAGGAAAGAATAAGCTTGCCTGTTCCTTTGTTAAAATCACAGCCCGAATATTCTGAAAGCAATTGTCCTTCTTTCCGGTAATTGCCCAGTAGCTGGATTATTTTTTTTACTATGGTTTCGCTATTAAATGTTTTTCCAATAAGCTCATTCAAAAGCTGCAAGTATAAAGAGTCATTAGTGCTGCCAATTCCAATTAGCTCAACTGATTTGATAATTGGTTTGAGTTCATAAATAAATCGTACAAATGATCCCGCCTGATCGGTTGTCGCTTCAGCAAAAATGTTTTCGAAATCCCCGGTCTCATAAAGCGCATAAATATCCCTTAAGATCTCCGCGCTGGATACTGAATCTTTCTGGGCGTACTTGTTTAAATATGGAATTTCTATTCCTCTAGCGTTATCATCGTAAATTACATTCTTCAGAAAAAAAACTTTTTCATTTATTTTTTCTTCAACCGAAGAATTAATGAGTGTTTTTATTTCATCTAGTCTTTCTATGGCTGATTCGTAGCCCATTAAAATTAATGAATCAACATTAGTAAAATCATTTGGAGATCTTCCTTCCAAATCCGGTTCAATAATTATATCTGCTGACTTTAGTTGTTTCAGATTTAATTGTTTCATTGGTATGCTGACTGTTTGATCGGCAATTAACCATGGCATTTCAAGATCCTTATCCTTATGTAAATCGCTTGTGGTGTTAACGGCAATAACTATTTCTGCTCCCGACTCGCGCGTTGCATCAACGGGTATGTTTGCTACCAACCCCCCATCAACCAAAGTAAGGCTGTCCCACTCTACCGGGGACAAAAAGAATGATACGCTTGAACTTGCTCTCATAGCTCTACCAAGCGGACCATGATCAAGTATCACCGGTTCGCCGGTAATCAGGTTAGAACAAACGGCTCTGTATTTTATCAGAAGTTCGTCAAAACTATTTTCAACTCTGATTGGCGCAGCAAAAGTAATAAGCGTAAGATAATTTGATAGCTTGATTCCCTGGTTGAACGAAGTCGGAATAATAGGTTTCAGACCATCAATCCTTAGACTAAAAATAGATCTGTCTTCCGTTGCTTTTTGATCAATAAATAATTCCCTTCTGCTGATCTCCTCTGTGAATGAAAGCAAATCGTTCCAGTCAGTATTCTTGGATATAGAATCCAAATCTTCAATACTGTAGCCCGCTGCATAGAATCCCCCGATGATGCTTCCCATGCTCGTTCCTACAATAACATCGACAGGAATGTTGTGTTCTTCAAAAGCTTTTAAAACGCCGATTTGGGAAATCCCTCGTGCGCCCCCGCCACTAAGAGCAAGCCCTATGGTTGGTTTAATTTTTAATACTTGTGTTTCGAATCCAAATGGAAGCTGTTTTGTTTCCGTCTCTAATGAAAAAACATGTTTTGTCTGGGCAAAGGGAAGTGTGCTAAATAAAAGAAATGTTGTAATTAATATATTAATATTCTTCAGCATCTGCCTCGGTGCTGCCGTAAGAAAAATTAGTGCTGTTCTTCACGGCAAAACGCACATTATCGTTTCTTCTTCTGTTGTGATTTTGATTGCTGCTCCGCAGCTTCCATTAGTCTTGCCATAAAACCTTTTCTTTTCCCAGGATCTTTCACCGGCTCCAATACCATATCATCATGCTTATGATTGATATAATATTGCTGTGCAATTGTAAAAACATTGAACATAAAATAATACAGGTTAAGGCCGGAGGGAAAGGTCATAAAAAGTATAGTTAGCATTACCGGCATAATATAAACCAACGCTTGCTGCTTTGGATCTTTCATCGACATTTTTTGCTGAATGAAAGTTGTAATACCCATTAACAAAGCCAGTCCGCTTATTTGTTGGACACCAAAAAGCGGTAATTTAAACCCGAGATCATAAATCACGTCGGGGGTGGAAAGATCTTTAATCCAAAAAATGAATGGCTGTTGTCTCAGCTCTATAGCGGATTGAAAGAGACCCCAGAGAGCAACAAAAATAGGCATCTGTAATAGCAGCGGTAAGCAGCCGCCTGCAGGATTAATTCCGTATGTCTGGTAAAGTTTCATCGTTTCTTTTTGCAGCTTCTGCGGATCATCTTTGATTTTTTCCTTCAGCTCTGCAATTTTCGGCTGTAACAACTGCATTTTTTTCATTGATAATGAACTGGTTTTCGTAAGCGGGTATAACACTATCTTTATTATCAGTGAAAAGACTATGATAACAAAACCAAAATTCGGAATAAAGATGTGAATAAAATTGAACAGTGGCAGAAGAACATATTCTGCTATTGGTCTTACTATAAACTCCAGCCCGAAGAAACTGCCAAAGTCAACAATAGCATGAAGGTTGTGACCAAGATTTTTAAGCTTGTCATAATCGATGGGTCCTATATATATGCTGAAAGATTGCTTTTCATAATCGGTGTCGCGAAAAGGAACTTTTAGTCTCGAACTATATACTTCAACTATGCCGCTCATAGGTTTCTGTTTTCTGTATCCCTCAACATATGCCCCCTCAACATCTGCCGGTGAATGTGGTATTACAACTGCAACAAAGTATTTGTTTCTTACTGCAAGCCAGTCAACTTTTCCATTAAAATCTGATTGACCTTTTTGTTCGAACGACGATGCATCCAGAATTACTCTTTCATCACCATAATAAACCGAGGCATTGCTGTAATCAGCCTCGTTAACAGAATTTTCTTCGACAAACCTAATACCAGAATCCCAAACTATATCATAAGCATTATTGCTTACCAGGTTATTCATACCAAGGAATTCAATTTCGCTTAATACGTTGTATTTATCTGCATAAAACTGATATTTCTTATTTAAATAACCATGTGATTTTGTTTTTAAAGTAAATGAAATCTGGAGAGAGTCTTGCCCGGCAATTTTATACCTGTTTAAATCGGCAGATGCCTCAAATTCAAATTCTTTGGTATTAATTGCTTTTCCGTCAGTTGAAACAAAAGAAATGTCATAGGCATTACCAATACTATGATTTATTAATTGTACAGAATTTTTATAATAATTATCATCTCCATTACTATCTAACGAATACCAGTTTCTGAACTTCTTTAAAAATACCTTGTGGATATTTCCACCTAAAGTGGAAAGTTCATAAATCGCTTGTTCCGTTTCAATAGTAATTATTCTTCCGGTTGTGGAACTTGATTCAAAATAAATTCCATGGTCGGCCTGGCTTTTTTCGATTTGTTCAGTTACTGGTTGCTTTTCTATGGTTTCAGATTCGGGCGACTGCAGTATACTGGTTGAATCATCTGATGTTGTTATTGTATCGTTATCAACGCCCCGACTAACTTCGGGCGCAGGTGAGTTTATATATAACCAGATAATTAATATTGCGCCAATTAGAATCAGTGCTAAGGTTGTATTCCTATCCATTTTTTGCTTTCAAATCCTGAGTGTTTTTATCTTCAATCCGCATCAACGGTCTCTGCCTTGTTTGTTTTTACTTTCATAAATATTATTTACGGTCTCCGGCTAAAACTGATTTTTAATTTTGTTTAAAATGTCCGCTATGCCTGGGAGTGTGTCATTTAATCTTATAATTTTAAATTCCCTCTGGTTTATAAGATTAGGAGAAAAGATTATTTTAATAAAAAGGTTGTTTTTTATTAGGTTGTCAGTAAGAATATTTTTCTTTAAGCGGCAAGCCTCTCTTAATAATCTTTTAATTCTGTTTCTCCATACAGATGTGCCAGACTTTTTATGAACTGTAGCTGCAAACATTAGACTAGGATTGCTACTTTTTTCCTTTACTAAAAAGACAGCTTTCCATCTGCTGTCGGAAGAATAAATAGTTTTACCGTAGGTATATAATTCGTCAAAGTCTTTTTTGCTTTTTATATTAATTCGAGAGGGTGTATTCTTACTCACCAATAATTCTATTATTCGTCACTAACTGTTAATTTTTTCCTGCCCTTTGCTCTTCTTCTTGCAAGAACCTTTCTGCCATTCTTGGATTTCATTCTTTCTCTGAAACCATGTTTGTTTTTTCTTTTCCGTTTACTCGGTTGATATGTTCGTTTCATTTTTTCTCCATTTTCCTTTAAAAAGAAACCAAAAATAACAGCATTTAGTTACTATTGCAAGGTTTTTAATATATCATCGTTTTCCTTTCCAAATATAATCATATAATGTTGATCGTATTGATGTTTTTAAACATAATACAGAACATTCCTTGCTACTGAGTAAGTAATATTTAATACGATCATGAAAACAAAACGATTTAAGAATAAAATTAATTCTTATTGACTAATGCATCATAAAAAAATATTAAAATTAATTTGCACGGATGAATTATACTTCCTATTTTCTTTATACGAGAGCGCATTTATTTTGTGTGGATAAGTTGTTGAAAATGTCCTTTTGTGAAAACGTTTCACACTGCAACTGTTTCGAAACTTTCAATCTTGTCATTAAAAAATGTTTACAATAATTAAATAAAACCCCGCAAATTCTTTTATTTGGGGCAGTTATTGTCGTCTTTTTTATGTTAATAACTTGTTAACATGAAATTAATCTTCTGATTTTTTATCGTTACTAAGTTTAAAAATATTACTCTGGTTCATCTTTTTAACTGTGGATAAGTTAAATGTATACCCCTGAATTAGTTAGCTCAAAAATTTCTCCTTCCGATGCTAATTCCGTTTGGAAAAATTGCTTAAAAAAAATAAAAAGCGATGTGTCGTTAATGACATACAACACATGGTTTTTGCCTATTAAGCCGGTTGCAATTGAAGATTCTACTTTGCGAATACAATTACCGAGTCATTTTTTTTGGGAATGGATTGATGAACATTTTAACTCATTAATTAATAAAACAATTCATGATGTTATCGGTCCGGGGGCAAAATTATCTTACGTTATAGCACAAGATGCTGACCTTCTTGAAGGCACAGCTGTTGAAAGCTCCGATAAAATTCAAGCTTCACAAATTAATGAGAAGCCGAAGGTAAAACACAATTTTGATTCACACTTAAATCCACGATACACCTTTAATAATTTTGTTATGGGCGAGGGTAACCAGCTTGCAAGAGCTGCTGCCGGTGCTATCAGCAATAACCCGGGGGGAACTTCATTTAATCCTTTTTTTATTTATGGCGGGGTTGGTTTAGGCAAGACTCATCTAATCCAAGCTATTGGGAATGAAATATTATTAAACTTCCCAGATAAAAAAATTGATTATTTATCTTCAGATATGTTCACTGTTGAATTTGTGGAAGCAATTCAGACAAACCGCGTGAATTATTTTTCCAGTTTTTACAGAAGTATGGATGTTCTTATAATTGATGATATTCAGTTTTTAATTGGTAAGGAAAAAACACAAGATCTTTTTTTTCATATATTTAATACCCTTCATCAATCCCGTAAACAAATCATACTTTCAAGTGATAAGCCCCCAAAAAATCTTAAAGGTATGGATGAAAGACTTATATCACGATTTCAATGGGGTTTAACTGCAGATATTCAGCCCCCGGAATTGGAAACCAGGATTGCTATTCTGAAAAAGAAAGTGGAAATATACGGTATGCGGATTTCGAACGAGATACTGGATTATATAGCAGCTAATATTACTTCCAATATCAGGGAGCTAGAAGGCTGCCTGATAAAATTATTGGCAAACGCATCTCTTAACTCAAAAGAAATTACATTTGAACTTGCTAAAAAAACTGTTAAAGAAATTGCTACAGATAAAAAAACTTATAACATAACTATCGAACTAATTACAAAAAATGTTTGCGATTACTTAGGTGTGGCTGAGAATAAGATTCGTGATAAAACACGAAAAAAAGAAATTGTACTTGCGCGACAGATTGCAATGTATCTTTCAAAAGAACTTACAAAATCATATCTTAAAACTATTGGTCTTCATTTTGGCGGCAGAGACCACTCAACTGTGATCCACGCTTGCAGCTCTATCGAGCAAGGAAAGCTGCAGGATAAATCTATAAGAGAATTGATTAACAACTTAACAAACAAGATTGAACTTTCAACAATATAAATCCAACCTTACTCATTAAATAATTATTTACATCATACATGAATTTTGCTCTGGTCGTTGTGATTGCTTTGTTAGTAATTAAAGTACGAATTGTTAACATCTTCGTTGTTTTCAACACTCATAAGAATTCCTCCTTTTAGTATACTTATTGTTAACAAGTTCTATTGACATCTTATTTATACAATTATAATGATATCAAACACTTGCGGTGATATTAACTTATTAGCAAAGTAATTATTACAATTATCATGTAATTTTTTAAAGAATATATTATTAATGGTGTGTAGATAAGCCAATAACATAATCTTTTAAAAGTTTAATCAAATTATTGACTTTCTACCATATTTGGTCTAAATTTTGCTTGGGTCAAGGATTAAACATTTAATTTTAACAACTTAGAGTAAGTAGTATGAAAAAAACAATTATATTGTTAGTTATTATCAGCCTATCAGTGATCACTTTAGTAAGTTGTTCAAATACCGTTGGTAATAAGTTAACTTTACGTAATTTAGCTTCAAATGCTATTTATGTCAACTTTAGAGCTGAGTTAATAACTGTAGCATCTGGCGAGGAAGTTAATGTTGTTGATGTAGATCAAGGTAGTTACGCTTATGAAACAACATTTGAAATACCAGCAGGTGTAGAAAGTGTGGAAGCAGAAGGAGATGTTGCTGGAGAAATTGTGCTAAAGGCAGGAACCAAAGTTCTTATTGTGTACGATAGTGTAACATTGAATAATATATATATGTTGTCTGCTACCATGACTACTTCGGATGATTTGTTAGATGAAGATATAAATCCAATAGATCCTTAAGACAAAAGATGTCTTATAAAGTTTTATTTAGCAATAACGTCTGCTAGTGATTCCTATGGTAAGGGCAAAAAAATAGGATAAAATATTCTGTTTTATACTGTCCAAATCATTGAGTTTGGACACTCTTTTTCGTATTTTGCTGTGATTTATTTGGAGAGAATTTTATGGATTTCAAAGTAAACAGCAAGCTACTGGAAAAGATCCTATCGAAGGTTATCCCCGCAGTTCCAGCCCGCACTCCAATGCCAATATTGGAGGACTTCCTGTTCGATATAAAAGACGGATCTTTAACAGTATCTGCAACAGATTTAGAGATTGCATTGCGATCTTCAATTAATGTTGCTTCTGATGAAAACATTAATTTTGTTATACCGGCACGACTTTTATACGATATTATCAGATCACTTGACGAAACCCAGATCCAATTTAAAACAGAACCCAACTCCAGGTTAAGACTAACTACGGAAAACGGTAAATATAATATCGGCTACTCACCATCGGAAGACTTTCCGGAGATACCGCAGGTCTCCAGGAATAAGGAAGTTATAATTAATGGAAAGGATTTAAAAAAAGCAATTGATCAGACATCCTTTGCCATGAGCAAGGAAGACATGCGGCCCGCTATGACCGGAACCCTTTTTGAATTTACTGCTGATGGACTAAAGTTTGTAACAACCGATGGACATCGTCTCGTGAAGTTCATAAATAAAAATATCAAAACCAGTTCAGAAGAACAATATATCATTCCTGAAAGAGCCATTTCAGTTCTCACCAAACAGCTGGGTGAGGCAGATGTAAAAATGTATATTAGCAAATCAAATATTTCGTTTAATATTGGCGATCTGGAATTTATAACAAGATTGATCGGCGAGAAATATCCTGCATACAGTAGCGTTATACCGCTTGAAAACGAAAACCTTCTTAAGATTGATAGATCAGCAATTAGCTCGACAATTAAACGGATGATGCTTTTCTCTTCTTCAAGTACAAAGCAAGTAAAATTTTCGATCAGCAATAATAAACTTGAAGTTTCCGCCGAAGACGTTGATCACGGCTCTGATGCTGTTGAAAAAATTCCCTGTGAATATAAGGGTGATCCTATGGATATAGGTTTTAATACTCAGTATGTGAATGATATACTTACGCATGTTGATGATGTTAATGTAATATTCAAACTTCATTCACCAACCAAGGCGTGTATTATTGAACCCGGAACCATTCGGGAGAATGAAGATCTAATGCTTCTTCTTATGCCGGTCCGGCTTAATACTTAAGATGATTCTTTCCTCTATTAGCTTGAATAATATCAGAATTCACCAGAGCCTTAATAATAATTTTACCAAACGGTTAAATTATATTGTCGGAGGAAACGGTTTTGGCAAGACAACTATTCTCGAATCAATTTATTATTTATGTACAACGAAAAGTTGTTCCTCGGCTTCTGATTACGAGGTCGTCAGTTTTGGAAAAAATGATTTTATGATTGAAGGAACATTTACTGATTTGACTGCAAACAGGGTTAGTCTGTCTTATTCAAAAACCGAAAACAAAAAACGATACCTGCTTAACGACAAACAGATAAACAGGCACTCTTCAGTAATTGGTAAATTTCCCGTTGTATTGCTGATGCCATCTGATCATGCAATTACGCAAGGCTCACCGGCAGAAAGAAGAAAATTTGTCGATTCGGTAATTTCCCAGGCAAACAGAAATTACCTGGAAACCCTTATTGAATTTAACAGAACACTAAAGCAAAGATCCTCGCTGCTTACAAGAAAAAAGGAAACCAAAACAAATGTTTCTGATGAAGAGCTTGATGTATGGACAGCCAAGTTAGTTGAGAAAGGAAACGACTTGATTAATTATAGAATCAAATTCATTCAAAAATTTAATGAGTATGTGATCGAATCCTATGAAAAAATCATGGGAACCGACGAAGTGCCGAAAACAAATTATTATTTTCTGGAAGGATACTCCGGCGACGATATTGTTAATCGTTATTGGTCACTAATAAAAGAAAGAAGAGAAGAAGAGCTAAGACGGGCTGCAAACCTGGTGGGCCCGCACAGAGACGATTTTACGTTTGAAATAAACGGACTGAACCTTAAGGCATTCGGATCTCAGGGACAACATAAAACATTTCAAGCCGTTCTCAGGTTCGCAGAGTTTTTTTATCTAAAGGATATCACAGGAACAAGTCCGATATTTTTATTGGATGATGTGTTCGGCGAACTTGACGCCAGCAGGGCATACAAAATCAGCGAATATCTGAGTGATGTTGGACAGGCGTTTGTTACGTTAACAGATTTTGGAAATTTTTCTTTTCTGAAAACAGGAAACAAGGATAATATTATTAGATTGGAAAAGAAGGCAGCGGTAAATGTCTGAAGGATTTAAAAGCCTGGGCGAATTATTTAAAAGCAACCCGGCGTTCAGCAGGCTGAGAGAGATAGTTAAATCTAATGATATCGTTGAAGACTTTGATAAAGTATTTCCTGACCTAACGAAAGTTGTTACTGCGGTAAAGGTTGAGAAGAAAATTTTAAAGCTTAAAGTTGAGAACCCGGCATGGAGAAGCGAATTAAAATTCAGAGAAACAGAAATTGTTGAAAAGATAAATAAATATTTCAAAGAAGAAAGAGTTAATCACATAAGGTTCATAAGTTAAAATATGGCAAAATCAGAATATAGTGCGAAAAATATAAATGTATTAAAGGGTCTTGAAGCGGTCAGGAAAAGACCGGCAATGTACATCGGCGATGTGAGCTCAAGAGGATTACATCACTTAGTAAATGAAGTCGTGGACAACAGTATCGATGAGGCACTGGCCGGGTATTGCGACCAGATTTCAGTTACAATTAATAAAGATGAAACGATTACAGTTGTAGATAACGGCAGAGGAATACCCGTTGACATTCATCCAGTTGAAAAACGCTCAGCACTTGAGGTTGTTATGACCGTGCTTCATGCCGGAGGCAAGTTTGACAAATCATCTTATAAAGTTTCAGGAGGATTGCACGGTGTAGGGGTTTCCGTGGTAAATGCACTCTCTGAATGGTTAAAAGCCGATGTAAAAAGAGATGGGAAAATTTATTTTCAGGAATACAGGAGAGGAGTACCGGTAAAGCCTGTTAAAGAAATCGGCAAGTCAAAGAAGGGGGAAACCGGAACAACAATTACATTTTTACCCGACAGTGAAATTTTTAAAGTGATGCAATTCAGGTTTGACACGCTCGCAGAAAGAATGCGTGAACTTGCATATCTAAATAAAAATATAACAATAAAAATAAGAGATGAAAGAAACGGCGGGGAAGAAGAAATCTTTCACTTTAAGGGCGGACTGATTGAATTTGTCAAATATCTGGACTCAGCCAGAGAACCGCTTCACAAAACCGTTTATATTGAAGGAGAAAAGGACAATACCCCGATCGAGATTGCTTTCCAATACACAGATAACTATACAGAAAATATATTTTCATACGTGAACAATATTAATACTCATGAGGGCGGAACACATCTTGTTGGATTTAAAACTGCGCTCACAAGGACACTGAATAATTATGCATATAAAAACAATCTTGTAAAGGAAGGAAAAATCATACTCACAGGGGATGATTTCCGGGAAGGCTTGACAGCCGTGATTTCAATTAAGGTTGCCGAGCCTCAATTTGAAGGACAGACCAAAACAAAGCTTGGCAACAGCGAAACAAAATCTGCAGTTGAAATGCTTGTTGGAGAAAAGCTTGCTGAATATCTTGAAGAGAACCCGCCCGTTGGCAAAAAAATAATCGAAAAATGTATGCGTGCAGCTGAAGCAAGAGAAGCAGCAAGAAATGCTCGCGATCTTTCGAGAAGAAAGAACGCGCTTGATAATATGAACCTTCCCGGTAAGCTTGCAGATTGTTCAATCACGGATCCGGAACACTGCGAGATTTATATTGTTGAAGGTGATTCTGCAGGCGGTTCTGCAAAACAGGGCAGGGACAGGAAGTTCCAGGCAATACTTCCGCTAAGAGGAAAAATTTTAAATGTTGAAAAAGCGAAACTGAATAAAATTCTCGAGAACAATGAAATCAAAGCAATGATCTCTGCCATTGGTGCCGGGTTCGGACCCGACTTTGACCAGACAAAAACCCGGTACGGTAAAATTATTTTAATGACCGATGCGGATGTTGATGGAAGCCATATCAGAACATTGTTATTGACTTTTCTTTACAGGCACATGAAAGATCTTATAACTTCCGGAAAGGTTTATATCGCCCAACCGCCGCTTTATAAATTAAAAAAAGGCAAGGAAGAATTTTATGCTTACGATGACAGCGAACGCGATGAAATTCTAAAACGATTAAAAGTTAATGGCAAGGTAGCTTTGAAAGAGAAGAAGGAAAAGAAAGAAGGGCCAGAAGAGAAAGAAGAGGAAGCATCAGAAGAATCAAAAGAAATAAAGGGCGTTGCCATTTCGCGGTACAAGGGTCTTGGAGAAATGAATCCGGCACAGCTTTGGGAAACCACAATGAACCCGGAAACAAGAACAATATTGCAAGTTACACTTGAAAGTGCTGCTACAGCAGATAAGATATTTGAAGTCCTCATGGGCGATGATGTTGAGCCCAGAAGAGAATTCATCGAGAAGAATGCTAAATATGTTCGCAACCTTGACGTATAATTAATTACTGATAAAAATTAACAAGAAAACTTATGGCCACAATATCTGAAAAAGTAATTCCGGTTTCACTCGAATCAGAAATGAAATCCTCCTACATCGACTACTCGATGTCGGTTATAGTTGCAAGAGCGCTACCTGATGTAAGGGATGGGCTGAAGCCGGTTCACAGAAGAGTGCTTTATGGTATGCATGACCTGGGGATGGCGCACAACAAAGCATATAAAAAATCAGCAAGGATTGTTGGTGAAGTTCTCGGAAAGTATCACCCACATGGAGACACAGCAGTTTATGATTCGATGGTTAGAATGGTCCAGGATTTTTCTCTCCGCTATCCTTTGGTTGATGGGCAGGGAAATTTTGGTTCTGTCGATGGCGATTCCCCTGCAGCAATGCGATATACTGAAGCCCGGCTTGCTCGTATCTCAGAAGAGATGCTTCGCGATCTTGATAAAAACACGGTTGACTTTGCTCCAAACTTTGATGACACGCTTCAGGAACCAACAGTACTGCCATCATACCTGCCAAACCTATTAGTCAACGGGGCAAGCGGAATTGCAGTTGGAATGGCAACAAATATTCCACCTCATAATTTAAATGAAGTAATTGACGGGCTGATTGCATTAATCAAAGACCCTAAGCTTACAGCTGAAAAGCTGATGAAGTATGTGATTGCCCCAGATTTTCCAACCGCGGGAATTATTTACGGATATGCGGGAGTTAAAGAAGCACTTTTAACAGGAAGAGGCAGGATACTAGTAAGAGCAAAAGCAAACATCGAAACACTGAAAAACACCCGCGAAAATATTATAATCACTGAACTTCCATACCAGGTAAACAAAGCAAACCTGATTGAAAAGATAGCTGATCTAGTCAGGGAAAATAAAATTGGCGACATTTCAAATATCAGAGACGAATCTGATCGCGATGGAATGCGGGTAGTGATCGAATTAAAAAGAGATTCACAGCCGGCAATTGTTTTGAACCAGCTTTTCAAACACACTCAGATGCAAACCACGTTTGGCGTTAATATGCTTGCCCTGGTTAACGGCGTACCGCGAGTTCTGAATCTTAAAGAAATGATGCAGTACTTCCTTGATCACAGAATGGACGTGCTGATAAGAAGAACAAAATATGAACTGGATGCTGCTGAGAAAAGAGCACACATTCTCGAAGGCTATATAATTGCTCTCGACAATATCGATGCAGTAATTCAGACCATAAAGAAATCAAAGGACGTTGAGACAGCAAAACAAAACCTGATGAAAAAGTTCAAGCTGAGCGAGATTCAGGCGAAGGCAATACTTGATATGCGTCTGCAGCGTTTAACCGGTCTCGAGAGACAGAAAATTGAGGACGAGTATAAAGAAACAATAAAGCTTATAGAAAAACTTAAGGGTATTTTAAAAAGCGAAGAACAAAGAAAATTAATTATTAAAGAAGAACTTTTAGAAATTAAAAAGAAATACGGCGATAAAAGACGAACCGAGGTAGTTCATGATTACGAAGAATTTTCTCTCGAAGATATAATTGCCGAAGAAGATGTTGTAGTAACAATTTCACATAACGGATTTATAAAGAGATTCCCGGTAAGCGGTTACAGGAAACAGGGCAGAGGTGGAAAGGGCGTTACCGGCGCTATGACAAAGGTCGATGACTTCATTGAACACATGTTCATAGCTTCAACGCACCAGTATATTCTTTTCTTCACTGATAAGGGAAAAGTCTATTGGCTGAAAGTTCATGAGGTTCCTGAAGGAGGAAGAGCAGCAAGAGGTCGATCGATATTAAACATCTTGCAGAAGGACAAAGAAGAATTAATTACCGCGTTTGTTGCAGTTAAAGAATTC
>Ga0209640_10001927_pt1 | contig 17936 bp, 12 predicted proteins | sample RifCSP10_1_FD_184018 | JGI IMG/M metagenome (GOLD analysis project Ga0209640, IMG submission 184018) | Soil microbial communities from Rifle, Colorado - Rifle CSP2_sed 10_1 (SPAdes) (version 2) | ecosystem: Environmental > Terrestrial > Deep subsurface > Rock core/Sediment | place: Rifle... | reverse complement strand
TCCCGAAAGGAACGACTAACATGACGGCCACGGCGACTGATTCCGGCGGGAGGACCTCAAGTTGCTCGTTTACGGTCACTGTCACCGACAACCAGCCACCCAGCATCGTATGCCCCTCGGACATCATCGCCCTGACTGCACGTCCGGGGCAGCCATCGGTTGCAGTGCTGTTTCCCTCACCGGCGTTCAGCGACAACTGTCCGGGTGTGTTGCTAAGTTGCGCGCCCGCGTCCGGCTCCGCGTTTGCGCTGGGAACAACAACGGTAGGTTGCACTGCGACCGACACGTCCGGCAACTCCGCGATGTGCTCATTCACGGTCACGGTCTTTGACGTGTCGATACAGGAGGAGGGCCCCAGCGGCAAGCTGCTATTCAACTCCTCAACAGGCGAGTATCTCATTTGCTGTGACGGTACGAGGCTTAGCGGCAGGGGCACGGCGACGAGGCGAGGTTGCACGTTCTATTTGCAGGACGCTCCTCCCGGCTGGCGATTGATCGCCGTGGCCACCACGTGTGCGAACACTGGCACGGCAACGCTACAACTGCCGCCCGGAAGACCGAAATGCCAGATTCGGGATCGGGACATTCGCAATAACACCCCTGGGTGCGGCGCGGGGACATGACGTAGCCAACTGACGGCATTGATGCTACCTGGCAGGCGGAATCCGCGCCAGAAGGTCATAAATACGCGTCAGGTCGTCGGTCGAAGAGAACTTGATCTCGATAACGCCCTTCCCCTGGCTCAATTTTATCCTGACCGGGGCCGCCAGCTTTCGACTGAGCTTGGATTCCGCCGCAAGAATGTTGGCGCTGTCGCTCTCTGCTCTTCTAGGCGCTTTCCTGGCTTGCGAACCCGTGGACGGAGCCGATTGGGCGCGCTTGATTAGAGTTTCTGTTTCCCTCACTGAAAGCGACCTTGCAACGATCACCGCGGCGAGCGACTTCTGGCGGTCGGCGGGGCCGATGGCGAGCAAGGCCCTCGCGTGACCCATCGAGAGCTTCTCATCCTCGACCAACCTCTGAACCTCTCGAGGAAGACGAAGCAATCTGAGCGAGTTGGTTACCGACGATCTGTCTTTGCCGACTCTGCGGGCAACTTCCTCCTGGGTTACGCTCAGTTCATCTACGAGGCGCCTATAGGCCGCGGCCTCTTCGATGGGATTCAATTCTTCGCGCTGAATGTTCTCGATGAGCGACAACTCGAGCAGGTTTTGATCGGGCGCGTCCCGTATTACGCAGGTGATTCTCTGGAGACCGGCCCTCTGCGCCGCCCTCCACCGCCGCTCTCCGGCTATGATTTGAAAGCGGTCTCCCACGCGTCGGACTATGATCGGCTGCAGGATGCCATTGGCCTTGATCGAACTGGCGAGTTCCTCGATTGCCTTTTCCTTGAAGACCTGTCGCGGCTGGTAGGCCGAGCGGTCTATCAGATCGATGTCGACGTCTACGACGTCCGCCTCCCGGACGGCCGTTTTGGTGAACAGCGCGTCAAGCCCCCTTCCCAGAGCTCTTCTTGACATTATTGCTAATGACCTCCTTTGCCAGCCTCAAGTAGCACTCGGCTCCCTTGGACTTGATATCGTAGAGGATGATCGGTTTTCCGTGGCTCGGCGCCTCCGCCAGCTTCACGTTCCGATGCACGATTGTTGAGAAGACCTGGGAGCCAAGAACCCCCCTGAGATCGGAGACGACCTGGTTCGACAGGTTCGTTCTTTCATCGAACATCGTCAGAAGGAACCCCTCGACGGTCAGGCTCGGGTTTATGTTTCTTCGAACCTTGACCAGCGTGTCCCAGAGGTCTGAGACGCCTTCCAGAGCAAAGTACTCGCACTGAATCGGGATGAGCACCGAAGTTGCGGCGGCCAGAGCATTCAGGGTGAGCAGTCCAAGGCTTGGGGGACAGTCGATCAGAATGTAATCGTACTGATGGACGACTTGTTCGAGTAGCCGCTTGAGGTAGTACTCGCGATTGTCGGCGTCAACGAGTTCGATTTCGGCCGCCACGAGCGCTTTTTCGGAAGGAACCAGGTTCAGATTGGGCAGTTCCGTCGTTAACAGGATGCTCTCAAGGGGCTCATTCAGGACCAAAGAATGATACAAGCTTTTGCGGTAGGTTCCTCGCAATCCGAAGCCGCTGGAACTGTTGCCTTGCGGGTCGGCGTCAACCACCAGGACCCTCATGTCGGCGACGGCGAGGCTGGCTCCCAGATTTATCGCAGTGGTGGTCTTGCCGACTCCTCCCTTCTGGTTGGCGATCGCTATGACCCGTGCCATGCGGTCTACCATATCACATAAACCGGCCGCCGCAAGGTTCCGGGGCGAAGGGCGTCGGGATGTTTCACGTGAAACATTCAAAAAAGGAAAGGCCACGTCGGCGCTGTGAAAGCTGAGTCCCGCGACGACGCGGCCAAGAGCATCTGTCGTTTGTTAGCCGTTGAAGCGGCAATCGTCGTGCCCTTGCACCCGAGGGCGCTTATCGCCAACAAGTCCAGCTATTTCAGAAGATTCTCGGCAATCTCCCCCGGCCGGACCGGCTGCGCCCATCGGACATCGTTCGGTCTGACCTCCTGGGCCGCTCACTATGACCGAATGACAAACCGGCCAGGCCGCGAGCGAAATAGCGCACGGTGACACGCCGGGACGATTCGCCGGTCCGTCGTTATCAATCAGGTAGCCCGGTGTCCGGCCGGCCCCGCCGGCCGCAAAAGACGTGGCCAACATTTTTGGCTTATGGTATCGTTGAAAACTTTGTTCACCCGGTTCGGTTCGGCCCCGAAGCAGCAGCGGTCGCAAACTCTGGGACCTATTCAAATATGGGAGAGGGAATCAATGGCAAATGAGGGCAAGGTGATACAGGTGATAGGCCCGGTCGTGGACGTTGAGTTCGGCGAGGCGTCGCTTCCGCCGATATACCAGTCCTTGCAGGTAGTCAGCGATGGCTTCGACGTTCCCGAGCCGATGCGCGTAACGGTCGAGGTGCAGCAACACCTTGGCGAGGGCCGATGCAGGTGCGTCGCGATGGAGCCGACCGAGGGGTTGGTCCGTGGAATGACCGCCATTGACACGGGAGGTCCGATAACGGTGCCAGTGGGACCTGCGACGCTCGGACGCGTCTTGAATGTAATCGGCGAGCCGGTCGATAAGCTCGGGCCGATCGTGTCACCAACCCGCTATCCCATCCACCGACACGCTCCGGACTTTCAGGACCAGTCCACCGAGCTAGAAATGTTCGTGACCGGCATCAAGGTGGTCGACCTACTCGAGCCGTTCTTGCGCGGCGGCAAGATAGGGCTTTTCGGGGGCGCCGGGGTTGGAAAAACGGTGCTCATCATGGAGCTGATAAACAACGTCGCGATGAAGCACGGGGGTTTTTCGGTCTTCGGCGGGGTGGGGGAGCGGACCCGCGAAGGAAACGACCTCATACGAGAAATGGTCGAGTCGAAGGTCGTCATGAATTTCGGCGAGTCGTTTTACTCTCACTATGAATCAACGAACGATTTTGACCTGAGCCGTGTAGATATGTCGGCGGTTGGGAAGTCGAAGGCCGCGCTTGTGTACGGGCAGATGACCGAGCCGCCAGGCGCCAGGTTGCGCGTTGCGTTGACCGCGCTCACCGTAGCGGAGTATTTCCGGGACGAAGCCGGCACCGACGTCCTGCTGTTCATCGACAATATATTCCGGTTCACGCAAGCGGGGTCCGAAGTCTCCGCGCTACTCGGCCGAATGCCTTCCGCCGTCGGCTATCAGCCAACCCTCGCCGGCGAAATGGGAGAGCTTCAGGAGCGCATCACCTCCACCAGGAAGGGATCCATCACGTCGGTGCAGGCGATATACGTACCGGCGGATGACTATACAGATCCGGCGCCGGCAACGACGTTTGCTCATCTGGACGCGGTGACGGCTCTGTCCCGGCAGATTTCCGAACTCGGCATATTCCCGGCAGTGGATCCGCTTGCGTCGACCTCTCGCATACTCGATCCGCGAATCGTCGGCCGCGACCACTACGATGTTGCCCAGGAGGTAAAGCGCATCCTTCAGCGCTACAAGGACCTGCAAGACATCATCGCGATCCTTGGCATAGACGAACTGTCGGAGGAAGACAAGCTCACAGTGGCCCGGGCGCGCAAGATTCAGAGATTTCTGTCGCAACCATTCCACGTAGCGGAGCAGTTCACGGGCCGCAAGGGTAAGTTCGTCCCGCTGGAAGAGACAGTTCGTGGTTTCAAGGAGTTGGTATCCGGTAAGCACGACGATCTTCCTGAACAAGCGTTCTTCATGGTCGGCGGCATAGACGAGGCCGTGGAGAAGGCCAGTACAATGTGATCGCCTTACAATACTGTTTGTATTCCGTTTTAGAGCGCCGAGATGAGCGATAGGATTCATTTAGAAGTTGTGACGCCGGAACGAAGCGTCTTCGCCGCCGAAGTCGACCGGGTCGAAGTGCCGGGACTCGACGGGGAGCTTGGCATCCTGGTTGGGCACGCGAAGCTTTTCTCGCAACTCAAGCCGGCCGGACTTCTCACGTATCACATAGGCGACGAGAAAGGCGAACTCGCAATAAGCGATGGTTTCGTCGAAGTGACTCCTGATCGAGTTACGGTGCTCGCCGACCGAGCCAGCCGTCCCGAAGACATCGACCTAGCGCGAGCGCTCGAACTCAAAGGCCACGCCGAGCGTCAGCTTCAAAGGGCGATGTCAGATCCGGATGTCGACATTCTGCGCGCCACGGTTGAACTCGAACGCGCGACGATAGAGGCGGCTCTGGCAGAACGAGCACGGCGTTGAACGGTTGGTCGCAATAAGCTACCGATAGGCACTCGGCCATCCCGGATGCATGGATGCATTTGACGAGATTGAAACGCCAGAGCTAGGTATGTTAGTCTCTGCGCGTTCCTTGAATCGAATCTGCAGAGTTGTCACACGCGCAACCAGGCTGTCACTGGCTGTGATCGGTTACGGTGAGTTTGCAGTCGGACTCCGGGCACAATCCGGCGTGCCGGGGTCATACTCGGAATCGCGGACAAGCCTCAACTCCGAGACTCCATGTCGTCGCCGATTCCTAGAAAGTAGCGGACTTATGCAGGTGGATATTCTGGCTTCCATCCTCTCGGCAATCGAAAAGAGGGTCAATCACCAGAGCTTTAACACCTGGTTCAAGCCCATCACCTCCGCAAGCCGGGACGAATCGACTGTCTTTCTGAAGGTTCCCAACGAGATGTTTAGGGATTGGATCGCCAGCAATTACTTCGATGTTCTTGAAGAGTCGCTACAAGAGCTGCACCTCGACGGCTGCAGGGTTGCGTTTTTGATCGACGAAGCTGGCCAGGCGATTGCCAGAAGCGTCTCTGCTTCTGCCGATGGCGCAAAGGCGATCACGACCTCATCGCGGGCCTCCGCTGGTGCAGCATTGGCACGTACTCCAGGTACTGAAAGCTCAGAGCTTCTGTTGAACCCCAAGTACACCTTCGACACGTTTGTTGTTGGGTCATGTAATCAGTTCGCCCACGCCGCCGCGCTGGCCGTCGTGGATATGCCGTCAAAGACGTATAACCCGCTTTTCATATACGGCGGCGTCGGTCTGGGCAAGACCCATCTCATGCACGCAATCGGTCATGCAATAAAACTCAGAAATAACGACTTGCGCCTTACGTATATTTCATCCGAGAAATTCATGAACGAGTTGATTAATGCGATTCGCTATGACAAGACGATCAGATTCCGCGAGAAGTATAGAACGATCGATGTCCTGTTGATGGACGACGTTCAGTTCCTTGCTGGTAAGGAACGAACCCAGGAAGAGTTCTTCCACACATTCAATGCGCTCTATGATTCGCAGAAGCAGATAGTGATATCCAGCGACTCGCCGCCAAAGGAGATTCCGACTCTCGAAGAGAGACTTCACTCGAGGTTTGAATGGGGGTTGATTGCCGATATTCAGCCTCCAGACCTGGAAACGAAGATCGCGATCCTCAAACGAAAGGCGGACATCGAGAAAATTGCCCTTCCTGATAACGTCGCTCTGTTCATCGCCAGTAAGATCAGGTCCAATATCCGGGAACTGGAGGGATCGTTGGTCAGGCTGGTCGCGTACGCCTCCCTCAAGGGGCTGCCGATATGTTTGGATCTGGCACAGGAGGTATTAAGGAATATTATCAACGAGGAGAGCGGCGGTATAACAATTGAGACCATCCAGAGGGTCGTGGCTGAACACTACGGGCTGAGAGTCACCGATTTGAAGTCGAAGAACAACTCGCGGAGTATTTCCGAGCCGCGCCAAGTTGCAATGTATCTATGTAAGTCACTTACCAGAGGGAGTCTGCCGGAAATAGGAAGGGAGTTTGGTGGAAAGCACCATACAACGGTGCTGCACAGCATCAACAAGATATCGCGTCTTTATGAGAAAGACAATTTTTTCCACAAGCTTATTAACAATCTTATTTCAGAAATAAAATGACTTATACAATTCTTCCACAGCCTAGCCTTAGAGTATTTCGTAGGAAAACGTCGCGCCTGCTAGGAGTGGGCCATATTCCGGTTGGAACTTCGACAGGTTATTCACAGAATTACCACAGTCAGTTTGATTCTTAAGTTTTGTGATGACTATGATTGCAGAGATTTTCCACATTTCCACAGGTTATTCTACTACTTCTAGTTATTACATTATTGATAGTATTTCTCAGTATTAGTAATGAGGTGAAGAAAGATGCGATTCAGTACCCCAAAAGCGAAGATTCAGGGAGAACTAAACCTGTTACAGGGAGTGGTCGAGAAGAAGAACACCATTCCTATCTTGTCCAACGTCCTGATTGAATCCACGGATGCGTCGTCGGTCTCAATGGTGGCGACCGACCTGGATGTATCGATGTGGACGGGCTGCGAGGCAGACGTAGCAGAAACAGGTTCGATAGTTTTACAAGCCAGGAAGCTCTTTGACATCGTGCGCAGTCTTCCCGACGCCGACATAAGCTTTAACAAAGAGGCTAACGACCGGGTCAAGATCACTTGTGGGGCGTCAGAGTTCAAACTGGTTGGCCAAGCGAAGGAGCACTTCCCGACGACCCCTAGAGCAGCAGAAATGGTCATTGCAATTCCGGCTGCGCTCGTGCATACGCTGATCAACCGCACCCACTTTGCGATCACCCAGGAAGAGTCGAGGTACGCCCTGAACGGTTCTCTGTTTCATCTTGCCGACCGGAGAATCGAGATGGTCTCGACAGATGGCCATCGGCTGGCTCTGGCTTCGGCGTCACTGGAAAATGACCTTGGCGCAGAGACCACTCGCGTCATCGTACCTAAGAAAGCGCTTGGCGAGTTGTCGAAGCTCACGGCAGGGGCGGAGGGCGACTTGCAGTTTGGGAAAGATGACAACCACCTCTTTTTCAAGCTCGGCCATCGGGTGCTTGCGTCCAGAATGCTCTCCGGGCAGTTTCCGAACTATGAACTCGTGCTGCCGAAAGGCAACGACAAGCTGATTGTGTTGAACTCCGACAAGTTCGCCCAGGCAATACGCAGAGCGGCGTTGATGGCGGATGAGAGAAGTCATGGTGTGAAGCTCAGTATTGGTGACGGACGATTGAACATCACTGCGGAGAGCGCCGATGTCGGAGAGGCGAGGGAAGTGATCGCCGTGGACTACAGCGGCGACTCCGTTGGTATAGGCTTCAATGCACAGTACGTGCTTGATTTTCTTGGAGTCGTTGGAACCGAACAGGTTTCTTTCGAGTTCAAGGACGAGCAGAGTCCTGCCTTGCTGCGGCCCGAAGGTAGCGGCGATTATCAGTATGTCGTAATGCCAATGCGGCTCCTTTAGGTAAACGTCACTGGCGATCAAGTACAGGGAGGATTCTGCGCACGTGATGTCCACTAACATCTCCAAGCGGGTTCTCATAGTTGACGACAGCAGCTCGATTCGTTTAACTGTTGCGGGATACCTAAAAGAAAAGGGATACGAAGTCCTGGAAGCCGACGACGGGCTGCAAGGACTTAAACAAGTGCTATCTTCATCGCCCGACGTTATCATCCTCGACGTTGTGATGCCGGGCGTCGACGGATTCCGGTTGTGCCGAATGATCAGAGATAAGGGGATCAAGGCCCCAATCCTGATGCTTACTGAAAAGTCGAACGAAGCGGACAAAGTTGAAGGGTTCTCACTTGGAGCCGATGACTACGTTTCAAAGCCCTTCAGCAATGTTGAACTAGGGATGAGAGTTCAGGCCCTGCTCAGGAGGGCATCGGGAGAGTACCGCAGGTTGAAACCGCGCCACATAGTTCGCGGCGCGCTTGAGATCGATCTTGACCGGCATGTCGTCAAAGTCGATGGCAAAAAGGTCTCCCTCACACCTATCGAATTCAAGATTCTCAAACTACTGGCCTCCTCACCCGGGTTCGTGTATTCCAGGCAAGACCTCCTCAACTTCATCTGGGATACTGCGTACGAGGGGTACAAGCGGAACATAGATCCTCACGTCAATCGGTTGCGAACGAAAATAGAAGAAAACCCGAAGAGACCGAAGTATGTCCTGACAGTGTGGGGCGTGGGGTACAAATTCAGTGAGTCCGCAGGCTAAAGGCCACTGATCATCCGTCTCGAATTACTCGGAGATCGCGAAGACACCTACAGGCGTGGTTGTTGCCGCGCATGGCGACGGTGATGTATTCTTTGGCCAGTTAGTTGAGAGCAGGCACTGCGCGATGTTCGATCTCATAATTGTTGGGGGCGGCCCGGCGGGGCTCGCGGCCGCACTCTCCGCCAAACGGCATGGACTTGAGTATTTGGTAGTAGAGCGCGGACAGATCGCTAACACCGTTCAAGGTTATCCGTTCGGGCGGCGGCTTTTTTCCTCGTCTGACGAAGTCGAGTTGGTTCAAGGAGCGCTCTCGGCTGTGGAAAAACCGACACGGGAGATGGTCATCGAGCACTACGCCGATTTGGTTGCCAAGGAGGGTCTCCGCGTCCGGACTTCGGAAGAGGTCCTGAGAATAAAAAGGGAATCCGAAGGCCTCGTCGCCAAGACCAACAGGTCCGAGTATGAATCTCACGCAGTTCTGGTGGCGGTAGGAGGGTTCGGTCGCCGCCGCAGGTTGAACGTCCCCGGGGAAGAGCTTCCCATAGTTTCGCATCGGTTTGTTGACGCACATCCGTTCCAGGCTAAGCGAGTGCTTGTCGTCGGTGGCGGCAACTCGGCTGCAGAAGCCGCGCTCTCTCTTGCCGAAGCCGGCGCGCACGTAGCTCTCTCGATTCGCAGGCCGTCGATCGAGGCCGCGGATGAATCAGACAAGAGTGCGACCTACCACTTTGTTGCCGGAGCGACCCGGGCGAAGATAAAGCCGTGGGTCCTCGAACCTCTACAGCGCGCGATAGAGGAAGGTAGGATTGAGCTAATCGCGTGGTCCGAGGTCCGCGAGATTCATGCCAGCCACGTTTTGCTCTTGTGCCGGGGCGAGAGCGGCGATCAATATAGAGAGTTCATTTGCGACAATGTATTTACTCTGATCGGCGCCGATCCCGACACGCGACTGCTGGAGGAGGCCGGCGCCGAGATCGCCGCCGACGGCCGGCCGGTCTACAATGCGGATACGTACGAGACGACCGTGCCTGGTATTTACGTCGGTGGGCACCTCACCCGCGATCTGCACTTGAAGAATGCCGTGAAAACGGCGCGGAGGATTGTCGACCGCGTCGCGGCCCGGGTGCTCGCAGAGAACGTCATCTAGGTGACGCGCGGCGGCTGATTTGCCGGACAAAAAATGAAGTCTGTAGCTGACAACGAATCACCCCCCGCGGAAAGCGCATACGGCGCACCCGGCGAACTTCAGGGACCGGCAGCGAAAACTGAAGGCCGGATTCCTGAGGACGGCCTGGGGCGCGCGGGCTATCGTAAGGCTCGAATGATGTGGCGCCTGCTTGCGGCGGCCTCAGCCTTGATCCTGGTTGGAATAGCAATAGCCTCCTACATCTTGCTAACCCAAAAGCCGTCAAAGGTGGACCAGCTTCTCATCTTGACGGTTCCCTCCGGCGCGGATGTGAAGATCAACTCGAAGGAGTATGGGCGCTCGCCGGTGAAGATCGAAGGAATGGATATTGGGACCTACAGACTCGAAATAACCAAAGAAGGCTTCGCTCCCGTAATTGAGCAGATAGTCATCAATGAGGCGCAGTCGCTCGAACGAAAGCTGGCGCCGGTAGAACCGCCGGGCAATCCGGGCAGGTCCGCCGAGGAGCGCATAGCCGATTATCAGAAGGCCGGCGAGGACGCTTTCAACCGTCGCCGCTTTGGAGCGCCCTATCCGGACAGCGCGCTCTACTACGCGGACCTGATCATACGATTGGACCAGTCGAACCAGTTTGCGATCGAAATGCGCGAGAGTGTGCGGAACGCGCTGCATCAGTCAGCCAAGAGCGCGCTTGGGCGGCGCGACTATGCTCAGGCCCTCGACACGTATCAGGCCCTCGTCGACAACTTCGGTGACGATGACGATGCGCGAATTGCCAAGTCAAGGCTCGAAGCCCAACTCGCTGCGCGCCACGGCGAAATCCGCGAGCTGCTGCTCAAGGCGGAGAAAGCATTGGACGCGGGTGACCTCGTCGACCCCGCGCGCTCAAGTGCCTACTACTACTCGAGACAAGTCCTGGCGATCGAACGCCAAAACCCGCAAGCGCGCGCTATCAATGATCAAGTCAAGGAGAAACTCAGAGTCGCGTGCGACAAGGCCATCGCGCGGGGCGACCTCGACGGCGCGATCAAAGAGTGCGAGCCAATAATCGAGTTATTCCCCGAAGACAAACAACTGCGCGCCCGCCTCAACGAAATGAAAGAGCGCCGCGAGGCCGAGGCCGCCAGGGCCGCCGACCCCGACGCGCGGCGGATTCAAGGATTGGCCAAGTACCGTCGCAACGAGTACGCGGAAGCGGTGAACGACCTCGAGTTCGCGATGGTCAACGGCAAGGGCACGGCCGAGGTCATATTCTCGCTCGCACACTCGCTGTTTAAGCTCGGCCAACTCGACCAGGCCGCGACCTATTTCAGCCGGGTTCCGCCTACGGCTCCCGATGCCTACCGGTCCGCGATCGCCGCGCTCGGCGACATCGCGCTCCAACACGGCGACACCGCCAAGGCAGTCGCACGATACAAAGAGGCGCGTGAACTCGGCGGGAGTGTCATCTACCCGGTCGCGATTCTCGACGACAAGATCGAAGCCATCGAAAAGAAACAACGCGAGAAAGCGGCGGAACCACTGCCGGTGACGATCCAGGTCAGACATCTCCACGGACGGCTGCGGGGTTCGTGTCGAGGGACTCTTGCAGTGAGCCCGCTCGGTGTTCGTTACGACGGCGAACACCCCTTCGCCTCCAACGTCGTCGGCGTAGGCGCTACAATCACCAAGGACACGATAACGGTCCGCTTTCAAACCGGTTCTCAGAAATTCGCCCTTGCGTCCCAAGGGGACGGCGAGCGCTTCCACGCCGCGCTGGTTAGATATCAGCAAGCGTATGCGGATGCGAAAAGGTAAATGCTCGACCGAACAGGGCTGGCTTGCACCCGCGCGCGCGGCCTACCTGTGCGGGGAATTGACTGTGAGAATTTTTGCGGTATAGTCAGCCCGTCACTCAATTTCTTTCGAAGTGACCTTGTAGCGAAATCGAACCGGGGCGCTCAAGCTTCCACTGATTCAAGAATCGCTCACCGAAAAGGCTACCTGTCGCCCTGCGATTGGCCAGCAATGCCGCACACGGCGGCTGCCGAAGTGAGATCGAAACACTAAACGCGATGCGGTTGGCGGGCAACCTCAACCACATCGGCTGACCTGATCAACATCAGGCGGCGCGACCCTTCGGCGAAGGAGGCCAACTCATGAGGACGTTTAGATTGCTTCCGGCGTTCGCAGCAGTCCTTCTCTTCTTGTTTCATGCGGGCATCGCGCAAGGACAATCGACCGGCGCGGGTCCGATCAGCGGAAGGGTCGTGCCGGCGGTGGTGCTATCGCCTGCCGCGGAGGCTCTTTCCGTCAACACCACCAGCGACGTGTCCGCGACGGTGTTTAGCGTCGGAAGAGATCGCGTCGTCGTTCGAGTATCGGGATCATCCCAGTCTGCTGTCGCGCGGGTATCCGTTCGTTTGCTGATGCGCACCAACACGAGGTATCGACTTAGCGCGTCGTTGGTTTCTCCGCAGACTTCTCCTTCTATCGCGGGTTCGATACGCAGCGTTAATCCGACCGGACCTGCTGTTGTCCCGTCGGCCAAACACGGACTGGTCGACCTCAAATCGGCAACCGTCCTCTCTGCGAACCCGCTCACGCTAGTCGACGGGCCGCGCATATCGACTGGCGCCCCGTCGTCGCCAAGGAACGCGCTCGATGTCGAAGTGATGCTGGACATCGCGCAAGGGCCGGCCGCGGCGTGGTCGACCGACGTGTTGTTCACGATTGAGGCGGTTATCTAAGAGCGGTGGCTAACGTTGATGACGGGCCATTCCGAATAACAAACGCGACATTTCGTCATTCAGCTCGGCGGGGAAACAAACCCGGTCGATGCTGTAGCCGGACAGCCCCCGCACCACGTCTGAAATCTCGCTGATCTCGCGCGTCACCGGCTGCGGGCCGGCAGTTTCGATGTAGATGAGGCCGCGCGGATCTGCCCGCTCCGGCCTGTAGTAACCGTAGTAAGGCACGTCGCTGGCCCGGTCCATCGTCAGGTAGTAATCGGGATCGAAGCCCGCATGCATGACTATCTCGGCGGCCCGTTGCTGGAACTCGTGAACCTCGTCGCCCTCCAACGTCAGGTCCATCGCCTTAAACAGATTCCGGTTGATGAAACGGCCCGCCAGGTCCGCGAGTATCGGATCGCGATCGCGCGACCATTGCTTGAGATGGAACGTCAGGTCCACGTCGTCGAGCTGCAGATACTCGGACGCGACGACCTTCTCGCCGGTGAGCATCTTCTCGAGAATGGACCCGGCCACGCGGAAGCCCAGTTCGCCGGTTTCGATCAACTCGCGAGCGCGCTTGAGCGTCGAGACCAGCACTGCTTCCGCCGCCCGCAGCGTGCGATGAAAGTAGACCTGCCGAAACATGTAGTAACGGGCTTGCAAGTACTCTTCAACCGCGTAGAGCCCCTTTGACTCGACATACACCCGGTCATTCTGTTCGTCGATCTTCAAGGCATGCAGCACCCACTCCAGGTCGTAGATTCCGTACTTCGCGCCGGTCATCAGGCTGTCGCGCAACAGGTAGTCCATCCGGTCGCAATCCAGTTGTGACGAGACAAGCTGGGCGATGAATGCGGGCGTGTAGGTGTGATCGTAAAGCGACGCAACTCGCCCGGGAAGCTCAGGGTCGAACTCGCGCAACACGCGGTTGATCCCGGTGCCTTCGTCCAGGACGATGCGGCGCGTCCAGTCTTCGTGATGAAAGCCCAGCACCTTCTCGATCACGTGTGAGAACGGTCCGTGGCCGACGTCGTGAAGCAACGCGCCGGCGCGCCCGACCGTGCGGGCTTCGTGACTGATGCGCTGCTGGGAACCAAGCAGATCAAGGGTCCGCGTCATCAGATGCATCACGCCGAGCGAGTGAGTGAATCTGCTGTGCTCGGCGCCTTGATATGTAAAGAGAGCCAAACCGAGCTGCTTGATGCGCCGCAGCCGCTGAAACTCCGGCGTGTCGATCAGGTCGATGAGAAGCCGGTCTTCGGGCACGGACTCTTCAAGCGAGATGATGTTATGAAGCGGGTCGCGGTAGTTTCGTTGAGGCACGTTGCCCTCTGTCCTCGTTACATTGAAATTCGATGTAGTGCGAAGGCTGAATCGCAATGCTAGCCGTTCCGAAACCTCGAATCAACGCGCCGCCTAGCCCGGTAACAAGATGCTGGGTTCTGAGTTCAACCTTCAGGTTGCCCTCCGGACGCGGCAAGCTGAAGCTTGAACTCAGAACGGCGCGCGCGACGCTCAGGGGCTGGACAACGAGCGCGCCGCGAAGTAGGTTGGACTCATAATGCCGCGAGTCCTTCTGTTGTTGCCGACGACGACCTATCGCACCAAGGCGTTCATTGACGCGGCGCTGAGACTTGGTGTCGAGGTCGTCGCCGCATCCGAACGGGCGAGTACCCTGGAGGACAAGAATCCGGCCGGCTTACTCACGCTGGATTTCGTCGATCCCGAGCGCGCCGCTGAGCAAGCCGCGGAGTTCGTCCGGCAGCATCCAATCGACGCAGTGATCCCCGTCGATGAAGACACGGCGGTCGCCGCCGCTCACGTCGCCCGCGCGCTGGGTATCAATCACAACAGCGTTGAGTCGGCGTACACGGCGAAGAACAAACATCGAATGCGCGAGGTGCTGAGCCGGTCGAACGTCCGCGTGCCCCGTTTCTGGCACTTCACGTTCGATGAAGACCCGCGCGAAATGGCCGCGCAGGTCAGCTATCCGTGCGTGGTCAAGCCGGTCTTCTTGTCGACCAGCCGAGGGGTGATGCGCGCCGACAACGCGGAGGAATTCGCCGGGGCAGCGCGTCGACTCGAAGCCATCGTGACCAACCCTGAGATCGCCAGGCGAGGAGGCGCCGCCGCTCGCGAAGTGCTCGTCGAAGAGTTCATACCGGGCGTGGAAGTCGCAGTCGAGGGCCTCGTCACCGGCGGCGAGTTTCGGGCTCTTGCCATCTTCGATAAACCGGACCCGCTCGATGGGCCGTTCTTCGAGGAGACGATCTACGTGACTCCGTCGCGGCTTTCTGAAAGCGTCCAGAATGAGATCGTCGCGACCACGGCAGCGGCGGTTTGCGCGATGGGTCTTTCACGCGGGCCGGTTCATGCTGAACTGCGTGTGAACGATGAGGGAGCGTGGGTGATCGAAGTAGCAGCGCGAGCGATTGGCGGGTTGTGTTCGCGCGCTTTGCGATTCGGGGGCGGGATCACGTTGGAAGAGATGCTGATCAGCCACGCGCTCGGCCGAGATGTGGGCGGCATCGAGCGCGAGCGCGAGGCGGCAGGCGTGATGATGATCCCGATCCCTCGCGCTGGTGTGCTGAGAGAAGTTCTTGGTGTGGCCGGGTCAAAGGCCGTCGCAGGAATCGAGGGCGTCATCATTACGGCGCACGTCACTCAAGAGATCACGCCGCCGCCCGAAGGAGCGAGCTATCTGGGCTTCATCTTCAGCCGCGCCGAATCGGCCGATCGAGTCGAAGCCGCCCTGCGCGAAGCGCACGGAAGGCTTGAGTTCATAATTGAATGAACGCGCCGCGGTGTTGCGATCTCACCGCGACCTGGCGTCTATCGCTTCTTCACGTTTTGTTGTGCGTGCGTGTCGAGCATTCCCTTCGCGCGCAATTCCATGCTGATGGCCTCGTCGTCCCGGTTCGTTTTACGCAGCAAAGCGGCGTAGTGGTTGAGGCTTGCAGCTATGTCAGGATGGACCGGCCCCAAGGCCTTTTCGCGTATGTCTAGCGCTTGCTTGAAGAGAGGCTGCGCCTCGGAATACTTACCTTGCTTGAAGTAGAGTACAGCGAGGCCGTCGAGGGTCTCTGCGATGTAGGGATGGCCGGGCGGCAAGGACCTCTGTCGAATCGCGAGGGCGCGCTCATAAAGTGGTTTGGCCTCGGCATACCTGTTCAGTTCTCGGTAAACGGTCGCGAGATCGCTGAGAGTCAGAGCGAGGGTTGGATGATCGGGGCCGAACACCTTCTCGCGAGTACGCAACACATCTTCGAAGAGCGGCGCGGCCTTCTCGTACTTCCCCTGCCTGGAATAGAGGCGGGCGAGACCCGCTTGATTCGTTGCTATCTCGGGGTCGTCCGGGCGCAGGACTTTTTTGCGAATGGCTATCGCATCCTCATATAGCAGTTCTGCCTTTGCGTAGCTCGCAGGCGTGCCCTGATTTCGATATAGATTCGCCAGGTTGTTGAGCGTCGTAGCCACGTAGGGGTGAGAAGGCCCCAGCGAGCTCTTGTAGATGTCTATGGCCCGCGTGAAGAGCGGCTCGGCCGCCGCGTACTTCCCCTGGTAGTAGTAGACGAGTGCCAGTTGATTGAGACTCGACGCGAGGTTGGGGCTGTCCGGTCGTTGCGTCTTCTCGCGAATGTCCAGCGCCCGTCTATAGAACGGCTCCGCGTCGGCATACTTGCCCTGGCCCAGGTAGATCGCGCCGATATTAGTGCTAGCCTGAGCTTCACCCGCGCGGTCGGCGGTTTGCTCGTAGGCATGCAGCGCCTCATGATACTTTGCGATTGCGCTCTTGAGGTCGCCGGTCTGACGAAGGTCGACCGCTTCTCTCGTGAGCTGGTCCGGTTTGCGAAGTGTGTTGACTGCCTGCCTCTCGATCTCCGCCTGGCGGTCTCGTTCCACGAGGAGTCGCGCCTGTTCTTCGGCGCTTCTGCGCGCGTCTCTCTCTTGGGCGATCGCTATTTGTGCGCGCTTGGTTTGCCGTATTGCCTCGTCCCTGTCGTGGGTTGCCTGGTTGTTAGCGAATGTCGCGGCCTCCGCCAAGAGTTCCGCTTGTCGTAATGCCTCCTTCGCGCGGTCGAACTCCGAGTTGGCCCGCGTCGTCTCTTCCTCAGCCCTGGTCTGCGCCGCGATTGCCTCCCGTTGCTTGACCTGCGCCTCACTCCGCTTCATCGTCGCGTAGACGGCGGCGCCGGCAGCGAGCAGCGCCGTCACCACCAGCATGGCAACCAGCCGCTTCAGCCGCCCAGTAGCCTTCGCTTGTTCCTCCACCCGCCGCTGTTGTTCTTCAGCTCGAAGCCGCTCCGCCTCGGCACGGCGTTCCTGTTCCTCGGCCCTTGCCCGCTCCGCTTCGGCACGACGCGTTTGTGCTTCCGCTTGAAGCCGCTCAGCTTCAGCCAGGGCGCGGGCCTGTTGCAGTTGAAGCTCGCTGGCAGCTTCCTTTTCCTTCTTCGCGGCCTCCTCGGCGGCGCGCTTGGCGGTCTTGAGTTGCACCTGCGTTTGAACGTATTCAGTTATCGCCTTGGCCAGCACGTCGTGGAAGATCTCGTAGCGCACCGGTTGCCGCGGCGCACGCACTACGCGAAGCAAGCGCATGTCTTCGTGCGAGCTGAGACGCGCGAGTAATGCCTCGACTTCTCCCTCGTCGAGATTGGCCCACGATGCGAGCGAGCGAGGGTCTTGCGCTATCTTCGTGCGCGAGGGCGTCACAAGGAAGCGAAACACTTCGGCCGCCGTTTCGCGCTCGCGCTCGGTCAGCCGGCCCATGACCTCCTCGAGGTGCGCTCCCATGATGCTCTCAGCGCCGCGCAGCTCCTTCTCGAACGTGTTCAACCGCAAGACGGGTGAACCCGCCTTTCTTTCGTAGTTCCACAACCGAGTCAGCAGCATCTGCAATACGGGGGTCTCTACGTGGGCCTGCGACCCCCCGTCCGCAGCGTCGCCATTCGGGCACGACATCTGGGTGAACGCATCCTGATCGGGAGTCGCTTTGTCGAGCAGCCTCGAAACCAATTCGTCTTCGATGGTCATCCTGCGATCGCTGTCAACATGCCTGTTATATTCATTCAAGGGTTCGCGCACGGCCTTTTCGGCGGACGCGCGGTCCAGATGGTTCAAGCGCAGCGTGTTGCTCAGCAGGTTGGGGATTCGGCCGCGGAACCGGTCCAGCTTGCTCAGTTCCTCCTCGCGCATCGAAAGCAGGAAGGTTGCGTCGATGTCGCGCCGGTTGACGGCTCGCGCCAGCATCGCATCGAAACTGTCTGCGGCTTTCGAGGGCGGATGATACAAGAAGTACTCTTCAAACTGATCGAGGATGAAAAGGACCGGCCCTCCCAGAGCGTTCGTGCACTCATCCAAAAACTGGTCGAACGGTTTGGACAAATCCACCCTGATTTCTTTTGCGGCGGCTCTCCTCACCGAAGTGAGCACCTCGCGCTTCAGGGCGTCGATGAAATTGTCATTCTGCCAGCTTCTGAAGACGACGACCGCCAGCCGCTCCGATTGCCA
>Ga0209640_10001926_pt1 | contig 17940 bp, 21 predicted proteins | sample RifCSP10_1_FD_184018 | JGI IMG/M metagenome (GOLD analysis project Ga0209640, IMG submission 184018) | Soil microbial communities from Rifle, Colorado - Rifle CSP2_sed 10_1 (SPAdes) (version 2) | ecosystem: Environmental > Terrestrial > Deep subsurface > Rock core/Sediment | place: Rifle... | reverse complement strand
CAAGCGCGGCGCTCGTGCCCCAGCCGCCCTTCTGGCCCTTCCGCGCGGCGTAGAGGCCACCGCCGAAACCGGCAATGGCGAGGAATGTTTCGCCCGTCACTTCCCGGACGGTGAACCCGGATACGGACGCGACCCACATCGTCAACGGGACGACCACGCATAGGGTGAGGAAGGTGAGCGAAGCCGACGGCTTGCCGTTCTCGTCACGGAGCCAGAAATTCACGAGAGCGCCCGGTTCACCCAGCCGCGAAGGAACCCGGCCTGTCCTGGTTGGCCCGCGAGTTTCGCGTAAAAACGGATCGCCTCGACCTGGAGCTGTGCGAGGAGCGCCGCCGGATCGATGGCGTTCACGGCCGCCAGCGTGCCGGGGCCGAACGCGCCGTCGACCGCGCACGCCTTCCCTAAATTCACCGCCGCCCGTTGCAGGAGTTCGTGAGCCCGCTTGGGTCCTGCGTTCACCGCGAGATCATAAACCTTGTCCGCGATGGCCTGATACGTAATCTGCCCGTAGACCGGCGGCCAGAAGTCCCTGCGGTAGAGTTCCAAGGCCCGCGCCTCGGTCAGATTCCTGATGTCCTCGTTCGGATACCGGCGCTTGCTGATGCCGAATTTCGTCTCGCCGCCCCGGTCGTTCGGGTCGTTCACGTACCCGCCCTCAAGGGCCATCACCTTCCGCGCCGCTGGCTCAAACTGCGCCATCACCCGTCCTCCGGTCTCGCGCCATTTCGGGCGCGGACTTCCCGGGCGCCGCTTTCCGAATCGAGGAGCCGCCCGGCGGCCCACAAAAGCAGCGCCGCCGATGGAATGGAGAGAACGCCCGCCGCATAGCCAGCGAGGAACGGACCCCAGAAGTTCACGGTGTCCCGCCTTCCAGCCTCGCGACCCGTTCCGAGATCGAGGTCACCCGGCTGTGAACGTCGCCGAATTTGCTGGAAATGTCCGAAAATCCGTCGTGGAGATTTTTTTGCCACTTCTCGTCCAGCCGCTGGAGCTGGGAGGATGCCCAGGCGAAAGCGCCGGCGAAACCGATGAGCAGCGCGAGCAAGGCGCTCAATATCGTGGTGGAAAGTTCGACGGTCACCCCGGAAGCTCCCCGGTTTCCCGGTAGCGGTCGGCCGCGCGGTTCACGGCGCCGGGCTCCGTGCCGTCGGGGAAAATGTAAACCGCCCCGGCGAGGTCGAGCTTCTCGCCGTCAGACGGGCAGAAGACGAACCGGCGGCGGTCCATGTCCCATGCGGTGATGATTGTTATTGCGGGCATCGCGGACTCCTTACGCCAGCACCGCGTTGACGGTATAAACGACGTTCGCGCTCGTGGCCGCGTCGACCCAGAACGAGAACGGGCTGATGGTGCCGGGAACAGAAATCATGTCCCCCTTGACGAGTGCGACCGTCGCGGCGGACCGGAAATAGTGCTGATCCCCGGCGACGAGAACCAGCGGGGTGAGCGTATTTGTCTCGCCCACGCCGCCAGCGGTCGTGAGATCGATGGCGGTCCCGGCCAAGGCGTTCGTGAGCGTCGTGGCGAGTTTCACATGCGTCGAATCGACCTTGATGATGTAGTAGACCGTCGCGTCCACGAGCGGCGCGGGCGCGGTCGTCCCCTTCGTGTAGGTCATCGCGTCGCCGGTTTCGTAGGTGTTCACGGGGACGGTAATCTGATCCGTCGTGGTATTCACATCGGTATCGGTGAAAGTATTCGCCGCCCCGCCCGATTTCCTCCAGCGCCCGACCTCGACCGCCGCCGCGTAAAGCTGCGCCCGGATTTCTCCGTTCTGGTTGTAGGCGTTCATCGCGACCGCCAGCGGGGCTTTGGCGATCACCGCCATCGGGGAGCCGGTAATCGCGCCAATGAGAAGCTGGAAATCGAACCAGTAATTGCCGGTGACGGGGACGGCTTCACCGCCGCCCGATGACCCGGCGATCCCCGGCGTATTCGTCGCGACGACGGCCGAATGCGAATGATTCACCCGGAACCGGGTCGGGACGCCGCGAGATGTCACTTGCGGCATGTCAGTCTCCCCAGTCGATGGAGACCGTCACATCGATATCCGGCGCGGTCGCGCCCGCGAGCGAAAGCTGCCCGGTGTGGAACGGCCCGAAGCCGCCTTCGAGCACCTGCTTCAAGTCGTCGGCCGCGACCCATTCAATCGCCGCCCCGGCCCCATCGGTAAGGGCGACGTAGTTCGTCTCGTCGCCGGTCGCTTTCGCGGTGAGCGTGCCCGCGCCCCACGTCCCCCGGGCGTCCACGGCGACCCGTTTCGCCCACTGGTTTCCGCGCCGCAGCGGGAACTCAAGCGTGCCGTCGGCCGCCAGATTCCCGAAATACACGTCGTCGCGGTTGTTGAGTTTCGTCATCGTCGCCATCGTTTACGCTCCCGTCCTGAAGGACCGGATACTAGCACCCGAATCCCCCACTGTCAGTAGATAATCTTGAGCAGCCCACCCGGCCGCCCGGAAATTGCCGCTCGCATCGAGATACCGAACGCTCCACGTGTCGCCGTCCGGGCTCGACAGTATCAGTTTGTTCTGGCCCACCACCACATATCCAGTGTTCTGGTCGTGGGCGACGCCGTAGAGGTGGGTCGCGGCCGGGACCGTCGCGGCCTGCGCCCACGTCACGCCGAACGGCGTCCCGTCGGTCGAGATCACGATTTCGCCGTTGTCGGTCACGGCGCAGTACTGGTCCACGCCGTTCCACGCGACCGCCCGGATGTGCTCGGTCGTGTTGGAAGTCCGGGCGGTCCACGTGACCCCGCCATCGGCGGTCGTGAGAATCGTTCCGTTTTCGCCCACCGCGACGCCATGGGTCGAGCTTCGCATGACTACGGCGGTCAGGTTCTCGGCCACGCCGGAATCCCGCTCCGTCCAGACGTCGTTGTTGTTGCCAGAGGTCCAGACGCCTCCGTTCCCGAACGTCGCGGTGATGCTCCCGACGGCGATCATCCGGCCGCCGCCGTTGTGCGCGATCCCCTTCAGCGCCGCGCCGGACACGAGCGCGGAAACCGACCACGTCGTCCCGCCGGTGCTTTTAATCGCGGTCCCGTCGTCCAGCACCGCGAAAAAGTTATCGATCTGGCCGAGCGACATGCCGTTTACCTGCTGCGCCGTCCCCGTCGTGATGGACGTGTAAACCAACCCATCGGGCGTCGTTAGCATGACACCGCCAGCCCCAGCCAAGTACCACAGGGCGGCGGATTCGTCACGGAGCAGACACAGAAGTGCGGTCCCAATCCCGGTCGCCAACCGCTGCCAATTCGATATGGTATATACCCACCGCTGCCGTTTTACTGCCGCCATGTACTCACGGAGCGTGTTATTTAGCGTCGCGGGATTCATCCCTTCCGGCGCTCCGTCGGGAGGTGAGGCGTTGTTGCCCGCCGCCGCGCTCTTCCATGTAGATACGTCGCTCATCTTATCCTTTTCGACTTTCAAAAATAATGCCGCTAGCGCCGCAAAGCAATCCGGCCGATCCGGCCCCGGCGGCTGCGTTAAACGGCAGAGGAATTTGAAGCGCCCATGACCATGTTGCCCCGGCGTCGGCCGAAGCGAGAATCCCCTGCCCGTCCACGGACGCCCAGAGCAGATCGCCGGACGCCGCGATCCCGGTCACCGCCCCGGTCACGTCCGCCGGGATCGCCATCGCGGTCCACGGCGCGTAGTGGTCGCCATCGGCGGTTCGGTAGATGTTCCCGGTGCCGCCCACGAGGAACCCGTCGCCTGACGCCACGATGGCGCCGAGCGATTCCGATTCGGGGATTCCCGACGTGGCTCTCAGAATCGCGTCATCGGCCTCGCCGCCATTCGCGCCGATCACGATCCCGATGGGCGACGGGCCGGAAGGACCCACCGCCTGCCAGACCTGGAGCGCCTCGTTCACGGCGATGGCGTTCAGGGAAGCGCTCAAGGCCGTGCCGGAATCGAACTCGCTCCAATTCGAGCCGCCGTCGGAGGTGAACGCGAGCGCGGCTTTCCCGTACGGGTCGCCCGTCTCGCCGCACGCGTAGAAACTCTGCGTCGAGAACGTGGCGAGCCCGTTAAGACGCGTCGTTACGAGCACCGGAGCGCCCACGCCCGTCCACGTCACGCCGTCCGTCGTCGTCACGCCGTAGCCGTCGTCGCCCACGGCCATGAAAAGTCCGTTGGAGGCGCACGCGAGCGCCCGCATGATCTTCGTCACGCCGCTCAATGTCGAATCGAACCACTCCATGCCAGCATAAGACCACCGGGAGAAATCGGACGGCCCTACCGCCACGAGGAGAGAACCGATTCCCGGTGTCACCGGGTCCACCGTCGGGTTCCATCGTGCTGCAACCCCGCGCCACACGTTGGCATCTCCTGATCCAGACGTTACCGAATGCCCCAAGAATGAATTCCGGTCCCGCACTGTCGCGGCCTGTAGTTCGCGATAGCTCCGCGCCCAATCGGCCGAAGCCATACCCTCGGGGAATCCGTCCGGCGGCGAAGAGACGTTATCCCCCGCGACGGCCGACCATGCGGATACGTCACTCACGGGCGGGCCTCCCGGGTGGACTGCACACCGCGCGCCCCGATCTGCCGGGGGCCTTGAACAAAAATGAGGTTCGTGAGCGCCCGCTTCCACGGGGCCGAGTTTTCCGGCGCGGTCGCGAGCGTCGTCAGCCACTTCTGGGCCGGTTTCGAGAGCAGCAGCTTCCCGGCCCCAAGCGCCGTCCCGTACGCCGCCGCCGCTCCGGTCAACGCGCCCACCGTCCCGCCCTTGGCGTAGCCGCCCGCCCCGCCAGCGCCAAGCAGCACGCCAGCGGCGGCCGGGGCCTGCAACTTCCCGCCGGTCTGAATCCGGGTCGCGCTCGCCATTTGCTGGCTTCGTGGCCCGACCGCGCGGAGCAGTTTCGCGAGCCCGGTCATTTCCAGTTTTTCGGCATCGGTGAACGTCACGCCCTGCCGGGTCGCGAGCGATTCCAGTTCCGACGCGAATTTCTCGGCCCCGAACGCGCGTCCCGCTTCCTCGCTCATGGACTTTCGGAGCGCCTCGGAGACGAGTTCCGTTTTCACGGCGGCCTTGCCCGCTGGGTCCAGACGCCGGTACATGTTCGCCTGCGGCGTGAGCGCACCGGCCGGGAAGTTCCGCGAAACGAGTTTCTCCACGTCCGCCGGGCGGATCGCGGTTTCGGCCTCCCGGCGCATCTGCTCGGCAAGAGCGCCCGCCCGCATGGGCTCGCCTTTTCGGAAAAGCGGCCCTTGCCCTTCGATCATGCCCTGAAGTTCGCCCGCGAATTTCCCGGGCTCCACCACGCGGCCCCCGGCAACTCGCTCCGTCGCGGCCCGCACGGTCTGCCCGGCCGCCCACGCCCGGAGCGCCCCCTGCCCCCGTTCGTCAAGGAGCGGGAGGATTTCGGTCTGCGGCGTCGTCTTGCCGCGGCCGGCGAAAACGCGCGGGATGTCCTCGGCGTCGATCCGGCCGTTCATGGCGTCGGCCACCGCCTTTTCCTTGAACGGCACGATCTCTTTTTTCCAGTAATCCTGCGCGGCCCGGTAGGTCTGGTACGCCTCCGGGTTCGTCTTGGCCAGCGCCGCGCCGAAATCCTCGAACGTCTTTTCGGCCGAAGCCGCAAGCTGGTTGTAGAGCGCCGCTCCGGCGTTGTCCCCGGCCGTGGCAAGTTTCCTCGCCTCGTCCAGCCATACCGACCGGTTCCCGTGAAGTTGAAGGAAGCTCATGGGCGGAGCTCCCCGCACGTCCTCGAGTACCCGCACGAGGTCGGGGCGTTGCGAGGACGGGAGAAGCCGCTGCTGGTGGGCGAGGAGTTTCCCGGCGTCACCCTTCAACCCCGCGAGGTCGAGCCCCTGGAACGCCTGCCGGGCCGCCCCCTGGATCGGGCTCATGGCCCCCGGGGCGGGCGTCGAGGCCGCTTCGTAGAGTTGCTCGGCCTTCTGGTAGAGGTCGTCGGCCACGACCCGCTTGGCCTCGTAACGGTCGGCGAGCGACTTCCGCACGATCTGCCCGGCTTCGTCATCGGAGAGACCGGGGCCGAACTTCCGCGCCCACGCGTCGGCCTTCTTCGTGATCCCGGCCTCGACCCGCTTCACGTTCGCGGCGAGAACATCTTGGGGAGTTGCCCCCGGTGATAACCTGCTAAATCCCTGTTCATATCCTGCGGACAAGTTCTTAGCAGCTTGCGGGAGGCTGGCAACTCGCTGCTCCATCGCTGCTTTCACGGGCGAGCCCGGGACGTTCGCGAGCAGGTCTTCGAGCCCCGCGACCCTGGGGCGCACGTCGCCGGGCATGATCCTCACGCCGTGCTGTTGGCCCAGCGCCTGCAATTCCGCGATCCTTGCCGCCTGCGTGGCGCTAGGGCGCGTCGCGCGGCTCACGGCACCCGGAACCCTCAAGAGCGAGTCGAGGACCGCCGTAGCGGCTCCGCCGCCAAATGCGGCGAGAGGTGATCCGGTTCGTAAAAACGTGGACCCACCGCCCGCGAGCGCCGCCCGGCCGAGTCGAGCCGCCATCCCCCCGCCCGGTGCTACATAGGTGAACGGGTCGAAGGCGATATTGCCCGCCGTCCGGCCGACGCCAGCGAGGGGGCCTGCGGCCTCGTACGCGGCCTCGATCTTCGGGCGCAGAGCCGCGGCGCGTTCCGGGGCGAACGTCTCAAGCGCCTTGCCCCAGACGTCAAGAGCGCCGGTAGCCGCGCCAGCCCCAACGTCCCGCGCCATCCCTCCCCGCTCCGCGTAGATTTCGGGGAGCTTCGGGACCAGTTTCAGCGTCGCCTCGATGTACGGGCGGTTGCGTTTCAGGATGTTCAGGTCTTCCGGCGGGATCGTGTCGGGCGACGCAAGTTTTCCTTCCGGCGTCACGGTGAGCCGGTATTTCCGCGCGAGCGCAACCGCGTCCTGGGGTTCGGCCATCAGAACTCGGTCCCCGGCTGGCGCTGCTTCATGGTCGGCCGAAACGCCCGCTCCTCTTTCGCCGCCCGCTCCACGATGTCATCGAAAACAGGCGGGCTCGCCACGGCGCGGATCGTCTCCACCGGCACATTCGAGCGCGTGAGGCCGTTCGCCAGTCCGTTCAGTTTGTTGGCGAGCACGTCGAGTTGATGGTCGATCCGTTTCCCGGCCATCTCCGGCGAATGGCCGGGCGTCATCGACTGCTTTTTGAACTGCTCCGCCTCGCCGTCGGTCAGTTGTCCGCCGAAAAGATCGTGCCGGATGACGTTCACCTGCTCGGCGTACCGAGCCCAAAAATCCGCCTGCCCGGGCGTGAGGTTGAGTAGTTTATTCGCCATCCCGGCGATGCCGGTCTTTTCGCCGGCGGTCTTCGCTTCGATACCGCTCTCGATGTCGCCCGTCCAGTCAGTGAGCGCCCCAACGTAATCCGGGGCGCCTTCGAGATCGGCCTTGAGCTTGGCGAACTCCCGGTATTGGTTCGAGAGATCGCCGATGAGCTTCAACTGCTCGCCAGTCGGGTCCGCTTGCAACCGCGCCTTCCGAAGCAACGCCTCGTTGAGTTGTTGTTTTGTGAGCGGCGGTTTCGGCATTACTCAAAACTCCCGGCGGGCATCCCGAAAACGAGAGGCTGTTTTTTCGAGAACGTGCGGAGCATCAGCTTGAAAAGCTCCGGGTTCCCGCTCAGTTCGGCCGTCTTTAGAAGGTTCGTCTCCTCAACGGACAGTCCCGGCAGTTTCCCGCCAGCGGGGATTTTTGAAACAATCGCTCCCGCATCGGTCAACAGTTTCTCATCGGCCGCCGTTTTCGCCCCCGCGCGTTCCGAAAGCCCCCCCTCGGTGAGCGCCTTCTCGGCGAGCGAGCCCGCTTCCTTTGGGTAACCGGATTTGAGCATACCGCCCGCCGCCTCGCCGTACCGACCGGCCCCGAGCGCCGCAGCGGCCGATTCGATATTCGCCCCCCGCGCCTTCCCGGCTTCGGCCATCATGGCCCGGTCGGCCGCGTCCTTCGCCCGCTGTTCCTGCGCCGCCTTCGCGCCGTAGTAGCCGCCGATGGCGCCGGAAAGTTTCCCCTGCGGTTGCAGAAGCCCCTGGAGAAGCCCCATGACGGGCGGCATCCCCTCGGAACCCGGAGCGGCGGCGTTCTGTGAATAGGTCGAAAGCTGTCCGCCCGGCGGCGCCTGCACGGTCATGGGCGGCATCACCATCGGGGTCGCGCCGGTGTCGCCACCGACCGAACTCATCGTGCCCTCGGCCATCTGTCTCCCGGCAGCGATCCCCTCGCCCATCTGGGCGAGCGCACGGCCGATCCCGCCGCTTTCTTGCGCTTTACGCAGTCGGTCACGCCCGGCGGCGAACGCATCGGAGCCCGTGTCGGCCCCCGCGTCCATATCAGCGCCCAGGGCCTGAATTTCCGCGAGCGGATTCGGTTGCGGCATCGGCAGGAAGTCGGTGCGCGGCTGGCCCATGCCCGGCATCGCTCCCGGTTGCCCGCCCATCCCGCTTTGTAGGAGTTGCGCGAGGAGTTGTCTTATTTGTTCCTGCGAAAGCGCCATGTTCTACCTCATATCCCGAAACTCTGCCCGAACTGGTAACCGGTGCTTTTCCCGGTCGATTCCCCGGTCGTGCGCCCGGTCGTGGTCGAACCGTAGGACCGACCGAGCAGCATGTCGAGGAGCGTCGAGACCTGCGATTGCGGGAGACTTTCGTAATAGTTGAACACGTTCCGGGCGTTCTCAAGGTTCGCCTGGCCCTGCGCCTGCTGCGCACCGCCCACGCCGAGCGCCTTGGAGAGGTTCGCGTAGTCCATCTGCTGGAACGTCGGCGCGAGCCCGTAGCCCTGCATCTGCCGCCCGCGTTCGGCTTCGTAGTTCCGCCCGTAGACGTCTTGAGCGAGCCCGCCGAGCCCGCTCGTCAGCATCGCCTGATTCGCCCCGGAGCCCACGCGCCCGCGAAGGTTCATGGCCGAGTTCACGTTCCCGGCGACCTGTCCGGCCATGCGGGAAAACGTCGGGTCGAGATAGGGATTCATGCCCGGCCCGGCGAGGTAGTCTCCGCGAAGCGTTCGGGCGAGGCCGCCTTGAGCGGCGTTCTCGACCGGCGAGCCGAACGCGGCGCGGTTCACGATCCCCTGCATGGCCATATTCTGCAACGGGTTGAACTGCGCGACGTTGTTCTCCCACATCCGGGGCGCGTTGGCGACCAGATTCGCGCGAATTTGCTGGGCGGACCCAGCGACGTCCGGCCCGGCGGCGGGACCGGGCTGAACAGGAGGGACGCCCGCGGGCGTGGGCGGCACCGCCGGGCGGCCGTTCGCGTAACCCCAGACCTTCTCGCCGTTGTCCTTCGTTCTGATAACCTGCCAGTTCCCCCCGGTCATTCCGGGCGGCGGACCGGGCGGCATGTCGCCGTAAGCGGCGAACGGCGTCCCCATGATGCCGGAAATGTCGTAAACGCCGCCCGCATAATGAAGAGCGCCGTTTGCGTCCGGGGCGCTGTAACCGGACGGGCCGGGGGGATTGCCTTCGAGCGCCCGATTGTAAATATTTCGGGTCAGATCACCGGCTGATATTTCCGCCGCCGAGCCCACGGCCGTTGTGGCGGGCTGCGCGGGCGCAGGGACGGTGGCCGCCGTGCCGACCGCCACGGTGCCGGGTTGCCCGACGGATGGAGCGGCCGTCGCTGGTGTCGCGGCGGGGGCCGGGGCGGGGGCCGGGGCAGGGGCAGGGGCAGGGGCAGGGGCGGGAGCAGGGGCGGCTGCTGGCGCCGGGGTAAACGGATGCTCGCCTTCCCATTTCGCTACGAACGCCTTCCCTTGCTCCGATGAGATCGGTGGCGGGGCGCTCGGCGCCCATTGGGCGGCCCACGCCTTTTCCGCTGTCTGCCATTCTCCGGGCAGGACCTGCCGCGTCCCGCCCGCTGGCGCCGGGGCCGGTGCTGGCGGCGCGGCGGCGGGGACCTGATAAGGCGTCCCGTCCGTCCTCATCCCGCCGTGCGACGCCGCGTATCGGGCCTGGAGAAAATCAGAGTCATCGTTGCCTTGCTGCCCGGCGTTTAGCCGCTGGATCAATTCTGGCGACACCTGCGGGTTGGCGGCGACGGCGCGTTGAGCGGTTCCCGAGGTTGCGGGAACGGCGGGCGCGGGAGCCGAAACCGTGGCGAGCCAGCCCGGCGGTGGAGTCGCTGGGGCTGCTTGCGCCGCAAGCCCGCCGCCAGGCGTCATCGGCCCCGGCGTGGGCGCGGCGCCCCACTGCGACGGCGGCAGGTACGGCGGGGAGGGATAGGGCGGCTGGCTTTCGTCCACGTTCGGCGTCGATGGATTGTCGCGCTTCCCGACTTCGTAGTACCGGGAAAGCGGCGGGCTCGTCATCTGCTGGGTCGTGGGCGTGTCCCACCCGCCGGTCGCCGGGTTGAACCCGTACAGCCGCCCGATGGCTGGGAAAAGCCCCTCAATGGCGGTCTTCTGGAGCCCCCACGGCTCCGTCATCTGCTGCGAAGTCCCCGACGACTTCCGGGCGAAGTCCGAGAACATCTGTTGGAAATCGGCCGTTGCCATCAGGTCAACTCCTTCACGTAGGTTACGTACGACGGCCGGTATCCGAACTCGCTCATGACGGCCTCGAACTCTTTCCCGGCGCGGTCGGCCTTTCGCGCCGATCCGCACACGATGGCCTTGCAGCCGTGCATCCTCGCCACGCCGTCAATATGACCCATCACGGCGGGTCTGTCGACGTCCCTGGCCGTGGGGTCGCGCCACAACATGCAGAGGCGAAGCTCCGGGCGTCCCGGCAGCGGGTCGGCGATCTGGATGACGGCGAACCCCACGAGCTTCCCGCCCGCCAGGAAAAGGATCGCTTGCGCCTCGCCGCTGGCCATTCGCGCCCGGACCGATTCCTCGGTTTGCTCGCCCCTGGTCTGGTCGAGACATTCCCGAACGCCCGGGAGGATGATCGGCCACGCGTGCGCGAGAAGCCCGGCCGGAACGAGAACGGCCCGGATTTCGGGCTTGGGTTCCGCCGCCACGATCTTTAGTTCCGGTTTGCTCATGCCCGCCTCGCCGCCAGCGTCGAATAGCCCGCCAGAATCGTCCACGCGCCGGTCGTCGCGCCCGCCTTGGAGGCATGGAGCGACACGAGATCGCCCGCCTCGCCCGCCACGCGCCATTCGTAATGATGCCCGATTTCGTTCACACCGGCCAGCGCGGCGATCAAGGCCGGGAAACCCATCCCGAGCCTCGCCCCGCCTGTTTCGGCGACGGCGTTCCGGTAGAGCCAGAACAGCGACTGGTTCGCGCCCGCCGACGCAGTGACGCCCGAGGCGTCTTCCGCGATGTCCGCGCTCACGATGTAGTCGCCGTCCAGCGGCAACTCGACTTCCAGATTCCCGCCACCGAACGCGAGCACCGCGAAAGAGGTCGTGAGCGCGTAGTCGGCCCCCGACCCCGCCGCCTCGACGTGCCCGCCCAAAAGCGCCGCGAACCGCCTTAGAAGCGTGTTCACGACCGTCGCTGTTTCGCGCCAGCCCACCTCCATCGTTTGGAAAAATGCCGGGAGCGCGAGAGGCGTCGATGTGCGCGGGCTCATCGCATACCCCCGCCCGAGTACTCGAGGTCGGCCCCGATGGCGGACTCAAACTCCGTCCCGGCCTCGGTCGTGATCTTCAACGAATGATAGCGCCCCGCGTGGCGGACCGGCACGAACCCGGTATCGTTCACCGCCGCCGCCGCGTCGTACACGACTGCGCCCGATTGCAGGTCGCGCGAGCCCACGGCCGCGAGCGACGCGCCGCCGTCCACGAGCGGCCACACCTTGTTCACGACCGTTCGCCGGTCACCGCCCGGGTTCAGTTCGCTCGTTTCCCACGTCGCGGGGAGCGGCGAGCCCTGCAGGTACGAAAGTTTGTGCGCGGCGTTCACGAGCGCCGGGAACCGCTGGGAACCCTGCCAGAACGTGTCGTCGAGCGGCGGCGAAACGTCCTCGATGGAGCCGAACAACGTACCGATCTGGTCCAGCGTGAACGGGTAGGTGAACGCGGACGCGAGGAAATCGATGGCCTCGCCAACGTCTATCGTCGTCCACCGGTCCTGCGTGTAGTGGTAGCAGATGATGATGTCGGGAGTGGGGTCGCCGGCCGAATTGTTCACCGACACCGCCGCCCACATGATGAGTTTGTTGACGGGGTCCACAGCCGCCGACATGCGCCCCAGATATTCCTGCTTCACGAGATTAAGGAAGTAGCGGTTGATCTTGCCGTCGCCGATGGTCTGGACTTGGGCGCCGTTGAAGACCTGGAACCCGTCGTCGTTCAGGAAGTAGATGAGGCCGCCGATTTTGACGACCGAGCCGGGCGCGAACGTCCCGGTATTGGTCGCGACCTCGTCGATTTGGAAAATGTCGGGGACGCCGATGTAGGTCATGCGCTGTATCGCCCGCTCCTGCACCACGACCGCGTATTCGCCGCCGATGATCCGCTGTACTCGGCCTCCGGTCTGGAAGACCTGAAAGTCCGATTGAGTCCCGAGCGGGTCCGGCACCCACGCCGCGAAATCGCCGAAACCACTCCACGTGAGCGTGAAGTCGAGCGAGCCCAGCAGGAACCCGCGGCAAATGGCGATGTGTTCGAAATCGGGGATCGCCCCCGTGTAGCCCGGCGCGTTCGGTATGTCGTCCCAGAGCGTGCCGGCGCTTTCGGGATCGGCGGAAAGGTCCCAGAACTGCGGGATTTCACCCGCGCCCGCCGCGATCACGAAGTCGCCCATTTGCTCGAACTCCCAATGCGCGTCTCCCGTGATGGCGTAGGCGCCGCCAACGGCCCGGGAGCGGTCCACGAACCCCAGCGACGCGCCCGAGAAGTAGTTAAGTTTCGCCGCCGTGCCCGCGAACGTCACGACCTGCCCGGCGTACAACCCCGCAATCGCCTTGAACGAGCCCAGCCCGATGCAGCGCGTGAGCGTGCCAATCAAGTCGAACGCCTGGAGCGCTGGGACGGGAAGGTATTTCCCGCCGTACGGGCGCACGTTCTGGGCCTGCAGAAGCAGCCCCGGCGGCGCTCCAATGCCTGCGGAATCGGGCGCGAGTTCTCCGAAGATGATCCGCTGTTTCACAGCCCGCACCGCCTGACGGTTCCGGTGCGCTTCAGTTCGTTCCGTTCGAGTCTCAGTTTCGCGAGCGCGGCGAGTTCATAGCCCCTGAAGGTCTGCGCCCGGTCGGGCTCGTTCGTGAAGTGATCGCACAGCTCCACGAGCGCGGCGTTCCTCGTGAGCGGCTCGCCCGCCTCCGTCCACCCGTTCGTATCGGTGTCGTTCGCAAACGGGTCGAGCTTCGCGATGCCCCGGACCTGGACCGTATAGGCCGACTGCGGGACCGGATAGAAATATACCTGGTCGTTCAGCCACGCCCACGCCCACGGCTGGCCCTGGTTCGCGCCGCCCGCGTTCATTTCCTCGATCCGGGCGTAGTCCATTTGTTCAAGCGGCGGCTGGAAACTTCCCGAAGCCACGAGCACGATGGAATCGATCACCGCCCAAGTTCGGAGCGGCGTGAGCGTGCCCGTCCCCGCCCCAGCGGTCGTGATGTTTACCGCCGTCCCCGCGAGCGCGTTCGCCTGGGTGGTGGCGAGCTTCAGCGTGTCGGCGTCCACGCGGATCGCGTAGTAGACGGTCGCGGTCGCGAGCCCGCCCGGGGGCGAATTGTGCGTCAATCGGAGCGCGGTGCCGGTCGTCCATCCGTGATCCTGGACGGTGATGGTGTCGGCGGCGGCCGATACTTCCGCGTCGGTGAACGTCTTGGCCGCGAACAGCGAGTAGGCCGCCGTGCCCTGGACGGCCGCGAACGTCTCTTGCCCCTCGTTCCAGCGGAACCGGTCGGCGTCGTATTTCAGGATCGCGGTATTGATCGCGTCCGTAATCTCGGAATCGGCCGAGGTCAGCGTCGAGTTGAGTTCGAGCGCGATCCGGGTCTTTAACGCCCCGTACGTGCTCATGGGTTAGGCCGCCTTGCGGGTTCTCCGCCGGTAGGGGCCGCGCGGGGCGGTTTTCGGGATTGGCGGCGCGGGCTCCGTGGCCGAAACGGCCGGCACTTCCGGCGGGGCCGCTTTCTCCGCGCGAAGGACTTCCGCGATCACGGGCTCGGCCATGTAGAACCACTTGCCGATGGCGTGCCAGCCGCCCGGCGGGAACGGGCCGACGCGGCCCTCGATTTCCTCGCGGGTCGTTTTGGGGAGGCTCCGGTAAGTGTTCAGGTCCATTGCTCGGCCTCCCTGCCGGTTCGTGCCCGGCGTCAGCGTTTCATGGTTAGATGTGGAAGTACGGCCAGAACTCGATCACGATGATCGCCGCTCCCGCCGAAGCGTCGCCGTCTGTCCCTTCGTAAAGCCCGTAAATCACGGTGTCGGACGCTCCCACGAGCGCGAGAATCCCGTTGTCCTCTCCGGCCGCCGCGACATCCGCCGCCGCGACCGAATCCTGATACGCCGCCGAAGTGTGCCCGACCGAGATCGTCGCCGCCGTTCCGTCGTTGAAGCCGGTCGTGGTCAAAACTCTCGCCCGGTAAAGGCAGTTCCCCGGTATCTTGACGAGTTCCTTCGCCACGTCCTCGTCCGTGTAGGCGAGGGTCGCGCGGACCGCGTGGGTCACTCCACGTTTATACTCGACAACGGGACTCGACATGGCAACCTTTCAGGCCGCGTGCGCGGGCCAGATTTCCACGAGGATGATGGCCGTCCCCACGGTCGCGTTGTTGTTCTGCCCCGCATAGAGCGCGAAGATGGAAACCTCCGAGGCCGTGTAGACGAGGACACCGAGGTCCTGGCCCAAGGCGGCGACGCTCGCGGCGTTGATGGAGTCGGTGTAGCCCGCGCCAGTGTGGCCGACCGAGATCGCGTCGCTGCCGCTGTCGTCGTACGCGACAGTCGTCAACGCCGACGCCCGGTAGAGCGAGCCCGCCGGAACCCGGCAGACCTCCATCGCCGTTTCCCCGTTCGCCGCGAACGTGTGGGTCTTGCGGACGGCGTGGGAGATGGCCTGCGGGTAGAATACTGTCGGTTCGCTCATGGGGTCCTGTCCTTCCGTTTACACCGCGTAGGTCGGGATCTGGATCACGCCGTGGTCGACCGAGTTCCACCGGGCCTTGACCATCCCGTAGATGCACATCGCGGCGACGGCGGTGTACTGGTCGAAGTCGAACGTCTTCTCGACCCACTTCATGCGTTCGAGGTCATTGCCTTTGGCGAACGCGCCGACAACGGCCTGTGCGCCCAGGAGCACGGCCGAGCGGGTATCGGTTTCGTAGGTGCCGTCGGATTCGTCGATGCCGTAGGGAATGCGGGCGTTTTCGAGAATAAGCGTGTTGTGCCAGTAGCCGACCACTTCCGTCCCGCCCATGAAGTAGCCCTTCGCGATGGGGTTGTTGTCGCCCATGCCCTGGAAGAACGCCTTGGCGAGTTCGGCCATGCCATTCGTGGACGTCGAGGTTTTGAGATCGCGGGCCTGGAGCGGATGGATGATGCACACGTAGCAGCGTTTCCCGAAGATTTTCCCCGGCCGTAACGGGTCGCCGGTGCCGTCCGCGCGGTTGAAGGTCTTGCCCTTCGCGATGGCGGCGACGATGTGATCGAGCGTGAACTCGTCCCCGGCCGCGAGCGACTGCACGTTCGCCGCGCCGGTCAAATACCGCTGGTCCGTCGAGAACGCGGTCACGGCGTTGTTGCCGGTGTTTTTCGTGTTCGTGTCGTCGGCGACCGTGTTCGAGCACGCCTGGTTGAGGAACGACGTGTCGAATTTCTGCTCCCACCAGTCCGCGAGCTTGTTCTTCGCGCGTTCGCGGATGGAGTAGTCGGCCGCCTGCCGCTGGTAGCTGATACCGCCCTCTTCGCTTGTCGCGTGGCGGATTTCGTTGATCGTCAGGTCCTGGGTGTAGGAGACGTGCGCTTCCTCGAACCCTTCGAGCGGTTCCGAGCCCTGGCGGCCGTCGCCCGAAAGCTGGGTGTCCAGTTGAACGCGGACGAGATCGCCCTTCTGGCCTTCCTTGAAGTCGTCGCGGATCTGGAAAAAGGCGTCCTCGCCCTTCCCGGCCAGAAGCCCGATGACGGACTGACGGAGCGCCTCGGCGTAGAGGTCGTTCCCCCAGCGTTTGGCGGTTTGGTTGTCGGCTGAAGCGTAACTTGTGGTTGCCATCGTGAGCCTCGCGTGGTTGACAGAGTGAAGTGGACGCTGTGCGTCCGTCTCTGCTCGCCTGCGCTGCGAAGCTCGCGGCTCGCCATGTTTTACGACCGGGCGGCGGTCGGGCGCGGTTACGGTCCGGCAACGATGCGCGAAGAATAGTGTTCCCCGTGGAACGTTGTCAAGAAAAATCGTATTCGAGGGCTTTGGTGGCGATAAAAACTCCGCGTATTTATGGTGAAAAGTGTTTTTAGTTTCGCGCGGTTGCCATAAAAACGCAGATTTTTCTTGACACGCGCTGGGTGTACAAGAGTAAGAGTACTATTATCGGCGCTGATGCTCTGAAAAGAGCAAGAAAACAAGACTCAGAGTACGAACCCGCGCTTTTTTTTGAAATCGCCGCGCCCGATGCCGCACCGCGCTATCGGTGACGCTTCACATCCCCATGCCAGCCATCCCGCCGCCGCTGGCCTTCCCCTTCGCGGCGAGTTTCTGGAACCGCGCTTTGCCGAGTTTCTTCCGGCCGATGAAGGCCGCGAGCCCGCCGGGGTTCCTGGCCCCCTTGGCGGCGAGTTCGCCCTTCAGGTTCGCGAACCGCTCCCCGGTCCCGAGCTTGGGCTTTTTCGCCCCGCCCATACCGCCCATCGCCTTGTCGGCGTGCGCCCTGATTTTCGAGCCGTGCCCGCTCATCCCCATGCCGCCCATGTCCATGTTTTTCATACGCTTTCCGCCTTTCCTGTTTAGTCGAGTTCGCCTGAAAGATACCGTTTCCGCTGTTTCGGGTGCGCCCGGAAATAGTCCTCTGACTCGACCGGGTCCATGTCGAGAAGTTGCCGGGCCGTGATCCCGGCCGGGGCCCCGCCACCGCCACCAACCGTTTGCGCCGCCTTCTGCGCGGCCGCTTGCTTGGCGAGTTCGGCCGCCCTGGGGTCGGTCGCGGCTGGCACGGCCGCTCCCGGGATTGGCGGGGGGGCCGCCGCGGGCGTTCGCGCGAACCCGTGCTCGGCCGCCCAGCCCATGATCGCCTCAACCGGGTCCTGCTGATTGCGGACCGCCTCGTCAGCGAACTTGAGGAGCGACTCGTTCACACCCTGGAGGGCGGTCTCGGTATCGAGCCCCGGTTGCGCCCGGAGCGCGAAGCCCACGAACGCGCCCTGAACGTGTTTGACCGCGCGGTCGAAGTCCTGGCCGTACTTCTGGGCGCCATAGGCGTTGATCTGGTTCCTAAGATTCTCGACCCGGGCGGTTTCCCGCTGCGCGGCCTCGTCCGCTACCCGGCGTTCCTGCTCGGCCCGCACCGCCGCCGTCTCTTTGTTGTTGGCCTCGATCAACGCCGCCAAGGCTCCAACCGGGTCCTCGTTCATGTCCGGCGGTTTGGGCTGCGCGGCGGCTTCCTGCTGCTTGCGCCACGCTTTCAGGTCTTCCAGTTCCTTCACGGTCCGGGCGTTTTCCTCGCGGAATCTGCGAATCTCCGCGTTCTTCGCCCGAAGCGCGGCGGCGGCGTCGTAAGGTGGCGGTTTCGTGTCCGTCGCGGCCGGTGGCGCCGGGTCTGGCGTTTTCGCTGGCGCTGTGGCGGCGGGCTCCTTCGTGGCGTTATCGGCCGGCGATGAATGCTCAAGCCCCTCGGTATAGTTCGCTGGTTCGGCGGCGGGGACAGGATCGGCTTCTGGCATGGGTTCTCCTTACTGAATTTGCGGTGGCTGCCCCGGAGGGCCAGGCATCGGCGCCATCCCGGCTGGCATCTGACGGGCGGCGTTCATGGCGACTCGTCGTACGCCATGAACACTCGTTCCTTCCCTCCTCAGTGGCGGTCCGGCATCTGTTTGCCGTGATGTCGTGTATGGAGTTCCATGAAGGAACGAGT